>ERZ1090868.46-NODE-46-length-63738-cov-12.756214_pt1 | contig 63738 bp, 44 predicted proteins | sample MGYA00478475_ERZ1090868 | MGnify/ENA primary metagenome ERZ1090868 (study PRJEB33644, sample SAMEA5815747) | chicken gut metagenome | biome: Chicken; feature: Gastrointestinal Tract; material: Caecum | place: Ireland | collected 2019-01-01 | study: A study of the...
CAGCGATTGTTTCCCGGCAGAAAGAATTTGCCATGATACAGAGTATCGGCATGACCAAACGACAACTGCGGAATATGCTGATTGACGAGGGCCTTTCTTACGCTGGTATCACCCTGTTTGCTTCCTTCCTTCTGAGTGCTCTGGCCGTTGGCGTCGGCGTCCGTATGATGGTATCGACTGATTGGACAGCGACATTCCACTTTACGCTTTTGCCGCTGGTGATCTGTACGCCGATTTTGATTGTGTTTGCAATTTTAATTCCCTATATCTGTTTCAAGAATTTGGAGAAACAAAGTATTGTAGAAAGACTGCGGGCAACTGATTAACAGTTTTTTTATAACTTAACAATCATTCGTTTAGCACGTATCTTCGGGAATGTCGGAGGAAAGAAATGGATTTTTACAACACTTTCACTGGCTTTTAGCGGCATCTTGTTTATGACTGCTGCCACTTGGATGGCATCTTGGGATGATGAGGCGTATTCCCGTCAAAATGGCTTTCAAGATAACGAGTACCATATTTCCTATTTGTACGACCACAGTTATCCCAAAACCTATGGCACCATGGAAATGCAGCTCACCGGACATTTGAGCGAGGAATTATATCAGCAGATTTCTGCTATCCCTCATGTAGAACACGTTGCGGTTGAACATTCGGCCTTTGCTAACATTAGTTATCAGGGAGCGAGTTTCCTACAGAGTTTTTATCCGCTGACCGCTGACTCCGAAGAATATTTTACGCTGGAAGCGGAAGGAAATAACAGCTATGACTATCTATCAGAGCATGATGGAATTTTGATTACAAACAGTACATTCAGTGAAAGCATCAATGGCATTGACTTCCAACCGGGAGATACGGTCACACTCCATTATTTTGATGGAGAAGAACATACTGTAAAATTGGAGATTGCTGCGGTGTCGGAAGAATATATAGATACAGGAAATGACCGCCCGACCTTCTGCATGGCAGATACCACCATGCAAAAACTATGGAATGGCATGAATACGGCCTCAATGTTCTATATCACAGCGGACAATTATACGGAATACGGTGCTGCGGTTGAGGAAGAAATCCGAAGCATAGTGGAGCAGTACGATGATTTGTCCTTGTGGACGCTGCGGGAACAGAGCTTAGAAGATTCTTCTGCGATACGACAGCAGAAACAGCAAATCTATGGTATCTCCATCCTGCTGATCCTGTTCAGTATTTTCAATCTGATTAACACGGTAATCAGTGGATTTGCTACCAGAAAACGGGAGTTTTCGGTATTGGAGTCGCTTGGTATGGAGCAGCGGCAGCTAAGAAAAATGCTGTTTTGCGAAAGCATCATACAAATGCTGCCCAGTTTAATCCTGACGCTTTCTGCTGGAACACTGGCTGGCTTTGCGTTAATCCGATTCCTGCGGCAGTCGGCCACATATCTACAATACACATTCCCAATCATGGCGGCAATTTTCTATCTGTTCGCTCTTTTGGGACTTCCGTTAATTCTGACAGCCGAATGTCTTCGCACTCAGGAGAAAATCCCGCTGGTAGAGAGAATTCGTTATGTAGAGCAATAGATACAGTAACACTATTAGGAGGACATTTTGCTACCCTGATCTTTCAAATGTTTTTAGCAATTTGTCCTCATGTTGGTCTTGCCGGAAAGGACAAGGTTGTTTGACATCCTTGATTGGAGACACCATCTATTTTTATAGAACCACCATGTGTTTCAACGACTTGGCGCACAAGCAAAAGCCCTAACCCATGCCGCAAACTTTCCATTGCCAAATTCTGTGTGCTGGTATTTTACCTGCTTATGGAAATGGTCGTGTTCCTTGCCGTATTTGTAATTGCAGGATTGATTGCGACACAGACAATGGGAGTAACAGAAACCTTGCCCATCCTGTATCTGCTGAAATGGTGCCTGGGCCTGTTTCTGACAATGCTGCCGTGCATTGCGGCTATGTGGGCAATCACGGTACTGTTTGAAAAGCCGTTGCTTTCTGTGGGGCTGAATTTGCTGCTTGTTATTCCTGGTGTATTGGTTGCAAATACACCGCTATGGATTGTTTATCCGTACTGTTACAGCGGTTATCTCGTTTCCTGTTCTCTCCATGATTTTACAACAGAAGCTTCCGACGCCACTTTTTCGGTGTTTCCGTTCCTGCCGTGTGCGATGATAGTGTTCAGTCTGCTTTTCGCGCTGGCTGTCACCCGATTTGGGGAAAAAGAAATGAGGTAAATACTGTGGAAAAGAAAAAACTTCCATCAATAAATATAGCTGCGCTCATTGTGAGTATCTTGCCGCTTGCGGCCCTTATCCCGGCGACTCAGCACATACTTGATAGCTATCCAAATTTGTCCGTAGCAGAAAAGAACAGTTTGCGGAAGATCATACTGGAGAAGATTACAGTCTATCGAACTTCTGAAGGAGAATTCAGCTTACATGTCTATCCCCAATTGCCCATGTAAAAATAGTTATCTCGACGAACCCCTCCTCTTGTGATATACTGATATGATAGTATGTCTTTACGAGAGGAGGTGTTTTCATTGGGCGAACACAATGAGAAAAAACCGATAAAACGAATATGTGCGGGTCTGTTGGCCCATGTGGACGCGGGAAAGACAACCCTGGCGGAGAGCCTTCTCTACCTGACGGGAGCGATCCGCAGGCTTGGCCGTGTCGACCACAGGGATGCATTTCTCGACACAGACGAACTGGAGCGGGCGAGAGGGATCACAATCTTTTCCAAACAGGCGGAATTCGCCCTTGGGGAAACGCAGTATACGCTTCTGGATACGCCGGGCCATGTGGATTTCTCCGCGGAGATGGAGCGGACGCTGCAGGTTCTGGATTATGCGATCCTGATCGTCAGCGGTGCGGACGGCGTACAGGGACATGTGGAGACTCTGTGGCGCCTGCTCAGCCAGTACAGGATCCCGGTGTTCCTGTTTGTAAACAAGATGGATCAGCCCGGGACGAACCGGACAGCGCTGATGGAAGAACTGAACCGCCGTCTGGACGAACGCTGTGTTGATTTCGGAGGGCAGGGTTCGGACGAGTTTTATGAGAGCCTGGCCATGTGCAGTGAACGCGCGCTGGACAGTTATCTGGAACACGGCAGTCTCTCCGCCGGGGAAATCTCTGAGATGATCCTGGAACGGAAGGTCTTTCCGTGTTTTTTCGGTTCCGCGCTGAAGTTGGAAGGTGTGGAGGAATTTCTGGAAGGGTTCCGGCAATTTACCCGATGTCCGGAGTACCCGGAAGAATTCGGCGCCCGTATCTTTAAGATCAGCCGCGACGAGCAGGGGAACCGCCTGACCTGGATGAAAATCACTGGCGGAAGCCTGAAAGTCAAAGAACTCCTGCATGGCCAGGGGGAAGACGGCTGGGAGGAAAAGGCGGATCAGCTGCGCATCTATTCCGGAACGGGATACCGGATGGTTCAGGAAGCGCCGGCGGGAACGGTCGTGGCGGTGACCGGTCTGACGAAGACAAAAACGGGAGAAGGTCTCGGACGGGAGCGGCTGATCCATGCCCCGCTGCTGGAGCCTGTATTGAATTATCAGATCCTGCTTCCGGAGGGGTGCGACGTTTATCGGATGTTTCTGAAGCTGAGGGAACTGGAGGAGGAGATCCCGGAACTCCATATTGTATGGGAAAAACAGTCTAATGAGATCCATGCCCAGGTGATGGGAGAGGTGCAGATCGAGATCCTGAAAAGTCTGATCCGGAAGCGTTTTGACGTTGCGGTGGAGTTCGGTTCCGGCAGCATCGTCTACAAGGAAACCATCGCTTCGGTGACGGAGGGCGTCGGACATTTTGAGCCTTTGCGCCATTATGCGGAGGTTCATCTTCTGATGGAGCCGCTGGAACCCGGCAGCGGGCTTGTGTTTGACACGATCTGCAGCGAGGATGATCTGGACCGGAACTGGCAGCGGCTGATCCTGACGCATCTCGAGGAACGGAAACATCCGGGCGTCCTGACCGGCTCCGAGATCACGGATATGAAGATCACGCTGGCAGCCGGCAGAGCGCACCTGAAGCATACGGAGGGCGGCGATTTCCGCCAGGCAACCTACCGGGCCGTGCGGCAGGGCCTGAAAAAGGCCGAATGCGTTCTGTTGGAACCGGTCTATGAATTCCGGCTGGAACTCCCGTCGGATCTGATCGGCCGTGGGATGACGGATATCCAGAAAATGCATGGAACTTTTGATCCGCCCCGGATGGAAGGAGAGTTTTCTGTCCTGACAGGAAGCGTGCCGGCGGCCACGATGCGGGATTACCAGAAAGAAGTGACTGCGTACAGCCGCGGCCGTGGCCGGCTGGTGTGTTCGCTGAAAGGATATGAGCCATGCCACAACACGGAGGAAGTGGTGGCAGCCATCGGTTATGACAGCGAAAAAGATACGGAGAATCCTACCGGTTCCGTCTTCTGTGCGCATGGTGCAGGCTTTAACGTTCCGTGGGATCAGGTGGAAAATTATATGCATCTGGAAAGTTGTCTCAAACCGGAGCAAAAAATGCAGCAGCCGTTCAAGTCCCAGGGAACCGGGACAGCGTCTGCCGCTTCCGCCCCGGGCGGTTCGCTGGAAATGGACAAGGAACTGCAGGAGATCTTTGAGCGGACTTACGGAAAAACAAAAAGGGAACGCCAGTCTTTCGGTTATACCAACGTGCCGAGAACGGACAATTATCGTCCGAGACCTGAAAAGAAACCGGAAAAAGAATATCTTCTGGTGGACGGATATAACATCATCTTTGCCTGGGACGAGCTGAAAGAACTGGCAAAGGCCAATATCGAGAGTGCCCGGAATAAGCTGATGGATATTCTGTCCAATTATCAGGGTTACCGGAAAATGACGCTGATCCTTGTGTTCGACGCCTATAAGGTTCCCGGAAATCCGGGGGAACAGACGAAATACCACAACATTCACGTTGTCTATACAAAGGAAGCCGAGACCGCCGATCAGTATATCGAAAAGACAGTTCATGAGATCGGCCGCCGGTACCGGGTCACAGTGGCTACCTCCGATGCGACGGAGCAGGTCATTGTTCTGAGCCAGGGAGCGGTCCGCATGTCCGCCCGTGAGCTGGCGGAAGAGATCCGTCTGACCAACCGGGAGATCCGTGAAACCTGGCTCGAACGTCACCAGGGCAGCAAGGATTACCTTCTGGACCACATCCCTGAAGAAATGACGGAGTTGATGGAAGAGGTGCGGCTTGGAAAGAAGCGTCTGTAGAATAATCGTTCACGCGTTGACAGCCCGCTGGCGGTGTGTTAGAATGACTCATAGTTCAAAAAATGAACACAATAGGAGCGTTCGATGGAAAAGTATTATAAAATTCTGTATTATCTGAACCAGCATCCCTTTGAAAACCAGCGGATCCTGGCAAAGGGGGTGGAAATGTCCCTCGGACAGGTCAACGGTCTGATGCGCCAGCTGCAGGAGGAAGGGTATCTGGAAAAGCGCGGCAGCGCATTTACGCTGACGGAGAAAGCGGAGGACTTTCTGGAACAGATGACCCGGAAAAACCAGACCGGTCGTCTGATCTTTGAAAAGCGAAAGGAAAAGATCCACACAGCCGTGATCCTTGCGGCGGGACAGAATCCTAATTTTGACTGTCCGGTGGGACTGCTGAAGGTGGATGGGATTCCGCTGATCGAGCGGCTGCTGCGGATGCTAACAGCCAACGGGATCGACGATATCTATCTGGTGACGGGTTCCCAGAAAGAACAGTTCGAGGGATACCTGAAAGGGCGTGGCGTCACGTTGGTGAACAATCCCCGCTACAAGTGGAACGGGACGATGGAGTCCCTCTCGATGGTGCGGGATCTGGTAAAGGATGATTTCCTTTTGCTGGAGAGTAATCTGATTTTTGAGGAGACGGCAGTCACGGCGCTTCTGGAAGGGGACGACGCCAACCGCCTGGTCCTGACGGCGCCCAGCGGCTCAAAGGATGAGGCGTTTGTGGAATTGGACAGCCGGCAGAATCTGTTCCGGATCTCCAAGGACATCCATCAGTTGAACCGGATCGACGGGGAGATGATCGGGCTGAGCAGGATTTCTCTGGCGCTGTACCGGAAAATGCTGGAGTATTTTAAGGACAACGAGAATCCGATGCTCAATTATGAGTATGTGATCGAAAATATCGGGAGGATCTATCAGATCCGCGGGGTTATGATCGACGATATGGCCTGGACAGTCATCGAGGATCAGGAGCTCTACCGGAAAGCCCGGGAACTGGTTTACCCGAGGATCCAGAAGAAGGAACGGCTCAGAAGAGAAAACCGGGCCAGGGAAACCTTCAGCCGCTGTATGGAGATCCCCGAAGAGAAGATTGAAAAATTTGGGATCAGCGGAGGAATGACCAACACGAACTTTTATGTGAAAGCAGACGGGAAGGAATATGTTCTCCGGATCCCGGGAGCCTGTACGGACATCATGATCGATCGGAAGAGTGAGCGTCATAATGGTGCGCTGGCTTCCGATCTGGGAATCAATGTTCCCACTCTGTATTTCGATGCGGATACCGGGGTCAAGGTGACGCAGTATATTCCCGATGCGGTGACGCTCAACGGGAAAAGCGCCCGCCTGGAGACGAATATCCGGAAAACCACGCGGCTGCTCCGGGAGCTGCACCGGTCGGGACTGAAACTGTACCAGGAATTTTCTGTCCGGAGAGAGTATGAGAAATACAAAAAGTTAATTGAAAAAATGCAGGCTTCGGTCTATCCCGAATTCCGGGAAATGGATCAGGCGTTTTACCGTCTTCTGGAGAGACTGGAGACGATCGGAACAGACTGTCTCCCCTGTCACAATGACCTGGTTCCGGAAAATCTGATCCTGGATGCAGACGGACGGATGTATCTGATCGACTGGGAATATTCGGGATACAACGATCCCATGTGGGATCTGGCCTCCCACCTTCTGGAAAGTGAATTTCAGCCGCAGGAAGAGGAACTGTATCTTCAGTATTATTTCGAGGGGGAGGCGCCGGAGACGGCCAGAGAAAAGATCCGGATCTATGAGATCCTTCAGGATATTCTCTGGGCCGCATGGACCATCGCGAAGGAAGCGCAGGGGGAAGATTTTGGGTCTTACGGAAGAGACAGACTGAGGAGAGGAAAACAGGCCTATGAAAAGCTTTTTAAAATTCGCTAAGACCTCCGGAATCTATTTTTTCGGGACCGTGCTGGCCAAACTGGTCACCATGCTTCTGCTCCGGGTATATACGGAATACATTCCCACCGGAGATATGGGGACTTACAACGTCTCCATCAATTACATTACGTTTCTGTGCTCGGTACTGTATCTGGATATCTGGAGCGGTATCCTGCGGTATTTTTATGATTACCATACACCGGAGGGACAGAGAAAGCCGATCAACTGCGGCTTTGCGATCTTCGGTATCTCGACGATCCTGTACACGGTGATTCTTGTCCTGTTCGGACAGTTTGCGGACGTGCAGTATCTGCCGCTGATCTATCTGTACGGTCTGATGATGAACCTGCAGAACCTGCTGGGATATGTGGCAAGGGCTTACGGGAAAAATGTGCTGTATGCTTCGGCGGGACTGCTGAATTCTTTTGTGACGGCGGCGATGAATATTGTGCTGATCGTCGGGCTCCGGATGGACTACCGTGCATTGTACGTTGCCTGCTGTGTGGGATATCTGAGCAACATAGTATTGATCGCTGTGGGCGTGAAGCTCTGGACATTGATCCGGCCCTCTGCTTTTGAAAAAGCGCTGTTTTTCCGGATGTTCCGCTTTTCTCTGCCGCTGTGTGTGAACTCGGCGGCCTACTGGTTCCTGACCAGCTACAACAGTGTGGCGGTCAGCCGTATGCTGGGCATGGAGGCCAACGGTCTGTATGCGGTGGCGACCCGGTTCGGTTCCTTTGTGTCCCTGTTTACGTCCTGCTTTACGATGGCGTGGCAGGAGGTGTCCTATGCGGAGGAGGCGAGCAGCCGGGACTCCAGAAGTCAGTTTTATACCAGTGCGGTCAATGCCTATCTGCGCTTTATGGGGATGGGCGCGGCGGTGCTGCTGCCGTTTATCTGGCTGATCTTCCCGCTGATGATCGCCGACGGATACTCTGCGTCGAGAGATATGGTTCCGCTTTATCTTCTCGCGACGATCGCTTCGTCTGTCTCGGGATTTCTCGGCAATATCTTTACGGCCATGAAGAAAAACGGCATGTTGTTCTACACGACCGTGGCGGGAAGCGTTGTGAACATCCTCGGGGTTCAGTTTTTGATCCCCCGGTTTGGCGTGCAGGGAGCGAGCGCGGCGCTGTTTCTCGGATTTCTGACGATCATTGTATTCCGGATTTTTTTACTGTGGAACGAAGTCGCGATCCGAATCGATGTCCGTTTTCTGGTCGTGCTTGCCGTCGTGCTGGCGGTGTCCTGCGGGATCTATTTCCGGGGAGATTTCCGGATGAATGCTGTATTTTTTCCGGTATCAATCGCGCTGTTTCTGCTGTCTTTCCGGGAGATGATCGGAAATCTGTTTCGGAAAATAAAAAAATGAGGAGAGCGTTATGAAAAAAATCGAGACCATCGAAGAGATGCAGAAGATCGCTCTGGACATCCTGGTTTTCATCGATCAGTTCTGCCGGGAACATGGACTGAAATATTTCATGGTGGACGGGACCCTTCTGGGGGCGGTGCGGCATCATGGATTCATCCCCTGGGATGACGACATCGATATCTGGATGCCCCGGGAGGATTACGATAAGATCACAGAGCTGCTCGGACCGGACAGCGGCAGCCGCTATCAGATGATCAATATCCGGACGGCGGATTGGTACCGGTATGCGTTTGGCAAGATCATGGATACGAAAACCCGCCTGGTGGAGGATCTGGGATACAGCGGGGAGATGGGCGTCTATGTGGATGTCTTTCCCTATGACGGACTGCCCGGGGAGAAGGAAGAGGATTACGCGCCGCTGGTAAAACAGTGTATCCAGATGGAGGCACACCGGGGGTTTTCCTGCCGTACTTACCGGGAATATCTGGAGTATGGGAACTGTAAAAGCAACCCGTTCAAATTTGCGAAATGGCTGGCGAGAAAGCTGTACGGTTCGCGCAGGATCCTGAAAAAACAGGATGAACTTGCCCGCAGTTATCCGGTGAAGGGCGCGAAAATGGTCGGCTGTATCTGCGACGGCTACCGGCTTGGCGATATGATGCCGGCTTCTGTCGTAGAGAAAACGACGGAGCTGGAATTTGAAGGTCATCGGTTCCAGGCTCCGGCAGGGTATGAATATTATCTGAAAAAGCTGTACGGAGATTACATGAAACTTCCGCCGGAGGAAGAGCGGGTGACCCATCACCATTATCAGGCGTGGTGGAAAGAGACGTGAGAGACAGCGGGAAAGGAAAAGTGAGATGGATAAAAAGACCGTGGGACTGTATATCGCGCGCACAGGGATGAACGTGTTCCGGATCTTCCCGGTGGAAGAGAAAAAGATTCTGTTCTGTTCCTTCGCGGGAAAGAGCGTAAACTGTAATCCTATGTATTTCAACCGGTATCTGCTGAAGTATGCGTCGGAGGACTATGAATATGTCTGGGCTGTGAATGACCCGGAGCATGTCTTCGTGCCGGAAGATCTTCGGGGAAGGATCCGGCTGGTGAGGGCGGGAAGCCCGTCCTATTTCCGTGAGATGATGACGGCCGGGATCGTGATCTATAATGTGGGACTGCCGTCCGGAAGCCTGGTGCCCAAGCGCAAAGGACAGATCTGGGTGCACACCTGGCACGGCGGCGGAGCGTTTAAGATCGCGAATATGGGGACGGATTTGTCTCCGGTACAGCAGAAGATTAACCGCATTGTTGGAAAACAGCTGGATGTTTTTCTGTCCAGCAACCGCATCTTTTCAGAAAAATTTCCTGCGGCGCTGCAGGTGGAACCGTCCCATTTTTACGGTACGGGGCTTCCGCGAAACGATCTGTTTTTCCGGGATCATTCCGGGTGCAGAGAAAAAGTGTGCCGGTATTTTCAGATCCCGGAGAACAAAAAAATACTGTTGTTTGCGCCGACCTTCCGCGGTAGTTTTTATCAGGCCGAGGATGTGGATAATCTGGATTATGCTCCCGTGGTCCGCGCGCTGGAGAAGCGGTTCGGCGGCGAGTTTGTCGTCCTGGAACGGAAACATCACGCGGTGAAACCGAAGCTGACCGAAGGCGTCTACCATGCCTCCGGCTATCCGGATATGCAGGAACTTCTGGCCGCGGCGGACGTACTGATCACGGATTATTCGTCCAGTATGTGGGATTTTGCGATGACCGATAAGCCCGGTTTTCTGTACATCCCGGATCTGGCGCGCTTTGATCAGCAGAAAGATTTCTATACGCCGGTGAGCCGCTGGCCTTATCCCTACGCCGAGGATCTCGCCGGGCTGGAACGGCTGATCGCCGGGTACGATCCTGAGAAAGCGAGGGAGAAGAAGGAAGCTTACCTGGCGCTCACAGGATGTTTTGAGCAGGGAACCGCCTGCGAACAGCTGATGGAGATCCTGAAGCTTTCGCGCCGCTCTTTGGCGGAGTGACAGGGAACATCGGACGGTTTACCTTTCCATCATTTTTTTATAAATTTCCGCCAGGCGTCCGGTCTCTCTGGAAATGGAATATCCCGCCTTTTGGATCAAACCGCTGGTATCTTCCCGTTTTATGTTTCCGGCATGTTCCAGAATCTTTTCCGCCCAGAACCTCGGGGATTCTGAGAGGGGAAGGCGGATCATCAGCGGTGTGATACAGGCTTCCGGTGAGACTGCGTCGGAAGTGATCAGCGGAAGCCCGGCGGCCTGCGCTTCGACGGCGGACAGCGGCAGCCCCTCGAAATGGGACGGCAGCAGAGCGACGTCCATCGCCTGAAGCCAGTCGGGGATATTTTCCTGAAATCCGGCAAAGATCACGGAGGCTTTCAGGCCCAGCGTCTCCGCTTTCTGTTTCATCTCCGGAAGGAGTTCCCCGGTGCCGATCAGGAGAAGCCGGGAATCCGGCACACGCCTGTGGAGTTCCTGAAAAACGTCCAGCAGAAACGAGTGATTCTTCTGGTATTGAAATCTTCCCACATGGCCGAACACCAGCGCGTGCTCCCATCCCTGCTGCTGTCTCAGCGCAGCCCGGATCTTAGGCTGGTATTTGAATTTTTGCTCGTCAATGGCATTCCGGATCAATGTAAAATCCCGGCTGTATGGAAACAGCCATCTGCCGGCGGCTTCTGAACAGGCGAACAGTGTGTCCGCCAGTTTTGGAAGCTTTTTCTGATTTAAGGTATGCAGCAGTTTTCTCAGGAACCCCGGAGGGACCTGGGAATTATGAGAATGTGCGATGATGTGCGGGATCCCGGCTTTTTTACCGGCGACCAGCGGTGTGATATTCGCCGCCGAGAGCATATTGACATGCAGAATGTCATAGCGTCCCCGCCTCATCACATCCTCCATTCTTTTTTCTGCCTGCATCGGATTTTTCTTCGCGTCCGGAACAGAGATCACTCTGCATCCAAGGGCCTGCAGTTCCTCCTCAAATGCCATTTTTTCATGGATTGAGAGAAAATCGATCTGAAATTCATCCCGCAGCTGCAGCCGGGACATATAATTATAAACGAAAGTTTCCACACCTCCCAGGTTATAGGACATGCCGAAAACAAGAATGCGGATCATAGGCGCCTCCTTTTTGCCAAAGCTGTTCATAGCTAATGATTTTACCACAGAACCGCAGAAATAGAAACCGTTTACCGGTGAAAAGTATTTGTTACGTGACAGTTCAGCCAGCTGAACTGCCGCTCTGTTATAACGTTGCGGGAAAGCCGCAGTCGCCAAAAACGGATTTCTATGTTATACTTATCGCTGTAAGAAAACAGGGAATAATTCGGAAAGAGAGGATATTTATGAAGCCGCTTGTGAGCATCGTGATACCGGTTTACAAAAAAGAAGAATTCCTGGAGCGCTGCATGGACAGTATTTCCGGACAGACCTGTCAGGACTATGAAGTGATACTGGTGGACGACGGATCGCCGGACAGGAGCGGAGAACTCTGCGACCGGTTTGCCCGGAAGGATCCGAGGATCCTGGTGATCCACCAGAAAAATATGGGACCCGGCCCGGCGCGGAACCGGGGCGTGCAGGAGGCAAAGAGCGAGTATATCCTTTTTGTCGATGCAGACGATGGGATCGCCGCGGATTATGTGGAATACATGGTGTCCCTGATCCGGAGATACCAGACGCCTATGGCGGTAGTCGGGGGAACCTGTATCTGGGACGGGAAGGAAGAAGTGGATTTTTCCCGTACGTATCCGGTGCAGAAGGAGGAGCTCCTGAACTGCTCGCAAGCGCTGGAAAAGATGTGCTACGGCAGAGCGTTCGGCGTTGCTCCGTGGGGGAAAATTTACCGGAAAACATTGCTGGAAAAACATCCTTATCCCCCGGGGCTGCACGAGGATCTGGCGGCGACCTATAAAATAATCGGCGACTGCGAGAAGATCGTGGCCGCAAAGAAACAGTGTTACTATTATTTTCAGAATGCGGACAGCATTATGACTTCCGCGGTGGAGGAGAGACATCTGCGCGGATTGGAGATTGCCAGAAAGGAACTGGAGGATCTTCGGGCGGAGCATCCGGAGGTGATCCCGGCAGCGGAATTTCGATGCGGCCTGAAGATCATCGAGTATATCCCGCGGATCCTGGACAAAAGCCCGAAGAGCAGGGAGATCTTCCGGAGACTGAAGGCAGAGATGAAGCCGTACCTGCGGGGGATTTTGAGAAACCGGGAGGCGGGGACCGTCTTTAAGATCCGCTGCATCGCGGTGTGCTGCGGATATCTTCCGACACGTCTTGTGTGGAAGGCGGTCCGCTGGCTGAAAGAGAAAACGGGAAGAGAAGGGATTTAAATGGAAAAACATACAGATCATGTGGCTCTGATCTTTGCCGGCGGGGTCGGACAGAGAATGAAAAACAAGACGAAGCCGAAACAGTTTCTGGAATTGTACGGGAAACCGATCATCATATATACGCTGGAAGTTTACGAGCAGCACCCGGAAATCGATGGGATCGTCATTGCGTGTGTCGCGGGATGGCAGGAGTATCTCGAAAAGCTGATCCGGAAATATGATATCACGAAAGTGAGGGCGATCGTTCCGGGAGGGGCCACCGGCCAGGAGAGTATCCGAAACGGCGTCTATAAGATTCATGAGCTGTATCCGGAGGACAGCCTGGTTCTGGTTCACGACGGCGTGCGTCCGCTGATCGAGATGGAGGATATCACCGGAAATATCCGCTGTGCCGAGGAAAAGGGAAATGCGGTCACGGTCGCCCCGGTGGTGGAAACGGTCGGGACGAAGGGCGCCAGTGAGAATGAGACCAGTCAGATCTTCGAGCGGGATAAGTGCCTGCTGCTGCGGGCGCCTCAGACGTTCCGGCTGAAGGAGTTCTATGAGACGCATAAAAAGGCGGAGGCCGCGGGAAGAAATGACTTTATCGACAGCGCGTGTCTGATGAAAGATTATGGCTTCCGTCTGTATACCGTCATGGGCGGTGTGGAGAATATCAAGATCACGACGCCGATGGATTTTTATATTTTCCGGGCGATCGTGGACGCGCGGGAGAACAGCCAGGTATTTGGCTGACAGCGGAGAAAGGAAAGCTGTGAGCAGAAATCAGGAAAGGGGTCAGGAACGTTTCCGGGAGTCCGGGGACGGGAAAAGGTATATGGAGTCTTTAAAAAGAAAAGATATGGAGAATATCTGCCGGGAACAGGCGATTCCCTGGGAACGGCTGAGAGGAAAAAGCATTTTTATTACAGGAGCCACCGGGTTGATCGGGAAGACACTGGTGCATGCGCTGCAGCATAAGAACCGAATGGATCATCTGAACTGCCGGATCCTGGTGTATGTCAGAAACCGGAAAAAGGCGGAACGGCTTTTCGGAGAGGAATCGGCGGAACTGAGGATCTATACCGGAGATATTACGGAAAAACCGACGATCGGGGAACCGGTACATTTTATCGTCCACGGGGCAAGCCAGACCTCCAGCGGAGCGTTTGTCAAAGAGCCGGTGGAGACGATCCACACTTCCGTGACCGGCACGGATCAGATGCTGAAGCTGGCGGCGGAAAAAAAGGTGGAAGGCTTTCTTTATCTGTCGAGTATGGAGGTGTACGGCGCCCCGGAAACCGACGAAAAGATCCGTGAGGATCATTCCACAGATCTGGATCCGATGTCCGTGAGGAGTTCCTACCCGGAGAGTAAGAGGATGTGCGAGTGTCTCTGCGCCTCCTACTGCCGGGAATATCAGGTTCCGGCCAGGATCCTGCGTCTGACGCAGACGTTCGGACCGGGAGTGGATTATCATGACGGGCGGATCTTCGCGGAGTTTGCGAGGTGTGTGATCGAGGAGAGAGACATCGTATTGCATACCGAGGGAAAAACGAAAAGGAGTTATCTGTACACGGCGGACGCGGTGACTGCGATCCTGACGGTTCTGCTGAACGGGCGGGATCAGGAAGCCTACAACGCGGCGAATGAGGAGAGTTACTGTTCGATCTATGAGATGGCCTGCATGGTGGCTGAGACGTTTGGTGGGGATAAGACCAGGGTTCGGATCCGGATCCCGCAAGATCTTGAAAAGTTCGGATATGCGCCGACGCTGCATATGAATTTAGACACGGAAAAACTGCGTGAACTGGGATGGAAACCGAAATATTCCCTGGATCAGTGCTTTGCACAGATGATCCAGGATATGAAAAACCAGGAGGAGGAACCTGGTGCGTAACATTACTGCGCCGGGTTCCTCCTCCTGGCTTTTTTTCGCATCCGGCGTTTTTTCCGCCTCTTTTTTTCCAGACTGGTGTAAAGAAAGAACGCCAGGATCCCCAGAAGGGTGAGCAGAGAGATAAAGTCTCCGACCAGGAAGAGCTTCCGGCTGGTATACCGGATTTCGACAGCTCCCTCAGCGAGACCGGCGGGGATCGTCAGCGTCATAAGATCCCACGCGTCTTTGCCGTAGGAGACCTCTTCGCCGTTCAGCCAGACGCGATAGTAACCGTATGCGTAATAAGGGCACTGGAGTGTGACGGGCGCGGAGGCGTCCTGGGAGGTGAAGCGGAACGTCAGGCGGCCCCAGGTTTTCTCGTATTCAGAGATGGAGACAGAATCCGGGGCGAGGATCCGGTCCCCACGCTCCTGAGTGATGGTTTCGAGCGCCTGTCCGACTTCATATCGGTAGTAATCGGCATAGTTGCAGCCCGGGACTGCGCTGTCGCGGTCGGCCATATAGACTTCGGCTTTGGTAACGAAAGTGTCCAGGCAGGTCAGGGCGCTGTGGACGGATAGCAGAAGTATTCCCGCGGCGACCACTGTTTTTTTGTGCTCCCACAGCTTCTTGATCCCCAGAGTGACCAGGATGCACAGGAAAAGGCTGGCGTAGCCGAGCATCCGCCACGGGAACTGCATCGCCGCCACATATTTGTTGCCGAAGTCTGTGGACTGGATCAGGGTCCACGGGAAATATTCCGTTACGGAATAACAGCTGAAAACTCCGAAAACCAGACAGTACAGACCGGTTTTTCTGTCTCTGGCATCGCAATCCTTTTTATAATAGCGGTAGTAGAGATAAATCAGAACTCCTGCCAGAACTGCGAAGCCCAGGGAGATCGTTTTGCTGTAGTAGGCGTCGCTGTCGGAAAAGAGCAGCTGCCAGAGGGAGGGCGTGTCTTCGGACAGGTCGACTCTGCGGGTGAGAATAAAATAATTTTCCCCGAACTCCGTAAAAAACGGTACGATAAACCACAGATTTACCAGCAAAAAGACGGCCAGCGCCCTGAGCGCATACAGGATCCGCAAAGATTCACCGTTTCGGATGATCGGCACGATCCGGACCAGGACGATGCAAAGTACAAAAAACAGACAGATCTCCACGGACAGAATGTGGCTGTGGAGAATACAGGTGGCTGCGATGACGCTCAGATACCATTTTTTCATGTCCCCGAAAAACAGTTCATAGACGGCGAGAAAGAGCAGCGGGAAAAACACATTGGCCAGAGCCTCGGAGACGGCGGCTCTCGTATAGAGGTTGACCAGACGGTAAGGAACCAGCAGATATAGAACGGTACAGATCAGTCCCAGCCGGTCATCCCTGAGGATCCTGCGGAAACTGTAATATCCGACGCAGGCCGCCGCCACATTGATCAGAAGCACGAACAGCTTGTACGCATTCATGGCGGAGAGGCCGAGCAGATAGAGCGCCGCGGGAAGGTACAGAAAGAGATCCGGGTAAAGGATCGAATTTACAAATCCGTAACCATTGTTGAGGGTATAATCCATGCGCACCGGGAACTGACCGTTGGCGAGACCGTCCGCAATTCCTACGATCCGGTTGACGTGAAAGCGCATATCGCCTCCGCGGAGGAGCGATCCGGTAAAAAACGGTGCAGTCAGCAAGATACCGACGACGATCGCGGCCAGCCGGTATCCGAATCCCGGCGTTTCCCAGTTATAAATAAGAAACGCGAAGAAAGCGGCAGCCAGCAGAAGGAAAAGAATACTGTCCGTGTGAGGGGAATCTGTACAGGTGACCGACCATTGAGATACGGTGACGGACTGATCCTGTGACGAAACGATCAGATTCAGATGATCCGTCTTTTCTGTCAGGGAAAACGGGAAATCCAGGCAGTCACTTCCGGGGGAAACGGTTCCGGACGCGATCTCAACGCCCAGTTCGTTGTTGCCGTTGTTGTGGTCCATGTCCAGAAGCTTCCATTCGAACGTGTCTGCGGCGGAAAGCGAGACGGTACAGGTGTAACTTCCCACATCCAGGCAGCTGCTGAACACGGTCAGCTCCGGCGTTTCCTGAGAGAGATCCCACTCCTGCGAGGAAGGAGTCCCGCTCAGGGAATACTGATGATTTTTTTCTGACAGAAACAAAAAGAGAGCTGTGAGCAGGACGAGACCGGCAAAAACAAAAAGCTTCTTATATTTCATTAAAAATTCGCGATTCATAAGTACCCCTCTGTAATAATGAAAATTGTGATCCGAAGTTCAGCCTGCCGGAAATCCTGACCGTTCAGCCGCTGAACGGTCACAGAAAATTACCGCAGGAACCGATAAATAAAACGCCGGATCCTTTTGGGCATCACACAGACGGCTGCATGGGGGAGCGCACCGGTTAGGTAATCCTTCCAGGTCGTCCAGTGTGTCTTTCGGATCCAGGAATGGAAACGCAGCAGTTCCATGGCATACCGCAGTCCGCCGCGCCGTTCGTAGGCGTCCATGGACACCCGCATCTTCAACAGCGGCTGCTGGACGTTGTACCCGGAACAGCCGTTTTGCAGCATGCGGATCCACAAATAGTAATCTTCAAAAAGATGATAGGTTTCGTTGTACCCGCCGGCCGTCTCCACAGCGCTCTTTCGAAACATCACCGCCGGGTGATTAAAGGGATTTCTTTTTTTGGAGAAAGACAAGATCTCGTCCATCTGTTCCGGTACGGTTCTCTGCCCGACGATTTCGTCCGGATCGTCCGTGAATTCTTTCAGCGTGCCGCTGCAGATACTCAGGCCCGGCTGCGCTTCAAAGACTTTTAGCTGGAGTTCACATCGTTCCGGGAGTGCGAGGTCGTCGGAATCCATCCGTGCGACAAGTTCGTTCCGGCAGTGTTGGAGCCCCTCGTTCAGCGCTGCTCCAAGTCCGCTGTTTTTTTCCAATCGTATGACATTCAGCCAGGGATATTCTGCGATGACCGCATCGAGTTCCGGCGTCAGCGGACCGTCACAGACCAGTACCAGCTCATCCGGCCGGACCGTCTGGGAAAGCATACTGTCGATCGCTGCCTTCAGATACTCGGGCTTTTCCCGGGAATAAACAGACATTAAAACACTATACGGCTGCATACAAAGTGGCCTCCTGAGACTATAGATGTTCCTGTGGTGAACAGGCATTGAAATATACGTAATGATAGCATAAATCGCCCCAAACCGCAAGGCAGCCGATTCGGCGTAACTCTTCCTTTTTCGGAAAAGATATGATATAGTTAAAAAACATGAGACAAGCGACAAAAGGTCATAAATTTCATGCTTGCATGAAAATTTATGACTTTGTGGAGCGCAAAACACCGAAAAGTAGCCATTTTTCGAAGAAAAATGAGCGGATTTGAGGTGTTTTCAGGATTGCGGGAGCACGAAGTGCGGAGCAATCCGTGTCTCATGCCCATTTGTCGGGCAACTCAAAACATAATGCAGGGTCAAAAGGTCGTACATCAGTTGATCGGAGAGACAGGAGACAAGGAGTTGGAAAAAGGGAATATGAAAAGAAAGAAAATCAATGAGAAAATCGCAGATTGGATGGGACAGGTGGTACGGTGGCTCTCTTTTGTATGCCTTGCCCTGGTGCTTTTGCTGAATCTGTTTTATACCTCCAGCGTCGGGGATCAGGAAATGGTGTCGATCACAGGCAGTTCCTGGCAGTGGATCCCGGCGGCAGCAGCCCTTCTGGTGCTCCTGGTCTTCTGGTGCCGTGTGGCGGACCGGATTCCGGAGAAAAAGCTGTTCGCGGGACTGACTGTTTTTTATGTGATCGCGGGCTGCTATTTTATCTTCAACATTACGCCGACGATCCGCGACGACGCGAAATCGGTCTACGACGCTGCCGCGGCGATGGCTGATGGTGATTTCAGCAGTCTGGACGCGGGAAATTATCTTTATGTCTACCCTTACCAGATCGGGATCGTGACATACGACAGGATTGTCCGGCTTCTGGGAGAAAGTGTGAAATTCCTGGAGGCGCTGAACCTGGCGCAGATCATCGGGATCAATTATTTCAGTTACCGCCTGGCGGATCTGTTCTTTGGCGGAAACCGGAAGATCAATCATCTGACGATCCTCCTGTCGTTTGCGTTTCTCCCCCAGCTTTTCTTCCTCATGTTTAAATATGGGCTGATCCCGGGTTTCTTTTTTATGATCGGCTGTTTTTATTTTCTGATGCGCTGGCTTCGGGACCAGCGGCCGCTGTTTGCGGCGGTTTCCGTTGCGTTCGGCGCTGTGGCGGCCTGTATCAAGATGAATTATCTGATCGGGATCATTGCGGTGGCGGCGATAGTGATCGTCGAGGCGGTCCGCAGAAAACGTTGGAGGTATGGGATCCTTGCCGCGGTCTACCTGCTGGCGTCGGTGGGCGCAGGAAAAGGACTTCAGCTTGCCTGTGAACTGGAAAGCGGCATAAAAATGCCGCAGGGCATGAACACGTTCTTCTGGGTGGTCATGGGAACGGATATTGACAATGAAGTCCGCGGGCCGGGATGGTACAATTCCATCGGCTGGAAGGTGATGGGTGAGCATGATTTTGATATCGAGGAGAGCAATCAGGAGGCAAGCCGCCTGATGGACGAGAATATCCGGAAGATTTTGGCGGATCCGGGCAAGGCGGCGTCATTCTTTGAGCGGAAGACGATATCCCTCTGGTGTGATCCGATCTATCAGTCGCTGTGGAGCGGACTGTCCAAATATGAGGTGGACAGCGGGAGTGTACAGAAAGATTTTTTGAGATCTCTCTATTATAATGAAGCGCCGGAGCAGGCCTGCGAAGTATTTCTGAAAGGGCTTCTTGTGATCCTCACAGCAGGGGCAGTGATCTTTCTCCTGCTCCACTGGAAACAGTATCCGGGGTTGATGTATGCGCCGCTGTATTTTCTGGGCGGTTTTCTGTTTCATAGTTTCTGGGAGGCGAAAAGTCAGTACGTATATACGTATATTTTCATTCTGATCCCGCTGTGTGCGTTTGAGATTTACTGTCTGTCGGAATGGTTCCGTCAGTTTGTCGCGGTGCGGAGAAAACGGCGCAGAGCGGCCGCCAAAGTAAGAAGAAAAAAAGGAGCGGCAGATGACAAGAGAAAGAATACCTTATGAAAAACGACAGGAAAACAGAAGAGCTGTTCCGGGAAGAAATCTGCGGAGGACTGCGCGAAAGAGGGCAGGAGAATACGGGACATGGAACTATGTTCCGGTTTACACGGTCTGTTTTCTGCTCACAGCAGCGATCGTCTTTTCCGCGTTTTACCTGAACGGAAAGACCTTTGTCTGGGACAGTGACGGTGTGACGCAGCATTTCAATGCTCTGCTGTACTACCGTTCCTGGCTGAGGGAATTCCTCCACAGCCTTTTTGTGGAACACAGACTGGAGATCCCTCTGTGGGATCTGAAGATCGGGTATGGGTCTGATATCCTGACCACACTGCACTATTATGCGTACGGGGATCCGCTGAACCTTCTTTCTGTCTTTGTCCCGAAAGAGGCGTGGATGGATGAGTTTTATACTTTTCTGATCCTGCTCAGGATTTATCTGGCCGGACTGACATTCTCTTATTTCTGTTTTCAGAGGAAAGAGGAGAAAACAGCCATTCTCATGGGCGCGCTGCTGTATGCGTTCTCCTTCTGGACGATCTATGCGGCCGTACGGCATCCGTATTTTATGAATCCTATGATCTATTTTCCGCTGGTGCTGGCGGGGGCGGACAGGATTTTCCGGAAAAAGAGACCGTTCCTTTATATCTTTTCGCTGGCCGCTGCGATCCTGAGCAATTTCTATTTTGGATATATGACCTGTATCCTGGTGATCCTCTACTGCATTTTCCGGTACCGGACATTGTTTGGAAAGTTTCAGTGGAAAAAACTGGCGGTCTGGGCGGGGCGCTTCTTCGGATATTCCATTCCGGCGCTGATGCTCGCCTGCGTATTGCTGGTTCCGGTGGCGCTGTGTGCCGTCTCCTCGGGGAGACTGTCGCAAGACCGGTGGATCCCGCTTTTTTATTCTGCTTCCTATTATAAAAGCTTTCTCTCCGCGTTTCTGTACGGAGAGGCGGGAAACTGGAGTGAAATGGGTTATACGGCCTATGGTCTGCTGGGAATCTTTCTTCTGTTCCTGCAGAAAAAAAAGGACACAGCGCTGAAAATCGGATATCTTTTGCTGACGGTATTTCTTCTGCTGCCGTTCGCCGGCTATGCGATGAACGGATTTTCCTATGCTGCCAACCGGTTTGCGTGGTCCTATGCGATGCTGGTGGCATATATTTTTGTTCATACCTGGAAAGATCTGGTCACTCTTTCGGACCGGCAGAAAAAGCTGCTTCTGATTGCCGGAGCCGTATATCTGGTGCTCTGTCTGGCGTTTGAGGAGAGCAGGACGGAGGCGGTGCTGGGTGCGCTGGTTCTTTTTGCGATTCTTCTGTTGTGGCTTCTGTCTGCCGGGATCCACTGGATCAGGGAAAAGAAAATACGGCTGTTCCGGACCTGCGCGGTTCTGGGGCTGATCGCCTGTCTGGGCTTTCAGGGGATTTACCGGTATTCCCCGTCGGAGGAAGGATATGTGGGAGAGTTTACGGAAAATAACGGGGCGTACCTGAATCTGACGGCATATTCGCCCAGCACTGCGGCAGCGGGTACGGGAGATACTTCGTTCTGGCGTTATGATCAGTACGGAACGGAAACCTGGCAGTATCACAATGCAAATGTGGCGCTCGGCCTGAACAGTGTGACTTATTACTGGAGTCTCTCAGATCCTTCGGTGTTTCAGTTTCAGAAGGAAATGTACCTGAATCTGCAGCGGAATTTTCTGTACCAGAATCTGGACGGGAGAAGCTTTCTGGATGCTCTGTCGGGAGTGAAGTATTTTGTCGTGGCTTCCGGAGGGGAATGCTATCTGCCTTATGGATTCTCGCAGAATGTCAACACCGTCTGGGTCGGCGAGGATGCGCAGACGGCCCTGGAGTATGAAGCCGCGGGAAGAGACACCTCCGGCCTCTCGGCGGTAAAGGCTTCCGTTTACGGCACGGACAACAGTCTTCCGCTGGCTTATACGTATGACCGCTGGATTTCCAGGGAAGAGTATGAGAAGCTTTCTGTGACGGAGAAACAGCAGGCGCTGCTTCAGGGGATCGTGCTGGAGGACAGCACACTGCCGGCGGCCGTGCCGGTATTCGACGATCAGGTTCAGGACTGTCAGGTTCAGTTTTCCGGAAAGATCGAGCAGGAAGACGGAGGACTTCTGGTTCGGGAGGCCGGGGCAAGTATGACCCTGACCTTTGCCGGAATGCCGGAGAGCGAAACCTATCTGATCTTTGAGGGACTGGATTATGAAGGCATCCGGCCTTCTGACTGTTACACACAGGAAGAGTGGGCAAAACTTTCGTCCTATGAAAAAAATCAGGTGAAGCAGCAGGATTCCCGGTGGACGGCGCCGGACGCGACGACGCTGAGTGTGTACGGAAACGGAATCAAGAATCTCAGTTATCTGAACGAGAGAAATAGCTTTTACTCGGGTCTTCATGACTATCTGGTCAATGCAGGCTACAGTGATGACGGACTGCAGACGATTACCGTCGTCTTCCAGAAGGAGGGGCATTATTCTTTTGAGGATTATTCGGTGGTCTGCCAGCCGGTGGAAAACCTGGGCGGTTATGTGGAGGAGAGAAATCAGAATGTCCTGGAGCAGGTGGAAGTCGGAACCAACCGGATTTCCGGCGAGATCCGTCTGGACCAGGCGAAAGCTCTCTGCATTACGATCCCTTATAGTGAGGGATGGACCGCCACAGTGGACGGTGTGGAGACGGAACTGAAACGGGCGAATACGATGTTTATGGCGCTTGAGCTGGAACCGGGCAGCCATGAGATCGTGCTGACCTACCGCACACCGGGCCTGACGGCCGGAGCGGCGCTGACTCTGGGCGGATGTGTGGTCTGTGCGGTTCTGTGGCGGCTGGACACCGTACGGCGGAGAAGGAACAGAAACTTAAGGAGACGGAAATGAAACAGAAGAAAGAGAGAATGCGGAGAGGGAAGTATCTGCTCTGCTATACCGGGTGTTTTCTGATCATAGCCCTTTTGATCTATTCATTTTTTTATCTCAACGGAAAAACTTTTGTGTGGGCGTCCGACGGGATTCCGCAGCATTTCAATGCTCTGGTGTATTACAGAAGCTGGCTGAGAGAAATCCTAAGAAACCTGTTCGTGGAACATCGGCTGGAAATTCCCATGTGGAATATGGACATCGGCTATGGAGGAGATGTAATCACGACGATGCACTATTACGTGCTCGGGGATCCGCTGGCGCTTCTGTCAGTCCTGGTGCCAAAGGAAGCCTGGATGGATGAGTTTTATTCACTGCTGATCCTCCTCAGGATCTATCTTGCCGGCCTGGCTTTTTCGTATTACTGTTTTTACCGGAAAAACGAGGAATTCCCGACACTGATGGGCGCCCTGATCTATGCGTTTTGCTTCTGGACGATCCTGGGAGCGGTGCGCCATCCGTATTTTATGAATCCTCTGGTATATTTTCCGCTGATCCTGACCGGGATAGAGAAGATTTTCGAGAAAAAGAAGGCAGGACTGTATATTCTGATGCTGGCGGTATCGGTGATCAGCAACTTTTATTTCGGATATATGATCTGTTTCATGGTGCTCGGGTATTGCGTGGCACGGTATCTGATGATTTACCGCAGGATCCGTATCCGGGAACTGGCTCCGTGGCTCGGAAAATTTCTCGTATATACGGTTGTGGCGCTGTGCCTGTCGGCGGTGATCCTGTTCCCGGTGGCTCTTTGCCTGTTCTCGGCGGGAAGATTTCAGAGCGGACGGGCGATCCCTCTGTTTTACCCGGCGTCCTATTACAGCTGGTTGATCCCGGCGGTGCTGACCGGCGGAGCCGGATACTGGAATAACATGGGTTATACGGCGTTTGGCGTGACGGCGATCTTTGTGCTGTTTCTCCAGCAGAAAAAACGGACCGTATACAAGATCAGCCTGCTCCTGATGCTGGCCTGTATGCTTCTGCCGTATGCCGGACATATTCTCAATGGATTTTCCTATGAAACCAACCGCTTTTCCTGGGCGGCTGCGATGATCGTCGCATATCTCGTCGTAAAGATCTGGCCGGAGATCGGAACGCTGACAGGGAAACAGAAAAAGGGACTTGCCGCCGCTGTCATCGTCTACGCCGCTGTCTGCCTGGTCAACGAAAAATGCCGGATGGAGATGGCACTGGCGGCGCTGGTGACGCTCGGACTCCTGGTCTGCGTGATCGTCTGCAGGGAGAAACTGGTGCGGATGGAGAAAGCCTTTCGCGGCCTGATGCTGGGCGGTCTGATCTTCTGCCTTGTGCTTCAGGGGTTTTATCAGTACTCACCGCAGGAAGAAAATTATCTGGCGGCTTTTTCCGACAATAACGAGCCGCTGGCTGCTTTGACTGACTGGTCGGCTACCGCCGCGGCTGCGGAGATTACGGACGATACTGTCTGGAGATATGATCAGTACGGGACGACAAAGTGGTACAACGAAGCACTGCAGCTCGGAGTACACGGGGTGGCTTCTTACTGGAGCCTGTCGGAAAGTTCCTACGGCCAGTTTCAGAGAGAACTGTATCTGAATCAGGACCTGGATTACCGCTATACCAGCCTGGATGGGAGAAGCTTTCTGGACGCTCTCGCGTCGGTCAAATATTTTGGCGTCGCATCCGGTGCGGAGGCTTACCTACCTTACGGATACCGGAACCATGTGATCACCCGCTGGACCGGAAAAGATGCGGAGAAAGCCAGCCAGGCGGAAAGCCAGGGTTTGACAGATCCGACGCTGAAAGCTGCGAAAATCGCAGTCTATGAAAACGATGACTGGCTGCCGCTTGGCTACACCTATGATCGGTGGATTTCCAGAGAAACGTACGAGAATCTGACTGTGACAGAAAAACAGCAGGCCCTGCTTCAGGGAATCGTTCTGGAAGAAAGTGTTCTCCCGACGGCTGCTCCGATCTACACCGACGAGACTGTGCCGTACACAGAGATTCTCGGAGAAGGCATCGAGCAGACGGAAAACGGGATCCTGGTCCGGACGCCGGGCGCTTCCATTACGCTGAATTTCACCGGACTTCCTGAAAGCGAGACCTACTTTATCATCGAAGGCCTGGATTTTCAGGGAATCCGTCCCTCGGAACAATACACGAAGGAAGAATGGAATGCATTGTCCACGTATGAGAAGAACCAGGTGGAACTGGAAGACAAAGACTGGACAAAACCCGAATCGACGACCATTCAGGTCAGCTGTGAAAACGTCGTAAAGAACCTGAACTATCTCAACGAGACCGGAGGATTCTACACAGACAAACACGACTTTCTCGTCAATACCGGTTACCGCACAGGGGCTGCTGGTACGATCACCCTGAGTTTCCTGACGGCAGGCTATTACACCTTTGACAGTTACTCTGTCGTCTGTCAGCCGACGGCGGAACTGGAAGAATACACAGCGCAGAGAAAGCAGGACGTTCTCGAAAATATTATGCTGGATACCAACAGCATCTCAGGAACGATCCATGCGGAAAAGGACGAGGCGCTGCTGCTGGCAATCCCCTACAGCGAGGGATGGTCTGCCTGGGTAGACGGAGAAAAAACAGACCTGAAACAGGCGAACACCATGTACATGGCGCTCGAACTGGAAGCCGGAGACCATGAGATCGTCCTGCGTTACCGCACGCCGGGAATCACTGCCGGCCTTGTCCTTACCCTCGGCGCCTGTGCTGTCTGCGCCATCACCTGGTGCACATCCCTGTATCTGAAGCAGAGACGTAAGGGAAAGGGGCAGAACCGTTCCGCCGGCTGAACGATTGCTTCCGCCGGCCGGTAACCGCAATTTCCTCTTTCCTTTTGAGATTAAATATGATATGATTACCCTGTTACGGAAAAGAAAAGCCCGAGAGAGGAACATGTAAAATGAAAACAAAAAATCGGGATCAGTACAAAAGAATCCTCAGGGCGCTGGCTGTTCTGGTGATCCTTTTTCTCGAATCTATGGTCTTTTCGGCTGTGTGGCAGCGTTATTACGCGGCGCACCTGTGGAAAGAACCATTCTGGTTCTGGGGAGACATTTTCATTGTTTTTGTTTATGCGGCATATGAGCTGCTGTTTATGTATATCTACGGAGCGCTGAAAATCGGATATCTGAAAGGATCCAACGTGATCTATTCCCAGGCGCTGTCAGGGATGTGCGCCAATGTGGTGATGTATCTGCAGATCCTGCTGTTGTGGCGTCATCTGCCGGATCCGCGTCCGCTGATCGTGATGACAGTGATTGATATTCTGATTGCAGCGGTCTGTTCTTTTTTGTTTGACCGTCTGTTTACCCGTCTTTTTCCGCCGAAGCAGCTGCTGCTGATCTACGACGAGTATCCGGTGGAAACACTGTGCGGAAAGATGAACAGCCGGCGGGACAAGTTCCGCATCGTGAAGCGAATCTCTGTGTCCGAAGGCGAGGAAACGGTGCAGAAAGCGATCGAAGAGTGGGGACAGGAAGGTGTCGTCCTCGGAGATCTCCATTCCGAGACTCGCAACCGTCTTCTGAAATTCTGCTACGCCAGGTCTATCCGGGTATACCTGACGCCGAAGGTGTCCGATATTATCCTGAAGAGTTCCGAGACCCTGGACATGTTTGACACACCGCTGTTTCTGGCAAAGAACTACGGACTTACCGTGGAACAGAGACTGGCCAAGCGGATCCTGGATCTCGCAGTTTCCTGTGTACTGCTGATCATTGCGTCGCCGTTTATGTTGATCACGGCGGCTGCCATTCATTTTTATGACAGAGGACCGGTCTTTTTCAAACAGAAACGTCTGACCAAGGATGGAAAAGAATTTGAAATCTATAAATTCCGCAGTATGATCGTGGACGCGGAGAAAGACGGGGTAGCGCGGTTGGCGACCACCGGCGACAGCAGGATCACCCCTGTGGGAAAAGTGATCCGTGCAACGCGGATCGACGAGCTGCCGCAGCTTCTGAACATTCTGAAAGGCGATATGAGTCTGGTTGGGCCGAGACCGGAGCGGCCGGAGATCGCCAGGGAATACGAAAAAGAGATCCCGGAGTTTTCTTATCGTCTGAAAGTAAAAGCAGGTCTGACCGGATATGCGCAGATTTACGGGAAATACAATACGACGGCTTACGACAAGCTGAAACTCGATCTGATGTATATTGAAAGCTACTCGATCCTGATCGACCTGAAACTGATCGTCGGAACTTTTAAGATTTTGTTTATGAAAGACAGCACAGAAGGACTGAAGAACGGCGAGACGATCAGCCGCACGGAGAAAACGAAAGCGATAGAGAACAGGAAGGAAGAAGACTGAAGGCAGGGAGGTAAAACGATTGTTTCTGGTAAAAGTACTGCTGATACTGCTGTGGCTGTTTTTGATCCCGTTCCTGGCGGGAGGTATTTTTTCGGCAAAAGATACAGAGGGGATATTTTTTCGGAAATCATTTCTGAACGGGTATCTCCTGCTTTTTGCGCTCTTTGAGCTGATCACGATACCGCTGACGTTTCTGCACCTGCCTTTTCATATTCTTTTGGGGAGTTTTTCGACGCTGAGTATCCTCCTGGCGGGAATCGGCCTGATCCGCCAGAGAACGGAGATCTGGAATTGTCTGCTCAGGCTTCCGGCTGCTGCCCGTCCGGACTGGACGATGCTTCTGGCATTTGCTGTGATTCTGATACAGGTGGGGATCACGGTGTTTGGCTGGCATTCGGATGCAGATGATTCTTTTTATATCGGTACGGCCAATACGACGGTCGCAACAGACAGCATTTTTGAGATTGATGCATATACCGGGGAGGCTTATGAAAGCTTTCCTTCCAGGTACGTACTTTCGCCGTTCCCGGTCTGGGTGGCCTTTATCAGCCGTGTGATCCAGATGCATCCTGCCACGACCGCCCACACAGTCCTGCCGCTGGCGCTGATCCCTCTTGCATATGTGGTTTACAGTCTGCTGGGCGAGCTGTTTTTCCGGAAGGACAGGAAAAAGCAGGGAGTTTTTCTGCTTGCCATGGGGATCATCATGATGAGTTCCTGGTATTCCATTTATACACAGGGAACATTTCTGCTGGTGCGAATCTGGCAGGGAAAGGCAGTGCTGGCTTCTGTGCTGCTGCCTGCGGTTTTCTATCTTTGCAGCAGGCTTCTGGTCAAAAAAGAGGGAGCCGGAGACTGGCTTGTGCTGGTCTGTGCCATGACAGCGGGATTTATGGTCTCCACGATGGGAATCATGCTTCCGGTACTGACCGTGGCGATCTTTGGCCTGCTGTTCGGCCTGCTGAAAAAAAACTGGAACGGTTTGCTCCGAAGTGTTCTTGTATGCGTGCCGAATCTGATCTTTGCAGTGCTCTATCTGATCATTAAATGAGGAAGGATTTTTTGAAGCGTATCGGTGAAGGAGGAAAGAGACTTTGAAGGAAACTCTGGATTTGGCGGTACAGTGGTACCAGTCTTATGTCGGCGTCGGGTTCTATCATATCCTGTATCTGATTTGTCTGATCTGGGTAGTGCGTGACAGGAAAATTGATAAAAAGTGGAAATATCTGTTTGTGGGATACACAGCCGTTTTTCTTGTGTTATACTATTTCCCGGTGACGGCCAGGATTATCATCACTCTGATCGGAAGAGATGTCTACTGGCGGATGTTCTGGATCCTTCCGCTGCCCGTGTTTGTGGCGTTTGCCGTGTCATGGTTTGTGGACGGAGAACCGTTGAAAGGATGGAAGCGCATACTCTGTGTGACAGCTGTGGCCGTGGTGCTGATCCTTTCCGGAAGGAATCTGTATACAAACGGAGGATTTCTTCCGGCGGAGAATTCCCAGAAGATCATGGAAGAGACAGTGATGGTCTGTGAAATGCTGGAGGCGGACCGGCAGGAAGGGGAGGTGATCCGGGCGGCAGTCCCCAACGAGATGCTGTATGAACTGCGCCAGTATGATGCGGATATCTATCTTCCCTACGGCCGATGGGAGTATGAGTATCCGGACAGGCAGGAGCTGATCGACGCGATGAATACACAGCCGGTGGAACCTGAAACACTGGCGGCAGCGCTCAGAAAATTTGAGTGTAACTATCTGGTGTATCCTGCGGCGGATGGCCTGATCGAGGCTATGCAGGAAGAGGATTTCGAATTTCTCGGAGCTGTCGGAAATTATCAGGTGTATAAGGATGTGAGATGATGGAGCATGAAATCGAAATGGAAAAGGGAAAGAAAACCCGGAATTACGTTCAACTGCATCTGAATATTCTGCTGTTCTCACTGACCAGTGTGTTTTCAAAATGTGCATCGGTTCAGTTTAACCGCGGCGGCCTGGGGAATCCTCTGCTGTACCTGTTCCTCTTTCTGATGGTCGCCAACTGCGGCGTCTATGCGATCGCCTGGCAAAAGGTAATGAAAAAATTTTCACTGTCCACCGCGTATGCCAATCGGAGCGTCTACCTGATCTGGTCGCAGGTATGGGCAGTGGTGATCTTTCATGAAAGCCTGAGCGTAAAAAATATCATCGGCCTTCTCGTAGTGCTGGTGGGTGTGATGGTGGTGCAGAGATATGAATAAATATATGATGCTGATGCTGATCTGTACGGTCTTTTCAGCGGTTTCTCAGATCCTGCTGAAACAGAGCGCAAATCAGAAACATGAAAGTACACTGAAGGAATATCTGAACTGGCGGGTGATCACGGCGTATCTGATCTTTGGCTCGGTTCTGCTGGCAAATACCTATGCATATACCCAGGTGGATATGAAATACGGGCCGGTGCTGGATACGTTTACGTATGTGTTTGTGCTTCTTCTCTCCTGGCTGATATTGAAGGAGAAGATCACGAAAGGCAAGCTGATCGGTAATCTGTTGATCGTGGCGGGTGTAATTATTTATACGATGCCGTAAAATTAGAATAGGGTGTGTAAAATGAGTAAAAATGGTAGAATGAAAAGTCATGGAAAAATGAGAAAAATCCTGATAGGGGTCCTTACGGTTTTGGTAATTGCCGTAGCTACGATTGCAGTGTTGCTGTCACGGTCATGCCAGTGGATGTTAAAGACATGGACAGGTCTTACGATGGAAGAGCTTGTATATCATTTAAATACAAGTTTGGAAGGAACCAATTCTGATATGATCTGGGATTTCATCCAGTCATGTGTTATAATTACTGGAATCGTATGTATTTTATTGGTTTTCGCGTGTGTTTTTCTCAGAAAAAGAAAGAAAGTTTATGGATCCTTTCTATCAGTGATTATGGTGCTTTCTATTTTGATGGCGACAGTAAGTGTTTCCAATGTATGGACTACATTGGATGTATCAGCTTATGCCAACAACCAGTCAGAGTATTCTACTTTTATTGATGATAATTATGTCAATCTTAAGGATGTGACATTGACTTTTCCCCAACAGAAACGTAATCTGATCTATATTTTTCTTGAATCAATGGAGAATACATATAGCGATACAGCAAGCGGAGGAGCATTTGATACAAATGTGATCCCTGAGCTTACGGAACTTTCTCTGGAAAACGAAAATTTTTCAGGTGATCATCAGACTTTGAATGGCGGATATGCTATGCCGGGAGCAACATGGACCGTGGGAGCGATGTTTGCACAAAGCACCGGGCTGCCGCTGAATATTCCTATTGAACAAAATTCCATGAATACGCAGGATTCCTTTTTTCCGGAGATAGTTTCAATTGGTGATATATTGGAAAGTGCAGGATACAATCAGACATTGCTGATAGGATCTGAAGCAGAATTTGGTGGAAGAAAGCTGTTCTACGAAGAACATGGCAATTTTAATATTATAGATTACAATTATGCGGCAGAGAACGGTATGATTCCGGAAGGCTATAAAGTATGGTGGGGATACGAAGATAAGCGTCTTTTTGAATTTGCCAAGGATGCATTGACAGAATTGGCAGAGCAGGACGAACCGTTTAACCTGACTATGCTCACGGTAGACACGCATTTTGAAGACGGTTATCGCTGTGAAGATTGCCCGGATCTGTATGGCGATAATGTATATGCCGATGTCATGGCCTGCTCAAGTCAAAAAGTGTATGAATTCGTACAATGGATTCAGGAACAGCCTTTTTATGAAAATACTACAATCGTGATATCCGGAGATCATCTGACCATGGACAGTGATTTCTGCGAAGACGTACCGGATGATTATACGAGAAAAGTATATACTACATATATTAATGCAGCGGCACAAAACGAGAGGGAAGAGTACAGAACGTATACAACGTTTGATAATTTTCCGACAACGCTTGCCAGTCTTGGAGTGACAATAGAAGGGAATCGCCTTGGACTTGGAACAAATCTGTTTTCCGGTGTTGAGACATTGTCTGAGTTATATGGCTATGAGACGGAAAGCCAGGAAATTTCCAAAAAATCTGCACTTATGGAAGAATTTACAGCCGGCATTACAGAGCAGCAGGAATTGCAGATTGAAGAAGAAATGGTGGACAGCGGTGAGTCGGAGGAACAGTTGCAAGCACAGATAACGGCAGATATTACTGCGGATGCATATAATTATAAAACTGGAAAGTTTACAGTTTATATTTCGAACATCCAAACTAATAGAGAAATTCAATCCATACGCTGTGCTGTCTGGCCCGATGGGGATCAGTCTAAACTGATTTGGTATGAAACAAATCCGGCGGGGGACGGCAGTTATCAGTGCAGTGTTTTTGCAAGTGATTTTGGTTATGAGAGAGGAATTTACGATATTCATGTTTATGCAATGGACACAGATGGAAATGCGTATTTGATTAATGGAATAAATCAGTCAATATAATATTGTAAAATAGATTGTTAATGAATTGAGTTAGACATATCATTATAGTTTCAAAGTTTCCGAAAAAGAAAGAGTAAGCTGATTATGAAAATTATTGACAAAAAGAAATTTCATGAATATTGCAGAGAAAATAAAGCTTCGATAGTGATAGCTTCTGCTTTCCTTATGATAGCATATGGAATTAAATTATTTCAGATTGTGTTTTCGCATGATACGGAAGCGATCATATCTGTCCCGGAGTCGCTTTATAATAGTTGGATGACTATGGGAAGATATGGTTTGATTTTTTTGAAGAAGATATTAGGTATATATACGTTCAATCCCTATCTTGCCTCGGTTCTGATGTTTTTGGCAATGCTGGGAATAGTAATTTTATGGGGCTATCTTTTCTTTGCACTGGAAGAAAATCCTGGACGATATTCCAAAGTAAGCTGGATATTTCCTGTGATTTTCCTGACAACTCCTATGATGGCGGAGCAGATCAGTTTTTTGCTTCAGGCATTTGAGGTATGTCTGGCGGTATTGATTTTGGGAATAGTATTGCTGATGATCTGGCATGGTATTTTAACAAAAAAATATTTGTGGTATCTTCCGGCTATACTTCTTTCCGCATTGATATTCTCCGTGTATCAGACAATTGTGCCTCTTTTTATATCAGGAACCGCCGCATGCTTTCTGGTGTGTTATCGAAAAAAATCAGGAAGTTGGTGGCCGGTAATACTCCAGTTGATAGGTAATTTTGGCGCAGGATTGTTGGTTTATGAGATTGCCAATAAAATAATAATGAAAGTCCTTGGAATTACAACCACTGCATATATCAGCGACCAGTTGATGTGGGGAACGATTTCAGCGTCTGAGTGTGTGAGAAATATATGGAATCATATTTGCCAGGCTGTTACCGGACAGGGATTTTATTATTCACTTTCCTTTGGGATTGCTGTTGTTCTGGCAATTTTACTGCTGATATATCGGCGGAAAAAAGCAACAAAAGAATATTATCTTTATGTAATTGCGACTATTGTCTTTTTATTGACTCCCTTTATGATGACGATTCTTATGGGGCAGGAACCTAAAATGAGAACTCAACTTGGTCTGGGGTTTGTTGCTGGCTTTTATTTTCAGTATGGCGTAATTTGTTCCTGGAAGGCAGAAAAAAAATATATATGCAGGTTTGCCTGTGCGGTATTATGCCTTGCGGTGATCTTTAGCTTTCATCAATGCACGAAAGTTGCCGATATGTTCTATACAGAATATGTACAGTACCAGGAGGACGTCAGATTGGCATTAAAAATATCAAACCGGATCGATATGCTGGACTTAGGCGAATCTCCCGAGGAACCGTTGGTATTTGTAGGAGCGAGAAGTCCGAAATTGAATAATTCCAGCATTCGAAATCTGGAGAATATCGGACATTCTTTTTTTGAATGGTCTTTTACGACAGACTATGGATCATTTATAATGAGAAATTTTATGGCGAGTATCGGATATTATTATAATTCCCCGACAACTGAACAAATAGAAATTGCTGAGCAGGCAGCTCAGAATATGGAAATTTGGCCGGCATCGGACAGTGTCAGTGTAGTTGAAGGAGTTATAGTAGTGAGATTGTCCTAAAACGAATTAGGGTAAAATCTATGGCCTGTGAGCATCTAGTTTGCTATGAAGCAACTTATAATAGTCGAATGCCCCAGAGGGGAAGTGAGGCGAATCTGGCGTTGCTTTTTCATAGCTATAATGCTATAATAAACCAGACAATAACCGAAAAATGGTAAAACGGAGGAATTAAAATGCGTACTTATCTGGTAACAGGAGGAGCAGGATTCATCGGTTCCAATTACATTCATTATATGTTCAAAAAGTATGGCGATGAAATTCAGATTATCAATGTGGACAAACTGACATATGCTGGAAATCTGGAAAACCTGAAAGATATCGAGAACAGACCCAACTATACGTTTGTAAAGGCAGATATCTGTGACAGCGAAGCGATCAATGCTTTGTTTGAAAAGTATGATATTCAGAGAGTCGTGCATTTTGCGGCTGAAAGCCATGTGGACCGCAGCATTAAAGATCCGGAAGTGTTTGTCAAGACAAATGTTCTCGGAACCCTTGTAATGCTGAACGCTGCAAAAGCTGCATGGGAACTGGAAGACGGCACCTTTAAGCCGGATCATAAATTCCTGCACGTATCTACGGATGAGGTGTACGGTTCGCTGGACGAAGACGGCGGATATTTCTATGAGACCACTCCGTATGATCCCCATAGTCCTTATTCTGCCAGCAAGGCATCGTCGGACATGCTGGTGAAAGCATATATGGATACTTACAAATTCCCGGCGAACATCACAAACTGCAGCAACAACTATGGCCCGTATCAGTTCCCGGAAAAACTGATCCCGCTGATCATTAATAATGCTCTCCACGGCAGAAAGCTTCCGGTCTATGGAGACGGAAAAAATGTCCGCGACTGGCTGTATGTGGAAGACCACTGCAAGGGTATCGATATGGTACAGGAGAAGGGACGCCTGTTTGAAACCTATAACATCGGCGGCCATAATGAGAGACAGAATATCCAGATCATTCATATTATCCTGGACACTCTGCAGGAGATGCTTCCGGAGGGAGATCCGAGAAAAGAACTTGTCAGTGAAGATCTGATCACATATGTGGAAGACCGCAAAGGCCATGACCGCCGTTACGCGATTGCGCCTGATAAGATCAAGGCGGAAGTGGGCTGGTATCCGGAAACGTGTTTTGAGGAAGGAATCCGCAAGACGATCGCATGGTTCTTTGAACATGAAGAGTGGATGAAAAATGTGACCAGCGGAGATTACCAGAAATATTACGAAGATATGTACAGCAATAAATAAGAAAACTGAAAAACAATACCAGAGTGTGCCTGAAAATATCACTGATCACACAGTGATGGATAAACATGTTTTCGGACACACTCTGCATTGTTTTTTTCTATAACTTGGGAAAGAAAAGGGAAAACTATGAAATATTTGGTAACGGGGGCGAACGGGTATATTGGTTCACACATTGTGAAAATCCTTCTGGATCACGGGCATGAAGTATATGCCGCAGATGTGGACTATTCGAATGTGGATGAAAGAGCAGTCCGTACAGAGGAAAATATTTTCAGTGGAGCCGAGGACATCTACCAGCGTTTCGGAGAGCCGGAGATCTGTATCCATCTGGCCTGGCGCAACGGATTTGTTCATAATGCAGACAGCCATATTCTGGAACTGCCGCAGCACTATCTGTTTGTGAAGAATATGGTCGCGGGAGGACTGAAACATCTGGTGGTCATGGGCAGTATGCATGAGATCGGCTATTGGGAAGGACCTATCGATGAAAATACACCGGCAAATCCGAAATCACTGTATGGAATCGCGAAGAACTCTCTTCGGCAGATTTGTATGGAGACAGCGGAAAATACCGGGATCTGTCTGCAGTGGATCCGGGGATTTTATATCCTCGGAGATGATCTGAAAAATAATTCTATCTTTTCAAAGATTATCCGTGCCGATATGGAAGGAAAAGAGAAGTTCCCGTTTACTTCCGGCAAGAATAAATATGATTTCATTAAAGTTGATCAACTGGCGGAGCAGATCGTCGCGGTGACAGAACAGACGGAGATTCGGGGCGTGATTAATTGTTGTACCGGCCAGCCGAAAACTCTGGCGGAGCAGGCGGAAGGCTTCATCCGGGAAAAAGGTCTGAAGATCCGTCTGGAGTACGGAGCATATCCGGACCGCCCGTACGACTCGCCGGGTATCTGGGGAAATCCCGATAAAATCAATCAGATATTGAAGAACAGAAAGCAGGAGAGAAAAAATGGGTAAGATTACAGTAGAGACATGTGAGATCGAAGGATTAAAGATCATTACACCGACGGTTTTCGGCGATGAGCGGGGATATTTTATGGAAACTTATAATTACAATGATTATAAGGCCGCAGGGATTGATATGGAGTTTGTCCAGGACAATCAGTCCAGTTCCAAAAAAGGAGTGCTGCGGGGACTTCATTTTCAGATCAATTATCCCCAGGACAAGCTGGTGCGGGTAGTCAGCGGCGAGGTTTTTGATGTCGCTGTTGACCTGCGCCCCGGTTCCGCGACTTTTGGAAAATGGCATGGGGTTGTGCTGTCTGCTGAAAATAAGAAGCAGTTTTTTATTCCGAAGAACTTTGCCCACGGTTTTGTGGTTCTGTCTGACTCGGCAGAGTTTGCATACAAATGCACGGATTTTTATCATCCAAATGACGAGGGCGGCCTGAAATGGGATGATCCCCAGATCGGTGTGGAATGGCCGATGCCGGAAGGAATGACGAAAGAGGATCTGATCATTTCTGAAAAGGATCAGAAATGGGGCGGCATTCAGGCATTTATGGATAGCAGAGAAAAATAAGGAGCGGACGTATGTCAAAAAAGAAATGGGCACTCGTGGTTCTGATCCTGATGGTCGTTTCCAACTTCCTGTTGTTCCGGTATCTGCCGTTCATCTCACAGTTCACAACGATGAAAGTGACGCTTACGTCAGATCATCCCGGAGAATATCAGGTGTTTTACAGCGACGATGGGATTTATTCTGCGGACCAGTCGGTGATGGCACAGTATAAGAACGCAGATGAGACGGACACACTGGAGTTTTCCGTCAGAAATATGGCATATTTCCGGATGGATTTCGGGTCGGAAGCGGCGACAATCGAAGTGGAGGACATTTCTTTCGTCTGTGCCGGAAAGACCATGAGTCTTGGGGCGGATGCGTTTTTGGAGAGTACCGAGAGAAACGACATTGCTTCGGTGGAAGAGGGGAATGGCACAGTGATTCTGACCGTTGAAGATGAGGATCCCCGGCTTGTCCTGAATCTGGAAAATTATGATGTAAAGGCATTTGTCCGGGAGGCTTCAGGGCTTCTGGATACGGTTTTCCGTGTGCTGGCCTGTGCGGCGGTCGATGTTTTGCTTTTAGGCGTTTTCTTCGTGGGACACAGTGTTAAAACGCTGTTCCGGGAGTTATACCAGAACCGCCGTCTGATCATGCGGCTTGCAGTGAATGATTTTAAAACGAAATATGTTGGTTCCTATCTTGGAATCATGTGGGCGTTCATCCAGCCGATCATCACAGTGCTGGTTTACTGGTTTGTATTTGGCGTCGGATTGAAAAGCGGCCCGGTCAACGGCAACTTTCCGTTTGTTCTCTGGCTGATCGCCGGTCTCGTCCCGTGGTTCTTTTTCCAGGATGCGCTCTCAGGCGGAACCGGCGCTCTGATGGAATATCAGTATCTTGTAAAAAAGATCGTGTTTAAGATCAGCATGCTTCCGGTGGTAAAGCTGATTTCCGCATTGTTTGTACATCTGTTTTTTATAGCGTTTATGATCTTCCTGTATGCATGTTATGGATACTGGCCAGATCTGTTTGATCTGCAGGTGTTATATTACGTGGTCTGCAATTTTGTGCTGAGTCTCGGACTGTGTTATGCGACCTGTTCCATCGTCGTCTTTTTCCGGGATACCACGCAGATCATCAATGTGGTCCTTCAGGTGGGCGTCTGGATGACTCCGATCATGTGGAATATTTCGATTATTCCGGAACGGCTTCGGGGCCTGTTTAACATTCTTCCTATGTATTATATCGTAGCAGGCTTCCGTGATTCACTGATCGATAAAGTATGGTTCTGGGAAAAACCGTATGAGACAATTTATTTCTGGTTTGTGACGGCTGCGCTGTTTGGAATAGGAACGATGGTGTTCAAGCGCTTGAAGGTGCATTTTGCAGATGTACTGTAAATCGGCAGTACACGGCGCATCCTCATCGAAACGGCGGGCTGTTTCGGATGATTGATATTGGGAACAACGGAAAATGCAGGGGCAGATAGTTTTGTCCCTGCTTTTCCTGCAAAAAGGGCTGTGAAATTTGATCCAAGTTACGGGAAAGGAATAGAAGAGAATGACAGAAAACATTGCTATTCAGGTGGACCATCTGAGTAAAATGTATAAGTTATATGACAAGCCGACCGACCGCTTCAAGGAAGCGATGGGAATTAAAAAGAAAAAATATTATAAGGAACACTATGCGCTTCGGGATGTCTCGATGGACGTAAAGCAGGGAGAGTGCGTAGGCATTATAGGAACCAACGGTTCCGGCAAGTCAACGATTTTGAAAATAATCACCGGTACACTGAGTCCGACCAGCGGAACTGTGACCGTCAACGGTCGTATCTCAGCGCTTCTGGAACTGGGCGCCGGTTTTAATATGGAATATACAGGAATTGAAAATATTTATCTGAACGGAACGATGATGGGCTTTTCCAGGGAAGAGATCGATCAGAGGCTGGAAGGAATTCTGCAGTTTGCGGATATTGGCGATTTTGTTCATCAGCCGGTGAAGACCTATTCCAGCGGTATGTTTGTCCGCCTGGCGTTTGCAGTGGCGATCAACATCGATCCGGAAATACTGATCGTGGACGAGGCGCTGTCTGTGGGAGACGTATTCTTCCAGGCGAAATGTTATCACAAATTTGAAGAATTTAAGCGGATGGGAAAGACCATTTTGTTCGTCAGCCACGACCTTGGAAGCGTCGCGAAATACTGTGACCGGGTCATCCTGCTCAACCAGGGAGTAAAGACCGCCGAGGGAAATCCGAAAGAGATCATCGATATCTATAAACAGATTCTGGTAGGAAAGAACGGAGAGGTTCCGGAGCAGCAGACCGCCGAGGAAGAAAAACCGAAAGAGATACCGGATATCCTGAAACAGGATTTTGAGGGCTCCTGGAAGAGCCACATCAAGCTGAATCCGGATCTCCTGGATTATGGTGAGAAGTATGCCGAGATCATTGATTTCTGCCTGCGGGATGAATCCGGGGATATCACTACCAGTATTGTAAAAAATACTTATTTCCAGATCTGCATGAAGGTACGATTTCACAGGATGATCCAGGATCCGATCTTTGCCTTTACGATCAAGGATCTTCAGGGGACCGAAGTGACGGGGACAAATACCATGTATGAGAATATTTCTTGCGGCCCGGTGAACGAGGGAGAGGAAAAAACGGTGGTATTTACCCAGAAGATGAACCTGCAGGGACGCAGTTATCTGCTGTCTCTCGGGTGCGTAGGGTTCAGTGACAATCGCTTTACGGTCTATCACAGACTTTACGACTGCTGTGATATCAATGTGATTTCCGATAAAAACACGGTTGGATTCTATGATATGGATTCCAAAGTTCAGATTCAGTAAGGAGACAGGGATGATACTGGGAAAAAAAGAAGTCAGACGGTATGGAGTATATGTCTTTTATGACAAAAACGGAATTGCTGACGAGTATAATGATGTATTCCTTAAGGGGTTAAAGGAAGAGGTTTCCCATTTGCTTCTGATCTGCAACGGAACGATCAGAGAGGAAGACAGGGAAAGACTGGGAAAGATCGCGGATGAGGTCATGGTGAGAAAAAACATCGGATACGATGTGACTGCTTACCGGGAAGGGATTCTGCGCCCCGGTTTTGAAAAACTTTCAGAGTATGATGAAGTAGTGATCTGCAACGATACCATGTACGGGCCGCTCTATCCGTTCTCGGAGATGTTTGGAGCGATGGCGGAAGAGGATCTGGACTTCTGGGGGATCACTTCTTTTCATGAGGTGCCGTTCGATCCGTTTGGAACGATTTCCTACGGATATATCCCGACGCACATCCAGTCATTTTTCATGGTATTCCGCCAAAGTCTTGTGAAGAGCAAAGAATTTCAGGATTACTGGACGAATTTCCCGACGGTTCATAATTATGAGGAAGCGATCGGATTTCACGAAGCCATTTTCACGAAGAAATTTTCAGATTTAGGGTATCGCTGGAAAACATACGTTGACAGTGCGGATTTAGAGGGATATACGTACGATCCGCTGAGGGATTTCCCCAGGTATGCTGTGGAGGAACAGAGATGTCCGGTGATCAAGAAACGCTCGTTTTACCATGAATATGGCGAGGCGATGGAGCGCAGCGGCGGGGAAGCGTCCAGAGAAGTTCTGGAGTATATTGAGCAGGAACTGTCCTACGATACGGGTCTGATCTGGAAAAATCTGCTGCGGACACAGAATCAGGCGGATCTGAAGAAGAGAATGCACTGGAACTTTATCCTCTCGTCAAGAATGAAAAAGCCGTCCGGGAAAAAGAAACAGAATCTGAAGCTGGCGCTGATCCTTCATATCTATTATGACGATCTGGCGGGATATTGCCGCAGCTATGCGGAGAATATGCCGGAGGGAACAGACGTGTACGTCACAGTTCCCGATGAAGAAAAACTGCAGCGTGTGCAGAAGGCTTTTGAAGGGTTTCCCTATCACACAGAATTCCGTGTGACAGGAAATATCGGACGGGACGTCGCACCGTTTATTGTCGGCTGCAAAGATGTGGTGGATCGTTATGATCTGATCTGTAAAGTACATGATAAACGTGTCTATCAGGTAAAACCCATGTCTCTGGGGCAGTCCTGGTCCTATAAATGCTTTGAAAATCTGTTGAAAAACAAAACGTTTGTGGAGAATGTCATCACGGCGTTTGAGGAAAATCCTTTCCTTGGGATGCTGACTCCGCCGATCCCCAACCATGGTCCTTATTATCCGACGACGGGAAAAGGAGAGTGGGGAGAAAATTTTGAGACGACCAGAAAACTGGCGCAGACGTTGAACCTTCATGTAAATCTGGACCGCGAAAAAGAGCCTGTGGCACCGCTCGGGTCTATGTTCTGGGTGCGGCCGAAGGCGCTGAAATGTCTGTTTGCTCATGACTGGCAGTATGAGGAAATGCCGAAAGAGCCGATCGCAGACGACAATACGGTTCTGCATGCGATCGAACGGATCTATCCGTTCTGCGTACAGGAAGAAGGGTATTATCCAGCCTGGGTAATGGCGGACTCCTATGCAGAAATCGAGGTGGATAATTTCCGGTACATTAACCGGGAACTGGAACAGGCGGAAATGTCGAAAACAGGCGTCCGGAGTTTCCGGGAACTTCTGCAGGCAGTCAAAGATCTTCGATCCTGAAAGGAGAAAAGGGATGAAATTAGAAAAAGAATATGTCAGGCGCTGTGCGATTTTTCTGTTTTTTGATGCGGAAGGCGTGGTGGATGACTATGTAATAAAAATACTGGAAGGTCTGCGGCCCCGTGTGGAGCATATTCTGACGATCTGCAATGGATATGTAAATGCGGAAGGCAGAGATAAGCTGAAAGCTGCTTCCGATGATTTTTACTGCCGGGCAAATCTGGGGCTGGACGTAGGGGGATACCGGGAAGGATTATTCTATCTGGGATTCAAGAAACTGGCCGAGTATGATGAACTGATCATGCTGAATTATACGTTTTTCGGGCCGGTATATCCGTTTGAGGAAATGTTCGACACGATGAAAGAGAGAGATGTGGATTTCTGGGGGATCACCAAGCATCACATGGTCGATCCGGATCCGTTCGGGATGATTTCCTACGGGTATCTGCCGGAACATATTCAGTCTTTCTTTCTGGTACTTCGTCCCAGCCTGTTCCTCAGTTATCAGTATAAGGACTTTATTTTTAATATGCAGAATCCCAGAACGTATACGGACTCTATTGTCGGATATGAGACGATCTTTACCAAACATTTCTCTGATGAAGGTTTTCAGTGGGATGTTTACGTCAATACCGACGAGTATGAGGGGTATGCATACTGTCCGAATCTTTTCTATATTAAGGAACTGTTGGAGGAAAAGCGCTGTCCGATCATTAAAAGACGTTCTTTCTTTACCGATTACTCGGACTTTATGCTGAATACCTGCGGAGAACCATCGGTAAAACTCCTGGAGTTTCTGAGAGAACATCCGGTTTATGATGAAAATCTTATCTGGGACAATATCCTTCGCCTGGAAAATCACAGTGAAATACATCGCGTCATGCATTTCAATTATGTACTTCCGGTCTGGGGGACAGACTATGCACCGGAAAAGGGAAGTGCGGTCGTATGTATTCTGGCCGGGTCTGTGAAACGGATCCGCTGGTACCATAAATATCTGAAACAGTTTCCTGCGTGGGCGGACTGCTGTGTGATCGGAAAACCGGAAGAATGCCGGGAGACAGCGCGTTATCTTGGAGCGTCTGCCCTGGAACGTCTGAAAATTGTCGAGATGGAAGCATTTGATTATCGTCAGGCGCTGATTCTTGCCGCTGAATCTTCGAAAGATTACCAGTATGCAGGAATCCTTTTCCTGGCGAATGTAGAGCAGCAGGAACCTTACAGCAACGAAGTATCTCATCAGTATGCTGACTGGGAGAATATGCTCGGAACAGAAGCGTATCTGTCGAACCTTGCGGAAGTTTTTGAAAAAAATCCCAGACTGGGTCTGATCGTTCCGCCGATCCCGGACTATGGAAGTCTGTTTGCAAAGATGGAAGACGGCTGGATGGGACGATATGAAAAGGTCTGTGCCTTGTTAGACCGATGGGAGATAAAAGTTAATCACAGGAGAACGAGCGAACCGCTTGTTCCGGCGGGAGGAAGTTTCTGGATCCGCTCAAAATATCTGCAGCAGATCGGAGAAAAGCTGAGAGAGACAGGAGAGGAATTTGATACAGAGACGGTACTTCTTTCGCTGCCGTTCGCGGTGCAGAAGATGGGAGCCTATACGGGAGTTGCCTACAGTGATCATTATATGCCGATCATGATCACCAATCAGGATTACAGAATGAGAGAGAACAACAAGGTTGTCTTTGAAAAGTACGGGCCGAATTATCTCAATGTATGTACCAAAAATATCAGAGACGGAGTATTCCGGGAGGGAGGCAGTCAATGACAGAAAAAATCGGTGGAGTCATCCTGAATTATGATTATTACAGCGGACAGGATCTCTACAGCGATGGAGACGCGGTGGAGGAAAAAATTCTTTCCATTGTAAAGAAAGAATCCGGCTATGAATTTGTAAATGATGCCTATGGAGAGTGGGCGGTGATGTATCACCTGAGCCGTCAGAGGGAAAATATTGTTGAACCGATGGACATCCGGAAAACAGACGAAGTGCTTGAGATCGGAGCGGGAATGGGAGCAGTTACCGGGGCGCTTGCCAGAAAGTGCCGGAAAGTGGATTGTATTGAACTTTCCAAACGCCGCTCGCTGGTGAACGCTTACCGGCACAGGACGCTCAGCAACATAGAAATCCTGGTGGGAAATTTTCAGGATATCCGTCTGGAAAAGAAGTATGACGTGGTCACGCTGATCGGTGTGCTGGAGTACGGATACCATTATATTGATTCCGAACGTCCATACGAAGATTTTATCCGGAAGGTTTCTTCCTGCCTGAAACCGGGAGGAAGGCTGTATGTTGCGATTGAAAATAAGCTTGGACTGAAATATTTTGCCGGATACCATGAGGATCATCTTGGCCGTCCGTTTGTCGGACTTGAAGGGTATCGGAAATCCGACAAAGTAAAAACCTTCAGCCATTCCCAGCTGAAACGCCTGCTCCTGGAGAACGGATTTGCGTCCACATACTTTTATTATCCGTTCCCTGATTACAAGCTTCCGACCGTGATTTACAGTGATGATGTGATAGAAAACGTGGATATTGATTTTCCGGAACAGAGCAATTATGACTTGCCGGTGCTTCAGAATTTCAATATGAATAAAGTATTTGAGAGTCTGAAAGGCGCTTCCGAGCGCCGGATGCTGGCCAATTCGTTCCTGGTGGAAGCCGTAAAGGGGTAAGTGAAATGAGAAAAGATTTGATCAAATTCAGTGATGAGCGGAACAGAAGAAACAGTATCCGCACAACCATTCTGCGGGATGAGACCACCGGAGAGAAATTCGTGGTCAAAGAGGCGATCTATCCGGAAGGTGAAGGTCATCTGCAGGATATGATACAGTATAAAAAAGCGTTGGACGAAATGTTTCCGGAAGTGCGGACATGCCCGGTGGAAGAGAGGGACGGCGCGCTCTGGTTTGAGTTTGTGAAAGGGGAATCGCTGGAAGACCGATATCGCGCCTGTGTAAAAGAACAGGATAAAGTGGGATTTCTTCAGCTCCTGGATTATCACACCTCTCTGATTGCCGGCAAAGAAGAGAACCGCTGTGTATTTCACAGTACTCCCGAATTTACGGAGGTTTTTGGCGAATGCCGGGAACTGGAAGGAAGCGAAGGACTGAATGTCGCCAACTTTGATGCAATCGCCGGAAATATCATTTTTCAGAATGAGGAACCATGCTTTATTGATTATGAATGGGTATTCCTGTTTCCGATGCCGAGAGAGCTGGTGCTGTTCCATTGTATCAGGGACCTATATTTTCATCTGCCGTCGCTGGAAAAGTTTTATCCGCTGAAGGAGGCGATGGAATATCTGCGCATCCGTTGTCCGCAGGAGATGTTGGACGAAGCGTATGGAAATTTCCATCATTATGTGATCTGTGAAAACGACGGAGCGAGCTTTGCCGGTGCGAAAGCGGGGGCTTTGAAAGAGCGCAGAGATGTTCAGTATTATATGAATGACGCTGCCTATGCCCGCAGAGAGTGGGAACAATGCGCGAGAAACTGGCAGGGCGCGGTTCAGCGCAATGCGGAGATTGAAAAATACTGGCAGCAGGCCTCACAGGCGAATTATCAGTTAAACGCAAGGCTGGTAAAGGCGGAGGACGCGCTTGCAGGGAAAGAACAGAAATATAACGCCGAAATACGCCGGCTGACCGAGGAGAGGGATATCTGGAAACAGGCGTATGAGACAGTGGTGAACTCGAAAACATGGAAGGCTGCACAGAAACTGAAGAGAACGCTGGGGAAAAAGGTATGAAAAAGGAACGTCTGATCTACCTGGATGTTATAAAGGCGATCGCTCTGGTTTTTGTGTTTTCCTGCCATTTCACCAGGAGCCTGGAGGCAAATGGCGTCGGGTTTGTCTGCAAAGTGCTTCCGGACCAAATTTTTGACCTTTATATCGGCTCTTTCGGCGTGACTCTGTTTTTCATTGCATCCGGAGCGTCGCTGATGTACGTATACGGTGAAAAGCTGGACTGGAAAGTTTACCTGAAAAAGCGGTTTACCGGGATCTATCCGATGTTCTGGATCGCTTTTCTGACGGCAACTTTTATCTCGTTCTTTCGGGACGGCGGAATCAGAAAAGGCGTTCCGGGCTGGAAGATCATTTTCAGTATTCTTGGGATCGATGGAAACACTCTGTGGTGGGGGATGAACTTTTACCGCCTTGGCGAATGGTTCCTGAGTGTGATCATCGCATTGTACCTGTTGTTTCCTCTGCTGCGGATCGGCGTGAAAAAATTTCCTGCCGTGACAATGGCGGCTTCGCTGGTGATCGCAGGGCTTTGTATTTTATTCTTTCACAGCCAGATGCCGACGGGATGCTTTGTCCTTTCCCGGATCGCGGAGTTCGTTTTCGGTATGGTCATGATCTGGTACTGCCCGAAAATAAAAATCTGGCAGTTTGTGTCCGGAGTTGTGCTGATGGCGCTGGCCGCCATTTTTAATCCCGGCAGATACAGCGATATGATCCAGACGATCATGATCGGGATCGGCGCCTACTGGGGACTCGGGTTTGTATTCCAGAAAATTCCGCTGGGACGTGTATTGACCAGGATTGTTGAGTTTCTTGCCGCTTACAGCTATGCGTTCTTCCTGACGCATCATTATCTTCTGGAGTGGCTGACCGCAAGGTTTACGGGGATTACTCTGGAACGTGCGGAAATCTATCTGTTATATGCGGGATGTTTTGTCGTGACGATCTTTGTGTCGATGGGACTGGTGAGAGTCAACCACGCGGTTCTCGGCGTTTTTTCTCCGGTGAAAAAGGAAAAACCCGAGTGACCTTTAGCCGGCCGAATGGCTGCGAACCGGATTCTGCCGGCAAGACCAAGGCGTAGAGAGAATCTGAAAAAGGAAGAAAGGAAAGAGGTGTCATGCAGCAGGAAATTTATGAGGTCGTCCGTGACCGCTTTCATCTGCTGAAAGAGAATCTGTATATTCTGCAGGGGTATTGGCCCAAGGAATATCAGGCGGAAGCGTTTCTGGATAAAAAACAGATACCGGCAGAGATCAAAGTCTGGGAGCATGTCAGTGCGCTGGAACGATTTAAAGATCTGGACAAGAGTGCAGGTCAGAATATTACAATGGCGGTAACTCTGCCGGAAACTCTTGGCGGATACCGCAAGCTTTATGTGTATGGGAGAAAAGGGAACCGAAGGTTTTTATGGTTTACCGTCTCTGCCCGTGAATTGGAGCGCAGAAGAGGCAGACCGGAATACTTTATGGAAGAGGAGCAGGTCGATGTTCAGGAAAATGTCGTTCGGCTGCGCGGCTGGGCGATCTGGAAAAAACCGGTGAAGATCATAGTATGTGACGAAAAACATCAGAAGATTTCGGCAAATGTCCAGAGAATGAACCGGCCGGACGTCTCTGAAATATTTAAAGAGGTGGAAGAAGAGCAGAAATCCGGATTTTATCTTGAATTCCCAAAACCGGAAGGAAAGGTATGTTACCTGCTTTTCGGGGCTGACGGAGGGAAGGCAGTCTATCCGGTCGTCTTGTCCAGGGATCAGATCCTGCGGAAAAAACTGGAGCGATATTGGAAAAAGGGAACCCGTTACCTGAAAAGCCATGGAGCGCCGGCTCTGGCTGCAAAGGTGACGAAGAAAGTATTCGGAAAAAATCAGCGCCCGGTGGATTACAGAGAATGGCTTCCAAAGCATCTGCCGGACGCCCGGGAACTGGAAGAGCAGAGAAAGAAGGAAAAAGAGTTTTCCTGCCGTCCCAAAATATCTGTGATCGTCCCTCTGTACCGAACTCCGGAAAACTATCTGGATGAGATGATCCGGTCGGTTCAGAGACAGACTTATACGAACTGGGAGTTATGTCTTTCCGACGGAAGCGGGAAGGATTCTCCGATTCGGAAAAAGCTGGAGCAGTATGTCCGGCAGGATGCAAGGATCCGCTGTGTTTTTCACGAGGAGACGCTGAGAATTTCGGAAAATACAAATGCCGCGCTTGCAATGGCAGAAGGCGATTTTATCGCGTTTATGGATCATGATGACGTTCTGACGGAGCATGCACTGTATGAATGCGTCCGGAAAATCAACGAGGAGCCTGATACGGAAATCCTGTACAGCGACGAAGATAAAATGTCGATGGATGGACATAAATTCTTTCAGCCTCATTTTAAACCGGATTTTAACCCTGACCTTCTCCGGACGGTCAATTATATCTGTCATCTGTTTGTTGTAAAAAAGGAACTCCAGGAACGTGTCGGCGGACTGCGCAGGGAATACGACGGAGCACAGGATTACGACTTTGTACTGCGCTGTACAGAGTCGACCGCGAAGATCTGTCATATACCGAAAATCCTTTATCATTGGCGGAGTCATGAGAATTCCACCGCCGAAAATCCGGAGAGTAAGACGTACGCGTTTGACGCCGGCCGCAGGGCGGTGGAAGAGCATTATCGCCGCCTGGGGATTCCGGCGACGGTGGAAATGGGAGAATTCCCCGGCCTGTACCGAACCCATTATCACTGGCAGGAAAAGCCGTTGATCTCGATCATTATCCCGAACAAGGATCACATCGATGATCTGGAGCGCTGTATAGAGTCGATCGATTCGAAATCTACTTATCGGAATTATGAGTATGTGATTGTAGAGAATAACAGTACAGACGACGCGACGTTCCGGTATTATGAGAGACTGGAGCAGGAAAAATCGAATGTACGGGTGATTTATTACAAAGGTGCGTTTAACTTTTCCGATATCATGAATTACGGCGCGGCAAGTGCGAAGGGTTCCTATTACCTGCTGCTGAACAATGACACGGAGATCATCAATCCGGAATGTCTGGAGGAAATGCTCGGTTATTGTATGCGGCCGGATGTCGGCGCTGTGGGCGCCCGGCTCTATTATGAAGACGATACGATCCAGCATGCGGGAGTTGTGATCGGGTTTGGCGGAATCGCGGGGCATTGTTTCGTGCTTCAGCCAAGAGGAAGCACCGGATATTTTCACAGGATCATCTGCGCCCAGGATTACAGCGCTGTGACTGCCGCCTGCATGATGGTTCCGAGAGAAGTTTTTGATGCGGTGCAGGGATTCTCCACGGAACTGGCCGTCGCGTTCAATGATATTGACTTCTGCCTGAAAGTACGGAGCATCGGAAAACTGATCGTATATAATCCGTATGCAGAACTTCATCATTACGAATCAAAGTCCAGAGGTCTGGAGGATACGCCGGAAAAAGTGGCCCGTTTTAACCGGGAGATTGCGGTCTTTGAGAAACGCTGGCCTGAGATCTTACGGGACGGGGATCCGTATTACAATCCTAATTTGACGCTGGACAGCCAGGATTTTTCGCTGAGAAGGATCTGAGGCAGTCAATGAAAAACGCCGGATACCAAGCGGCGTGGAATGGAGATTTTATGAAAAAAAAGTCTGCCGTAAACAGAAGGTCGCTGTGCATACTGGCCCTGGTGCTGCTTGCCAGCGGCCTTCTGGTTTACTGGAAGTATGTATTTGGAAATCAGCTATTTGTGTTTAATGATATCGGTTCCGATACCATGCAGCAATATGTGATGCACTATCAGACGATCATCAACCATGTGCGTGACGGAAATATTTCGTTCTGGGATTTTAATAATGGCTTCGGAACCAATCTGTTTCAGCTGAATCTGTTTGACCCGACGCTGGACCTGCTGTATCTGACCGGGATCCTGACGGGAACGGAACATTTGCTGTACTATTTGGTATATCTTCAGATCTTCCGGATGATCCTGGCGGGAGTTTCCTGTTATATCTTTCTCTCGCAGTTTTCTTACGGCGACAGAAGTAAAATGGTGGCCGCTTATATCTATGGACTGAATGGCTTTATGATGGTCTGGGGGCAGCACTACCAATTTGGGATCGCGCTGACGTATCTGCCGTTCCTTTTATATTTTCTTGAGAAATCGCTGAAGACAAAAAAATTCTATCTGCCGCTCTGTGTGATGTCCTGTCTGCAGATCGTCTACAGTTTTTATCTCGGATATATGGCTTTCGCGGCGGCGGGGATTTACCTGATCTTCCGGCTTTGCTATCTTGAGGGAATGACTGTCCGGGAAAAACTGACAATGTTTGCAAAACGGGTGGGCAGTATGTTCCTCGGAATCGGGATGGGCGCCGCCGCGCTTCTTCCCGGAGCTTATGTGGTGTTCGGGATCTCGACGAGAATGGAGGCGGACGGAAGCTTTCTGCAGAAACTGAAAGCGATGTTTACGCCATATCCGCTGCAGTATTATAAGACGCTGGTTCTGAAATTCTTTTCCGGGCACCTGAATGGAAGGAATGCCGACTATAACGGCTATATGAACTATTACGAGGACCCGAATGTATTTTTCGGAACGTTGTTCCTGATCGTTCTTGTCCAGTACGTTTTTCTGTTTTGCAGAAAGAGTCAGAGCAGGAAAAAGAAGATCGCGGGAATCTGTGCGATCGTTCTGTCAGCGGTGATTTATCTGCTTCCGCTGGGAGGAATCGCGTTCAATGGCTTTGCCTCTTATCCGACCCTGCGGTTTACCTTTGTCTTCATGCCATTCTTTGCATTGCTGACAGCCGACGTCCTGGAACGTATCCTGGTAAAAAAGGAGATCAGCCGGATCGGTCTGATCCTGTCGGCAGTTATGATCGCGGGGATCTACCTCTACCGTCTGACAGCTGTGGACGGGACTACTTTCCGGGTGAATGTGCTGGCGCTGACGGTCACGGGAGTTCTGATGGCAGGTGTGTTCTGGTGGTGCGGAACAAAGCGCACACTGCGTTTTCGAAACATACCGTATTATGTTCTGTGTGTTCTTGTCGCGGTCAACATGCTCTGCGAGGGGCATACCTCCGCGGCAAACCGGGTGACCGTAGAGAAAAACTCTTCTTATTTCTCAGAACTATATCTGGAAGATATTCAGGACGCGCTTGCCTGGCTGCGCGAGACGGACGATTCTTTCTATCGCGTGGAAAAGGATTTCAACTCTGTGACGTATTGCATGGATGCACTTGCGCAGGATTACCGCGGGATCAGTACCTATAATTCAACGATGAACGGAAATCTTCAGTATTTTTTGAAGACTTATTTTCCGGAAGTACTGTGGGCCAACGAGTCGCATATCCGGTTCTGTCAATATTCCTGGAATCCGGAATTTGCCTCTCTGTGCGGGATCAAATATCTGCTTTCCAGGGATCCGGATCTCACCACACCCGGATATCACAGAATGGAACAGCAGTTTGGGTCCATCTATATTTATCAGTTGGATATTATGGAGAGTTTCGGAAAATACTTTTCAGCGACCGTGACGGAGGAAGAATTTGACAGTCTTCTGGAGGAGGAGCTTCCCGCTGTGGCGATGAACCGGGTTCTGGTCCTGCCGGAAGATGAGGAACAGATGAACGGAGAAGGAACCGGCTCAGTATCTGTACAGGATACCGGAAATGACAGTTATCTGACAGGAACGGTCCGGTGCGACAGTGACGGATATGTGATGCTTCCTGTCCCCTATGAAGGCGGATGGAGTGTATATGTAGACGGGGAGGAGACAGAACTGGTAAAGGCCGATTTCGGTTTTATGGCTTTCCGCGTTGACGCGGGAGATCACAGTTTTGAGTTAAAATTTGCCCCTCCTCTGTTAAAGGAAGGGCTTATCATAAGTGCAGTGTGTTGGTTAGCGGCGCTTCTTCTTGCGCTTTTTGTTTTTCTTAAGTCCAAGAATAATAGCGACAATACCCGCAAGGATCATAAGGCTCAGCACGCCGATTAAAAGATAGGAAATGCCGGAGAAATCATCCCGGGCAGACGTGTCTGACGATTCCGGCAAACTGGGAGATTCTGAAGGAGAAAGTGTAGTTTCGTTTTCGCCTTCGGAATCTCCTTTTTCGTCTGTGCTGCTGGCTGCGCCAAGGTATTGTCCCTGATAAGAATATGTAGCGGTCGCGGGCTGCCCGTCAGAACCGGTCTCCTCGACGGTGAGGGAGGAAAAATCGATGCCATTGGGTAGCACGACGGATCCGGCCATGCCGCTTTGCTGCGCAGCCACATCCACAAGCGCGAAATTGTTGTATCCGTAATCCATCAGGGAAATCGTATCGGCTGTCGACTGCCCTCCGTCGGAAGATTTCATGACGACACAGATGAGCGTCATATCATTGCGTGCGGTGCAGGTGACGAGGGTACTGCCTGCCTCATTGGTGTTTCCCGGCTTTCCGGAGAACGTTCCCTCGTAGTAATAATCTCCGGGAACCATCATCGCGTTATGCGTGGACAATGTCCGCTCGCCGGACATATTTGTTGCCGGTATCGTATAGTTTAAAGTCCCTGTGATGGTCAGAAATTCCTGATTTTGAATCGCGTATTTCATGATCAGCGCCATGTCGTGGGCCGTCGTATAATGGTTTGCGTCGTGAAGGCCGCTGGCATTGGTGAAATGTGTGTTCGTACAGCCGATCTCAGCCGCCTTTGCATTCATCATATCGGCAAAGGCCGCTTCACTTCCGGCAACCTGGATGGCGATCTGGCATGCCACTTCGTTCGCGGATTCGAGCATCAGTGCGTAAAGACATTGCTCCATCGTAAGAACTTCACCGGGTTTTGCGTCTATTTTCGCATTGCCGGGGACTGCAAGGGCGCAGGCAGTGTCGGTAAAAGTAACGCTGTCTGTCAGACTGCTGTTCTCCAGAGCAACGACAGCGGTCATGATCTTTGTGATACTTGCAGGATATCGGACCTCATCCATTCCCTTGTTGTAAAGGATCGCACCGGTGGATGCTTCCATCAGCACGGCCGTTTCACTGTAGATCAGGGACGGACCCGGCGGCCATCCAGGAATGGTATCGGTTATCGCATCTGCAGCGAAAAGTTTTGCCGGACCTGCAGCGACGGTCAGGAGCAGACATAAAAACACAGCGGCAAGTCTTCTCAGCTGCCGTTTCAGGTGCAGAGACATAAAAAATCCTCCTTTGTAATATGGACATTTGACGAAAAATCGCAACTGTTTCATGAGTTCAAACAAACTTTAGTATACCATAGGTTTTTCGTAAGGAACAGTAGGATTTTCTTAATTTGCAAAAATTCATATTTCGGGGTATAATAGAGCAATATTATTGCTGTATCACCTGCTGCCGAAACATGTCGGTCAGCGGAGTGCGGCAAAAACCAGAAAAAAAGAGGTTTCCAGATGATAGAATTCAACAGGGCCCCACATGTGGGTACGGAAGAAACTTACATTGAGCAGGCGATTGAGGGAGGAAAGCTGTGCGGGGATGGTCCCTTCACAAAAAAGTGTTCTGCCTGGATGAAGGAGCATTTTCAGTCCGGGGAGGTTCTTCTGACGACGTCTTGTACACATGCGCTTGAGATGAGCGCATTTTTATGTGATATTCATCCCGGGGACGAGGTGATCATGCCGTCGTATACGTTCGTGTCCACGGCCAACGCGTTTGTGCTTCAGGGGGCGAAAATCGTGTTTGTGGATATCCGCCCGGATACCATGAATATCGACGAGACAAAGATCGAAGCCGCTGTGACGGAGAAGACCAGAGCCATCGTGCCGGTCCATTATGCCGGCGTCGCATGTGAGATGGATACGATCCTGGGGATCGCGAAAAAGTACGGGCTGAAGGTCGTGGAGGATGCGGCGCAGGGGGTGAACGCCTGGTATAAGGGCCGTGCGCTCGGGACCATCGGCGACTTCGGATGCTACAGCTTTCATGAGACGAAGAATTATACGATGGGAGAGGGCGGAGCGCTGCTGTTCCAGGAGGAGAGTTATCTGGAACGTGCGGAGATCCTCCGGGAAAAGGGAACCAACCGGAGTAAATTTTTCCGCGGACAGATCGACAAATACACTTGGATGGATTACGGATCTTCCTATCTGCCCGGCGAGCTGAATGCGGCGTATCTGTACGGACAGCTGCTGGCGTGTGATAAGATCAATAAAAAGCGGCTGGAGCTCTGGTACCGGTATTATCAGGGCCTTTCGGATTTGAAAGAGGCGGGATGGATCGAGTTGCCGACCGTTCCGGAATATGCAGTACATAATGCGCATATGTTCTACATCAAGGCGCGGGATCTGGAACAGAGGACCCGCCTGATCAGCTGGCTGAAGGAACATGGGGTGATGAGTGTTTTCCATTATATTCCTCTCCACAGCGCGCCGGCCGGAAGAAGGTTCGGCCGCTTCTGCGGTGAAGACGTCTACACGACGAAAGAGAGTGAGCGTCTTCTGCGGCTTCCGATGTTTTACAATCTCCGGGAGGAGGATGTGGACAAGGTGATTCGGACGGTCCATGAGTTTCCGGATTTCAGATGACAGCAAGTAAATAAGTAAGGAGAACGAAGAGTGGCTTTAAACAGCGTGGTACGCTTTCTGAAAAAACTGAAACTGTATAATATTCAGAAAGGACTCAGGTACCTGAAGCATTTCGGGTGGAAGGAATTTCTGGTTCGTCTGTCGGAGCGGATGGAACCGGAGGAGGTTCCCTACGGTCCCTGGTACGAGGAACACCGGGCAAAGCCGGAGGAACTGGAACGCCAGAGGAAACAGTCTCTGGCCTGGCGGAAAAAAGGATCGGAGGAACAGCCCTGTGTGTTCAGTATCGCTGTGCCGGTGTTCCATACGCCGGAGAAATTTCTCTGTGAGATGATCGAGTCTGTGCAGGCGCAGTCGTTTCCTTTCTGGGAACTGTGTATTGCCAATGCGGCTCCGGAGGATGAAACCGTGGCGGAGGTTCTGGAGAAGTATTGCCGTCAGGATCGAAGGATCCGCGTGCAGAATCTGGATGAGAACAGAGGGATTTCCGAGAATACCAACGCTGCACTGGAGATGGCGCGGGGAACGTTTGTGGGACTTCTGGACCATGACGATCTGCTGGCACCGGATGCGCTGTACGAGATGGCGTCGCGTCTGGAGAAGGATGCGGGGATCGATGTGTTTTATACCGACGAGGACAAGGTGACGACGGATCTTTCGGAACACTTCCAGCCGCACTTGAAGCCGGATTTTAATCTGGATCTTCTCCGTTCCAATAATTATATCTGCCACTTTTTTACCGTCCGGAGGGAGATCGCGGAAAAGATCGGCGGTTTCCGGCCGGAATTTAACGGTGCACAGGATTATGATTTCATTTTCCGCTGTACGGAGCAGGCGGAAAAGATCGTGCACATTCCGAGGATTTTATATCACTGGCGTGTCCACAGCGCTTCCACTGCGGATAATCCCGCCAGCAAAATGTACGCTTACGAGGCGGGAAAACGGGCGATCGAAGGGAATCTGGAGCGGACCGGGACCAAAGGCGAGGTTTCTCTTCGCCCGGATTACGGATTTTACGACGTCCGCTATCCCGTTCAGGGAGAACCCCTCGTGTCTATTTTGATCCCAAACAGGGATCAGAGCGAGACGCTGCTCCAGTGTATCGAGTCGGTTCTGAAGAGATCCACCTGGAAGAATTTTGAGATCCTGATCATTGAAAATAACAGTCAGGAGAAGGAGACGTTCGACTGTTACCGGGAACTGGAACGGGATGAGCGGATCCGCGTGATCACTTACCCGGAAAAGACGTTTAATTATTCCGCGATCAACAATTTCGGCGTCCGGGAGGCACGGGGAGAGTATCTGCTGTTTCTGAACAATGATATCGAGGTGATCACTCCCGACTGGATCGAGCAGATGCTCGGAAACTGTCAGCGTCCCGAGGTCGGGATCGTCGGAGCAAAGCTGTATTATCCGGATGATACGATCCAGCATGCCGGTATCATCATCGGGATCGGCGGGATCGCCGGACATGCGTTCCTTGGACTTGCCCGGGCAAAGAGCGGTTACCTGCACAAAGCGTCGCTGCAGATGGATTACAGCGCGGTGACGGCCGCCTGTATGATGATGAAGGCGGAGGTGTTCCGGAAGATCGGGGGCTTCGAGGAAAAACTGTCCGTCGCGTTCAACGATGTGGATCTTTGTCTGCGCACAGTCGGGCAGGGATGGCTGGTGGTCTACAATCCTCATGTGGAGATGTACCACTATGAGTCGAAATCAAGGGGTGCCGAGGACAGTGAGGAGAAGGTCCGCCGGTTCCAGCAGGAGATTGAATTTATGCGGACCCGCTGGAACCGTCTGCTGAAGGACGGAGATCCGAACTATAATCCAAATCTGACACTTTCCAAATGGAATTATTCTCTGAGGGGACAGATGAAAAAATAAGGGAGCACGGCAATGAAAGAAGTAGCGATCGTCATTCCGAATTACAACGGAATGCAGTATCTGGAGACATGTCTGACGTCTCTCGCCAGACAGAGTTTTCGTGACTTTACCGTATATCTGGTGGACAATGGTTCCACTGATCAGAGCAGAAGCTATGTGGCGGAGCATTTTCCTGAAGTGAAATGGATCCAGCTGGATCAGAATTACGGGTTCAGCCGGGCGGTCAATGAAGGGATCCTCCACTCCATAGAGCCCTATATCGTTTTGCTGAACAACGACACGCAGGCGGAGGAAACGTTTGTGGAGGAGCTTCTGCAGGGGATCCGGCGCCATCCGAAAGCGTTTTCTGCGGGGGCAAAGATGCTTTCCTGGCAGGAGCGTGATAAAATCGACGATGCAGGGAATTACTATAACATGCTCGGCTGGGCGTTCGCGCGGGGAAAAGGCAGTGCCGAGACCCGGTATCAGAAGGAACAGAAGGTTTTCACCGCGTGTGCCGGGGCAGCGATCTATCGGCGCAGTCTGCTGGAGGAGACCGGCCTGTTTGATGAGGAACATTTTGCCTATCTTGAGGATTTGGATATCGGCTACCGGGCGCGGATCCTCGGATATGAGAACTGGTTTCTCCCTGAGGCCAGGGTGTATCATGTGGGCAGCGGTACCAGCGGATCCAGATATAATCTGTTTAAAATCCGCTATTCCTCCAGAAATAATATCTATCTGATCTATAAAAATATGCCGGTGCTTCAGCTTCTCCTGAACCTTCCGGCGCTGACGCTGGGATTTCTGGCGAAGCTGGTGTTCTTTGCCTCCAAAGGGTACGGCAGGGAGTATGCGGCGGGGATCAAAAACGGTTTTTCCATCAGCAGAAAAAAGGAGAATCGTGCAAAAAAGGTCAGATTTTCCTTTGGACACCTCTGGAATTATATTGTAATTCAATGGGAACTTTTTCTGAATGTTTTCCGACGTTTTCTGCGATAAATGTTACAAAATATTATAAAATATTACGAAATATTACAAAATTCAAACGCTGTAAAAAAATATTTTGTTGCTCTTTCAGCGAAGTTATTGTATAGTAATGGGAAAAGAGAAAAAACAAAAAACAAGCAAGAGTCGGTCAGGTGAAAAAATTTGGTTAATGACAATCAGAAATATTTTAATCGGCTGCAGGTGCTGATCGATGGAGCCGTAATTGTGATCTCTTATGTGCTTTCCTGGTATTTATATATTGAAAAACCGAGAGATATCAGGTTTCTGGAGCGGGGAGTTCTTCCTCCTCAGACATATATGATGGCGCTGCTTTTCATCGTCCCCTGCTATCTGATTTTATATCACGCATGTAATTTATATACTTCGAAGCGTTTGGTCGGACGAAGACTGGAGATCGCAAATATCGTAAAAGCAAACACGATCGGCATGCTGATCCTCAGTATGTTGATCTATATGCTGAAGATCATGCATTTTTCCCGGGGTGTATTCTGGGTATTTTTCGTGACAAATCTGGTGGCGGAGATCATTGTGAGAAATGTGATCTACTACTGTCTGAGCAAAATGTGGAAGAGCGGAAAAAATCAGAAACAGATCTTGATGGTAGGATACAGCCGCGCCACGGAAGAATATATCGACCGGATCCTGGCAAACCCCGAATGGGGATACGTGGTCCGGGGGATCCTCGACGATCATGTGACGGCGGGAACCACCTACTGCGGGATCAAGGTGCTGGGAAGGATTGAAAATCTGATGGTGATCCTGCCGGAAAACCGGCTGGATGAGATCGCGATCACCCTTGGACTGAGCGAATATTACCGGCTGGAGGAGATCGTGGCAATGTGCGAGAAATCCGGTGTCCACACACAGTTTGTCCCGGATTACCATAACATTATTCCGACCAAACCCTACACGGAAGATCTTCAGGGACTGCCGGTGATCAATATCCGGTATGTACCCCTGAACAATACATTTCTGGCTGCGATCAAGCGTCTGGTGGACATTTTCGGCTCACTGGTGGCGATCGTTCTTTTTTCTCCGGTCATGCTTTTTTCCTGTCTGGCGATCAAGCTGACCTCGCCGGGACCTCTGATCTATAAGCAGACGCGGGTGGGACTGCACAACAAACCGTTCGAAATGTACAAATTTCGCTCCATGGAAGTGCAGCCGGAAGAAACGGAGAAGAAAGCCTGGACGGTGAGAAATGACCCGAGGGTCACCGGATACGGGAAATTTATGAGACATACAAGCATTGACGAACTTCCGCAGCTGTTCAATATTCTGAAGGGGGATATGAGCCTGGTGGGTCCCCGGCCGGAACGTCCGTTTTTCGTGGAAAAATTCCGCGAGGAAATCCCCAGGTATATGGTAAAGCATCAGGTACGGCCCGGCCTTACCGGATGGGCGCAGGTGAACGGCTACCGGGGAGATACGTCGATCCGAAAGCGCATAGACTGCGATCTGTATTATATTGAGAACTGGACATTGGGACTGGATTTTAAAATATTGTTCCTGACCTTTTTCAAAGGTTTTATCAATAAAAATGCCTACTAAAGAAGGGGAATAAAACCATGTCAAAAAAGAAAGTAAACAAGAGAAGCCACAAATACAGAAGGCGACGCAGAAGGCGCATCCTTTTCGGCGTCGAGATTTTTGTTCTCGTGCTCCTGGGTGTCGGACTGTTCAGTTATATGTGGCTGAACAATGTCATGGGCAGAATGCAGACGCAGGGACTGGATACGACAAAGGTCGCAGTCAACAGTGAAGTCCAGCAGAACATCGAGGCCATGTCCGGAAGCCAGATCATTGCAGTGGCTGGTCTGGACGCCAGAGGCGCCGCGATGGACGGAAAAGAAGACCCAGACGGTCTGCGCAACAGCCAGAACAGCGATACGATCATCCTGCTGTGTATTGACCATGACAACAAAGAGATCCGCATGGTTTCCGTCATGCGCGATACGTGGATGAATCTGAGTACGCCGGGAGACGGCTACGATTTTGCAAAGGCGAATTCCGCTTACAACAAGGACGGCCCGGAGGGGATGCTCTCCATGCTGAACACAAATCTGGATCTTGCCATTGAAGACTATGTGTCTGTGGACTGGAAGGTTCTGGCGGACGTGATCGATGTGCTCGGCGGTCTGGACATTGAAATGCGGAATGCGGAGTGTATCTGGGCGAACGATTACAATAAAGATGTATCCGCCGCTCAGGGGGTAGAATACGAGCCGATCGAATATAATGAAGATGAGGACGATGAATACCGCGAAGTACACCATCTGACCGGAGCGCAGGCGGTTTCCTACGCCCGGATCCGAAAAGGCGGAGGCGATGATGCCCAGAGAACGGCCCGGCAGCGGCTTGTGATCAATCTGATGATGGAAAAGGTCAAAAAGAGTCCGGATAAGATCCCGGCGATCATAGATACAGCGGCCGACAATATTTCGACGAGCCTGGAGACCAGCGAGATCATCCAGCTCGCGTACAATGCGGTGACATACACGATGGGCACATCCTATGCGTTCCCGTTTGAACTCTGTTACGGAGAGCATATCATCGATGCACTTGGCGTGGATGTGGTGATCCCGGTAACTCTGTATACAAACGTGACAGAACTGCACGAGTATCTGTTCCCGGGTGTGGAATACACGCCGTCGTCTGTGATCGAAGATTACAATTATTATATCGTACAGCAGAGCGGATACGGTGAGTCGAAGATAGATTCTGTGCTGCATCAGGGCCCGGGTTCAGAAGCAGCCACCCAGGTAACCGGGACAGCAGAATAAAAGACAGCGCGACGGAGAGAGACCAATGAATGAACCGATTGTTGATATTTTAATACCGACATATAAACCAGGGCAGGAGTTCGAAGAACTTCTGCTTGGTCTTTTAAGACAGACTTATCCTGTGCGGCAGATACTGATCGTAAATACGGATGAGTCCAGGTGGAACCCCAAATTTGAACGTCTGGTTCCGAATCTCTGTGTGGAACATATCGACCAGAGAAATTTTGATCACGGAGGGACCAGAAAGGCGATGGCGGCTTCCAGCGATGCGGATCTGCTGATGTTCATGACGCAGGACGCCATTCCGGCAAACGCCGAACTGGTGGAAAAACTTGTGATGCAGTTTTCCCTTCCGCAGGTTAAAGCGGCTTACGCGAGGCAGCTTCCGAAGAAGGGCTGTTCTGTGCTGGAGGCTTATACCCGCAGTTTCAATTATCCCAGAGAGAGTGATATCAAGGATTACGGAGACCTGCCGCAGCTGGGGTTGAAGACATTTTTCTGTTCCAATGTATGCGCGATGTATGACCGTAAAGTATATGAGGAACTGGGAGGTTTCGTCAGCCGCACGATCTTTAACGAGGATATGATCTATGCAGCGGGATTGATCGAGGCGGGATATTCTATCGCATATGCGGCGGAAGCGATGGTTTACCACTCTCACAATTACGGATGTATTGCACAGATGAAACGAAATTTCGACCTGGGGGTTTCCCAGGCACAGTATCCGGATATTTTCAGAAAATACCCTTCGGAGGGGGAAGGCATCCGTATGGTAAAACAGACGGCGGCCCATGTCTGGGAGATCCGCAGGCCGTGGCTTCTGGTGCCGCTGCTTTTCCAGAGCGGATTTAAATATCTGGGTTACCAGTTGGGAAAGCATTATCGGGTCCTGCCGCGGGGAATAATCCTGCGCTGTACGTCGAACAAAACATGGTGGAGATTCCGGAAAAAAAGAAAGAAAAAGGGATACAGCAGTTCAGCCGGTTGAACTGTCACAAAAAAATGTAACAGAGATCAGGAGGCGAAGAATCTATGTGTGGAATTGTAGGATATGTAGGAGAACATGAGGCGGCGCCGATTCTGCTGGACGGACTGTCAAAACTGGAATACAGGGGATATGATTCGGCGGGAATCGCCGTGTTTGATGGAGAGAAGATCAATATGGTGAAGGCGACGGGCCGTTTGAAGGTTCTGGAAGAACTGACACAGAACGGCGCTGTCCTGCCCGGAACGTCGGGAATCGGGCACACCCGCTGGGCGACTCACGGCTGCCCTTCCGATGTGAATGCGCACCCTCATTTCAATAAAGACCAGTCGATCGTTGTTGTCCATAACGGAATCATCGAAAACTACGTAAAATTGAAAAAGAAAATGGAGAGCAGAGGCTATCAGTTCGTATCGGAAACGGATACGGAGGTGATCGCTCACATGCTGGACTATTATTACAACGGAAATCCGCTGGATACGATCGTAAAGATCATGCACAGGGTAGAGGGTTCCTATGCGCTGGGGATTCTGTTCAAGGACCATCCCGGCGAGGTCTATGCCGTGCGCAAGGACAGTCCGCTGATCGTCGGCGCGGGAAAAGAAGGAAACTTTATCGCTTCTGATGTTCCTGCAGTTCTGAAATATACCCGTGACGTATATTTTATGGAGAATGAAGAAATTGTAAGGCTGACAAAAGATTCTCTTTGCTTTTACAATATTGATGAAGAAGAACTGGAGAAAGCGTCCGTACATATCGACTGGGACATCAACGCGGCGGAAAAGGGCGGTTACGAACACTTTATGCTGAAGGAAATGCATGAGCAGCCGAAGGCAGTCAGCGACACGCTGAACCCGCGCCTGAAAGGAAACGATATCGTCATTGAGGAACTCGGGATGTCGGATGAGGAGATTCGCGCGATCCGGAAGATTTTTATTGTGGCCTGCGGTTCCGCTTACCATACGGGCGTAACGGCCAAATATGTTTTTGAAGGTCTGGCGAGAATTCCGGTGGAGGTGGATCTGGCCAGCGAGTTCCGGTATCGGAATCCTATTTTTGAGGAACATACGCTGGTGATCATCGTCAGCCAGTCCGGCGAGACGGCGGATACGCTGGCGGCGCTGCGTGAGGCGAAGGCGAAGGGCGTTCGCACGCTGGGGATCGTAAATGTTGTGGGCAGTTCCATCGCCCGGGAAGCGGATAATGTCATGTATACCTGGGCGGGTCCGGAGATCGCGGTTGCGACGACGAAAGCGTACAGCACCCAGTTGATCGCTCATTATCTGCTTGCGATGAAGTTTGCGAAAGTGCGCGGGACGATCGGAGATGCAGAGTTTCAGAGTATGCTGGAGGATCTGAAACAGATACCGGAGCAGATCTCGCTTCTCTTAAGCCACAAAGAAAATGTACAGCGGTTTGCCAACCGTTATCTCGCGGCGGAGCATGTGTTCTTCATTGGAAGAGGTATTGATTACGCGATTTCGATGGAAGGCTCACTGAAGTTGAAAGAGATTTCCTATATTCACTCGGAAGCGTATGCGGCCGGAGAGCTGAAACACGGGACGATCTCCCTGATCGAGGACGGCCGTCTGGTGGTTGCCGTTCTGACACAGCCGTCTCTGTACAAAAAGACACTGAGCAACATTCAGGAAGTAAAGACCAGAGGAGCGTTTGTGATGGCGGTCACCAACGCAGGAAATATGGAAGTGGAAAAAGCGGCGGACTATGTGATCTACCTGCCGGAGACCAACCCGTATTTCACCAACTCTCTGGCGATCATTCCGCTGCAGCTGTTCGGCTATTATGTGTCCATCGGAAAAGGACTCGATGTGGATAAACCGAGAAATCTTGCAAAATCAGTTACGGTAGAATAGTCTTTCAATATTTTTTAAAAATTTTATCACAGAATGAACACATTTCATCGTTAGAATATGTTTTGTAAGATGAAAGAGGGGAACACCCCGATACGAGAACGATGAAAAGAGGGAAAAGCCATGAGCGAAGATTTCAGAAAAGAGACAGAAGGATTTTCATCTGAGGAGAGCACTAACGTTCCGGAAGCATCACAGGGTGCGGAGGAAGCAAAGACATATACAAGCCAGGAAACTCAGCATACAGACAGCCAGGAGAATACTTCTGCCGGCCAGGAGGTACAGCAGACAGAGATTCCGAACGGACGTCCGGCGCCAGGAACCACATACAGCTGGGTAAACCCGAAGCTGACTGGTGAGGAACGGAAGGAAGACAACAGCGCTTCCTACACCGGCCAGGCGGAACAGAATACGTACCATGGAACCGGGGAGAGCACACAGCACTTCTCCGGAACAGCACAGCAGAATGGACAGAGCGGACAGTACAGCGCTGGCAGCGCACAGACATCTACGGGCTTCAGCCAGAGCAGCCAGCAGTCCGGTCCGGGCAGTCAGGGTACCTCTTACGGCACACAGGCGCAGCCGAACGGACAGCAGCATCACAGTTATCAGTCCTATCACATCGATACGCCGCAGCCGGAAGCCGCCCAGACGAAAAAGAAAAAAGACAGGAAGGTGAAAAAGCCGATGTCATTAGGAAAGAAATGGGGAATGGTGATCTCCATGGCAGCGGTTTTCGGTATTGTAGCCGGCGGAGTGTTCACGGGAACTACTATGCTGGGCGCACAGCTGACGGGAAGCGGAACACAGAGCACAGTAACAATCCCGACCACAGCGACAAATACAACAGCGGCACAGAGCAGCGGTTCCACCAGTTCAGGCATGAGTGTAAAAGACGTCGCGTCAAGCGCAATGCCGTCGCTGGTTGCAATCTCCACCACTACTGTGGAGGAGGTACAGACCTTCTTCGGAACGGCCAGCCAGGAAGTACCGGCCAGCGGTACAGGAGTGATCGTCGGACAGAATGATGAAGAGCTTCTGATCGCTACAAACAATCACGTAGTCAGCGGAGCCACTCAGCTGTCGGTAAGCTTTATCGATGATACAACGATCGAAGGCCAGATTAAGGGAACGGACGAGACCAACGACCTTGCGGTAGTAGCCGTAAAACTGAGCGATATTCCGGATGATACTCAGTCGCAGATCAAAATAGCGACAATGGGAGATTCCGATGCGCTGGAAGTCGGAGATCAGGTAGTAGCAATCGGAAACGCACTCGGATCCGGACAGTCTGTTACCTCCGGTTATGTCAGCGCTCTGGACCGCGATGTGACGAGCACCGATGAGACCACAGGTCAGGAGACCACCTCCGAAGGGTTGATCCAGACAGATGCAGCCATCAATCCCGGAAACAGCGGCGGTGCACTTCTGAACATGAGCGGAGAACTGATCGGGATCAACGAGGCAAAGTATTCCTCAACGGATGTAGAGGGAATGGGATTCGCAATACCGATCGCCAAGGCAGAGCCGATCCTGGAAAACCTGATGAGTCTTACCACCCGCTACAAAGTTGACGATTCGGACGCATCCTACATCGGAATCACGATGAAAGATGTAGAAAGCAATGTCAGCGAGGCATACGGAATCCCGGCAGGCGTGAGAGTAGAGAGCGTAGTAGAGGGAAGCCCGGCAGACGAAGCGGGGATCAAAGTAGGAGACATCCTGACCGGATTTGACGGAAGAACCGTATCCAACTCCACCGGCCTTCAGGAGATCCTGTCCTACTATGCAGCAGGCGAGACCGTCGACATCACCGTACAGCGTGCAGACGACGGCGAGTACAAAGAAAAAACACTGACCATCACCCTCGGATCCGTTGCCGACAAACCGACAGAAACCGAGAAAGAGACAACGATTCAGAACCCATTCGGAAGATAAAAATACAACCGCAGCTTCCAGACATTACCCAAAACGATCCGGAACTGAGAAAAACAAATCCATCCCATCCGGACAGACAACAAAAAGAAAAGCAGCGGAAAACCTGAAATAGAAAAAAGGTCAAAAAAACACAGCGGTGATATTTGTGCTGAATCAGCAAAGCCAAATATCACCGCTTTTTCTGTTCATCAAATTTCCGCGGATCCGGCATTATATAGAAGAGTAAACGCACTTCTCCTATCGCCCTCCACATACAGGAGAGGAAATGGCACGGCGGCGGAGGGCAGGCGGGGCGGGGCTGAGACAGGGAGGCTGCGGGAGGCGCGGAGGGG
>ERZ1090868.47-NODE-47-length-63152-cov-47.148739_pt1 | contig 63152 bp, 54 predicted proteins | sample MGYA00478475_ERZ1090868 | MGnify/ENA primary metagenome ERZ1090868 (study PRJEB33644, sample SAMEA5815747) | chicken gut metagenome | biome: Chicken; feature: Gastrointestinal Tract; material: Caecum | place: Ireland | collected 2019-01-01 | study: A study of the...
TTAAAAAATCAATTTACGAGAAAGATCTATTTACACAAAAGATTTGACAGTTTCAATAGTATCTCCAGTCATTATCCATTTATACCACTTATTAGGTAACAGATATGAAGCATTTCGCTTAATTTCAATAGTATCTCCTGGTTCAAGAATCAAAACATGTTTTTTATTATAAATCTGTTGATTTTTTTTATTTCTTACAATGATAGCATAGCCACTGAATTTAGAGTATTTGTCCGTTTCATAACCGTATTTTTCATCAACATTTTTTTGTTCATCGTCGGTATTATTAATATTTTCGGTATAACGATTTACAGCCTTTTTACCATTTATAAACATACTAGAATGATTCATAAAATAATTTCTTACATCATCACTAGTTAATCCCTTGATGAATTTAATTTTATTGCTCCTCTTAATAGCATCATCATAATTAAAATTAAGTTCATAAGCTGTGTCAATCGAATCGCCATTGTTTACAGGTTGCTTAACATCATTATTTGTATTAACTACAGGTTGACTCATTTTAGGTTGAGCATTGGTGGCCGAAGACTTTGAAGTATCGTTCTTATTCTCTTCTGGTTGTGCAGCAGATTTTGATCCTGCTAATTTATTTGTATCACTCTCATTAGCTACTACAGCAGAATTAGGTTGTGATACTGATTTGCTACTACCAGCATTTGTAGTAATATCTGCCTTAACTTGATCATTCAAATTAGCACCAGTTAATGCTAAAGATGCTAATGCAATTGCGGCTAGACTAGTAACTTTCACTTTTTTATTCATCTTTTTCTCCTCATTACTTTCTTAACCAATCTTTTGCATTCTACATCTTGTTATCTATCAAAATCTTTATATATTCGTAATTGCACTAACATTTTTTTATTTTAACAATTTTTTATTAATAAATGCTTCCTGAATTGTCAAATTAAGTGCAACAGTTAGGCTATGAAGAAATATATTGCTTGAAGAGTTCCTCTGCTGTGTGATATTGGAGGATTCGGCGATATTTGTGGTTAATGGCATCAGTTGCCTGTTGAACATAAGCTTTTGACTTGTCTTTCATGCTCTTGCCCTTAGGGAAGAATTGACGCAAAAGACCATTGCAGTTCTCATTGGTGCCCCTTTCCCATGGAGAATATGGGTGAGCAAAGTAAATCTGGCAGCCCTTGATCTTGGTCATATCCGCAAACTCAGAGCCATTGTCAAACGTGATTGATTTAAACCAGGCAGGATGTCTGTCAATCTCCTTTTGAAGCAGCCTTTGGCATCTGCTTGCCCGATAGTCAGGAATCTTGATAACTACTTCAAAGCGTGTGGTTCTTTCAGTCAAAGTCATTAAAGCAGGCTGATTCTTGCGTCTGACGCCTTTAACCAGATCTCCTTCCCAGTGCAGCGGAGCTTTTCTGTCTTCAACCTCCTTAGGACGCTGTTCAATGGAATTGCCAAGATGCTTCTTGTGCAAAGCGTGACCGCCATGGCTGTGATGACGCTTGTTCCTGCGTCTTTTGAGCTTCATAGGCAGATCAATATTGCTTATGTCCAGCAAGCCCTGATCAATATAGCGATAGACGGTTGGTGTGCTGGGACAAGGGTAGCCTGGCATAGTCCTTTTGAATTCACCAACGAACTCATCGATGCTGGTGGCATCAAATTTAGCTTTAAAGCGTCTGGAGAGCATTCTCAAAAAGACAGCATAATGCTTCAATGGATTGCGCTGATAGCAGTTTTTGCGACGCTTCTCATAATAAATCTGTGCAGTATCAGCGTAATAGTGCTCATACAACAAATAGCTGCTGTCTCTTTGCAGGACGCTTCCGCGTTTGATTTCGCGACTGATTGTCGATTTATGACAGCCAACTTCTTGAGCGATGACAGTACGGGAAGTTATGCCAGAATCCAGCATTGCCTGAATCTGACCACGTTGTACGCTAGTTAATTGATGATAGTGTTTAGAAATGCTAGAATTTGAGTTGGTCATGAAGATCTTCCTTTCTTGATTTTTCGTCACTTCAAGTTTAGGTCTTCATGGCCTTTTTGTTTAACACTTAGTGTTGCACTTCAATTTTAAATCCGGGATTAATAAATGCTTTTAATATAAAAAAGCAGACCTTAATGGTCTACTTTAGTATCTAGTCATAATCAGTTGGGTTAATATCTGGTTTAGGTAGATTTGAGTTTTTATTCAACACAACACCTTGAATACCATTTTCGTAAGTCCAGTCTTTGAGAGCATTCATTTCTCCACTCAAATAATATTTACTAATTAATTCATTCCACTTATCCCATCTATCTAGTGGAACATTAATTAGTCCTGCCCCATGGTCAATCATTAATTTATTTGCAGCTAGTGTAGCAGTGCGCTTGTTCCCGTCCCAGAATAATTGATTACGCATATTATGATACATCAACGTCATTGCCTTATCTGCAATTGAAGTATCACTATGCATTAACTCATCAAAAAATTTTTCTTCTTGTTTATAGTTTAGACTATCTGGTTTGTACTCTCCCCGATTATTGCCCAACTCAACTGTAACTTCCCCAGTTCTAAAATTTCCTGGATCTAATGAATCATAACGTGCTACTAATAAATTAATGTTTTGTTCAATTTTCAAAGAAAGAGGCTTATTTTCATTAATTATATATTGCCATCCTCTCTTTAACTGTACAATTACGTTAGTATCATCTATTGACACACCTGCAGCACTCATTCCATCAACAATGGTTTGGGTTTGAGGCAATGTCGTAGTCAATCCTTCAAAACGTGAATTAGTAAATATTAATCTAACAAGATTTTTCCTAGCAAATCTTCTGTTCTGATCTTGCGTCAAATGAAATTTATCAGGATATTGCATATTCTCACTCCCTTATTTTTATCTAATAATCATTACTAATATCATACAGTACAAATTCAACTATTAGAAGATACATAAAAATTTAAAATTTTAATTATCTTATCCTCTGCCTCAACAATTCTGGCCTTTGCGCCAGCTCTGCGTATAAATGCCGACCATTTATGCTAATCCCCTCAAATTCACGACCTGTATGAAAGTGACCTCTAGCCAGCACTTTACCTGAGCGTTTCAATTTAAACAAATAATCATTAAAGGCCAAATAAATCTGTTTTTTATGCTTGTCATAGGTAATTCCTTGAACGGGAGAATCATTGCGCATAAAATCTCCTCTAGTAGCGCCAATCTCTTTAGGATACCAACTATTACCCTGACGAGTAACTTCCCAATATTCAAAACGGTGGTCTGTGGCATCATGGTAAAGGGCAATAAATTGGTGATCATTTACAAAAGTAGCATTATGGAAATAACGACCTGTTCTAGCTGAATGATTCCAAACTTTAAAAGTCCAAATCTGTTTAATTTGCAAATTGTTTTTACTAATCTGCATAATTTCTTCTGATTGAGAGCTCTTGCGCAATAAATGGTTATTAGCAATCACATAAATATACTTTCGAGTTGAACCGATTGCTTGTCCATGTCCCAATTTAATATATGGGCTTATCTTAACATGGGATGCAAGCCGCAGAAATTGTGACCAGGGTAGCCATGACAACTTTTGCATAACATAGCGATTAGGTACATGATTAAACTGATAAGAAACAATGTGAGCACGTGTATCATGTGGTGAATGATACATTGTTGCATACATTGAACCATTTGACACGGTCAATCCTTCTGGTACTGGTCCCACCGTTCCAGTTACCGAATCACTTTGACATAAAGTCGCAGGTTGATAGAAATAGGTTTTCAGTCTAAAATGTCCACTTTTCAAAACATGCGGTCTAGTTTCCGGAGCAAAGCTTCTACCCCAATTACCAGACGTCTTATAGTGCTTGAACCAGCTACGAGCACTGTCTCCAGCTTGTGGTTTTTTGGTTGCTTTAACAATGCCCTCTCTAGCATTAGCTCTCACTTGAATAACTGTCTGAGCATGAGCTTTACCATAAGAATAACTTACCCGATAGCTTTCCTTTTTACTTGATGAAACTTCTGCTCGAGATACTTTAACTTTACTTGGCTCAATTATCGTTCCTGCTGCATCTGTTGCATAATTAATCGCATCCCTAGTTGGAAAACTATAATGCGAATTCTTCACTAAACTAATCTGATGTACAACTGCAATTTTTCTTCTTAAAAAAGCTCGCTGATTGACCCAACCGCCTCTATGTCCGTCTAACCAAACATAGCAATACTTATTGCCGTGAACTTTTCTAACTGCACTGGCTTGAACATTGCCATGTTTAAACGTATTAGCAAGGCATAGACTTCTTGACGGACCTTTACGAGTTAAGTTTTGATAAATTCTATAAGACGTATGCGGATTAATCATCTTAGTCTGAAATGGATTTAGTTCTCGCGCCCCAACCACTTGCGGCTTCAAACATAATAACGTCATCAAACAAGCTAATCCTAAATAGACTTTTACTCTCTTCATTCTTATTTTTACAACTCCCTAAAAATCACGCAAAGTCTATTGTAGGTCAGTGAGATTTTTTATCAATATTATTATTAATTTTTAGATCAAAAAAGCGTAAAGGACAATAATTCATCCTTTACGCTACAATTTTTATTAACTTTTTCTAGTTTTGAACAATTAAGTTCTTCAAATCATCTGATAATTGAACTGGTGCGTACTTAGCACTTACTACTTTAATAGTAGAGGTCTTTAAGTATCTCTTCTTACCAATATAAGCATATCTGCTCTTACCGTTTTTAACGATCATCGATGACTTGTACTTCTTACCGTACTTGATCTTCTTCTTGGTTGCCTTAAAGTAAACCTTTTTAGCCTTAGCACTCTTCTTATATGCGTAGTAGATCTTTGCACCCTTTTTTGACTTAGGTGAAACAACGATGTACTTTAATGCTCTATTATTGTAAGCATCTTGAATGGCTTTTTGGTCACTTTGTGCTTGCTTTGACCAGTCTTCTAAATTAGGAACAGTTGCTGAAGGAGTAACATCAGTGGATAGAATATAAATTTGACATTGTTGTCCATCTACAGTTTTACCATCAACGTAGTATAAAGTAATAGCACCTTGATTATTCGTAGCCTCAGTAGAGAAATAAACTTGAATGGCTTGACCTTTAGTATAGTTCGAATCAATAGTCTTTACGATTTTATTAGTTTGTGGGTTTACAGCAATAAGCTTAGGGTTATCACTATTAACAGTAGCTGATACTGATCTACGCTTAAAGCTAATAGTACCTTTTTGGTTTGAAGTTTGTGTAGTTGCTGCATGAACTGGTTCTGCAGCAGACACACCTGCACCAGCTAAACCAGCTGAAAGCATCACTGCGGCAGCTAATGAAGTAAATAAATTCTTAGTTTTCATCGATATAATCTCCTAACGTAATCTCTTATAGTTCAATTATAACATTTTTTATTATTCGTAAAGGTAAAGATACGTCCCCCATTTCACTGGTTCTTGCTTACTTGGCTGAATTGCAAAATACAGAACAAAAATCCAACCTAACGGTATCAGCATTAACAAAATCCACCAACCTGTATAATTGATATCATGCAATCTTCTTACAGCTAGGCCTAATTGACATAATTTCAAATAAAGATAGATCAAGCCCCAAATGATCATGCCGATAATGACAATCATCGAAGCGTGATCACCATTAAAAGCAAAACCATTTATCATATCAGTTGAATCATTCTCATAGTGAGAAACTGGCATAACAGTTGCCAAAAATGTAATAATTCCACCAATCCAAATTATAACTTCAGTAATAACGATTCCAATCCAGAAACTTCTTCTGGTAGTTCTTGCATTCCAGGTAAATGGTCGCAGAAAAGTTTCTTTCATAATTTGACCAAAACTAAAAACTGGGGCCTCACCATCTAACTTTCTTTCACCCTGGTATTCTTGTTTGTAATATGGCTCGCTCATCGCTTATTCTCCTAATTCCACATAAATTTTGACAGCTGCTTTAATAGTTTGATAAACAGTTGAAACATGCAAAGTGTGAGCTAAAAATTCTTCCTTCTCGGCTCTAGTCATTGTCGAATCAAAGAAGACATTGATCTTCATCTCAGTTACTACTGATTTACCATGACCGAGATTCTCCGTTTTTGCCTGGTTTTCTACCCTAAAATTTTTAACATCAAGTTGATGTGCTTTAGTAATCATCCCTGCCGACATCACAATACATGAATTAACACTACCACATAGATACTCAACTGGGTTGGGACCTGCATCATGTTTAACATCATCACAAACAAAAACATGATCACGTACTTGGTTGGCAATTTGCCATTCTTTATCTTCTAACTTAGATTTAACTACATATTCGCTCATATTTTCACCCTAATGATGGTCAATTGCGCCATTCAAACGCTTACGCCAAATGAAATAAACTACTAAAATCAATGGAACTAAGACTAATTCTACTGGATAGAACCATTCTATCGGTAAAGCAGAATCAATTACACCACTGATCATCGGGCCAAAGGCCATCGCAATGTCTAGTCCCAAATAAAAGGTAGCACTAGCTAAGCCTTGTTCTTCAATCGGTGCTAACAACAGCGCAGTTGATTGCAAAACTGAATAAATGATCCCATAGCCTGACGCCATTAAAGCTGCCGCTAAAGCCATTTGCCAATCATTATTCATTATTGCGAGCAAGATAATATAAGCAGCCGTTGAAACTAGACTTAGCCAAAACGTACTGTATCAAAATACCTTTTTAGTCCTACTCTAATAATCAACAAAACAACCGCATAGATCAAAAAATATGACCCAACTGCGACAGTCAGATGTTTTTGTTCTACATAAGTTACAATATCTGCCTGTGTTACAAAATACGGGATAGCAAATAAAGTTGTCAAAATTGCCACCGGTAGGACATTAAATTGAATAATTTTGAAACTCTTTTTCTGCGTTCGGACGCGCTTTTTAGGCAAAGCATGATCACCCACAAACTGAATTGCTACAATCATTAGTAAAGCTGAAACAGCTGATGCCACCAAACTTGTTCGATAACCTATTTTTTGATAAATATTAATCGAAACTGCTGGAGCTAACGCCATTGCCAAAGCATTCATTAAACCATAAAAGCCCATTGCTTCACCAACATGTTGGCGCGGCACTAAAAAAGCAAGCCAGGTAGTCATACAAACTGTGCACAGGACATAACCGGTGCCGTTAATTAACCTAAAGAGCAAAAGCCAACCACTTGACGGAGTCAAAACGTAACCCATTACCCCTACAAAAATTAAAGTGCCGCCAATAAACGATAAGCGGTATTTAGAAAATTTATCGGTTAAATTGCCAGCTACCGGTCGCAAAAACATTGCTGCTAAACTCATAATCCCGACAATGATTCCAGCAAAAGCACTGCTAGCGCCTAATTCTTTGGCATATCCATTAATCAAAGGATTAACAAACATTGTACTAAACATAAAAAAGAAAGATGCTGCCATAACCAGGACAACATCTTTGGTATAAATTGATTTTCTCTTCGCCAAAATGATCCCCCAATTCTGCTCTAATTATACAACTATCACAGAATGATCATTTAGCAATTTTTAAACTAACAGTAAAAACAATGTCTTCACCTTTGTGGTGGGCCGAAATTTTACCATGAAAAGCTTCCACTAATTCCTGTGCCATGGCTAGACCAATGCCAAAGCCACCTTTCTTAGAATTATGTGACTTATCATCACGATAAAAGCGATCAAAGAAATGACTATAGTCTTTGCCTTTACCTTCACGATAAGTATTTTCTACCCGCAAAACTGCATATTTACTTAAGGTACCACCTTTAGTCAATTTTACCTGAATCTTGCCATGAGGATCACAATATTTCTGGGCATTGTCCAATAGGATGTTAACTATCTCAGCTAAAGTATGTTTTTCAGCTAAAACATTCAGCCCTTCACGCACCGATACTTGATAAACTAAGTCATTCTTCTTCATGACTGATTTAAAATCTTTAGTCGTTTCTTCAACAATTTTTGAAAAATCAATTTTACTTAAGGTAAGTTCACCCATCTCGCCGGTACGAGCTAACGAAATCAAACGATTAATTAATTTGGTTAATTTTGCTACTTGCTCTTTATTGCTTTCATTCCATTCAGAATTATTGCCAAGCATCTCTTCCATTTCTGTATTCGCTGAAATAACTGCTAATGGTGTTTTTAATTCATGACCAGCATTAGTAATAAACTCCTGCTGCTTATGATAAGCATCAACAGTAGGCTTGATTGCTTTACCTGAAACTAAAATCAAAACTAAAGCGAAGACAATCAAAGCTCCTAATCCTAAAACTAAAGCTACCCTGAATAATAACCAAAAACGATTAAAAATTAGGGTCTCATTTAAAAAGACAATCATCGTTTCACCAGTAGAATTTTTAGCAACTCTGAAGGCATATTGATTTTGCCCTAGGGCGACTACACCGCTTTTGTCTCCATTTTCTAAAGCTGCTCTGGTAATATTCTGAATCTTAGAATTATTAACCTTGTAAACATTATTATCGTTGATCACATGTACGCGATGACTTTCATCAATCATTACTGCAAAATAGCGATATTGATAAACCGCTTCAGGATTATATTGCCCACCTAAAAAATTGCGATTAATTGGATCGCGTTGGTCACCAAAAGCTGGCTTGGCATTTTTAGGTGATAAACGTCCTTCATTTTTAACTAAAGCTGTCAGCACCCGATCGACTTCATTTTGACTTTGAACATGAGTCACCCAAACTAAGCCGCCTAAGGTCAACAATAGGACTACCAATAAGGCAGCAACAGAAGTACCAATAAACTTCCAACGAAATTTTTGAATCATCTGCTCACCTACTTAACTAACTTATACGAGCCACCCTTATCGCCTTCAATTCGAACTGAACTTTGAATTGACTTCAGTTTTTGTCGCAAGTATGAAATATAAATCCAAACTACATCAGCGTTTGCATCAATATCATTTTTCCAAACATGATTAAGCAATTCTTCCGTTGATAATTCCTTATTTTGATTTAATAAAAAATAATTCATCAACTGAGTCTCAGTTCCGCTCAAACGAATTGAGTTATGACTAACTAACTCTTGCTTAGATACATTTAAAGTTACATCCCCTAATTCCAATTTATTAGGTGTAAAATCATCTTCTCGACGTTCTTTTGAACGCAGCCGTGCTAGCAATTCCTTAAGTGAAAACGGCTTAGTCAAATAATCATCAGCACCACTATCAAGTCCAGTTACTCGGTCATCAACCTCGGCCTTAGCGGTCAACATTAAAATATAAGTCTTGTCGCCACTCTCACGGATCTTTTTCAAAGCAGTAATTCCATCCATGACTGGCATCATGATATCTAACATAATTACGTCATAAGAATTTTCTTTAGCATGTTCCACTGCCTTTAGTCCATTGTCTACTGGATCAACATCATAACCAGCATGTTCCATGGCAACGGTTAAAACACGCAATAGCTGTGGTTCATCTTCTGCTACTAAAATCTTCATTAATTACTAATCTCTTCCCTAATTAATTGTCGAATCGTCTGCATTGATACATCACAAGAAGCTAATTCATCTGCTACTCTTTTTAATTCTTCGCCAATCATCTCAGGATTCTTAATCTTGTGCTTGTATTTCATTTCATGTTCTAAACTTGCCCAAGTATCCATGGCGATAGTTCTTAGCTGCACTTCAACAAAATAATGACCCGGTATATTACCGTCAACATCCTCATAGGGTATAGTCATATCAAGAATCATATGATATGAACGATAACCGTTCGGTTTAGCATTAGTAATATAATCTTTTTCCTGATAGACACTGACATTATCCCATTGTTTAATAAAGTCAATGCAAGTATAAATATCATCAATAAAATTGCAAACTACACGGAGACCAACACTATCACGGTTAACACGCAAAGCTGATTGTGGCGTTAATGGTAAATCTTTTCTCTTGCACTTGCCTTCCATACTGGCTTCACTTTTTACCCGACCACGTAAATGTTCATAGAGACGTTCTCCATGTCCTTTTTCATAATTTTTATTTAACTGCTCAAATTGCGTCATCATTTGATCAAGTAATTTATCTAAAGTTGGGGCGTATTTCCCATAAATATTCAACGTTTATCCCTTCTTCCCTCTTTAAGCATAACAAGATTATTTGATTTTTATTTGAATAAAGCTAATTTATTTTGTGATAAGTTGTTAGTAACCAAAATAAGCAACCTATACTCAAATTGAGCAGGATTGCTTATTTATATTGCTATTATTTATTTTTGGTCTAGAGGGAAAAGATTAAAATTTAACTTCTTTGCCGTTAACTACAACTTGATAAGTTAAATCTTTTAAATTAGCCTTTAATTCTGCTTGGCTAGTTTGCTCTTTATTTTTACGAATAATCTGGATTTCATTTTCATTTGGAGTAGAAATTTCAATTGAACCATCAAGATCGAAGGCAGGTTCAGTATTTCTAAAAGTAAATAATTTTAAGAGTGAACTAACTACCGGACGTTTAACTTCTTCAGCTACTTCTTGGCGACTATAATAATGTCGGTTAATGTTGCGTCCTTCCTTAGTTTTTTCTAGTAATTCAAGATCATTCTTGCCAGCCAGCATCCCTACATAATAAACTTGTGGAATGCCTGGTGCAAAGACTTGCAAGAGTCGTGCCATGAAGTACTTTTGATCATCATCACCAAGAGCTGAATAAAACGTAGTATTGATTTGATAAATGTCTAAGTTATGATATTCAGCACTAGAATACTTCTTCTTAACGTTGGCACCAACTTTATATAGCTCTTGACTGGTATAGTCGATCTCCTCAGGAGAAAGGATATCACGCGCATCAACTACACCAATGCCGTCATGGGTATCCAAAGTAGTAAATTGTTTCATTGGACACTTTTTGAGCCAGGCTGCTAAACGATTAGAATTACCAGAATAAAGTGAGTAAAGAGTTACCATTGGCAAAGCAAAATCATAAATAAAGTAACCATGCTTGGCAATCTTAAATGGCATTGAATAATGCTCATGAATTTCCGGTAAAATGGTTGCACCCTCGTCTGCAATATCGTCTTGAACTTGCTTCAATAAGTCCCAGATTTCTGGTTCCACAAAGAAATCATTGGTATCAAGTTTCTTAACTGCATAAGCAAAGGCATCTAAGCGAATAATATCTGCCCCATGTTTAATTAGGCTAATCAAAGTATCTTTGATAAACTTTTGAGTTACTTTTTGACGAACATCCAAATCAATTTGTTCAGGTCCAAAAGTGTTCCATAACTTCTCTTTGGTACCATCGGCAAAGGTTATTTCCTGATAAGGCGCACGGTCCTTACGCTTATAAATTAAATCAACATCAGCTTGAGTAGGACGGCCTTCAGGCCAAAACTTGTCCCATCTAAGAAACAGCTTGGCATATGGACTTTTGTCTTTGTGCTCTTGAAAATCCTGATAATATTTAGATTGTCTAGAAATATGGTTAATCATGAAGTCAAACATCAAGTAATATTTTTCACCTAATGCTTCAACCTGAGCCCAATCACCAAACTTAGGGTCTACTGTAGTGTAATCAGTTGGCGCAAAACCGCGGTCACCAGTTGAGGGAAAGAATGGCAACAAGTGAATGCCACCAACTGCACCTTTTAAGTCATTTTCTAAAACTTCGTTTAATTCTGTTAAATTTTTACCCAAGCTATCTGGATAAGTAATTAGCATGACCTTATTTGTAATTGCCATAATTTACTCCTATTTTATTGCTTTGAAGTAGTACATATAAGCCTTAAAGTCACCATGTTCAACTTGATCATAGATACCCATATTCATCAATTCGTCGCCGCCATAAACTTGGTGTGTTCTTTGATCTTCATATTGTTTATTTGGATCAAGGCCAACTAATTTAGTCTTAGTTAAATATGGCTGAGCTGAAGCCATTACTTTGACTACGCTCAAAACCGCCTCATTTTGATCATCTGAAACAGTTTCCCAAGCACATTGATTGCTGGTTTGAGCGGATTTCAAGCGGTAGAACTTACCAAATTGAGTAACTTTTCTAATCTTCTTGTATTCCGCCACCTGCTTTGCGACAGCTTCACGATCTTCCTCATTCATCTTAGTTAAATCAAGTTCATAACCAAGATCACCCCACATGGCAACAACGCCACGGGTATTAAATGGAGTAATTCTGCCATTTTGTTCATTAGGACTAACTGAAACGTGAGAAGTCATCATTGATTGCGGGTAAACCAAACTTGTACCATATTGAATGGTTAAACGATCAATTGCATCGCTATCATCACTAGCCCAGATTTGTGGGTCATAGTAAGCCATACCGGCATCAAATCTACCGCCACCGCCTGAGCAGCCTTCAATTAACAGATCTGGATGAGCATCAACTATTCTTTCAAGTAAATCATAAAGACCTAATACATAACGGTGGTAAACTTCGCCTTGACGATTAGCTGGTAAATCAGCTTCATAGATATCTGATAAGTGACGATTCATGTCCCACTTAATATAGTCAATCTTGCCTGATCCCAAGATCTTTTCCATTTGGTTATAAATATTGTCACGTACTTCCTTGCGTCCCAAGTCAAGCAAGTATTGATTTCTGGATGGACTTGGTTTTCTGCCAGGAACATGCATCAAATAATCTGGATGTTCTTTGTAAAGATCAGAATCATATGAAATCATTTCAGGTTCAAACCATAGACCAAATTTCATCCCTTGATCGTGAACATAATCTGCAAAATGTCCTAAACCATTTGGAAACTTCTTTTTATAAACTTTCCAATCACCTAATGAAGTATTATCGTCGTCACGATGACCAAACCAGCCATCATCTAAAACGAACATCTCAATGCCAAGCTTCTTAGCATCATCTACAATAGTCTTTAACTTATCTTCATTAAAATCAAAGTAGGTTGCTTCCCAGTTATTAACTAAGATTGGACGTACTTCATTCTTGTATTTACTACGAATAATTCGATCATGAATCAAGCTATGGAATGCTTGACTCATCTTGTTTAAACCTTGATCTGAGTAAACCATCAAGACTTCTGGAGTTTGGAATTCATCCCCAGCAGGTAGTTGCCAGTTAAAGTTGAAATCATTAATACCAACATTAACATGAGTCTGAGCAAATTGATCTTTTTCAACTTCAAACTTATGATTACCAGAGTAAACAAAGGCAAAACCATAAGCATCCCCATTAAATTCATTGGTATCTGGATCAACTAAAGCCAAGAATGGATTCATTTGGTGACTGGAAGTACCGCGGTGACTAGAAAAGACGTGAATACCTTGGTTAATGTGTTCGCGATCCACTCTTCTTTCATGGGCGTGAGCACCCGGTAAAGTAATTGAATCAAAGTTGCGATCGACAAAATCAAGCTGCATTGAAGCAACTTTTTCAATATTGACTGTTTCATCGCCTGAATTTTTAACCTTTACTGATCTTACAATTACAGGACGATCACGGTAGATGGTGTACAATAAGTCAAAATCAAGCTTAGTCTTTTGATCCTCAAGAGTAATGATCAAAGTTTGAGCTTCATTATTATCCTTTACCCATGAATGAGGCAATCCTTTCAAGTCCGGCTTACCATCCACAATTTGGTAATCCTTGTAAGTTAAAAACAAAGCATTAGAACCATCTTTTTGGCGGACAACCGCAGCTGGCGTATGATAATCCATTTCGCCTGCTGTACTATATTCCTTAGGTAAAGAATCGCGAGAAAAAGTTCTATCTAATGAGCCAGGTAAGTTACCGGAAAAACCACGATCGACTCTTGGGTAACGCAATTCATCATGATAATTATTTACTTTTTTACCGAAGTATAAATGACAAAGCGTATCTCCATCTTCTACTGAAAGAAGATATGAAATTTGCTCATTATGAAGATGAAAGACTTTATTCTTTTCGTCGAAAGTAATTAATTCTTCTGCCATAATTTTTCTCCTATTTAGCTTCAACTTTTTCTTTACCTGCCAAAGTCATGACTTCATCTTCTGCCTTGACCTCAGTACCTGCCTTAGCTGTTAATTTAATATTTTCAAATTCATTTGAGTTAGTAACTACTACAATTACAGTATCATCAAGTCCAGCCTTCTTAATAGTTGGATCCCAGAATTCGATTAATTCTTGGCCCTTCTTAACTTTTTGACCTTCTTCAACATATGAGACAAAGCCAGTACCCTTTAATTTAACGGTGCCAAGACCAATGTGAATTAATAATACTAATCCATTATCACCAACAAGACCAACTGCGTGTCTAGTAGTAAAGACCTGACGAACAGTTGCGTCAAATGGTGCTAATACTCGACCATCTTCTGGCTTAATTGCAAAGCCTTGGCCAACAGAGCCACTTGAGAATGTTTGATCGTTAACTTCTGATAAATTCATTAACTTACCAGCAATTGGAGTAGCTAATTCAATTTGACCAGTAGCTGACTTAGCAGCATCTTGATCGCCAGCATACTTCTTACCCCAAGTTTTTTCAAGTTCAGCAACAATTTCTGCGTGCTTTTGTTCACTTAAGATGACCTTAGTAGCAAAGATAATAATCGCAATAACAAGCATTACGGCTGGTACAGCAAACATCATCAACTTAAAGTTCATCTTACCAGCAGCGGTAATTGATGCGGCTGTTGCACCTGTAGTCATACCTGCCATGATGGCAATTTGACCAACAACACCGTTAGAAACGGCACCACCGAATTTATCGATCAATGGACGAACTGACAAAGCAAGTGATTCGTCACGGTGACCAAGTTTTAATTGACCATATTCAACAGAGTCGGTAATAATCATTAAAACGATCAAGAAGACCATTTGTTGTGGGAAACCGAATAATGATGCAGCAAGTAAAACTAATGGAAGATTGCTACCTGCAAAAGCAAAGATTCCCATTGCACAAAGCATTACAACTAAGCAACTTGTGAAAAGTGCTTTACGACTCATTCTCTTAGACAAGATCGGGAACAATGATGTTGCAATAATACCTAATAAAATGTTAATGGTTGAAAAGATTGAGAATGCCTTTGGCATACCCATAATGTAAGTGAAGTAGTAGACTTCAAGAGAGTTGGTAATGTTAATACCAATACCGTAGAATAAGTAAGCTAAAGCTACCCACATTAATTGGTCGTTACCAGATAATGCTTTAAAGATACCAACGATACCTTTAGTATCTTTTTTATTCTTACGAATATCACTGTTTACTTCACGAGTGAATAAACCAACACACCAAGCAGAAACAAATGCGATACCACAAATGATTGCTGCAAAAATAAACCAACCTCTGTCATCACCAGTTGAAGTAGCTTTGGCTGAGAAGAAGATTACAGCTGGCATAACTAGGATACCAACTAAACCACCACCGACAGTTGAACCAACACGAGCATAAGTAGCTGTCTTTTCACGTTCACGTGAATCAGTAGTTAATGATGGAAGCATTGACCAAAAGCCGACATCCTTAAATGAATAGAAGATATCCATGGTGATATACAAAACACCAAAGACAATCATGTATAAGATAGCATTCTTTTGATACAAACCACCTAGGTTAGTAAATAACATTAAAAGAATGACTGCAGAGATTGAACCACCAACTACAACCCATGGACGGAAGTGACCCCAACGAGTTTTAGTACGGTCAATCGCATTACCGATAAATGGGTCAATGAATAATTCTACAATTCTTAAACCCATGATAATCAATGTCACGATACTGATCATTTTGGCATCTTCTGCCGCATTACCAGTATTAAACAAGTGTGACGTAATAAACATAATTAAATATCCTGATAACAATCCATAGAATGAATCATTACCAAAGGCACCAAAACTATAAGCTAGTCGTGCGCCTATTGACATTTTTCCTTGATCTTTTTTCATCAGATCTTTCCCCCTCTATAGCGTTCATGTATTCGCTTTCATTACAGTTATTATTATCTGTCAGAGGAGAATTTTTAACCATAGCACTGTCATCACGATTTATGTCATTATTTTTAATGAACATAAAAACATGCTTAATTCACCAATCAGTGATATCATTGTATTATATAGCAAAGCTAAAGACATAAAGACATGTATAAATAGTAAAATTGAGGAATTTTTATGGATGGATCATACAGAGCATTAAGCAATAAAAGCTTAGAAAGCAATATTTTATTCTGGGGACAAGAAAATTGTGCACCTAATTACACTTTTAAAGGTAATAATGTGCGTGACAACTATGTTATTCACTACATTCAACGAGGTAAAGGAACTTTTGCTTCGGCAAATCACTCCATGGTTACCTTGCAAGCTGGGGATGTGTTTATTCTTCCTAAAGGCGTACCCTGCTTTTATCAAGCAGATAGTAAAGAGCCTTGGAGTTATTTTTGGTTAGGATTATCCGGTATTAAAATTAGAGCGATGCTTTCAGACTCAATTTTATCTACGCAAAATTATTTAAGGCAGGTTCAGGACAGCAAATTTTGTCAGAGCCTGCAGAATTTATTTGAGGCCGCACATTCACCTAGCTCTCTTACTAATGACATACTGATCGAAGCTTTGCTTTATTACACTTTTTACAATTTGAATATTGAATATCCTACCAAGAGAAGAAAGAATTCAGCCACTAAGGACGAGCAATTGCGTGCTGCTATTACTTATTTAAGACAAAACTTCGAAGATTCATCTCTGTCAATCATTGATCTTTGCAACAAGATGGATCTTTCTCGCAGTTATCTTTATACTCTTTTTAAAAACAATCTAGGGCTTTCTCCACAACAATTTTTGATCAATTTACGGATGGAACAAGCTAAAGAATATCTAGCTAATACTGATAATACGATTCAGGAGATTTCAAGAATTATTGGTTATAATGATGAATTTACCTTTTCAAAGGCATTCAAGAAGTATTCTGGCTTCAGTCCAAAAATCTATCGCCAAAGTTTGACGAAATAAAAAGATTGGAAATCATTTGGTTTCCAATCTTTTTTACTTATTGATTCTCCATTATTTATCTTTCTCAGCTTCAGCAGGCGTGTTAACTGGCGTTAATTTTGGACCAGCAACATATTCAAAGTCTTCAACTTTCAAATAGAAGTCGTTAATTCTAGGGTCCGATCCAATGCCTTTCCTCTCTTTATTAACAAAGAATTGCATGTAGTCATTATTCTTTATCCGATAGAACAACTCTACTTTCTTGCTACTTGGAACGTAAATATATTTTAGTTCTTTAACAATTATTGGATAATATCCAGCTTGATTGTAATTAGTAGCTTTTAAGAACTTGTCGTCATACTCTTGTTCACCATGACTATTGTAAATCGCAGCCTTGGTAATTCCCGGCTTTGCCTGAATAGTTGTATTCTTTTGATTAAAAACATTAACCGGTTCAATATGACGTTTGACATCAACTTCGGAGACACGTCCCCAAAACCAATCATCCTTGGTTCCTTTAACATGGTAGAAAACTGAATCTCCAACTCCTGTTTTGAACCAGAAGTCATCAGGATAGCCGCGGAAAGTTGAAATATACTTATCAACTACTAGTTTCTTACCTTTTTTATAGTAACGTCCACTTTCACGATTAGAATTTCTATTGACGATTTGCTGACCGCTCTTCAAAACAACGGTAGTCTCTTTCTTATCGACGTAAATCGGCTTACCATCAAGATAGCGCACATTATTTGCCTTGATATAGCGATTCTTGCCAATGCGGTAGTATTGTTTACCATGAATTGTCTTATACTTTAACCAAAAACGATGCCGCTTTTGCCAAGAAACAAATTTAATACCAGAGGAAGACAAGTACTCAGAATAAAACTTTTTAGGTGAATTAATTTCTTCAAATTCACCAGGTACTTCTAAAGTAGTATTCTTTTTAATTGTTTTAGCCTTTTTACGTTGGCCTTTGTAATTGTATACATATGAATTATGATCGATAGTCAAATTGGCTGGGCCATTTGGCAAGCCAACATTTTTAGCATTAATATAATAACCATTGCCAATGCTGTAATACATCTTAATATCGCCGTTACTAGTCTGAGACGAAGTACCAATATATGTTTTCAAAGGAGTTGGCTTACCATAATATTTAAGAACTGTTCCCTTCGGAATCAAAGTGACCTGGCCATTTTGTTTTAAAGCCACTTTCTCTCCATTTGCATCCCGCAACTCATCTAGATGAACCTGTTTACCATCTTTGCGATAAGCATAAGAAGCAATTTTCAGAGTAAACGTATTATTTTGCGTTTCTTGTGCTGCTTGAACAACTGGAGTCTGCTTTACTAAGAACGGAGTACTGACTCCCAAGAGTGCAAATATAATAATCACTTTTCCTAAACGCATATAGTTACCTCGTTTCATAAACTATAGCTAAATTATACTATCTTAAGAAAATTCTTACTTGTATTAAACACTGAGACAAGCAAAAAAAGGATTGGAAATAATTAATTTCCAATCCCATATTTTTACTCAAATTTCCAACTTACATTCCGCTTGAATTCTTCATTTGGTAATAACGTAATGCGCCCCAAATCATTGCCTTCAGCCGGTTGGATTTGTGCTTCAAAAGTAATTCCCGCATATTGGCCGAAATCAGAGGTATATTTTCCAGTATGATCAAAACCATTTCCAGTATAAATAATCAATGATGGTGCATCAGTATTCACGATCACCTTATGATCTGCAGAACTTAACACTGCACCAGGTTGATTACCATTTAAAATAAATGGATGATCCATGCCTCCTCTGTCTTTGATTTGAGGATCGTCAGCTTCCAAAGCATCCCCTACACGCTTAGTCTTTCTAAAATCAAAAGCAGTGCCAGCAACTTCTTCCATTCCACGATCAGGCATTCCAGAGTGATCAACTGGCAAATAATAATCAGCATTCATTTTTAGCTTAAGATCTTTGATATTATCTTTTTCACCCAAGGTAAAGTAAACATGATTCACCGGATTAAAAATAGTTAATTGGTCACTCACCGCATTAATTGAATAATGCAAAGTATCATCATTGTCCAATTCATATTTGACGTGAATCTTTAAATTGCCTGGATAATCATTATGACCATCTGGATCAAATAACGTTAAATCTACTCGTGCACTGTTTTCATCACAAGAAGGTTCAAAATCCCATACTTCAGTATCTGTACCAATTCCGCCATGAATGTGATTCTCACCTTCGTTGATTGGCAATTGATGAATTTCAAGACCATGTCTCCATTGACCTTTTCTGACTCTACCGGCAATTCGGCCAACTGTACCACCTAAATAATTTCTTTCTTGAGAATAATCAGCTGGTGAATTTAATGACAAAATCATATTCTTGTCGTTAAGCAAAACTTTTTCTAGCGTTGCACCATAGTTAAGTACCTTAACAACCATGCCGTTGTCATTTTTTAAACTAATTTCACAAAGATCTTTGCCATCTTTTCGACCATATTTATTAAAACTTGTTTTCATGTTCTCGCCTTTTCCTTTTTTGTATTCGCTTTCATTGATATTATAAAGTATTTCTTATCAATAACATATGCGTTACCGGTAACAAAAAGCGAGACCCTCAAGATCTCGCTTCAATTACTTTACTTAATCTTTTTGGTTAAAGCTGTAATAAATTTATCCCAGCCTTCATCACCGTCTGCATCATTCTTAAACACGCCAGCATCCTGAAGAACTTGTTCAAATACTTCAACAAGTGATTGCTGCATTACTTGATCAACATTGTCCCAGCTAATTTCGTTTTCAGCTTTAACTTGATCAGCCCATTCTTTATGACTAGCAGCCATATTGTTATCTTCACCCAGCCAGTATTTCTTTACTTCTTCAAGTTCACTCTTAAGACGTCCTGGCAAAATAGCACGACCCATTACTTCAATTAAGCCGATGTTTTCCTTCTTAATGTGCCATAACTTTTCGTGTGGGTGGAAAATGCCCAAAGGATATTGATCACTAGTATTGTTATCACGCAAAACTAGATCGAGCACGAAGTTCTTGCCTTCACGGTGCATGATTGGCGTTACCGTGTGGTGACGAGTCTTACCATCGTAAGCTTTAATGCTGCGTGCAGTGTCTGAATAGTTATCCCAGAATTTGATAATCTTTGCACCAAGGTCAATTAAGTCAAGTGAATTTTCACTAGTTAAACGCAAGTCGCTCATTGGCCAGTCAACGATCCCAGCCATTACAGTTGGGTATGAATCAAAGATAATGGTCTTCTTGAGGCCTGCCTTCATCATTGGGAAGGTATGACGACCACCTTGGTAGTGCTCATGTGCTAACATTGAACCACCAACAATTGGCAAGTCAGCGTTAGAACCAACGAAATAGTGTGGGAAGATCTTTTCAATTTCAACCAAGTTAATTAATGTTTGTTCATTAATTACCATTGGAATATGCTTTTGATCTAAGAAAATACAGTGTTCATTAAAGTAAGCATATGGTGAATATTGGAAGCCCCATGGACGACCTGCGATATTCATACGAATGATTCTTAAATTAGAACGGGCATTTTTACCATAGCCACCTAAATAACCTTCATTTTCAAGGCAAAGTGCACATTGAGGATACTTCTTGCCTGTTGCATGTGCCGCTGCAGCAATAGCCTTAGGATCTTTTTCAGGTTTAGATAAATTAATCGTAATTTCTAAGCCATGACCTTTTGAGCTAGTGCCGGAGAAGACAACATTTTTGGCAATAGCCTCTTTTTTAACATAATTATTGTCTTCACATAATTTATAAAACCAATCTGTAGCCTTCTCTGAAGACCTTTGCATTTTTTGCCAGAAAATACTATTAGTCTTAGATGGTGTTGGCGTTGCTAAATCATATAATTGATCATTCAGGACTTCACGTGAAGTGATGTCGTCAGGAATTTTTTCATTCTTAACGGCCAGGTCAACTAATTGCTTAGCTGCTGGTTGATCGTTTTCTTCTTCATCATGATCACCAACTAATCCTCTAATTTTGTTAATAACATATACTCGATCTAATGGCTCGTAAGCACCGCTATTAATAACTTCATCCGCAAATTTTTCAATAACCTTCATAACTTTCCCTTCTCACACTAATTAAATTCTCTTAGTACCATCAACAATTTCCGCATCATAGAAGCTGGCATCGTAACCGATTGTATCGCGGTAAATCTTACCAACATTCTTCTTAAAGTTCTCAGCCTTTGACTTCTCAACAATAGCAATTGCACTACCGCCAAAGCCACCGCCGATCATTCTGGCACCGAGCACTCCAGGTTGTTTCCATGAAGCTTCTGCCAAAGTATCGAGCTCTTTACCAGTTACTTCATAATCATAGTGAAGAGATTCGTGAGAAGCATTAATTAAACGACCAAGTTTTTCAAGATCGCCGTCTTTCATTGCTTGAGTTGTACGTAAAGTTCTTTGATTTTCACTAACTGCATGACGCGCACGTTTAATTTCTGTTTCATCATTGATGAGGTAAGAATATTCATCAAAAGTATCGTTATCAAGTTCACCTAATGCCTTAATATCAAGCTTTTGTTGCAACTTTTTAAGAGCACGACCACATTCAGCAACCCTATCATTATAAGCAGAATCAGCTAAAGTATGTGGTTTGTTAGTTGCCATGATAATAATTTCGTAATCGCCTAATGCAAGTGGCATGTATTCATACTTTAAGGTGTTGCAGTCTAAGAAAATTGCACTATCTTTTTTACCCATAATGCAGGCAAATTGATCCATAATTCCTGAATTTAAGCCGACAAATTCATTTTCAGTTCTTTGACCCATCTTGGCTAGGCTAACGCGATCAACGTCTAAGTTAAATTCATCTTTCAAGATGATTCCCATTAACATTTCAATGGCAGCACTTGATGAAAGACCTGAACCTGATGGCAAATTAGCTTCGATATATAAGTTAAAGCCATGATCAATGCCATTATATTTCTCACGTAAATAAGTGATCATACCCTTGAAATAGTTAGCCCAGAAACGGTCTTCATCTTTTTCAGCAGTTGTATCATCAATATCAAATTCAACGATCTCGCCATCTACGTTGCCTGAGAAAAGACGTACTTTCTTGTCTTCTCTTGGACCATAAACTCCATAAACACCTAAGCTAATTGCGGCTGGGAAAACATGCCCACCGTTGTAGTCGGTGTGTTCACCAATAACGTTAATTCTACCTGGTGAGAAGAATACATCTTGTCCCTTTTCACCAAAAGTTTTTTCGTATTCAGTAAGTAATTCTTCTTTATTCATTGTTTGTACCTCAAGTTTGTACTGTAATCGTTTTCAGCTACTAGTATATCTCTTTCACTTCTTTCAGTAAATAGTTTACTAGCATAAATAAAATATTTAATTAGGTAAACTAAAAAAGCCAGACGTTTGTCTGCAAAAAAATAGCCTTTGCTCACACTAAGACCATTTTACTTATTAAAATTTTCTTTCACCATGTTGATAAACTTGTTTATCAGCTTGTTCAACTGCGGATACGTCTTTTAACGGATTATCTTTCAGCACTAAGAAATCTGCATATTTTCCTACTTCTAAAGAACCGTAATCTTGATCAATCTTAAGTAATTCCGCAGATCCTAAATCAGCTGATGTTTTTTTCTTATATTTAGAGGGTATTTATACTATCGTACTGGCTACTAGATTACCCACTATTTGTACTAGTATTTAAAGCAGGCGTCATTTTCACTATCGTTTTAATGATCTTAGAACTATTTATAAAAAATATATAAGCAACACAAAAAGGAAGTTAGAAATTTCGCCTAGCTTCCTTATTTATTGATCTAAATTCGAGGGAAAGAAATAGGATTTGTTACTTGGTTAAGACTTGGACATCCCATCCTTTCATTGAACTCTTAGCTTTTTCACCAGTTAAGATGTCTTCATAATCCGCAAATTTATTTGGCAATTCTCTTTCTTCATTGCTCATGTTAAGCACGAAGTAAAGTTCCTTGCCATCTGCTGTGACACGCTTAGTTACTTCAAGCTTATGGCTGTCGCAAACTAATGATTCAACTCCAGTTTCAAGCACAATGTGGTTGAATAATTGTGTCAAACCTTGGTGACCTAACTTGGTTCCAACGTACCAAGCCTTGCCTTTGCCATAATCATTTTCAGTAATCGCAGCAGTGCCAGTGTAAAACTCATCAGCGTAGCTTGCCAAAACTTTGGCCTTATTTGGATGAATCAAATCACACATTAAGTTAGTTTCGTATTCTTTGCCATCCATCGTGACTCTAACTTTTTGACCTGGAACCATTGCGTCGCTTTCTTCAACCCAGATGCCGGTGACATCTTTCAATGGACCAGGATAGCCGCCAAGGTAAACATTGTCAGTTGAATCAACCATACCTGACATGTAGGTAGTAACGAAGTGGCCGCCCTTTTCAACATAGCTGTTGATCTTTTCAGCTAAACCTGCTTTAACCATGTAAAGCACTGGTGCAACAACCAAGTCATAGTTACTAAAGTCATCATCAACACCAATAATATCGGTTGGAATGTTGCGTTCATAGAATTGACGGTAGTAGTCCAAAATTGAGTCAACATAATTCAAATCTTGAGTAATGCCATCAACATATTCGTATGACCAGAAGTTGCTCCAATCAAAGACAATTGCGACTTTAGCTTTAGTCTTTGAACCTAAGATTGTTGTACCAGCCTCCTTTAATTTTTGACCCAAATCAGCCAATTCACGGAAGGCTCTAGTATCAGTTCTTTGTGAATGAGCAATAATTGCACTGTGGAATTTTTCGGAACCACCCACTGCTTGCTTTAATTGGAAGAACTGAACAGTGTCAGCACCGTGAGCAACAGCTTGCAATTCGGTTGCGGCCATTTGACCTGGACGCTTTAGTGGACTGTAAGATTGCCAGTTAACTTGTGAAGGTGCAGATTCCATTAACATAAATGGTTGATGCTTAAGGCTTCTCATTAAGTCATACAAGAATGCTGGCTTATAAGCAGGTGCGTCGTAAGTTGGATAACTATCATAGGAAATAATATCTTGATCCTTGGCCCACTTTTGATAGTCAATCATCTTGTTTGGCAAACTGTGGAAGTTAGTAGTTACAGGCGTTTCAGGATCGTACTTCTTGATGACTGCCTTTTCCATCTTGAAGAGGTTTTGCAAACTTTCGGATTGAAAGCGCAAGTAGTCGATTGAAAGGCCAGCAACAATGGTTTCGCTACTTTCTGGACCCCATGCATCCCCCAACTCGTTTGGAACAACAATTTCATCCCAGTCATAAATCGTGTGACTCCAAACATTCATGTTCCAAGCCTTGTTGAGCGCACCCAAGGTCTTGTATTTGTTTCTCAACCAGTCACGGAAGGCGTTTTGACAATTTCCACAGTAGCAGTTGCCACCGTATTCATTGTTCACGTGCCAAACTACGATATGCGGATTGTCAGCGTAGTGCTGGGCCAATTTTTCAACTAACTCACTATCCAGTCTTTGATAATTCTTGCTGTTCGGACAGAAATTGTGCCGCTGACCAAAGACGTGACGTCTGCCTTGGTAATCAACTCTTGCGATATCCGGATACTTTTTAAACATCCAGGCTGGCATTGCGGCTGTTGCCGTACCCATCACAATATCAAAGTTTGCATCAGATAATTCTTGAACGATCTTGTCTAATTTAGAAAAGTCATAGACTCCTTCTCTAGGTTCAAGAACTGCCCAAGAGAAAATATTAATTGTAGCTGAATTTAAATCTACCTTTTTAAAGACCTTAATGTCTTCAGGCCATGTTTCTTCTGTCCATTGATCGGGATTGTAGTCTCCACCATAAAGAAAACGTGATAATGTTTTTGTCATTTTTAAGCCTCTACTTAAACTGGACTTCTACTACTTCATCACCATGTTTTACAGTAGAACCTGCTTTAATTGAACTAGCTTTTTTAATTCTACCTGGTTGAGTGTAGAAGGTAACGATCGTATCCTTGTAGCCATTCTTAAGAGCCAAATCACGATCAAATTCTAGTAATAAGTTACCCTTCTTGACTTCTTGTCCATCATCATAATACGTTTCAAAGCCTTCACCACGCAAGTTTACTGTTCCAAGACCAACGTGGACGACTACTTGCAAGCCATTATCTGAGACAATCTCAAAGGCGTGTTTTGTACCAAAGGTAAATCTAATCTTACCATCGAATGGTGCATAGATCTTGCCGGCACTTGGTTTGATTGCGAATCCCTTTCCTGGGAATGGCTTACCATCTTCGTCGACGACGGAGGACATTTGCATCAATTCACCATCGGCTGGTGCGTAAATCTTTTGCTGTCTAGTTTTTGCTTTAGTTGAATCGTCTTTTTCGATTTCACCTTCAGCAAGCTTAGTCTTCAATTCTTCAACAACTTTGGCGTGTTTCTTTTCGGTCAAAGTTACTTTGCTTAAGAACACGATGATTGAAATCACAGCTAAGATTAAAGGAATATATAAGGCCATTGTATTAAAAGTGCTGATATCATGTGCTGTCATGTCGGCAGCAGTTGCGGCACCTGTCATACCAGCTGCAATAGCTACATATCCAACCAAAGCATTAGAAACAGCACCAGTGAATTTATCGATCATTGGACGAACTGCCAAAACGACGGCCTCGTTTCTTTGACCACTCTTAAGCTGACCATATTCAATCGCATCAGTTAAGGTCAAAACAGTTACTAATTGAGCAAAGTTGATGTTGAATAAAACCAACCCTAAGTCCATTAACACAACATTATCACGGCAGAAAATGAATAAAAGATAAGCACAGATCATGCAAGTTTGACCTGCAACAAACAACCATTTTCTTGGAATGTACTTATTTAAAACTGGGAATAATGGACTGACACAGAACCCTACAATCGTTGCAGCAAGCCCTACAACCCAGAATTCGCCTGGTTTACCAATGACAAACTTGTACAGGTAGAACAAAACCCCGTTAGTAATAGTGTTAGCAAGTGAAAAGACTAAGTAGGCTAAACTCGGCCAAAGAATTTGATCGTTATGGAAAATAGCACTGAAGACTTGAGGCAAAGTAGTTTTCTGCTTGGCTGAATTTCTAATTAAATTGTGCTTTTCTTTAGTACCTAAGCAAACAATAATGGCACAAACAATTGCTAAAGCTGAAATTACGGCCGCAAAGGCAAGCCAACCTGGTGCGCCTTCTTCATGTTTACCAGTAACTGCATAAGTTACCCCAGTTACTAATGGAACAACGATAATTGCTAAACCGTTCCAACCAATAGCACCTGAAAAGGCACCCAATGAAGTATAAATACCACGCTCATGTGAATCTTCACTTAAAGCCGGAACCATACCCCAATATGAAACATCGGATAATGAATAGAAGATATCAAAACCGATGTAGATAATTACGAATAAGATAGCGAAAAGAATCCAATTGCTTTGCGCTAAGCCAAAGATTCCAGTAAATAAAATTAATAATAATACTGCACTAACTACAGTACCCAAGAAAATCCATGGCTTAAACTTTCCCCATCTTGTTTTGGTATTATCAACTATGTTGCCCAAGATTGGGTCAATAACCAACTCGACAATTCTAATCACTACCATTAAGCCAGTGATTAAACCAATCAATTTATCAGCTACTGATTGCTCTAGCCCACTGAACATTCCGCTGGTAATAAAAATAATAAAGTATGTACTCATTACACCATAAAAAGCTGCGTGTCCTAAGTTACCCAGACAGAATGATGCATAGGAAATTATTTATTTCCCTGAATTTTTATGACCGTTTGTCATAATGCTTCCTCCTAAATTGTTATCATCTGTAATCGTTTACATGTCTGAGTATACGCTTAGTATCAGTTTTGGTAAATAATTTATTTAATATAACTAAACTATTTACTTAGAGTAAAAATAAAAGAGAATGCTATGCTTCAGCATTCTCTTTTCAAAATATTCAAAATAAAAAATTTTTATTTACTAAAAAATTTACTCACCTTTAGGAATAAAGCTTTTACGTACCACCAAGTTAGTGTTCATATTCACATCAATATGCGCACGATCAGGTTGAATAATTAAATTGGTCAGCATAGTTAAAGCTAAATCAATCATTTCCTGCTGGTTGATGTTGTAAGAAGAAAGTGGTGGTGATACGTACTTCACTACATTACTGTTATTGATACTCAAGATTGCGGTATCTTTTGGTACGTTAATATTTTCTTCGTTAAAGGCCTGTAAAACACCGACTGCTAATGTATCAGAAGCAATTAAAAATGCATCTGGTAAATTGTTCTTGTACTTCTTTATTACTTCTTTGCCAAGCTTATAACCATTTTCAACGCTGAATGGTCCTGAAACGAACACGTTGCTGTCATCTTTTCCGCGAACCTTCATATATTCCGCAAAGGCAACGGAACGTGGATCATTTTCTTGAATATGATCATGCTTAGGGCCAACACCACCAATAAAACCAATCGATTCATAGCCGTTTTTAATAAACAAATCAATAGCATTCTTAACTGTTAAAGTTAAGTTAGGTCTAATTGAATCGAACAATTCGGGAGCTGGATTAGTATCAACAAACACCCCATTTGGTAAAACTCCGTGCAATTTTACCAACTCAGCATTTTCGATTGGCGCTGCTCCAACTCCAATAAAACCTTGGAACAATGAGGCATTTTCAATTAAGTCAGCCGCATTATAAAAGGTCTTCATCTTCATTGATTCTTGCTTAACGGTTTCTACCAAGGCTTGCTTTAAAGAAGTAAAATACTCATCTTGCAACTGTTCTTTATGGTTAGTGCGGTAAAGAAGCGCAATTGTAGGCTTAATTTCCTTTTCTTGGTGGTCTTTCCAATAACCAAGCTTATTAGCAATTTCTAAAATTTTATTTTTGGTATCTGCAGTAATCGATAAGTTAGGATCATTATTGAGCAACCGCGAAACAGTCGCAGAAGAATACCCCGACTTTTGTGCAATTTCTTTAATAGTTGTCATAATTATTTCTTTCCCATTTACTAATATTCCTGTCTTTATTATACAAAATATTTACTTAATTCCAATAAAGATCAATTTTATTCAAAAATATTTTTCTCGAGATTTGCCAATTAATTAATTTACTTTTAAATACTAAATTATTTATTTATTTGATAAATTATTTAATTTGGTGTTATAATAAAACCGTTTTCAAAATATATTTTTTATAGAAACTAGGTCTTATCATGAAAGCAAATATCAAATGGCTTGATGATCCTGAAGTCTTCAGGATTAATCAACTGCCAGCTCACAGTGATCATCCCTTTTACAAAGATTACCGTGAATGGCAAAACCACAGCAGCAGTTTTAAACAAAGCCTCAACGGTGCCTGGCAGTTTCATTTTTCAAAAGATCCTCAAAGCCGGCCCATTGATTTTTACAAACGCAGCTTTGACTCATCTTCCTTTGACACCATCCCCGTTCCTAGTGAAATTGAATTAAACGGCTACGCCCAAAATCAATACACTAACATTCTGTATCCCTGGGAAAGCAAAATCTATCGTAAACCTGCCTACACCCTGGGGCGCGGCATCAAGGATGGCGATTTTAGTCAAGGAAAAGACAACACAGTCGGTTCATATCTTAAACACTTTGACTTAAATCCTGCTTTAGCCGGCCATGACATCCATATTCAATTCGAAGGCGTTGAACGGGCCATGTATGTCTATCTCAACGGTCACTTCATCGGTTACGCCGAAGATAGTTTCACACCTTCCGAATTCGATCTTACACCTTACATTCAAGCAAAAGACAACATCTTAGCTGTCGAAGTCTTCAAACACAGCACTGCTTCCTGGCTAGAAGATCAAGATATGTTTAGATTCTCCGGTATTTTTCGTTCAGTTGAACTCTTAGCCTTACCTCGGACTCATCTAATGGATCTAGATATCAAACCAACTGTTGTTAATGATTACCATGACGGTGTCTTCAACGCTAAATTGCACTTTATGGGTAAAACCAGTGGCAATGTCCACGTCTTAATTGAAGATATCGATGGCAAAACTTTGCTTAATAAAAAGTTGCCACTTAAATCAACCGTTGAAATTGAAAACGAAACTTTTGCCAATGTTCACCTATGGGACAACCATGATCCATACCTTTATCAATTAATCATTGAAGTTCATGACCAAGATGGCAAATTAGTTGAACTTATTCCTTACCAATTTGGTTTTAGAAAAATTGAAATTACCAAGGATCATGTGGTTTTGCTTAACGGCAAAAGATTAATCATCAACGGCGTTAATCGTCACGAATGGGATGCTAAGCGTGGCCGCAGCATTACCCTAGCCGACATGAAGCAAGACATTGCTACCTTTAAACACAACAACATCAATGCCGTTAGAACCTGCCACTATCCAAATCAAATTCCTTGGTACTATCTCTGCGATCAAAACGGAATTTACATGATGGCGGAAAACAATTTGGAGTCCCACGGCACCTGGCAAAAGTTAGGCCAAGTTGAAGCTACTTCCAATGTACCCGGCAGCATCCCCGAATGGCGTGAAGTCGTCGTCGACCGTGCCCGCAGCAATTATGAAACCTTCAAGAATCACACTGCAATCTTATTCTGGTCACTTGGCAACGAATCATATGCCGGCAGCAACATCGCCGCTATGAACAAACTCTACAAAGATCACGATTCTTCTCGCCTCACCCACTACGAAGGCGTCTTCCATGCATCAGAATTTAAGAAAGAAATCTCAGACCTTGAAAGCTGTATGTATTTGCCACCTAAAGAGGCAGAAGAATATCTCCAAAATCCTAAAAAGCCACTTGTCGAATGTGAATACATGCACGACATGGGCAACTCCGACGGTGGCATAGGCTCTTACATCAAGCTAATTGATAAATACCCTCAGTACATGGGCGGCTTTATCTGGGACTTCATCGATCAGGCTCTGCTTGTGCATGATCCAGTCAGCGGACAGGACGTATTGCGTTACGGTGGCGACTTTGATGATCGTCACTCCGATTATGAATTCTCTGGCGACGGTTTAATGTTCGCAGACCGCACACCCAAACCAGCAATGCAGGAGGTTAGATACTACTATGGCTTACACAAATAATTTACACGTCGTTTATGGCGAAGCTAGTTTAGGAGTCAATGGTCAAGATTTCGCCTATTTATTCAGCTACGAGCGTGGTGGCCTTGAATCTTTGAAAATCAAGGACAAAGAATGGCTTTACCGCACGCCTACACCAACTTTTTGGCGGGCGACCACCGATAACGATCGCGGTAGCGGCTTTAATCAAAAAGCAGCCCAATGGCTAGGAGCTGACATGTTCACTAAATGTGTGGGTATTCACGTTCAAGTTGACGATCACCAATTCGACGAATTGCCTATCGCTCCAATCAATAATCAATTTAGCAATCAGGAATTTGCCCATGAAGTAAAAGTGGCTTTTGACTACGAAACTTTAACTACTCCTGCAACCAAAGTCAAAATCATTTACAATATTAATGATGCTGGTCACATGACGATTACCATGCATTATTTTGTTAAAAAAGGCTTGCCGCCTTTGCCTGTTATCGGCATGAGATTCATTATGCCAACCAAGGCTAAAAGTTTTGACTATACTGGCTTGTCTGGTGAAACCTACCCTGACAGAATGGCTGGAGCAGAACGCGGAACTTTCCACATTGACGGCTTGCCAGTTACTAAGTATCTTGTACCACAGGAAAACGGGATGCACATGCAGACTAATGAATTAGTCATCACCCGTAATTCTACGCAAAACAATGCGGACAAAGATGGCGACTTTAGTTTAAAGATTACGCAAACTAAGCAGCCATTTAACTTCAGTTTACTGCCATACACAGCAGAAGAACTAGAAAATGCAACTCATATTGAAGAACTGCCATTAGCCCGCAGAACTGTTTTGGTAATTGCTGGTGCTGTCCGCGGTGTTGGCGGCATTGACAGCTGGGGTGCAGATGTTGAAGATCAGTATCAAATCGACCCAAGTCAAGATCATGAATTTTCATTTAGACTAAATTAGTGTTTTTAAATAATTTATCTAAAATAAGTAAATTATTTACTAAAATATGTGTTATAATGTAATCGATTTCAATAAAAGATAATAACTAAAATAAAGGAGCGCAAAACATGAAAGTTTTAGTTGTCGGTGGTGCGGGTTATATCGGCTCACACGCTGTACGCGAATTAGTTAAAGAAGGTAATGATGTTGTTGTCTTAGATGCTTTATATACTGGTCACAGAAAGGCTGTAGATCCTAAGGCTAAGTTTTACCAAGGCGATATTGAAGATACTTTTTTGGTAAGCAAAATTTTACGTGATGAAAAGATTGATGCTGTAATGCACTTTGCAGCATATTCATTAGTTCCAGAGTCAGTTAAAAAGCCACTTAAGTACTATGACAATAACGTTACTGGCATGATTTCATTATTACAAGCTATGAATGACGCTGGTGTTAAATACTTAGTCTTCTCTTCAAGTGCTGCAACTTATGGTATTCCTAAGAAATTGCCAATCACCGAAGACACCCCACTTGATCCAATCAACCCATATGGTGAAACCAAGATGATGATGGAAAAGATCATGGCTTGGGCTGACAAAGCTGATGGTATTAAGTACACTGCTCTTCGCTACTTCAACGTTGCTGGTGCTGCAAGTGATGGCACAATCGGTGAAGATCACGCACCAGAAACACACTTGATTCCAAATATTTTGAAGAGTGCAATTTCTGGGGATGGTAAGTTTACTATCTTTGGTGATGACTATGACACTAAGGACGGTACCAACGTTCGTGACTACGTTCAAGTTGAAGATTTAATTGATGCTCATATTTTGGCACTGAAACATATGATGGAGACTAATAAGTCAGATGTCTTTAACTTGGGTACTGCTCAAGGTTACTCCAACCTTGAAATTTTGAACGCTGCTAAAAAAGTAACAGGGATTGATATTCCTTACACAATGGGTCCACGTCGTGGCGGTGACCCTGACTCTTTGGTTGCTGATTCAACCAAAGCAAGAACTATTTTGGGCTGGAAGCCAAAGCATGAAAGTGTTGATGACGTTATCGCAACTGCTTGGAACTGGCACAAGAGTCACCCAAAGGGCTACGAAGACAAGTAAAGTATAATAAAGATTTCTATAAAAACTAATCTTTTTTCAAACTATTTTCTACATCTATTATCTAAAAAAATGACGCTGGTTCGATCAACTAGCGTCATTTTTGATTTCTTGCTATATTTTTTACTTATTTTTTCAAAATAAAAAACAGGTACAACGTACCCGTTTCTTCAATTCCACATGTATTATTTAAGCAAGTATTGCAATCCCGCGGCCAAAATACCGCCGGCAATCGGTCCGACCATTGGCACCCAAGCGTAACTCCAATTAGCCGACGACTTATTAGGAATAGGTAAAACTGTATATGCTAATCTTGGCGACCAATCACGAGCAGGATTCAATGCGAATCCAGTAGTTCCGCCAAGAGCTTGACCGACAACCATGATCAATAGACCAACCGCAATCGGCTTTAATCCTTTATCAAAATCACCTAAGTTAAGTAACGCAAAAACAAAGATAAAAGTTGCTATCGTTTCACTTAAGAAATTAAATAAATTGTTCTTAATCGCTGGTGCAGTAGCAAAAATCCCAACATTGTTTCCTGCTTCTGATGTTTTAGTGGCCTTAAAATGAGGATAAAACTGAATTGCTACTAAAGCTGCACCGACAAAGGCACCTAAAAATTGACCCAGCAAGTATGGTCCAACTTCGCTCCATGGGAAAAAGCCAAAAATAGCAAAGCCAATGGTAACCGCGGGATTCAAGTGCCCCTGTGAACCAAGACTGGCAGCAACATAAACACCGAATGTAACGGCCATGCCCCAAGCAATAGTTACATAAAGCCAGCTAGCGCCTTTAGCATACGATTTTTGCAAATTAATTGCAGCACCACAACCAGTGCCCAAAACAATTAAGACTAAAGTTCCAAAGAACTCTCCTATGAATCCTGACATAATGCCCTCTTTCTATTAATCTTTAATAATCAGCGGTTTAAGTTGCTTTTCAATATCGTCTAAGCCTACGCCTGCTTGAATAAGTGATGCAGCTGTATAAGCTCCCTCAATAAAAGCAGCATCATAGAGATGAACCTTTTTATCAGTCATTTCCATGGCCATCTCAAGGTTCATTTTCGCACTGCCTAAGTCATAAAAAGCTAAAATTTCATCTGCAGTGTTTTCATCAAACGCTGTCATAATCTTTTCCATGCTAGTGCCAATATCATTGTCGTTTGTACCACCTGCGGCAGTAATCGGCACATCCTTTGCTACTTGATTAAGCAATTTAGGTAATCCGTTAGCAATGTCTGGTACATGAGAAACCAAAGTTATACCTAAGCTCATAGCAAGCCCTCCGTCTCAAGCATTGCTTCAAAAAGATACCCGCTTGATTGAGAACCAGGATCAATGTGTCCCTTGGACCGTTCACCTAAATATGACGCTCTACCTTTTTTAGCAATCATATCTTTAGTAGCCTCAACAGCATCTTTGATTTTTTCTTCAGTTAAATTGCCACTCTTAACCTCTGGTACTAAAGTGTTCCAGACATCTACCATGGTCTTATCGCCTGGTTTAGCGCCACCACGCATTTCAATTCCAGCTAGCGCAGCATCAAGCAACTCACCAATATCGTCAGTCGAAGTACTCTTCTTGGCCATTTCTAGAAAAGCCGTTCCATACAACGGGCCAGATGCACCACCAACTGTTGAAATTAACGCCATGGCAATCGTCTTAAAACCAGAAGTTAAATCAGCTGGTTTAGTAGCCAATTTTTCCTTAACTGCTGTCATACCGCGATCCATATTAAATCCGTGGTCGCCATCGCCAATCGGCGTATCAAGATCACTTAAATATTGTTTATTTGTACTAACCTTGTCAGCGAACTTATTCATCCAAATAGTTAGAGTATCAGTAGTTAATGCCATTGTTTTTTCCTTTCTACCAAGCAATTGTTTTAACTGGATAATTCAAGTAATCTAGCCATTTATCATCCTGAATTTCAAAAAGCGTAAGTGAAATACCGGCCATATCAATTGAAGTCATATAATTACCGACCTTCATAAAACTAGGTTCAATATCAAAAGTTTCTAATTTATTTAAGACATCGTTTGAGAAAATATATTGTTCCATTAATGGAGTAGCACCCATGCCGTTAATTAAACAAGCGTATTTCTTGCTACTATCAAGATGCATTTCATCGTTCAATTTACCAATTAATTCATCAACTAATTCTTTTGAAGGCTTAATTTTTTCACGACGATAGCCTGGTTCACTGTGAATGCCAACACCATACTCAATTTCATCCTCTTTCAGGATAAAGCCGGGTTTACCAACTTCTGGATTAGTTGCTGCAGAAAGGGCTACAGCAATCGTCTTGATATTTGGTAAAACTTTTTTAGCTAAAGCTTCAATCTCGTCAAGACTAGCTCCCTGTTCAGCAGCTGCACCAAGAATCTTATGCATGAAAATCGTTCCAGCTACTCCACGTCTTCCTTGAGTATAAAGGCTATTTTCAACGGCAATATCGTCGTCAACTACAATTGATTTAACAGGAATATTATCCATACTTGCTAAATCCTTAGCCATGTCAAAGTTCATGACATCACCTGAATAATTTTTAACAACCATGAAGACGCCTTTACCCTGGTTAACAGCTTTAATAGCTGCATATATTTGATCTGGCGTAGGTGAGGTAAAGACTTGGCCACAAACAGCTGCACTAAGCATCCCATCACCGACAAAGCCAGCGTGAGTTGGTTCATGACCCGATCCGCCACCACTGATAATTCCGACTCTATCTTTCATTGATGCTTTATCTGCGCGAACAACAGCTTCAGTTCCTTCAATTTTTTCAATATATTGCGGATATGATCTAGTCATTCCATCAACCATTTCTGGCACCACATCGTGTGGATCATTAATAATTTTCTTCATCAAGTACCCTTCTTTCTTTGTTTAGATTTTTAATCTACTTTTACAGAAATCGCTTACATAAATATTATAACTAAATTCTTCTCATTAGTTTAGTTTCTCGCTTATGTGCTAATATGTTATTCTCCAAAAAATGTACTTTGAAATCGTTAAGCTTATTCGTCATAGACAGAAGAAAATTCAAAACAAACTACAAGCACAAAAATAGTCAAGCATTGCAAAATTACAATACTTGACTATTTATCTGTATTTCTAACTCACTACAGTTTTTCGTAACTTAGCTTTTTTAGTAACAGTATTAGCCACTTTTACAAATTGACCATCAGCTAATTTGTAATATAACCTACCCTTGATTACATATTTATCTGCATTGTTCAATGCACTAATCCATTGATTCTTCTTAAGTAAAACTTTCTTGCCATGCTTTTTGACAACATTACCTTTTTGATCGTAAACATAAGCATTGTGAGTCAGCTTGAGTCTCTTAGGTGCTTGAAGAACAGTATTTGCCGTTTTAACAAAAGTATTGTTGCCTACTCTATAAAACTTAACGCCATTGATAAATGTTACTTTAGCATTATCCAATGCAACGATTGTCTGTCCTTTTTTGAGCAAGCTCTTAGCATTCTCAACATCAGTCAAAACAACTTCACCATTTTGATCATAAAGATATGCATTATGCAATAATTTAAATGATTTACCTACTAAAGGATCAATTGGTTTTGTTTCAGTAACTCCATCTGTGTCACTCGTGCTAGTGTCAACTACTACATTTGTATTGTCTGTAGGTACAACATAGTTAGGATCAAAATGCACAGTTAGCTTCTTGGTGACGGTATTTCCAGCCTGATCTACTACATTAACAGTAAAGATATGAGTAGTCGGTTGATCATTATTATCGTTAAGATTTTCAACTTGCTCAAATTCATGATCGCCATATGGATTTGTAAACTCTGTATCAGTATTCAAACCTTCTAAACGATTATAACCTGAGTTTAAGAATTCACGATAAATGTTATTACCATTAACGTAGAGTCTATAACCATCCAAGTTATCATTTACCTTACCTGATAAAACAAATTTAGGATTATTAGTCCAAAGCTCAAGTTCATTACCATTAACTTGGTTGACTTCAAGAGTTGGTTTTACTGTGTCTAAGATAAGATTTAATGTACCACGAACAGTTTGACCGTCCTTCGTCCTATAAAGATAAGCAATTGGACGTTGACCAGTACTATTTGCAGTCACGGCAAAGCTAAACTTACCATTTTGATCTAGTTTAACTTGATTTGCAGGGTCATTTTCATTGGAACTATCACTCAAGACAGTTAAGCTAGTTACATTATCGTCTACATTACCAGTTACCGTAAACTTCATTGTAGTGGGATCATAGTAACCCTTTAATACTGCGTTTTGACCAAAACGAGTAGTATCATTATCATTCATATAATCAAAATGAATGTTTGGATTAGGAGCTGTTCTAGTCGTCAAATCAGATGGGGCATGTCCTGGATATGCTCCTGGACCAAATGCATCCACATTTGCTGCCTCGTCTTTTACTTCAACACCTAACTGATCACGGTTAGTATAAACTGGACGATCAGCTGCATCTACTTCATAGTAAACACCCAGGTGATTTGAACTTGCTACGCCTCTTTGACTAGTTTCTTGCTTATCATTGTAAGATGGTCCATTAACAACAGTCCAACCAGTTAATAATGCACGCTTGCCACCATTAATTGAAGTATGTACATGGAATGTAGCTACCCCATCATTAACTTCACCTGTATATAATTCACCTGTAAAGTAATCTTTAGCAAAAGCTTGGACATTTTCACCTTTAGGTACAGCAGCTTGAACAACTACATCATCTTTTCGATTAGTTTCAACAGAGTTGATTGAAACACCAAAGTTACCTGCAAAAGTGTCAGTAACTTGCCAATTAAAGAATGCTTTTGGAGTTACAGTTGAGAAATTCTTTAACACATTTTTACCAGTAGCATCAGTGCTAAATACCAAGTTAGTTGAATTGACATCAACAGGAACAGAATACTGACCATTTTGAACCTGAACTAATTTACCATTCAAATAGAAATCTTGATTTGCTCCACCAATTAACGTGTAAGTCTTAGTATCATTATTGTAACTAGTAGAATTTTGATCAAATGCTAATCCATTAGTAGCATTCCAAACACTAACTGCAGGTTCATTAATATCTTTTCCTGCTACATCAACACTGTAAACTGCAGTATTATCAGCCACATCACTCAAGGCAACACTTACCTTATTTTCAGCGTTTGATAACGCAGCAACCGCATTCTTGTCCAAAGCAAAACTGAAATGTCCTTTTGTCTTTTCAGCATTATCAAAAGCCGACTGGCTATCACTAAGTTTATAGCCGAAGACTTTATCGTTAACTGTAACTGTCGCATATGAATAATTAGTAAAGCCAGCCCCAGTATCTTGGTATTCACCGCTTAAAGTATTCGTGGCTTCATCATATTTCACATTAGACAATGTTGGTGCAACAGTATCAATTACTACAGGGAAATCTGCAGTTTGCACTTGATGAGGTCCTTCATTCCAAAGTGTAGCTACTAATCTATAAGTATAATTACCATCTTTAGCAACTTCCATTTGACCAGTTTTACTATTATATACCTTGCCGTCCCATTCAAACGCATCAGGATTATCTCTCATTGAAACTGATAAGCTTGTATCTTTAGTTACTCCGTTTTCATCATAAGACTTATCTACACCTTGCACATCTGCAACAACTCTTACGACATTACCTTGAGCGTCAAGGACCACAGCTTTTAAATCCTTAACATTTTGTTTCAAATAAGTATATGGTTTAAGAAGATCACTCTTATTATCGTTATTTGGTGAGAAGGCTACCTTTCCGCTTTCATACAATTTTGCAACTTCTTGCCAGTTGTAATCGCCTTCTACATTAACAAGTTGCTTTAATGATTCTTGATCAGCAACACCACGAGGATAACTTTGTTCATTAACGAATCGATTTCCCTGGATGTCGGGGTGTTCTTCATTAGCATTTTGATCAAAAACATTTTCACTGGTTAAGTCACCATAGTAAGCTAAATATGGTACTGAAACTGTAGATTTATCATTAGTATTGGTAAATCTTAAAAACCCTTCTACTAATTGATTGTTGTTTAAGCCATTTAGATTTAAAGAATACGTAACCTGTTTAGTTTCTTTAGGAGCTAAACTAAATGAGTGTTCACCATAAACGCGTGCACCCGCTAATTGGACATCATGATAAACTCCAGTATTGCTATCCCTTTGCTCAGTATATCCACCACCAAAGTCATCAAAAGTATAAACTTGTTCTTGGTCCGTTAGATTATGGAAAGTTAAAGTAAATGGAGTGTTTTCTTTAACTTGATGAAGTGAGACTGAACTTGTTCCATCATCAGCAATTACATAAACTGGATTCGAAGTCGCAGCACCAACATCGATTTGTCCGGCACCCTGTCTACGTGGAGAAACAGGTGTAGTATACCCATTTTGCGTTTGAGGTTTAGCACTGTTCATTAAAAGAGCTTTAGTAGCAGCAACCAACTGCGCTCCTTTTAATTCAGGATTAGTTTTCTTTAGCCGTTGCATTACCAGTGCAGCACTTGCTGCTGCGAATGGACCAGCCATTGAGGTTCCACTCATTGTTTGGTAATTATTATTGTTGACGGTAGAAACGACTTGATACCCTGGAGCAGCCAAATCAGGTTTTAAAGTAAAGTCTTGTACCGGTCCCCAAGATGAAAATCCAGCCATGTCACTATCTTTACCAGTAGCTGAAGTCTCTGCAGCTACTGTTAATGCATTTTTAGAAGCACCAGGATTGGCCACTGTACTTGAATTAAGTGGTTCATAATTACCATCTGCACTTCCAGATTCATAACTTTCTACAGAAGTCACATTACTTGTATTATCAACTGAACCTGAATGACCATTATTTGATGCAGAAATTGAAACAAACACACCATGATCAATTGCATATTGAACAGCTTTTTGTTCAATATTAGTTAATTGCTGATCTGCAACACCTTGACCAAGGGACATTTGAATTACATCCGCACCTAAATTAGTAGCATCGTAAATAGCCTTAGCAACATCATCAGTTTTTTCATCTGAGAACTGACCGAAAACACGCAATTGCATCAATTGAGCTTCTGGAGCAACACCGACAACGTATTCTTTATTACCATCTGGTTTTCCATCAGCAGCAATGATACCTGAAACGTGTTGACCGTGAGGAGAATCATTTGAGTTAGTGTCATCAGAAGTAATGTAATCATTGTCTCTATCAGCATAGTTATAAACATATGGGAACTTTTCATTTACGTACTTCCCATACCCCTGCTGTTCAATCTTTTTTTGAATATCATCCTTTGAAAGCTTAGGATTTTCAGGCATTGTTTGAAAATCCTTATGGCTTGGATCAGCTCCTGAGTCAATAACAGCTACGACAGTACCTTGACCTTTATATCCCTGGTCCCATGCAGATTGAACATTCCCTTTAACATGATCAGCCTGATTGGTTGGTGTTTGTACTTGATTATCATTCTCTGGCGTATTGTTTTGATCAGCTGTATTAGCTTCTTGATTACTTTGTTGAGATGAATTAGCCTGCACTGTAACATTTTGTTCAGTATCATGGCTATTAGCTGTATCTCCAGCTTGCGTCTTATTCTCTGTTGTGTTTTGATTTTGTGCTGTTACCTGCACTTCAGAGTTAACATCTGAAGTTGCAGCATTAGCAGTATTGCTAGTTAATAAAACGGTAGATCCAGAAGCAAGAGCAATCATGGCAGCAGCTACCCACTTCTTGCGAACACTAATAATCGTATCGGCCTTCTTTTGTGTTTCTAAAGCTGCCAATCGATCCACTGATTTAAATAAAAACGACAGATCTTTATGATCATTTGGATTTGTTAAATTGCTCATACTTGCATCCCCTATCTAATTTTGTAAGTTTTATTAAATCTCGTTAAAGAAATTTAACAAATAATATCATCTATTTTTTAGATAAGCAATATTTATTTTATATTTTTTTAATTTTACTAAAATAACAAAAAAGCCAACAATCAACAATGTCATTAAATTGTTGATTTATTGACTTTTCTAAAATGCCCACTTGTTCGCACGAACAAAAGTTTATATAATATAAATGTGCGCACGTTAGTTCGTGCAGTTTACTAAAGGCGGACGGTATTATGTATGATTTCAAGTACGAACCTCATCGTATTATTTTTATGATTGATAACAAAAGCTTTTTCGCATCATGCGAAGCCCTACGATTAGGCCTTAATCCTATGAAAGCTTGCCTAGTGGTTATTTCAAGACAGCCAGATGCTCCCTGGGGATCAGGCTTGATTATGGCTGCTTCTCCTCTAGCTAAGAAAAAATATAACCTACACAATATCATGAGAGCTAGAAACTTACCCTCTAAAAAAGAAGCACCAGACTTAATGCTAGTTGATCCACATATGAATCTTTATATCAAACGCAGCATGCAGGTACTCGATATTTTTCGTAAATATGCAGCTGATGAAGATATTCATATGTACTCAATCGACGAAGGCATGATTGATATGACAACCTCTTGGAAACTATTTGGTAATGATCCATATAATGTTGCTCATAAAATTCAAAAAGATATTCACGATACTCTAGGGCTTTATACAACTTGTGGTATTGGTGAAAATCCCTTATTAGCTAAACTTGCCATGGACAATGAGGCTAAGCACAATAAATCTATGGTTGCCTTCTGGCATTACATCGATGTTCCAGATACGATCTGGCGTATTCCAAAATTAGAAGACGTTTGGGGCATTAATACTCGCACTGCTAATCATTTACGTAGAATTGGCATTAATAATGTCTACCAACTGGCGCACACTGATCCAGCCATTCTCAAGAAAGAATTTGGTATTATTGGTGAGCAGCTATTTGCGGAAAGCTGGGGCGTTGATCGCAGTATTATCAGTCATAAGTATCACCCAAAAACTAAAAGCTATGGCAACTCACAGGTTTTACAAAGGGACTATTCTCAGCAACGAGAAATCGAAATTGTCATTCGAGAAATCGGCGAACAAGTTGGAGCTAGAATTCGAGCACATAATTTGTGTGCAGGCAAGGTCAGTCTTTATATTGGCTTCTCCTTTTCAGAACTAGATTATGATAATGATCGTGATGGTTTTAATGTTCAAAGAAAAATCACTCCAACTAATGTTAATCATGAACTTGTACAAACTTTACTAGCTATTTTTAGAAAAAATTGGCGAGGTGAAGCTGTACGCTGTATTGGCGTTAGCTATAGCGAGCTCGTTCCCGACCACAGTATGCAGTTAAATATCCTGGAAGATCCAGAACTACAGATCAAAAGATACAAGCTTGACCATGTAGTAGACAAATTGCGTAAAAAGTACGGCTTTTCCGCAGTAGTTAAAGCATCCAGTCTATCCAAAGGTGCAACAGCTATCCAGCGTAGCAAATTAGTTGGTGGACATAATGGTGGTAATGCTTATGAATAAAAATGCATTCGACCAAAAACTAGATGAGTTCTTTCGTAATTATCAGGATTCTGGCATGAAGAAATGGTCTGGTTTCTTTTTGAGTGATCATACTGTAAAAATTAGCAAGAGCAATATTGAAAGAAATACTAATTATTTTAAAAAGTCTGAAATGACTGTCGATAAAATTAGTGAAATTCTGCTAGATTCCTTTTGTAATCATAGACTGATCTCACTTCAACTAAAAGACCTAGATGAAAATGGTAATTTATCACCTGATATTAAAGGCTTTGTGGAAGGTTATTACGATCAAGAAACAATTATTGTATCAGGATCTAAGCTGTCTTTGGAAACAATAAATCATGTGCAAATTATTAGCTAAAATATTAGTAAATCAAAAGCCAGCATAGGTTAACTTACCTACACTGGCTTTCTTAGTTGATCGATATTGCGATGTGACTTTACTACTGCATCGTAGTTAGAATTTTTCTTATTTTGTCTTTTAGTTTTCTTTCCAACCTAAATCTTCAAGCATGCTAATCATGTCTTCAGTTGAAATAGTCTTTACATTAAATCTTAATTCAGTTTCAGTAGTTAATTTACTCATCTGCCGATATAATAGTGCCTTTTTTCTATCAAAAACATTTTAAAATAACTCAATTAGAGATTAAAACCAACATAAAATAATGCTTATTCAAAATAGAAGTATATTTTCTTATTTCCTTAATACCTCTCCAACAATTTTACCCGAATCTTTATAAACACCTTGAACTTCTGGCTCAAAACCAGGGAAAGTAGCTGCCGCGCTAAGTAAAATTTTGAAATAATCAATATCAATTTGTTGCCATTTTTCTCCTGGTGCCACGATAAAGACACCTGGTGGGTATGGTAATGCACCTTCTAGCGCTATTCTTCCCTTTAAGTTATCAAGCTCTACTAATTGACTTTTATTTTCATTAAAGTCGAAATCAGCTTGGCCAGGCTTCATTACATAATCTTGAAAGGTTGTCTTAAGAAACAAATCTCTTTCAAGCTCAAAGATATGGTTCTGCTTATAATATTGATGCATTTCCTGACAAAGCTGGTAAAGAGTATAGCCTTTATAGCGATCAGGAAATTTCTTAACTAATTGTGGCATCACTTCAGATAATGGTTGTTTATCCAAATAAGCATGCTCAAACCTCATTAATGCATCAAATAAAGTCTCCATATCAACATTACTTTCTCCAGGAGTAATTAAATAAAGTGTTGAATATATATCAGATTTTTCTGGAATAATATGTTCTTCGTGAAGATAATTTTCAAGAATAACCCCTGGAATCCCTTCTTCAGCATATTCTTCACCACTTAAATCAATACCTGGATTAAGAACTGTTAATTTTAACGGGCTCAAAACTACTTCATTATCGTCGATTTTATTAAATCCATGCCAATCATCAGAAGGACTTAATTTCCAGGCTTGCTTATCATGCATTAACACTTCTGTAGAAATATCTTGCCATTTTTTACCATTAATTTTTAAAGGCACTAACGGTCTAAAAAGCTTACTTTCCTTTAGCAATCTTTTTCTAAATTTAATTGAAAGTTTAACTGTATCGTCCCACCAAGATTTGCAAGCTGGTGAATTTGCCATCTTCGCATTTACAACTAAGGAAGAATAAATTGGATAAGAATAACTTGTGGTTACATATTTAAGATATGCATGATTGAAGTGCTTATGGTCAACATAACGCTTCTGCCCTTTCAAATGACCATCCTTTTTAAGAATTTGAGAAGCTTGAGCAATTCCAGCTTGCTGTTTATGAATAGATTGCGTTACTAGAATACCTGGATCATCTGGACCGTAAGACAGTTGTAATGGTGACAAGTCGCGCAAAACATCTACAAATTGTTCATAACCTCCCCAAGCACAATCAAAAAGAATATAATCACAAAGCCTACCCAATTTTTCAATTAAGTACTTTGCATTGTAAAATACGCCATCGTATGTTTCCAACTGTAATACTGCCATTCTAAATGGACGTTTGACTTTAGCTCGATCAGGATCAACTTTAGCAATTTCTTCTCTAATTTTATTTTCGTTTAAACTTTCTTTAGTCAATGGTCCAATTAATCCATCAGCATTTCTATCAGTAGGTAAATAAACAGGTTTAGCACCTGTCATAATTAATGCACTGTTGTATAAGCTTTTATGATTATTACGATCAAACAGAACAAGATCATTATTTTTCAATACAGCAGTTGCACAGATAGTATTTGCACTGGTTGTCCCATTAGTGCAAAAGTAAACCTTATCAGCATTATACGCTTTTGCGGCTTCTTCTTCTGCTTTTAATGGTCCACCCTCATGAGTCATCATATCTCCCAGTTCAAATACACTATCAGAAACATCTGCTCTAAACAAGTTGTGACCAAAGAATTCTTTCATCACCGCTCCAGCTGGATGACGATCATAGAAATGACCATTATGATGTCCTGGTGTACTTAAAATCAAATCGTCCTGATCAGCAAACTTAGTTAAGTCTCTAAGAAATTCAGGAATTACATTTGTTTCATACTGACTCGCTTTTTGATCAATTTCCTTTATCATATCTTGACTATCTTCCCAAATAATCAAAGGTAAATCTAACTTTAATTGTTTAGCAAATACTTTTTGCATACCCACTCCACGGCTATCCTTTTTTCGGACAACAACTGCGGCTAAATATGCACCATTTAGATTCTCTTTTAATTCAATAGTTGGCCAATTTTTCGGCAAATATGGCAACAAATCTTTTCGAGCAGCTATTCTTAGATAATGCATTTTACCCTCCATAAAATATTAATGATACCTTTATTATAGATAATTTTTGCGTAATAATAAGACTAACCTTTAGGAGGAAAAATTATTTAGCAAAAATGCAGTACTTTTTTGAGTTTTTAAAAAGACAAAACAAGCCCCCTTCTTCTAATTTTGAAAACCAACCTCAAAATTAGTTTTTAAAGGGAGTAAAAATGACAGAGGAAAACACTCAAAAGCATTATATGGGTTGGATAACCCTATCCATGTTTGTCTACATAACAGTTATCAGTTTCGAAGATCCATTCTACCCATATCAAGAATATGGACTATTCGTCTTAGTATTATGGATTATCATGCTTCTTTTCTATCAGCTGCCCTACACTTTGATTGCCACCGAATTAGGTAGTGCATATGAAGGTGAAGAAGCAGGTGGTATGTCTTCTTGGATTAGGCGCGGTACAGGAAGCGATTTACTAGGATATGCCACTGGTTGGATGTACTGGGCACAAACAATTCCTTATTTAATAGATTGTGCTAGTTCAGTAGTTGTATCCATATCTTGGGTAATTCTTGGCAATCGATCGCTAAGTCAAAAAATGTCGCCAATGGTCTTTAGTTTTATAACCTTTCTAATCATATTGTTATTTTTGATCTTCGATAATACCGTTAAGGATGCCCTAGATGCAACTTCATTATGGAGCGGTATCGCCATGGTAGTAATGACGTTAGTATTCTTTGGTATGATTGTATGGTCGTTGTCTCATGGTGGACATATTGCAACTAAATTAACTTGGAACAACATCAAACCTCATTTAAGCCTGCATTATTTCTCCAGTGCAAGTATGCTTATTTTCGCAATGTCAGGAGCAGAACTGGCAGCACCATATATTTCAAGATTACGAAACCCACAAAAAGAATTTCCTAAGACCATGTGGCTCCTATTTTTTGTTACTGCCCTTATGGTCATTCTAGAAACACTCGGATTAGCTGTTTTATTTGATGCAAAGCATATTCCTAATGACTTCAAAATGAATGGTGATTATTTTGCTTTCCAATTATTGGGACGCGAAGCTGGTATGGGTAATAGCTTAATGCTTGCATACTCTATAGTTTGCTTGGTTAGTCTATTAGCTCAAATTGCTGCCTTAATTGATGCCGCTAGTCGTTTCTTAGCATCAGATACTGCAGGTAAGTACATGCCTAGTTGGCTACTCAAAAAGAATAAAAACGGCCGTCCAATTAACAGTTACATTTTTACCGCTGGAACTACTTTAGTACTAATTGTCCTTGGTGGTACGTTACCTAAAATTAACGATTTTGTTAACTGGTTACTTAATATCAATACTATCGTTTCACCATACAAAACTGCTGTAGTATTTCTATGTTTTCTGATTTTAAGATATAATCGTAAACACTTTGGTAAAAATGAATTTGTATTTATTAAAAACAGAAAAGGCGCACTGGCTGTAGGCTGGTGGTGTTTCCTATTAACATTCATTTGTGCAACAATGGCATTTCTTCCGCAGAATGGGCAATTTGGAACACCGAAATGGTTTCATCAATTATGGATGAATATCGTAGTAGTACTATTCTTATTCGGTACAGGATTTATTTTACCTTTGCTTCGTAAATGGGAAGTTAAGCGCAAAATGAAAATTTAACAAAAGAATAGATATCAAAAGGGCAAAACTATTTGAAATGTTTTGCCCTTTTCTAATATTTAGCTTATGTATATCTCACTAATGTACACATCTATGCTTTGCATTATCATTCGTTCGTACATTATTTAGCAACTACGCGTGGTGCTAGTTAAATCGTTTTAGTTAATAAAAAAGTCCAATCGGACTAGACTCAAGTTGTAGTATTCAATAGAAAAGAGTCTGATCTGATTGAACTGCCTTAAGCTTAAGCGTTTTAGTCATCCTAACACAAGTTGGTTTTAAAGATTTAGTCAAAATTTGCCGGTACTAGTATCGTTTATCTGCTCCGGCTGAATTTAGTCAACGGCGAAACATCAACCAGGTAAAAGTTACGGACAGTTTAATTTTGGCTTTGCCTATCTGGCAGGCCAAGACTGGAATCGAATCACAAAGAAGGTTCTGCGCATGCTTCGGCTGTCTATCGCATTCGCGTTTTAACCGCCGTTCTCGACAGCTGCTCCAGTTGATTTATCAGATACGCAAAAAAATGAATCAAAAAGTTGATTTAAGCGGACAATTCTTGATTATTGACAGTTTTCCCGTTCCAGTTTGTCAGCCGGTTCGCAATTATCGCGTAAGGATTTTTCGCGGTTCTGCGAATATTGGCTATAAGGCAACCAAAAAGATCTACTATTATAGTTTCAAAGTTCATGCCATTGTTAGCGATGACGGTTACATTCTTGATTATGTCGTAACAAAGGCATCAGTTCATGATGCCAGGGAGACAGTTGAACTGATGGAAAATACCCATCCATCTAATTACTATCTTCTTGGCGACGAAGGCTATTTAGGCAAAGAACTGCATCAACAGCTAAAACAAATGGGTTACGAACTTTGGACACCATATCGTAAAAATATGACAGGAGCTAAAAAGCACAATGATCATCAATTGATGGCTATTCGCAGAACAATTGAAAGCGACTTTTCGCTTCTGACCTATTACAATGCCGAGAACAATCGAGCACGTAGTCTGATAGGCTTTCAAAGCCGGTTGGAAATTGCAATTTTAGCTTATAATTTGGCTTATTGTCTAGAACGATTTAACTAGCACCACGCGTAGCCAAATATATATAATAGCCACAGAAGATAATTACACATGCCAGTATCACTGACAACAACGCTAATCCCACTTTTTTAAGACTTTCATATTTACTCTTTTCTAACTGAATCATTTTTAGCTTTACTTAAGATATTATAGTGGTGTAATTATTAAAAAAGAACCCACTTATAGTGAGTTCTTCTTATTAGTCATGAAAATCAATTGTAGTCATAGTAAAATTTTTAAGCCGAAAATAATTAAGTACTTATTTCCTCCTCTTCGGCACACTTCCAAATTAGACTTTCGTTTCTCTTAAGAATATCTAGATTATTTCTAGTTTCAGAAGGTGTAAAGTCGTAGTTGTAAATTTCTTTATAATCAGGCAACTCATATCTGGCTTCTTTAAATCCATAATCTGTCGGTTGTTCAAAGTGGACCAAAACCTTTTTACCACCCTTTACATTATCGTCTACCATTATTTGAGAATATGTAATTGACAATTCCCCAGGAAATTCTGCATATGGATACAACATGTGGTCTTCCTATACAATTTTATAATCTGCAGTATAGTTAATAGCTAATTCAGATCGACAAATCAAAAATTTATTAATAATATCTACTGGGGTGTTTTTCTTAAAAGTTAAAGCGACTTCTGTATGCTCATTATTAGCCCACTCTTCTTTTTCTATCCAAGGGACAATATGATCATTAAAATATAGTGTTTCTTTATTCGGCATTTTCAAATCATTTAGCACTTGCATTTTTCAGCAACTCCTTAAAATACCACAGCCACTAAAAACTACATTGCTTAAGCATTCACATATTTTTTTATAGCTTTTTCAACCAGACTATTAAGTGATTCGGCTTGGCTAGCTGCATAAGCAGCTGCTTTCATATGCAATTCAGGTGTAATCCTTACATTGAAGGAACCCTTATACGACTTTTGAGGCATAATCCCTTGAACCTTGCAATCTTCCAAATATTCATCTATAACACCTTGAAAGTCTTTTCTTAATTCATCTAATGTTTGTCCTTCATATGATAAGAGGCCTTTAATACCAATAACTTTACCATAGAGAACATCGTCTTCTAATGAATATTCTACTGAACCATAATAGCCTTTGTATGATAATTCTTTTTTCATTAGATTTCACCTCGTAAATTAGATTTTAAATCTTTAACTTGATATTTTAACAAGTTTTTTCTAGGATGTGGCTTATGCAAATATATCGGCTTATTCCCTTTAATGAATTTAACACGTGAGCCACTTGTTTTGCCTTTATTTAGTTTAGTATAGCCTAACCATTCAAGCAAAGATTCCGCTTCTGTATAAGTTATATTTACTGATTCTGCTTTGATCTTTTCTATTGTCTTCTTGTGATTTACCATTAACCATTCTTTCCTTGCAACTATTTTTAGTTACAAAAATTATATCATATTATAAAATTTATTGACAGTAAATTAGTTTTACAGAAATCAAAAAAAGTATTAGCCACTCCAAATACTAAGTAATTAACGACTTCCATTCACTATTCAACGAAGTTTCACTGAACATCCCCAAAATGCTCCAAACATTAATGGAAGAATAGCACGCCAAGGCCGTTGAACATGATGCGAGCTTTCATCCCACTTTGAGTATTATCCATTAAATTTTTCCTCCTTTTTTCTGCAACGTTGATTACTTTACCAGAAAAATTTTTTCTTCGTAAGTAAAAGTTTTATAAAAACGTCTTCACAACAAAAAAGGCGATATCACAAAGATATCGCCTAATTCTATATTTTATTCACTTTTAATACTGTAGATCGCTAAATTGCTTGTTGGAGTTTTGCTTAGCCAAGGCTTCGCTCTTCCAGTAAACAGCATTAGTTGTTCCCTTAGAGTTAGCTGAAACAATTACGCTTTGACCATTTTCAGTATGCGGTGCTAAGTATGTACTACCTTGACCTGGCTCCTGACCCATATTAGTGAAACTATAGAAATTAATTCCATTAATAGTAGCTTGTTTCATATAGCCTGAACTAGTTGAAGAACCTGAATTTTTAGCCTTTACATCCATGCTAAAACCAGCTTCATCATTGATCTTATTAGCAGTTATAGTCAAAGTATCGATATTGCCATTGCCAGTATCTGCAGTGTACCAAGTACCTTGCAAGCTTGATGGAATTACGGCACTAGCAGATTCCTTAGCACCAGCTGCATTGTCATTATCGCCTTCAAGTTTAACATTTAGTTTGGCATTTTTAGCCAAGCTTTGAACTAGATCAACATCATTATTTTTATTAATGTAATCAACTACATCTTGTAAAGTTACAGTACCAAGGTTTCTTTGCTTAACAAAAATAGTAATTTTCTTTTGTGCTCCATCTCCGTTTAGCATGTAACGAGCATTACTGCTTTTACCGGTACCGGAGACCTCATAAACATATCCTGAGTTATCAGAAGTAATACCTGTTGCGGCTTTGGTTCTGAACGCAACACCTAAATTACCATTTTTGGCAGCATTAACTGCAATTTCCCAAGTGTCGCCATACTTTTGTGCAGCATAGACAGAGATTGCACTAACCTGCGTCTTATAGTCCATATTCTCAGCAGATAATTTTGCTGAGTTTTGACTGTTACTTGATTCTGAGGTGCCAGTTTTTTCTGAGTTACTCTTAGAAACTTGACTTGATTTTTCTGACTGTGATTGTGAATTACTATTACCTTGTGTACTTTGGCTACATCCTGCTAAAGTTAAAGCAGCTGAAATTGCAACCAAAACAGTTAATTTACTTTTCAAAAGGAATCCCCTTTTCTTTCAATAATTCTATCTCTTTGCTTAATAGTATTATAAAAAATACGATCCGCCAACTTCTTACATGATTATTTTACAAAAATTATACTTCTTGTTCATTGCAATTATTTTAATACTTCTTTACAAATATTAATTTAAAGTCTTAAATTCTGCATTTCGGTGTTCCTTGGCTATCTTGGTGCTCTTCCAATAAGTAGCCGTATAATGACCTGTATCAACGCTATAAGTTACTACTGCCGTATTGCCATTATCTTTTTGGACAGAATAAAGTAAGCCAAAATCTTGAGCATTCAATGTTTGAACATGATAGCAATTTAATCCATTAATATTTTCGATCCGAGCTCTAGCCCACTTTTTCGTTTGATCTAAGGATTCTGCTGCTACACCAGAATTAGAAATATGATGAATTTCTTCACCATTAACAGTATGATCAGTAATTACTAACTTCTTTCCTTTATAGTTGTACCAAGTACCCCAAAGTCTCGTTGGAACTAATGCTAGGCCATCGTCACCCTTAACCCCATATTTGTCAGATGTAACTTCAGCAGCCAAAGTAGTCTTAGTTGCTAATTTTTCTACAGCTTTTACTTGATTATGTTCATTTAAATATGAAGCTATTTCAGATAAACTTGCTACACCTAAATTTTTCTTCTGATTATAAAAATATACGGTTTCACTTTTCATTGTATAAAAAGCATTATTTTCTTGACCATTGCCAGTTACTTCATAAATGTAACCTCTACCTTTTTTTATCCAATTAAAACCAGTTCGATTTTTTACACTAATGCTCAAATGATTTTTCTTGGCATCACTATATGCAGTCTTCCATGCATCCCCATATTTCATCGATCCATAAATTGAGATTGCACTAGATTTTTCAGTATCTGACATACTCTTAACAATTAATCTTTTGGGAGTCTGTTTCTGAGTCACACCAGATTTTTCAATAGTTTGGCGATTATTAGTCTGCTTTTGCGATTGGCAAGCAGTTAAATTGATCATTGCAGCTATCAAACAAAATGCTACTAATGTCTTATTTCTCATTCCATCGACTCCAATACATTCTCATTAACACAAAAGTATCCCTAAACTAATTAGGGATACCAGTCCGGTCATTATTACAATTATATAGCAGTTTGCTCTTCTTTGAAGAGAATATTTTTTGATTTTTGGTAAAAGTTTATCCTACTAGATTTAAAAACTTATCCATAAGTTCACTTATCTAATCGTAATTAGACTAATTACGATTAGATATGCTTTGGAAAAATCTATACTTTACAAAAAAATCTCGTGGCCTCAATCACCACGAGATTTTCCAATTACTTATTTATTTTTACCAGTTCATGTAACGTTGACGTTCCCAATCTGAAACTGATTGTGAGTACTTAGACCATTCTAATTCCTTTGATTCAATGAAGCTGTGCATTAAGTGATCACCTAATGAGCTCTTAATTAAATCATCTTTCTTGAAGGCCTTAATTGCGTTGTGAAGAGTAGTTGGTAATGGCTTAATACCATGTTCTGCTCTTTCTTCTTCAGTCATTTCAAAGATGTTTTCTTCAACTGGCTTCATTGGCATCTTTTGTTCTTTAATACCATTCAAACCAGCAGTTAAACATGCAGCAAGTAACAAGTATGGGTTAGCAGTTGGATCAGCTGAACGCATTTCCAAACGAGTATTGATTTCACCAGCACTTGGAATACGTACAAGTGGTGAACGGTTCTTAGCAGCCCAAGCAATGTAAACTGGAGCTTCAAAACCTGGAATTAAACGCTTGTATGAGTTAACGGTTGGGTTACCAATTGCAGTAATGGCACGAGCATGTTCCAAAATACCATTCAAGAAGTAAAGAGCAGTATTTGAAAGGTGGAATTCGCCATCCTTGTCATAAAAGACGTTCTTGCCATTCTTAAATAATGACATGTTGTTGTGCATCCCGTTACCAGCTTGACCTTGAACAGGCTTAGCCATAAAGCTTGCAAACAAACCGTGCTTTCTAGCAATTGCACGCGTTACCATCTTAAAGGTTTGGCATCTGTCAGCAGTAGTCAAAGCATCATCGAATCTAAAGTCGATTTCTTGTTGACCATCACCTACTTCGTGGTGAGCTGCTTCAACTTCAAAGCCCATGCCCTCAAGAGTTTCAACGATTTCACGACGGCATCTTGCACCTTCATCGTCTGAAGTCATGTCAAAGTATGAAGCATGATCTGGAACTTCAGTAGTCCAATTGCCATCTTCGTCTAACTTGAAAAGATGGAATTCCATTTCAAAACCAATATCAAAAGTGTCGAATCCAGCTTCATTCATTTCACCAAGAACACGCTTCAAGTTATTTCTTGGATCACCAGCAAATGGCTTGCCATCAGTGGTGTGAACTGAACAAATCAAACGACCAATCTTACCACCGTGTTCGTCACCCCATGGCAATACTGTCCAAGTTGAGAAGTCTGGATATAAAACCATGTCACTTTCTTCAAGACGAACAAAGCCATCAATTGAAGAACCATCAAAGCGAATGTCATTAGTCAAAACTTTATCTAATTGACTCTTAGGTACTTCAACGGCCTTTTCAGTACCGTTAATATCAGTGAAGGCCAAGCGTAAAAATCTAACGTCCTTGTCTTCAACTTCTTGCTTAATTTCTTCTGCAGTATATTGTTTACTCATAGTTAATTCACCTATAAAAACAAAAAATATTAAATTGGTATGGTCCTATGATTTATTCTTATCTCCTAGAACTGTTTAATACAATAGCAGACCAATTTAAAAAAGTCAAATTGGTCTAGTGATTATTTTTAAATTTTATTTTTTGTTAAAAAATGTATCACGAACCGCGTTAATAATAGCTACTTTGTCATGCGCATAAGTCAAGCCGCCCTGCATATAAACCGCATAAGGTGGTCTAATTGGACCATCCGCTGAAAATTCAATAGTTGAACCGGAAACGAAATTACCAGCAGCCATAATAATCTTATCTTCATAGCCCTCCATATGCACAGCTTCAGGCGTTACAAAGGAATCAATCGGTGAGTTTTTCTGTACTTCTTGCACAAATTTAACCATCTTATCAGGATCACCAAAAATAATTGTCTCAATAATATCGCTTCGCTTCTCATCCCAAGCTGGGGTAACATTCAAGCCCATTTTGGCAAACAAAGCAGCCGCAAAAATCATTCCCTTTTCAGCCATACCGGTAACATTAGGAGCCAAGAAAAAGCCTTCATAAAAGTCATGCAAATTGCCAATAGTGGCGCCCTCATCGGTGCAGCCTGGAGCAGTCAATGCAAGTTTTGCATTTTCAACCAGGTCCTTTTTACCAACAATATAACCACCGGTCTTAGCTAGACCACCACCAGCATTCTTAATCAGCGATCCTGCCATTAAGTCAGCACCATACTCAGTTGGCTCATGTTTTTCCGAAAATTCGCCATAACAATTGTCAATAAAGACAATACTCTTAGGGCTGACCCGTTTAACAAAGGCAATCATGTCCTTAATCTGATCAACTGTAAAGGTCTTTCTGGTGGAGTAGCCACGTGAACGTTGAATGGCAACGATCTTAGGCTGATCACGTTTAAGAACCTTTTCAGCCTCGTCATAATCAACTAACCCATCATCGGTTAACGGCACATATGAAAAATGCACGCCGCGCTCGACTAAAGTACCACGCTTATCATCAGTCAAGCCAATCACTTTTTGCAAAGTATCGTAAGGCTGTCCAGTTAAATAAGTTAGCGTATCGCCGTATTTCAAGTTACCTGCTAGAGCTACAAACAAGGTGTGCGTACCTGAAACAAATTGAGGCCGAACTACCGCATCTTCAGTTTGAAAAACTTGAGCATAGATCTTATCTAGCTTATCTCTTCCCATATCATCGTCGCCATAGCCATTAGCCCCATTCAAGTCAGCTTCAGCGACATCATTAGCTTGGTAAGCCGCCAAAACTTTAGCCGTATTATAAACAATTTGATCTTCAATCTCAGCCAGTTTAGGTGCGATCTGTTGATCAACTTCTTTAACAATTTTTTGTAATTTTTCTGGCAAATTATTCATTTTTCCATTCCTTGACTTTCTTCAATATCTTTTGTTCGCAACCCGGATCATCTAACGGATCAAACCAAACTACTGGTAATTTATTTCTAAAATAAGTCAATTGACGTTTAGCATAGCGGCGCGAAGCTGTCTTTAAATCTTCAATGCAATGCTCTAGCGTCTCTTGCCCTTCAAAATAAGGGAAAAATTCCTTATACGCAATTGCTTGCAAGACCTGATACTCTCGTGCTCGATTTTGATAAATAAATTTTGCTTCATCGAGCATCCCTTGCTCCATCATCTTATCAACACGCAAATTAATCCTGCGATATATCTCTTGACGGTCAGAATTCAAGCCAATAATCAAGTAATCATAACGCGGCTCGATCTGCTTTTGTTGCTCTGAAAACTTTTTGCCTGTACGCTCAATCACAGTCAATGCTCGCATAGTTCTGCGACTATTGGCTACTGGTATTTTTTCTGCCGCCTTAGGATCTTGCTCATTCAAGACCTGCCACAATTTTTCTGCGCCTTTTTCCTTGAGGTAGTTTTCCCACTTTTGCGAAACGCTACGCTCTTCTGGAGTTTTCTCGCCTAGCTGCATCTTATTCAATAAAGCATTAACATAAAAACCTGTCCCGCCTGCAATAATTGGTAACTTACCTTTTTGGCTAATCTCTTCAATCGCTTTTGTTGCTTGATCCACAAAATCTTTAACTGAATACTCGTCAAAAACGGATTGCGTATCAACTAAGTAGTGTTTCACTTGCGCTTGTTCTTCTGCAGTTGCCTTTGCAGTTCCCACTGCCACTTCTTGGTAAACTTGCATGGAATCGCCAGAAATAATCTCGCCGTTCAACCTTTTAGCTAAATCAATTGCCAAGTTTGTCTTACCGATAGCTGTTGGTCCTACAATCGCTAGTACCTTTTTCATCCCCATCACCTTTCTTAATTTTGATACAAAAAAAGAGCGCATTAGAGTTACCCCCTCCAAATGCGTCTTCTTTTCATTTAATATTTTGACTTCTTAGTTCGACCATCCCAAGCTTCAAAGCCATCTTTAAGCCAATGGATAGAAACAAAACCCTTTTTCTTTAAAAAACGGGCAGCTCTCAAAGTAATGGTCTTTGAATCTGAGTAAAGATAAACTGGCAAGTCGCTTCTAAGCTCAGTATATTGATACTTAAGCATGGTATATGGCAAGTTGCGAGCGCCATCAATATGCTTGCGTTTAAACGGTTCTTTTTCACGCAGATCAATAATTTGTGCCTTACGCATGCCTTCTTTAAATTCTTCATTAGTCAATTCGCCACCGATTGATTTAGCTTGAATTTTATTCCAAGCCCAGATACCAACCATGACTAAAATAATGACTAATAAAACTAAATCTAAGACAATTAAAAAACTCGACATAAACTAAATCTGCCCTTTCATAAAAAACTTACATCTATTATGATACCGCTAAACTAATTTACTGGCTATCATTTTTCGGATCTTTGAGCGCCTTTTTTTGTTCATTTTTGACTTCAATTCGATGTTCTCGACTCAAAATCATCTTGGCAATCAAATAATCATGTTGGTCAATCAGACCGGCACGATTGATATTGTCGAGCTCTAAAGCCATTAATTCAATATCCCAAATTCTTTTGCCAACATGAACCAAAATTCCGTATTTTTCTAATAATTGTTGTACATCGTAGAGAGTTTTCATTAGAAATTAATTATCATTCCTGTTCTAACCGTCCAAACAACATATACGACTAACACTGCAGCAGCCAATACGCGCCACTTAGGATTGTAGGTCTTCATTACACGATCGCCCAAGATAATCGCTAATAAGAAGCCAGCAATTAAGCCACCAATATGACCCCAGATATCAATTCCAGGCACAAAAATATCAAGCGCTAAGTTAATCAATGCTAAGACAAAGGCTTGTCGACCTAAAAAAGCAATCATTGGATTATGTAAATTGCGCAAGCCAATGGCAGTCATGGCTCCAAACAAACCAAATAAAGCTGTTGAGGCACCAGCACTTAAGCCGCGATCAGCACTGAAAGCCAAGCTCATTAGATTGCCGCCGACCCCAGCTAAAAGATAAGTCACTAAAAAGCGCACATGTCCCATTAATGGCTCCATATACTGCCCCATGTAGTAAATAATAATGGCATTAGAAACCAAATGCATGATGCCAATATGCAAAAACTGGGCCGTAAATAGGCGCCACCATTGGTGTCCAGCCACCACGGCAAAATTATTCATGGCTCCCATTTTCATCAAGACATTGGTATTCTCTGAGCCACCCAAAAACACTTCAACTAAAAAGACTATTAATAAAACTACTAAAATTCCTAAAGTCACAAATGATTGTGAGAGGTTAATTTTTCGTTGAGTATTCATTTAATCCCCCTTATCTTCGTCATTGTGACTATTTTAATAAATTTTATCAGGAGTAACAATTGTTTGAACCGGAATATCGGTTTTTTCGATAGGCCAAATGCTAGTATCGAACGTCATCTTGCTATTGGCTAAAGCAACAGTTTTAGGATCATGCTTAGCCAAAAAGCGATCATAATAACCTCCACCAAAGCCAAGTCGAATATGCGAATCTAAGGCAAAGGCTAAACCTGGCACAATGACTAAATCCAAATCATTATTGATTTTCGCATCTTCATCGGCGACTTCTTCCACACCGAATTTAGATTTTACCAATTTGCTCATATACGTATAGCGTAAAAAGTCTAAAGTATGATTTTGATCGCTTCGTGCCTTTGCCAGATAAACTTCTTTTCCTTTATCCCACAAACGAGCAATTAATTCAGAAGTATCTACTTCTAGTGGTAAAGAAGCAGTTACCCCAATCGTCTGACTTCTTCTAATTAGATCTGTCGACATTAATTTCTCTAATAAAATCGCATCTTCTGCTCTTTTTTCTTTAGTATTGGCAAATTCTTTTAATTTACTGATTTGTTCTTTTCTTAATTCTGATTTTTCCATCTTTTTGTCCAAAAAACAAAAAATAGCAGGCACGTAGCCTGCTATCTTGGTTTATTACTTAGTTTCACGGTGAAGTGTTGCGCGTCTTTCAACTGGGCAATACTTCTTTAAGGATAAACGTTCCGGATGCTTACGCTTGTTCTTCTTAGATAAGTAACTTCTATCGCCACATTCGGTGCATTCTAAAATGATGTTATCTGCCATTTTTTTCACCACCTACACTTTTATTCTGACTGTACTAGAATAGCATTTTTCAAGCTGTTTGACCAGTATTATTCTTTATTTTGTTGAATGAAGTTTGAAATAATCTTGTACCATTGCTTTGGCAACTTGCAATGTGTATGTTCCTTCACCATCAGGGTCTAATCCTGGGAAAACAACCGCCACTGCTAATTTTGGATTTTTCGATGGGGCATAGCCAATAAAGGTTGCGTTAATCAATTCGATATTGTGCTTTCTATTAGGGTGTTCAGCATCATAGTAGAAAGTTTGTGCAGTACCAGTCTTACCAGAAATTGATGGCTTAACATTCTTCAATGGGTGAGCAGTTCCCCAACCATTCGTACCGTGAACAACACGATAGAATCCTGTTTGAACCACATTAAGTTCCGCAAGCGTCCAAGGAATTACTTGTTGGACATTTGGCTTCTTATTGTAGCTAATGTAAATCTTCTTGCCATCTTTGCTAGTTTTACCAACTGATTGCACAATATAAGGTTGCAATCTCTTACCACCATTAGCAATAGTTGACACATATTGGGCTAGTTGAATTGGTGTATAAGCATCATAGTTACCATAAGCTAGGTCAAGTACAGAACCGGAAAGAATATTACCCTTGTCATTAAATGACTTACCTTCAATTCCTGACACTTCACCAGGTAGGTCAACGCCTGTCTTTTGACCTAAGCCAAACATAGCAAAATTACGCCGTAAAATGTCAAAGGCATCGTTTGGCATATGAATGTAGCTCTTCGGTACATAACTAGCCTTAACCCATTTCATTGCTAAGTGCATCATGTAAATATTACTGGAGACTTCCAACGCTGTTTCAGCATCCAATGAACTGAAAGTACCAACTGGATAAACTGACTTTTTAACTGGTGAACCTGGCAAATAAATTGCCGTATCAGGCAAAGTATTGTTTTCGGGAGTAATAACCTTATTAATTAATCCACCACCAACAGTAGCCCCCTTAACAACTGATCCCATAACAAAGGATTGGTTAATTACACCTAAAGCATTATCAGTCGTTTTACCAGTGTTCGTGTTTCGATTAATCCCGGCTACAGCTAGCAAAGCACCAGTCTGAGGATTCATCGCCACGGCATAGGCACCATTAGAGTATCTTGCTGCACCGTTACCAACAGCTGTACTGTAAACCCGTTTCAAAGTAGCCTGTACTTGCTTTTGATACTTAGCGTCAATCGTTAACATTAAGCTGGCACCGGCTTGACCATTATAAACAGTCTTAGTCTGCTGGATATTACCATTCGATTTAGTAATAACCTGGTTAGTCGACTTAGTTCCCTTCAAAAGTGGTTCATATTCTTTTTCAAGATATGAAGTACCTACCCGGTCGTTACGTGAGTAACCATTTCTTAAGTAGTACTGCAAGCTATCACTTGGTAAACCAGATTTTTCAGTTGAAACCGAACCAATGATACTTTGAATAGATGAACCATTTGGATAAGATCTTTGCCAGTCAGTTCCGATACCCACACCAGGAAGCTCTGATAAGTGCTCACCTACTTGGGCAATTTCACGATCGGTTAAGCCTTTATTCTTGATATAAATCGTGGATAAAGTATAAGCCCCTGAAATCTTATTAAAGATTAAAGCCGCTGTTTTTTGCCGAGTGGTTAGTTGAGGATTCATTTTTTCAACATAAGCCAATTCCGCTTGATAGATTTCAGCTGAAGTCTTCTTATTGCCATCAGCATCAATCTTGGCTGACTTCGGCAAAGCATTAGATATCTTAGTATTATTATCTTCATTAGCTAAATAATAATCTGCTGCCATTTGCTTTGTCGGCTTTTCATCGCTAATCTTGATATAATTACTCAAGGCATTTGAAATCTTATAAATATCTTCTGTTGTCGTTGACGCACTCTTGGTATAAGTAATAGCATTAGTTGCCTTATTCCCCACCAAAACACGTCCCTTAGCGTCATACATGACACCACGTGGCACTTGATGCGAAACAACAGTTGAATCAGTTTTTTGCACTTCTGCCTTGAAACGTGAACCATAAACTAGTTGCAAATAAGCCAATTGCCCAATTAACATGGCAAAGAGGACTAAAATTACCCCTAGAATGATTCGCATTCTAATTGGAGTTGAGGAATGCTTGTTTGAGCCAGTCCCACTATTTTTTCTAAAATAATTCACGTAAATCACCTTTATTAAAACTAGATGTATTTTAACAAAAAGTAAACATCAATTCTACAATTCATAAGGGAGCTTATATAATTTTTAATGATGCTTAAATTTCTTAACTCACGACACATTGCAATTAATCGTAAAAATATTTTTTTCTGGCTTAGTTTTTTGCTACCGGCTTTGATTTTCTTGAGTTACTTTTTCTACAGCAAAAATGGAGTGCTCACTGTCGACTTAGGTCAACAATATGTTGATTTTCTTGCCTTCTTCAGGCGAAATTTGTTCTCCCATCCCTTGCGCTTAATCTATTCCTTTTCTAATGGTTTAGGCGGTTCAATGCTAGCAACTGATGCCTATTATCTCTGCAGTCCTTTCAATCTACTCTTATTTTTATTTCCGCAACATTTTTTGCCACAAGCAATTTTAATTATTATCGCATTAAAAATTGGAGCGGCGGGACTATCTTCCTACTACTATTGGAAGCAAAAAATCACTAATCACTTTTACGCTTTAGCGGCTAGTTCGGCTTATGCCCTTTCAGGCTACGTTATTGGCAATCACTATAATCTGATGTGGCTTGATTCTGTGATTTTGCTTCCTTTATTGATTAATGCCATCGACCGCTTGCTGGCCCAACGAAAAAATAAGTTAATTTTAATTACCTTTTTGCTTTGGTTCACTAATTTTTATACCGGATTTATGGCATTAGCCTTTGGTTTGCTTTATCTGTTAAGCAAAATTTTCTTCATTAATAAGCAGGAGCGCCTACACCTTAACTGGATTTATTTAAGAAAAAGTATCGCTGGTTCATTTTTAGATGCCTTTATGCTCTTCCCCGTTCTGGTTGAAATGTTGCAAGGCAAGGCTAGTTCTACTGCCTCCTGGAATTTGGGCTGGCAGTTTTCTCCAGTTGAACAGCTGACTAAGTTAGCCGAAGGGGCCTATAACTTTCATGAAATGCAGGAAGGGATGCCCAACATTTATCTGACAATGCCTTTCTTGTTGCTGACAATTTTATATTTTTTAAGTAAAAAGATTAACTGGCAGCGTAAATTAGCAAACGGAATTTTACTCATTTTCTTAATTGCTTCTCTTTTTTGGACACCACTGGTTTTACTCTGGCATTTAGGCCAATTCCCTGTCTGGTATCCTGGTCGTTTCAGCTTTGTGTTGATCTTTTTCGCGCTAAATCTAGGCGTTATTGCATTAGAACAAAAAGAACGTATAGCTTATTGGCAGACCGGACTTCTGACTCTATTTTCTTTAGGTTTAATTATTTATATAGTATTTAATGCCTCACATTTTGACTTTCTAACTGAAGATGCGCAGATTGCCACGGGAGCTTTTCTAGCCCTCGGAATCTTGTTTATTGGCTTTATTTATCATCAACACAGTTTTGCCGCGCCATTTTTCTATTTAGTTATCGAGCTTGAGTTAATCGTCAACCTAGTACTATCTCTAGGCAATTTAGCTTATCAAAAAAATAGCGATTATCAGAACTTTACCACTAATGTCAGCCAAGCAGTACAATACGCAAATCAACATGATTCTGGATTTTACCGAACTGAAAAGACTTTCTATCGTTCTGATGATGATCCTTTTAGCGCTGGTTATTACGGTTTAAGTAATTTTAATTCGATTTCTGATCAAAAAGTACTCAACCTGATCAACAATCTTGGATTTCTAAACAATAGTAATTCCTACACTAATTTTGGCGGAACTACTTTGACAGATGATTTACTTGGAATCAAATATTATCTTTTGCCCAATGATGAAATCACAACGATCAAGTCTGGTAAGCAAATGAAGTATGACAATTCCAATCACCGCGTTGACGCCAGCGATTATCATTTGCAAAAGCACTTTGCCCAACTATATCTAGTGAAAAATAATGCCGCTTTGCCCCTACTCTTTTTAACATCACAAAAAACGCAAAAAATCAATTTTAACTCTTTAGATATTACTGGCAATCAAACTAAATTCCTTCAAGCAGTTACAGGGTCAAAAGTGCAGCCGTTTAAGCAGATCAATTGGCCTAAAGCAAAATTAATTAATGTAACTAGTATGAAAAACGATCAACTACAATATAATCGTAAAAACAATAAGCAAATCGCACGCATCATTTTCAATTTCAAACCACAGACTGATGATTCTTACTACATTGAAATGCCTGGTGAGATCGATGATAATGCCATTTCAATGACAGTTAATGGTGCTAATATTAATCTGGCAGTACGTGATCAAAATGCCCGTCTCATTAATCTAGGTAGCCACCAGCGTGGTCAACGGTTGCAAGTTACTTTTGAACTAAAAAAAGATAAACTAGACCTTAGTGGCATTCACTTCTGGCGCTTAAACACACAAAAGCTCGAGCAGATTATACATCGTTTTAAGCAAAAACAACCAAACTTTAAACAAACATCTGCTTTGATCATCAAATCTAATCATTTCACAACGAAGAAGATGATGACATTGGCGTCAACTATTCCTAATAACATTAACTGGTTAGTTTTAGATAATGGCAAAATAATTAACAAGAATAAAACCTTGTTCATGAATGCTTTTTTAAACTTCAAGTTGAGTCCAGGAAAACATCAAATTACATTAATTTATGTACCATGGGTTCTTCTACTGGGGATGTTGGTTAGCTTAATTAGTTTAACAATTTTATTAATTTGCAAGAAAAAAGCCGCTGTTAGCGCTAACAGCAAAACTTTTACTAGACCTACTGTATAAAAATATAATACAATGTATACGTTATCATTCGGATAAATTAATATAGAAAGAAGATTTACAACATGGCTCTTAAATACCAAATTGGTGTTGATGCAGGTGGTACCCACTCAACTGCAATCGCATATGACGAAACTGGCAAGGAAATCGGTCGTGCAGAAGGCGGCCCAGGCCAAATTAACGCTGACTACGAAGGCGGAATTAAGAATATCTCTGACACTATCAACGAATTGATCGACAAGGTTGATGGTGACTGCATGCGCGTTCTTGTTGGTATTGCCGGTCTTTCAGTTGTCGGTAATGCTCCAGAAGTTGCCGCAACTATTTCATCAAGAATTAACAACTTACCTACTCGTGCTATTACTGATTCACTTTTAGCACTTTACGCTGGTCTTGAAGGTGATGACGGTGCCTTAGTAATTGCCGGTACTGGCTCAGTTTACAACGGTTTACAAAACGGCCACTTAATCGCAGTTGGTGGCTACGGCAACATCTTAGGTGATGAAGGCTCAGGTTACGCAATTGCTCGTTCAGCAATGCAATCTGCTCTTCTTAGCTGGGACAAGCGTGAAGACAACGCTTTGATTCAAATGTTTACTAAATTATTTGGCGTTGAACACATGGATGAATGTAACGCTAAATTCTACAAGATGTCTAACCCAGAAGTTGCAGGAATGGCTGTTCACGTTGCACAACTTGCTGATGAAGGCAGCGATGATGCAATCAAAGTTATTAAGAAACAAGCTCATCTGTTAGCCCGTGACATCATCATCGGTCTTGACCGTTACGAAGATCCTAAGCCAATGAAGATTGCTTTAACCGGTTCAGTTTTAGCTAACAACGAAATGCTTAGGGGATTGGTAGAAGATGAAGTTAAGAACAAGTACCCTGACGCTATCTTCTCAATCTCCAACGGTGAAAACGCTCGTGCCGTATTGTTCGACAAGAGTAAGGACTACCGTTACTTCACTAACCACGAAGACCGCTAAATTATCTTTTCTGAATAGTTACAAAAAGCTCGAAGTTACTACAATTTGTAGAAGCTTCGAGCTTTGTTTATGTTTAAATTTCTGCTGGTGTATTACGATTAAAGATATAAATGTCACTTTTAGTTTTTTCCCCTAGTATTCATAATAAGACTACCTATAATCTTTTAAAATTCTTTTAAAAGCAAACGCTAAAAATGAGACTGTAAAATAGTTTGTGTAAGAATGAATGATTCCTTAAATTTATTTCTTTA
>ERZ1090868.48-NODE-48-length-61126-cov-10.757823_pt1 | contig 61126 bp, 50 predicted proteins | sample MGYA00478475_ERZ1090868 | MGnify/ENA primary metagenome ERZ1090868 (study PRJEB33644, sample SAMEA5815747) | chicken gut metagenome | biome: Chicken; feature: Gastrointestinal Tract; material: Caecum | place: Ireland | collected 2019-01-01 | study: A study of the...
GCGCCGGCGCCCCCCCCCCCCCCCCCCCCCCCGCCGGGCCGCGGGGGGAGCCAGCCCGGCCCGTGGCCGGCCGGGGTAAGGGGGGGGGGGCCGCCCCCCCCGCAAAAAACCGGGGGGGGCGCGGCCCCACCCCCCCTACCCCCCCCGCCCCCCCGTCCGCGGGAGAGCAACGACATGAAGACTCAAAGAACCGCAGCATGCACTGGCAGCATCGAGCGCTACTGGGCGCCGCGCGAACTCGTCATGGTGGGCGTCTTCGCCGCCGCGGCCAAGCTCTCGAGCCTTCTCATCGCGCTGGCGGGCGGCGGGATGAATCCCGTTTCGCTTGTGGCGAAAAACCTCGTTTTTACAACGCTCCTTGTCGTGCTTCTCACAAAGGTTCCCAAGGCCGGGACGCTGCTGCTCTTTACCGTCGTGAGCATGCTCATCAGCGTGCTCCTTCTCGGCGGCAGCATGGCGCTTCTGCCCGCGGCGCTCGCCGGTGCACTTTTGGGTGAGGCGGCCGCCTGGGGACTCGCGCGCACGACGCCGCGCGCCGTACTTTGGGCGCCTTGGCTTGCCGCAGGCGTCTATGACCTCGCGAGCAAGGGCTTGAGCCTCGGGGTGTCGTATCTCTTCATGCGCGAGAGCCCCGCGCTCATGACCATGGTGGTGCCGATCGTCGCTCTCGGCTACGTCGGTTCCGTCATGGGGCTTTGGTTCGGCTGGAAAACCGTAGGAGAACTCAAGCATGCGGGCTTTGTTCGCTAAAGGCGCTCACGAATCGAGCGTGCTTCGTCGTCTCGACGCGAGAACCAAACTCGGCATCACCGCACTCACAGCCGTGCTCGCGGTTTGTACGGGCGGCGTCGTTGCGCAGGGGGTGCTCTTTGTCGTGACGCTCGGCTACGCGCTCCTCTTGCGCCGTCCTGCGCTTCTCGCCTGTCTCTACGCTCTTATGGCCGTCATGCTCTTGGCGGCCCTCGGCTGCACGGCGCTTCTCTCGCAGTTCATGCCGGCCTTGAGCGGTTTTTCCGTAAAGGCGCTCGTTATTCCGTTCCTGCGCGGCGCTTCGATGATGAATGTCGTGATGGCGCTCGCGCTTACGACGCGCGTCGAAGATCTTTTGTCGACGCTCGAACGTCTGCGGCTTCCTTATGCGGTGTTTTTGCCCGCGGCCGTCATGCTGCGCTTTATTCCGACCTTTGCCGACGACATCCGGCAGGTCTGGGAGACGCTTCGCATTCGCGGCTGGCCGATGGGGCCGAAGATGCTTACGCGGCACCCGCTCCTTTCTGCGCGTCTGCTTCTGATCCCGGTGCTTTTCCGGGCGCTCAAGTCGTCCGAGTCGCTCGGCATTGCGGCCGAATTGAAGGGGCTCGGCACGGCCGAGCGCACGGTGCCCGCCTCTTTCAGAACGCTCACTAGTCTCGATGCGCGCATTTTGGCGGGCGCCGTGACGACAACTCTTTGCGTGACGCTTGCGGAAGTGTTTCTGCACGACCTCTTCATGGCGGGCGCCGTCGTGATGATGCCCTGAGGGCCTTTCGATTGAATTCTCTTTGGACAAACGGCCGATATGACCGGAATTGAACTCAAGCACGTCACCTACACGTATCCGAACGGCCGCGACGCCGCCGTGAAGGATCTCAACCTCAGCGTGGCGCCCGGCGAAATCAAACTGGTCACCGGGGCCTCGGGCTGCGGGAAGACGACGATCATGCGGCTTGTGAACGGGCTCGCGCCGCAGATTCTCGGCGGCAGCCTCTCGGGTGAAGTTTCGGTGAACGGGCTCGATGCGGCAGCGACGCCCGTCGCTTCGCTTGCCGAGCACATCGGAACGCTCTTTCAGGATCCTGAAGCACAGTTCTTTGCGCTCAACGTCGGCGACGAGATTGCCTTTGCGCTCAAAAGCCGCGGGTTCGCGCCTGCTGCGATCGAAGCGCGCGTGGCGGACGCCGCTCGCCGCATGGGGATCACGGCGCTCCTCGGGCGCGACATTCATGCGCTCTCCGAAGGGCAAAAGCAAAAGGTGGGGCTCGCGGGCATTCTCGCGCTCGGTCCCAAGGCGCTCATCCTGGACGAGCCGACCGCCAATCTCGACCCGGAAGCGACCGAGGCGCTCGCGCGGCTCTTGGGCGAACTCAAGGCTGCGGGTGCGGCGATTCTCATCGTCGACCACCGCCTTTATTGGCTCAAAGACTTGGCCGACGAAGTGCTCGTGATGCGTGCGGGTGAAATTTGCCGGCGCGGTCCGTTTTCGATGCTCGAAGACGAGGCGCTGCGCGCCGAGTTCGGGCTGCGGCGCGCGGCACTTGCTGATCCGAGAACGCGTCTGCCGCGCGTGCCCGTTGCGCCCTTGGGCGCCGAGCTCTCGAGAGTGGAGACGCCTGCGCGCTTGGGCGTCAAGAACCTTCGCTTTGCCTATCCGGGGAAGGCGCCGCTTTTTTCGGCCGTCTCTTTCGAAGTGCCTGCCGGGATTACCGCTCTTATCGGCGACAACGGCACCGGCAAGACGACGCTCGCACGCATTCTCACGGGCCTCGAGTCGGCCGAAGGCGACTTTTCGCTCGACGGCGAGTCGCTCGGTCGCGATGGGCTAATGCCTTCGGCCGGGCTCGTACTTCAGAACGCCGACCATCAACTGCAGATGCGCACCGTACGCGAAGAGGTCGAATTTGCCATGCGGGCGGCTATCGACATGAAGGCGGCGGCCGGCCGCTCGAAGCGCTTCGGCCTTTTCGCAGGACTACGCAGGGCGGCGCTCACTGCCGACGACGAAGCGCGCATTGATGCGCTTCTCTCGGCACTGCGCCTCTCGCACCTCGCGCAGCGTCATCCGCAGAGTCTTTCGGGCGGCGAGAAGCAGCGCCTCGTGATCGCCTGCGCGCTCGTCAAGGATCCCGCCGTTCTCATCCTTGACGAGCCGACCTCGGGCCTGGACGGCGCCAACATGGCCGCCATTTCGGCGCTCCTCAAAGCCGAAGCCCGAAAGGGCGAGCGGGGCCGCGCGGTCTTTCTCATCACGCACGACCTCGAGCTCCTTGACGCCTGCGACCGCGCGCTCGACATGGCGTGCGTTCGCGCGGCCGGCCAAGAAAGCGACGCCCTGCTTGCCGAGGCCTTCAGAGGTGCGGGAGCGCAGACGCGTGCCTGACGCCGTGACAGAGCGGCGTTTTAGCTAAGCCCCGTCACTTTCAACGGAATCAAAAACAATTTCTAAAAACCAAAAGGAATCGATGATGAACCGACTTACGCCCACTGCCGAACAGACCGCCCTGATCGAAGAAATCCTGAAGGCGCCCTATCCGGTCACCTTCGGTATTGCCGCCCGGAAACTCGGTACGACGCCGCTTGAGGCCGCGCGCCTGATGCCCGAGTCGGCGGTCGCCTTTGTCGAAGGCGATGCCGCCGAGCGCTTTGCCGATGTCTGGGCGGCGCTCGCTCAATGGGAAAAGGCGACGCTTTTCGTCGTGCACGCCGGCAACGTTTTTGAAATCGAAGGGAAAATCAGCACCGGCAAGGCTGCGCGCGGCTACTACAACATCCTCTCGAAAAACGCCGCGATCGGCGGGCACATCAACTATCTCGACCTTGAGGCGATTGTCTTCGCGTCCCTGCCCTTCATGAACCGCGAGTCGCTTTCCGTGCAGTTCTTCAACAAGGCGGGCGAGGCGGCTTTTGCCGTCTACGCGGGCCGAGAAAACCACAAGATCATCGATTCGGTGCGCGAAGCGTTCCTGGCGGCGCGTCGAACGTTCTGCGGCGCCGCGCAATAAGCCGCCCGTTCACCCGCTGCCGTATCGGCATGTTTCGGCACGTACTTGCGATCGTTGATGCGTGCCGCCGATGCCGAATCCTTCACGCTCAGAAGAAAAGGAAGTTCCTTGCCATGAACGCCATTGAAACGCCTGAAAAGTCCGCCGCTACAAAGCCCCTTGTCGTCGTGAGCTCTCGAACGGGCAACACCCGCACGGTTGCCTACGCCGTGCGCGATGCGCTCCCCGGGGCCGAACTCGTGGCGGCCGAGGCAATGCCCGAGTCGCTTTCGCAGTACGACCCCGTCATTCTCGGGTTCTGGTGCGACTGCGGCCGCGCGCCCGCCGACATGAAGCGCGCAGCTGCGAAGCTCGCGGGGAAGCGCGTTGCCTGCTTCGCCACCCTGGGCGGTGAGCCCGACACGCCGCGCGCGAAGGACTGGATGATGCGCACGTCGAGCGATTTGATCGGCGACGATCGCGGCAATGTGCTCGCGGGCACCTTCCTCTGCCGCGGCCGCATCGATCCCAAGCTCTCGCAGTCGATGCCCGTGACGCCCGAGCGCGCCCAACGCTGGTCGGCTGCAGAAACGCATCCGAACCGCATGGACCTCATTGCTGCAGCCGCGTACTTTGCCGAGCGCTTTGCAACGAGCACGAGCGGCAGCGCGACTGAAACTGCCTGAAATCCAACGCGTACTGAAGAGGCTTCACCATGACGTTTTCTTCCGACAATCTCTTCGAGATCTACGCCATGATCGGTCCGGCGGGCGTTGTGCTCGTCGCTGTGGCGCTCCTCTCGCTTTACCTCATTCTCTGGCAGCTCTTTTACATGGCGGCCGTCTGGCGCAATTTCCGCCGCGACTTTCTCGATCTCGAGCGCGGTGAGGACCGGTGCCTGCGAAGCGTCGACCCGAAGCGCGCCAATCCGCTCATCCGCATCATTTACGAAATCGTGACGACGCACGCGCAGCACTCCGACGACGTGCGCGCCGAAGTGGGCTATCTCTTCCATCGCAATTTCAAGCGCGTCAACAACGCGCTCTGCTGGCTCAAGCTCATTTCCGTGATCTCGCCGCTTCTCGGACTTCTCGGGACTGTTTGGGGCATGGTGGCGGTTTTTCAGGCGATGGAGGACTTTTCGCACGCCAATGCCACGGTGCTCGCTTCGGGCATTTGGTCGGCGCTCATCACGACGATCATGGGGCTTTGCGTCGCGATTCCGACCCTCATGGCCTACTACTACCTGATGCTCAAGTTCCGAGGTTTCCACATTGAGGCGGTTGAGCACAGCTATCGTGCGCTCGAAGTCTGCCGACGGCTGCGCCGCCGTGCGTCCGATGGAGTTTGCGAGAACGAGCGTGACACGCAAAACGCAGCTGCGGCACAGGGCGGGTGCGAACGAGCGAATGCGGCGAGCGACGCAAAAGCGCGCGAAAACCGCCGCCGTTCCGCCGGCTACGCCAGCGCGGACGCGACATTCTGACCGCGCACCGACGCTTTGAAAAGGACCCAACCGCCCACGCATTCGCGAGAAAGGACGCCCAATGGACACCAATCTCTTCGGCAGCTTTGAAGACGAGCCGCAGATCGATCTCACGCCGCTCATCGACTGCCTTTTTATGCTCATCATCTTTTTCGTGCTGACGATGAGCTTTTCCAAACCCGTGCTCGAAGTCATTCTCCCCAAGGCGACGAACGCCGAGACGTCGCAGGCGCGCAACGAACTGCTCGTGTCGGTGAAGGCCGACGGCACGCTCTACTTGAACGCCGCACCCGCGACGATCGAGGAGATTGCCCGCGCGCTTGACGAGGCGCCCGAGCGGCTTCTCAACATTTACATGGACGAAGAGGCGCCGTTCTCGCGCTTTGTCGCCGTGATGGACTTGGCGAAGACGAAGCGCAACGGGCGCTTCGTGATCAGCACGCGCCGCCCCGAATCCCCTGAATCGGCTTCGCCCTGAAGAGCAGCATCATCGTGACAAAGGTGAAAAGAAGAAAGAAGGCCGTGCCCACCGAAGCCGAGCGCGCAACGCGGTTTGCCCGCACGACCGTCTGCGCCACCGCGCTCGCAGTGGCTGCACTGATGACGCTTGACGCGGCGCGCGAAGCCGTTGCCGTGCCTGCGCTCCCGGCGTTGGCGGCAGCGCCCGCGGGCGGCGCGATCGAGACCCTTCAAATGGAAATTCGAGAAGCGCCCCTCACGCCAGCCCCCGTGCCGCGTACGGAGCAGCTTTTCGAGCACACGGTCGAAGAGAGCGACTTTTCGATTGAAGCTCGGCCCGAGCCGAAACCGATTGTCCAACCCGAACCGCCGCCCGAACCCGAAGAAAAGCCGCTTTCGGAGCCTAAGCCCCAGGATGAGGTGCCGCCCGAAACCGTGCCGGAGTCTTCTCCAAAAACGGAATCCCAACCGGAGGCCATGCCTGAGCCTGTTCCCGTTCCACTGCCGCAGCCGGCGCCGAAACTTGAGCCCAAGCCCGAACCGGAAAAGGCGAAGCCGCTCCCGAAGCCTGCGCCGAAACCCGTGGTGAAAAAGGTGCGGCAAACGCCCAAGGTCGAGAAAACGGCCGCTGCGCCGCAGGAGCCGAAAGCATCGATCGCGCCGAAGGACGATGCGGGATCGAGCGCAGCTGCGGCCGGCGCTGCCGCGAGCGGTTCGGCTGAGTCTGCTGAGGGCGGTGTCGGGGCAAGCGGCTCGGTTTCGGGCGTACCGGGCGGCTTTGCCGGAAGCGGCAGAGCTGGCGACGCAACGGACGAAACCCGAGCGCTCGCCGAGATCATGTCGATCATCGAAGCCAACAAGCGCTATCCGCGCCGCGCGCGGCAGACGAATCAGACGGGGACGGTGCTCTTGGGCGTTCACGTGAACGCACAGGGGCTCGTCACCGAGGTCGAGGTGCTTCAAAAGAGCGCGTCGTCGCTTTTGAATCGTGCGGCCAAGGCCGCGGCCAAGCCGCTTCTCGGCGTGGCAACGAAACTCAAGCGCGCCGTGCGCCTTGAAGTGCCCGTACGGTTCTTACTCACGTCGCGATAAGGCGCGGCGCGCTTCGCGGCGGGAACGCCGCGATTAGAATCGTCGCGCGGTCGACCGCAAAAAGTTTCTCGCCGGATCGCCCGAACGCGGTCCGGCACCGGGTGCTCGCGTGCAGCCCTTTGCGCCCGCCGCCCGTCCAAACCTACGGAGAGTTTGCTCTCGTGAATTTCGTGAACGAAATAGAGACGTCCGACGCGACGGCAAAGCCCGCCGCGCTTTCGGTATCGGATTTGAGAAAGGTCTATGCCTCGGGCACGGTGGCGCTCGAAGGACTTTCGCTCGAGGTTGAAGAGGGCGAATTCTTCGGACTCCTCGGTCCGAACGGCGCCGGGAAAACGACGCTCATTTCCGCGCTGGGCGGTCTTGTTCGGCCGACCGAAGGCACGATTCGCGTCTTCGGCATCGATTGCGCCAAAGAGCGGCGCCGCGCGGCCCGTCATGTCGGGATTGTGCCGCAGGAGATCACGTTCGATCCGTTTCTCACGGTGCGAGAGACGCTGCGCTTTCAGTCGGGCTACTGGTGCGTACGCGGCAACGACGACTGGATCGACGAAATTCTCTTTCACCTGGGGCTCACCGAAAAGGCGGACGCCTCCATGCGTGCGCTCTCGGGCGGCATGAAGCGGCGCGTTCTCGTCGCGCAGGCGCTTGTGCACAAGCCCCGGCTCATCGTCCTCGACGAGCCGACGGCTGGGGTCGACGTGGAGCTGCGCGAAAACCTCTGGGCCTTTATCGGACGGCTTCACAGCGAAGGCCGCACGATCATTCTGACGACGCACCACCTTGAGGAGGCGCAGGCGCTCTGCAGCCGCGTCGCGATCATGAACCGAGGTCGTTTGGCGGCGCTCGACCGCACTGAGGCGCTCCTCTCGCGCTTTGAGGGACGCGTGATGAAGTGCCGCATCTTGCGTGGGGAGCTACCCAAGGCGCTTGAGGCCGACCTCATGCGCCGACACGGCGCCGACATCGTACTGCGTCTTGCCGACGCGCGCGATGCGGGGGAAAAGCTTGCCGCATTCGCGCGGGCGGGGGTGGACATCGAAAACCTGACGGTCGGTCAGCCGAGTCTCGAAGACGTGTTCCTTGAAGTGACGTCCGCTAGCGTCGACAATGCCGGCGCTCCTACCGAAGCCAATCAATCCTCTCACGGCGGAGTCTGACGTGTCGGATGCCCTGATTGCATTTTGGACGCTTTTTTCCAAAGAAACGATTCGCTTTCTCAAGGTCTGGAAGCACACGCTTTTTGCGCCCGTACTCACGAGCTTTCTCTACCTTGTCGTTTTCGGCGAAGCGCTTGAGAAGCACCTCTCCGTCTACGCGGGCGTGAGCTACACGAGCTTCATTGTCCCGGGGCTCATCATGATGACGGTGCTGCAGAACGCCTTTTCCAATACGGCCTCGTCGCTCATTCAGTCGAAGATCTCGGGGAACCTCGTTTTCATCCTGCTCCCCGCGATCCCGGGACCCGCGATCGCGGCGGCCTACATCTGCGCGAGCTTTGTGCGCGCGGCGATAGCCGGAATCGGTGTTTACGTCGTCTGCATGGTCTGGGCGGCGCCTTCGGTGGCAAATCCCTTCTATCTCTTTGCGTTCGCCTTCTGCGGCGTGATCATCATGGCTTCGCTCGGTCTCATCACGGCGCTCTGGGCCGAGAAGTACGATCAGATGGGCGCCGTGATGAACTTTGTCGTGATGCCGCTCACGTTCCTTTCGGGCGTTTTTTATTCGGTCGAGTCGCTCCCGCCCGTCTGGCGGCAGCTGAGTCTCTTCAATCCGTTTTTTTATCTTGTCGACGGCTTCCGTCAGGGCTTTTTCGGAACCGGTACGACGAATGCGCCGCTCTCGCTCATGATCGTCGCGCTCACGGCGCTCGCTGTCATGGCGGCCGCCGTGACGCTTGTGACCCGCGGCTGGAAGATCCGTGCCTGAGACGCTGACGCTTGCGGCAAGCAAAAAGGCTTGGGATCACGCGAGGTCCCAAGCCATTTTCTAATCGTTCGGTCTGCGCTCGAGGCTGGCCCGAATCAAGTCCGGTCGTTCGGTGCGCCGGTTACCAAACCTTGTAGTCGACGCCGATCCCGAAGCCCCAGGCGGCCGTGTTGCCGTCCGTCATCGGGCTGTCTTTGACTTCCGAACTGTCACATGAGCATCACGGTCGGGATGATCGTCGTATCCCAGCCGACCTTGTGTGTGCTTGCTTCATGCTTGTGCCGCTTCGCGCTTCATGCGCCGCATCAAGGCGACGCCGATTACGCAAAGAAGCGCCGAGGAGGCGATGAAAAGTATCGCCGTCGACGTGGTTGCCTCACCGATCGACGTGAGCGGGGCTACCAGGCCGCCGCCCCCGAAACCGACGGCGCCGAGAATCGCAGCGGCAAGCCCCGAGCGCGGACGATGGCGCGAAAGGGCTGCCGTCATGGCAGCGGGCAGCGTGAGTCCGAGCATCACGAGGAGTGCGAAATAGACGGGGACGATCGCCAATAAAGAAGCTTCGGCCGCGTAGAGCGCGGCGACGCCCGAGGAGGCGGCGAGCATGCCGACTGCCCCCGCGAGCATCGCAAAGGCGGGCGAAGCGAGCTTGCCGGAGAAAGCGGCGCCCGCCGCAATGCCGAGTGCCATGGCGCCGAAGAAGAAGCCGTACTCGGTGGCAGAGAGTCCGAAGTGCGTCTGGAAGATAAAAGGCGACGAGGCGATGTGCGCGAAGAGCACGGCCGACGAAAAGATCTGCTGAAGTACGATTGCAACGAACACCGGGTCGCCGAAAAGCCGCCGTACGCTCGTCCCAAGCGTTTCCGACGGTTCCGGCGTGCGCTCCTCGATCGCCGAGGCGCTTTGCGGAACGACGTCGGGGGTTGCCTTGCTTTTGGTGCTGCGGCGTCTGTCGGCGGGCGAGCGTGTTTCCGCGAGGCGCGTAAAGGTGATCGCAAGGAGCACGATGCCCGCTGCAAAGAGAATCCAAAAGATTCCGCGCCAGCCGATGGCGTCCGCAATGAGCGAACCCAAAAGCGGTGCCGTGATCGGCGCAATGCCCTGGATCGAACCCATGACGCCCATGAAGCTCCCGAGAGCTTTGCCCGTATAGCGGTCTGCCGCGACGGCGCGCGACATCACGATCGCGCCCGAGGCGCCGAGGCCCTCAAGAAAACGCATCGCGAGGAAAATTTGGACGTTCGGTGCCGCTGCTGCGCCGAACGTTGAGGCGGCGAAGACAAGTAGGCTCCAAAGGAGCGGCTTGCGCCGCCCCTTGACGTCGGAGAGCGGTCCGACAAAGAGCTGCCCGATCGCGAGCCCCCACATTGTCATCGAAAGCCCGAGCTGCACAGTCGAAGGCGACGTTTGGAAGTCGAGCGCCTGTTCTGGGAGCGTCGGCAGGTAAAAGTCCGTGACAAACGGACCGAACGCCGCCAACGCGGCAAGAAAGAGGAGCAGAAAAAGGCGCGAATTTTCTGCGGGCGGCGAGAAAAAGCTGCGCGGCGAGCTGCCGGCGGTTTCATGTGTTTCTTTCGCGGTAGACGTTGCTGCGCGTGCGTCTTCCGAAGTCGTTGATTCTTTTTTCTCTTGCGTTGATGCCGGATGCAAAGACGTCAAAGCGGCCTCCGTTGTTTTTTCTTTTTGTTGTCGGCTGCGTCGAAAGTCGGGCGCGCGCCGAGGAAATGCGCCCTCGGGTGTCCGTCGGCGCAAAAGCTTTCCGGCGGACGAAACGAGTTTACGGACTGGAATCCGTGTGAATCTGAAGCGAGCGGCAAGGATAAGGGCGAATTGGGTGCGAATTGATTGCTAGAGCGAATGCTTCGATTGACTTTCTCTTGTGGTGAGGTTTAGAGGCATGTAAACAGCAACGGTCATGAGCAACCGTTGCCTCTCGCCAACTTATCTCATTTACCCCCTCGAAGGCTTGCGAAAGCAAAGCTCAAAGCAGGTGCGACTTCTGAATGAGCGAAATTGCCAAAGAAACGGTTAAATCAAGGCGTTCGCAAACCTGAGGCATGTTCAGAATTGAACTTGCAAAGAAAATGAGAGCGCTTTGCGCTCGGTATTTTTTCGGAGGAAAACCGCACAATGACAGTCAAAGTTGTCTGCCACATGATTTCATCCGTCGACGGCCGTCTTTTGCCCGGCCGTTGGACGAAGCCCGTCCATCCCGTCAACGTTACGGAGTGCTATGAGGCCGCCGCGTCGAATTTTCCCGCGGACGGCTGGCTCATCGGCCGCACCTCGATGGCGCAATACGACGATTCGATCTCGGAAGGTGCGCCCGCGGGGAAGCGCGGCGCCGATGAGCCGCGTCCGACACCCTTTGTCGGCAAGCGCGAAGGCCGCATGCTAGCGGTCGTGACGGACCCGAAGGGCAAGCTCCGCTACACGACGCCGACGCTCTCGACGGGCGAGCATCTCGTCGCCGTTCTCGCCCCCGATACGGCCGAGGATTATCTCGAAGAACTGCGCCGCGTGGGCGTCTCCTATGTCTTTGAGGGCGAAGGCGAGAAAAAGCTCGAAGGTGCGCTCACCGCGCTCGAAGAAACCTTCGGCGTGAAGCTCATCCTGCTCGAAGGCGGCGGCCTCATCAACGGCAGCTTCCTCAAGGCGGGCCTCATCGACGAATTCTCGATTCTCGTTTATCCGGCCGTTGACGGCCTCGCGGGCGTCCCCTCGATTGTGGGTTACGCGGGCGAAGCGCACGAACAGCCTGCCGCAGGGCAGCCTCTGGAACTTATTGAAGCCAAAACGCTCCCGGGCGGCGTCGTGTGGCTGCGCTACCGCGTCGAGCACTCGGCAGCCTAACGCGCACTGCGCAAAAGAATAAATAAAGCCGGCGGTACGGATGCAATGTTCGTGCCGCCGGCTCTATAGGTTCAAAAAAGGTCGAGACGCGCTCAACAGATGCGCGGCAATTGTTCGCCTGTGAGCCAGTCGACCGTACGTACGCCGCCCATCGGCGTTCGCATTTCAACAAACCCCGGGTGCGCTTCCGTAACCGTACCGATAACGGCCGCGTCCCTGCCGCGTGCATTGGCGTGCATGGCGGCGAGTGCAGCGTCGGCTTCGTTGGCCGGGACGATCGCGATAAGTTTGCCTTCGTTGGCCACGTAAAGCGGGTCGAGTCCCAGGAATTCGCAGGCGGCGCGAACGGCGTCGGAAACGGGAATCGCCGTTTCTTCAAGCATCATGCCGACACCGCTTTCGCCTGTGATTTCGTTGAGCGTCGTTGCGAGGCCGCCTCTCGTCGGGTCGCGCAGCACGTGGGTGTCGGGTGCTGCGGCGAGCACGTCGGCCACAAGATCGGCAAGCGGCGCACAGTCGCTTTCGAGCGTCGTGCCGAATGTCATGTTTTCTCTGAGCGACATGATCGTCATGCCGTGCTCGCCGATGCCGCCCGAGACGAGGATCTTGTCGCCCGGCTGCGCGTTCTTGCCGCTGATCGTTCGGTCGGTGAGCTTTTCGCCGATGCCCGAAGTCGAAATGTAGACGCCGTCGCCTTTGCCGCGTTCAACCACTTTGGTGTCGCCCGTGACGATGGCAACCCGGGCTTCACGGGCGGCTTCGGCCATCGAGCACACGATGCACTCAAGGTCGGCGAGCGGAAAGCCTTCCTCGAGAATGAAGCTTGCGCTCAGGTAAAGGGGCTTCGCACCGCACATCGCCACGTCGTTGACGGTGCCGCAGACGGCGAGGCGTCCGATGTCGCCCCCGGGGAAGAAGAGGGGCTTGACGACATGCGCGTCGCAGGAAACCGCAACGGGGCGCACTATCGGCGGCATCACGGCGCCGTCGTGGCCTTGGTCGAGCCAGTCGTTGCGAAAGTGTTCGGCAAAAAGCTGCTCGATGAGTTCGGCCGTGGCGCGCCCGCCCGAGCCGTGGATCATTTCGACGGCACCGCGGCGGATGTCGATTTTGCGTGCATAGCCGGGTTTGACGGGCATTTTCTTCCTCCTTGAATGAGTCGCTTTTTGCGTTGTCACTTGGCTTTTGCTGTGCGTCAGCTGCGCCGGCCGTAGCGCCAGGCAGCCGCACAGGCACCTTCGGACGACACCATGCAGGCGCCGATCGGGTGGGCGGGCACGCAGACGGTGCCGAAGAGCCGACACTCGCGAGGCGTTTTCTCGCCGCGCAGAATTGCGCCGCATTCGCAGGCTTTGTTGTCTCGTACGATGCGCTCGGGCATCTCAAACCGCTTTTCGGCGTCAAACGAAGCGAATTCGTCCCTGAGGCGCAGTGCCGAGTGCGCGACGCTGCCCAAGCCCCGCCACTCGAAGCGCTCGCGCAGCGTGAAGATCGAGTCGGTGAGCGCAATGGCCTTCAAGTTCCCTTCGGCGGTGACGGCGCGTGCAAATTCGTTTTCAACCTCGGCGCGTCCTTCGTTGGCTTGGCGCACGAGCATGAGAACCGCCAAAAGCATGTCAAGCGGCTCGAACCCGGCGATCACGACGGGGAGCTTCCATTTCTCGGCAAAGGGCTTGTAGGGGTTCGAGCCGATCACGGTCGAGACGTGCGCGGGGCCGACGAGCCCGTCGAGCTTCGGCGCGTCGGGGCGCTCGGGCGCTGTCGCGAGAATGTGCTCCATCGCGGCGGGCGTCAGCACGTGGTTGCAGAAAACGGAAAAGTTTTGAAGCCCTTCGCGCTCTGCGGCGAGGATTGCTGCGGCTGTGGGCGGCGTTGTCGTTTCAAAGCCGATGGCAAAGAAGACGACTTCGCGTTCGGGATTCTCGCGTGCGATTTTGAGCGCGTCGAGTGGCGAATACACCATGCGTACGTCGCCGCCCTGTGCGCGGCAGCTAAATAGCGACAGCCCCTTTGAAGCGGGCACGCGCAAGGTGTCGGCATAGGTGCAGAGAATGACGCCCTTTTGAAGCGCGAGCTCGATCGCCATGTCGATGCGGCCGATCGGCAGCACGCACACCGGACACCCCGGCCCGTGAATCATGTGCACAGCGGGCGGCAAAACGTCTTCAAGCCCCCAGCGGCTGATGACGTGCGTGTGACCGCCGCAGAACTCCATGAAGCGGTACTGACGGTCAGGCACCACCGTACGGGCGATTTCGGCCGTGATGCGGCGCGCTTCTTCGGCGCCGCGGTACTCGTCGACGTACTTCATTGGGCCGCTCCCTTGGTGGCGTCCGAAGCCGCGTCGGCCGCGCCCGTCGTGCGCAATAGTTCGAGCGTTTCGGCGGCCTGCGCTTCGTCGATGCGGTTGAGCGCAAAGCCAACGTGCACGATCACCCAGTCGCCCGGGCGCGGCTCGTCAATGAGCGAGACATCGATTTCTTTTTCAATGCCGCCGAAGTCGGCTCGGGCGCGAGCCGCATCGGCGTTGACGGCGATGAGTTGAGCGGGAACGGCAAGACACATGGCGGCGAGCGGCTCCTATCGAAAGATGCGCGGCCGGCGCGCATGAGAGCGTCGGCCGTGCGGGACTCGTTTCTACAGTTCTACGCGAAGGCGTCGGTTTTGGAAATAGGTCCGAAGCCGTACTCGGGATCCGTCGGAAGTGGTGCGTGGGCCGATGCGGTTCGCCGGTGCGCTTCAAAGAAGCACTTTGCGAGCCAGGCTTCTCCGAGCGCGAGACCGCCGTCGCCCGGCGGCACGCTTTGCGGGACGCGCGGGGCATATCCTGCGGCAGCGAGCCGTTCGGAGACGTCCGAGAGAAGCACGCGGTTCAAAAAGCATCCGCCCGTGAGCGCGACGATCGGTCTTGATGGGGCGGTGCCGGTCGTCACGTACGAGCTCGCTCGAACCTCGGCCAAGCGCGCAATCGTCCAGTCGGCGAGGCTCAGTGCAAAGCCGTGGAGGAAGGTTGCCGCGGCAAGCCCCGGTTCGACACCCGCGAGGCGCGCCTGCACGAGTTCGACAAAAAGCTTCCGGAGGTCGAGTCGCGGCAGGTCAAGGGGGGCTCTTTGAGAAAGGGCTGCGCCACCCGCTGCCGACTCGCTTTCGAGCACAACGGGGCCCGAGCGGCGCTCGTAGTCGGCGGCAGCCGCTTCAAAGTGCATGGTGGCCGTCGCTTCGTCGTGCTGCACGAGCGTGATGCCGAGGATTGCGGCGGCCGCGTCGAAGTAGCGCCCTGCAGCACTCGTCCTGCGCGTCAAGGGCGAGCGCACGAGCGCCGCGATGGCGCCCGCGTGCGGCATGGTGCCGAAAAAGGGCTCGATCAGATCTGCTCGACCGATGTCGACCAAGACGGCCGCCCCCATGCGCCAAGGCTCGCGCGCTGCACGGTCGCCGCCAGGGAGCGCGATCTCGCGAAGCGCGCCGAGCCGCTCGAAGCCCGTTGCCGAGACGGCGAGAAGTTCCCCGCCCCAGATGCCGCCCTCGGGACCGAGTCCGACGCCGTCGAGCGCGAGGCCGAAGGTGCTCGACGTGCGGCCGAGTTCGGCCATGACGACGCCGACGTGCGCGGCGTGGTGCGGAACCTTGAGAAGCGGTTTCCCTGTGTCGCGTGCGAGCCGTTCGGCAAGCCGCGTCGAGAAGAAATCCGGATGGCAGTCGGCGGCGTACGCCTGCGGTTCAAGTTCGAGAATGGCCGAGAGATGTTCGACCGCCTCTTCTAGGGCTTCTGCCGTGGCGGCGTTTTCGAGGTCGCCGATGTGCTGCGTGAGAAAGGCTTCGTGCCCGCGTGTGGCCGCCGCCGTGTTTTTGAGGTAGGTGCCGAGCGCGAGCACATCGACGCCCGCTTCGTCTGCTTCGCGGGCATTGGGGTTGTCTCCGAGCATCACGGCTTCGGGTGCGAGGCCGCGTGCTCGGCGTACCCAGACCGGGCGCAGGCAGGGGGCGGGTTCGTGCACCTTGGCGACACGCACAACCGAGTCGTCGCATCGCACGAGAATGTCGCGGTTGTGCATGAGAAAGCGGTCGGCAATGTGCCCGAGCCGCGCGAGCGCTTCGTCGTTTGCAGTAACGAGGGGTTCACCGCCGGGATTTGCGCTCGTCATGACGAGGAGGAGATCGATCGCCTGATGTTCGAGCCAGTCCGTCCCGGCGGGACGCCCGAGGTACTCGTGGAAGAGAAGCGCATGAAGCGGCGCATAAGGGAGCATCACGCCGATTTCGACGAGTCCGTCGGCGATGCCGCTGAGGGCGCCCTCGGGAAGATCCGAGCGCTTTCTCGCAAGGACGATCGGATGCGCGGGCGAAAGGAGGAGCCGCTTTTCTTCGTCATTCAATTGAACGACGGTCTGCGCCGAGGCGACGTTGGCCGCCATGATCGCCAAAGGCTTTTCATCGCGGTGCTTGCGGGCGCGCAGTCGGGCGACCGCCTGCGCGCTGCGCGCGTCGCAGACGAGATGAAAGCCCCCGATTCCCTTCATCGCGACGATTTCGCCCGCAAGGATCGATCGCAGGGCGTTTTCAACGGGGTCGCCCGCAATCGCACGGCCGGCAGCGTCGGTGAAAACGAGTTTCGGTCCGCATACGGGACAGGCATTGGGCTGCGCGTGGAAGCGCCGATCGAGCGGATCTTCGTATTCGCGCAGACAGTCGGGGCACATCGGAAACCGTGCCATCGAGGTCTGCGGACGGTCGTAGGGGAGCGAATGCGTGATAGTGAAGCGCGGTCCGCAGTGCGTGCAGTTTGTGAAGGCGTAGCGCCAGCGCCGCCCCTTGGGGTCGAACATATCGGCAAAACATGCATTGCACGTTGCCGCATCCGCCGTAATGGCGGTCGTCACGTGCCCGCCCGCGCGCGAAGCCGTGATGGAGAAGTCTTCAAGCCCTTGGCATTCGGCCGGGTGCATTTCGATCGTATCGATGCGCGCGAGGGGCGGCTTTTCGTCTAGGAGCGCCTTTGGGAAGCGCTCGAGCGCTTCCCGCGGCCCTTCAAGATGGATCCCGACGCCCGCTTCGTCATTGAAGACGAACCCCGTGAGGCCGAGCGCAAGTGCAATGCGGTAGACGGTCGGGCGAAAGCCCACGCCCTGCACGAGGCCCGTGACGCGTACGACGCGCGCTTCACGATTGTCGTGCGCACTGGTTTGCAATTCCTTCGTCATGCCGCGCCGCCTCCTTGCCGCCCGTCCATGGTTGGTCAATGTTTCGAAGGCCGTCGGCCGCAGGGCGCGCTTTCGACTCCTTTTCTCGCGTGCTCGCTGCGGTTCGGCCGCGTCCGCTCTAGATGCCGGCGAGTGTGTGCTCGGCTTCGAGCCACTTAAGCCACGTGTCGAGCCCCTCGCCCGTGATCGCGCTCGTGCGGATGATCTTCGCGCGGGGATTGACGCGCCGCGCGTAGGCTTCGCACTTCTCGACGTCAAAACGCAGATAGGGCAGGAGGTCGACCTTGGTGATGAGAACGAGGTTGGCCGCGCGGAACATGTCCGGGTACTTAAGGGGCTTGTCTTCGCCTTCCGTGACGGAAAGGAGCGCCACCTTGTGCGCTTCGCCCAAGTCGAACTCGGCCGGGCAGACGAGGTTGCCGACGTTTTCAATAAAGAGAATCGATTCAGGTTCGGGGTCGAGCACTTCGAGCGCTCGCTCGATCATGGCGGCGTCGAGGTGACAGCCCTTGCCGGTATTGATCTGAACGGCGCGCGCGCCCGTCGAACGGATGCGGTCGGCGTCGTTGGCCGTTTCCTGGTCGCCTTCGATTACGAGGGGCTTCGGGCCCGACTGTTCGAGGAGGCGCTTGAGCGTTGCCGAGAGGAGTTCCGTTTTCCCCGAACCCGGGCTCGATACGAGGTTGAGCGCGAGTATGCGGCGCGCTGCCAAGAGTGCGCGGTTTTTCGCTGCAACGGCGTTGTTGCGCCCGAGGATGTCTTCTTCAATCGCAACGGCGCGGCCCGCCGGGGTCGAAGCGGCATGCGCGTGCGCCGGGCCGTGCCCATGATCGTCTTCATGCGCGTGGGCGTGACCGTGCTCATGGTGATGATGGTCGTGATCCCCGTGCGAGTGCACGGTGATGTTGCCGTTTTCGTCGACATGCATGTGAACGGCGTTCGGGTCGCCGCAGCCGCAGGTGGTGCACATGTAATCAGCCCTCCGTTGTCTTCAAATGTCTGACTTTTCTTTGTTGCGTTCGGTGCTTCCTGGGGTTTGTCAGCCAGGCGCCGATCGCGTTATGAGTCTCGCTCTTCGTTCGAATTCTCACCGTCAGGGGTGCGTTCAATGAACTCGATAACCCGCATCTCGGTGCCGCCCGTGGCGGTGAGCCGGTAGCCGCCGCAGATGGGACACGGGTCGCCGTAGCGCGCCATCGGCACCGTCCGGCAGCAGTCAAGACACCAGGCTTCGCCTTTCGGGCGCTCGATTTCGAGCACTGCGTTCTCGGCAACGCCGCCTTTGCGTACGCTTTCCCAAGCAAATTCAAGACTCGGGATGTCGACGCCCGCGAGTTCGCCGATTGCTACGCGCACGGCTCGAACGGACCGCACGTCGTTGGCGGCGGCCGTGCGTTCGACGATTTCGATGATGCCTTCTGCGATGGAAAGTTCGTGCATGGGTCGCTTGGCCTTTGTGTGTCTGTGGGACGCTAAACCGGAATCTGCTGCGCGCGGCCCGTGTAGGCAAATTCTATCGGCACGCAGGGGTCGAGCCCGAAGAGCACGCGCCGCACCTGTGCTTCGAGCCGGCAGCGCGAAGCGGGCGGCGCGTCGTTGTAGCAGCGCTTCACGAGCGCGAGAAGAATGCGCTGCCCCGCGCCATAGGGCGCGAACTGCCATTCTGTCGGCGACGTGATGCGAAGCGTCGCCACTTCGCCCGATTCGTCAAGCCGCACGGCGTGCGCCAAAAGGCCGCGAGCGGTTTCGACGAGCGAAATCGCCTCACGGCGCTTCGCGCCGCTCTCTTCTTCGGCAAAATGCCAGACGATCGAGTCGGCGTAGGCGCGCGAGGGCGCTTCGCCGCGGGTGGCCAAAAGGCGCTTGGCGTGCCGAAGCGCAATGGCGAGTTCGAGGAGCCGCGAACCCAAAAGCGAAACGGGCGAGATGCCGTTTTCGGCCAAAAGAGTTTCGACGGCCGGGTGCGCGCTTCGCATGCGGGAGAGCGTCCCCGTGAGACGGGGCGTTCCCTGCCAGAAGGGCGAGAGTTCGAAGTCCGTCTCAACGAGCATGCGGTTCAGCAGCTCCTCGGCAAAGGCGTTCGTCGTCTTCTCTGTTCGAACGGGCAGAAACGGAATTTCGATTTCGCACGCACCCTTGCCCTTTTCGAGCATTTGCGAGAAGAGCGCGGCGGCAGCGAGCGGCTTTTCGCCTGCCGCATGACTGCGTGCCCAAGCTTCAAGCGACGCGCAAGTTTTGCGCTCGAGGTCGAAGCGCTCGGGTGCTTCGCCGTAAACTGCACTGCGTGCGACGGCAAGGGCTTCTTCTAGGAGCGTTTCGGCCGAGCGAAAGCCTGCGTCAACGCGGCGCTGATGCGCGGGACTCGTGAAGAGGGCTGCGTCCCCGCTGGGGTCGGCCGAGAGAAGCACTTCGACGATGCGGCCGAGTTCGACGCGCATGCGGCCGATCGCGCGGCCGGCTTCGGGTGCGTGCTGGAGCCCTGCCATGCGGGCGGCGTCGGCAACGAGAACGCGGATCGTCTCGACGATCGCTTCCAGAACGACGCCGAGCTCGGCGAGGCGGCCCGTTCGAACAACGGGGCCAGGAACGCCGAGCGCGGCCGCGCGTGCTTCGTCAAACGCAACGAGCTGCGCGATCGGGCAGAGGCCGAAGAGAAGCGTCACGAGACGTCGGGCCTTCCCGCGGTTTTCGGGCGCGCAAAGAAGTCGGGCGGGTGCGGCCGTCCGGGTGTTTGTGAGCGAGAGCGTGAGGCGCCCCGTCGGCTTCATGCCGACGCAGACGTGGATGGCACCCGTTTCAATCATGCGCGCCTCCCTGCGTCGGCGTTCGGTCGGCGCGATCGGCTTTCTCAAGGTACGGCTGCGAAGCTTGGACGGCGTCTGCGACGCGGGCGTCATCCTTGGCAGAGGCGCTTGCGCCCGCGAAGAGCGCGCGGCGCGAGAGCCGCTTCTTAAAAAACGGTTCTGCGGGACTTTCCTCGGCGGGCGCTTCAGGCGCCTTCGGCGTGAGCGCCGGCGTTTTTTCCATGTCCTTGGGCGGCGCAATCCGAATCGGAATCACGCGGCGCAGCTCGCCGTCGGCCGTGGGCGGCACCCAAGCGGTTGCCGCCTCGTCGTCTTCGGGGATCGCCTGCGCGGTGAGCATGTTTTCGAAGGCGAAGTTTGCAATGAGTTCGGCCGTTTCCTGGTCGCCCACGTCGAGCACGGGGCTCTTTAAAGAGAGCGCAAGAAAGCGCCCGAGCACCTCGTCGTCGATCGCGGTAAAGGGGAAGTCGCCCGCCGGAAGTTCGATCGTGCGGGTGGTGCCCGAGGGCAGGTCCACCCACGCTTCGCGCGCGCCGCAGGCATAAACGGCGAAGATCGCCCAAGGGGTCACGACGGTGCCGAACCAGTCGTTGCCGAAGCGCCGAAAGCGCACGGCCTTGACCGAGAGCTTCGGATTGAGGACGGGCAGCCCCCGCATGCGGCACGCTTCGATTTCGCGGAATCCGCGCTCGAAATCGTCCGCCGGCGACTGTGCGAACACGCGAAGCTGTCCTTTGGCGTTTCCTGCGACCATATGTGGCTTGAGGCTCCTTCCCGGGGTGAGAGGCGGCGCGTCCGATCCGAGCGGGGCGCACTCTATTTTTGAAGTATATGGAGGGGATAGAGCGCTTGAAATCGGTCGAAAGACGAGTTGGCACTCATCATTTGGTAGGGGCGCGGCTTTCGGAGGCGCAGTTCTCTAATCACAACTAAGTCTTTCGGCGGATGGGTTTTTCGTCCGATCTCTACCGACGTCCGATAGGCAGCGCGCTCCCTCGCGCCTAATCTCTGAAGTGTGCGCGGGGCAGAAGACGTTTTTGTCGTCCGTCCCCTTCGCTTTCGATTTTTTCGTTGCTCTTTTTGTCTTCACGCTTCGCTTGCGCGCCGCTTCGCCGGTTCGGTGCCGCTCGCGCAGTTCAAAGGCGGCTTACGCCTTTGAACGGGGCGAACGAGCGCGCTTGAAGCGTATGTCGGATGCGGCTCCCGTTGCGGCGGGGCCGACGTACCGCACGTTAACGGGCGCCGCATGCCGGAACCGAAGTCTGAGAGCAGGACGAATAAACGCAGAAAAAGCAGGGGCGCGGCTCGACGAGTCTCTCCGCCGCCGAAGCACTGCGCATGAACGCGCTCGTGCGGCTCGCGCCTATAAAGCGGCTCGAGCAGCACGGACAACCCCAAAAGAGGGAGACCCGCAATATGTTTGAAACGCAATACGAAGCGCTTCGCCGCCAGGGCATCAGCCGCCGAAGCTTCCTGCAGTTCTGCTCGCTCACCGCAGCGAGCCTCGGACTCGGAAGCGCGGGCGCGCAGGAAATTGCCGACGCGATGCAGACGAAGCCCCGCACCCCGGTCGTTTGGCTGCACGGGCTCGAGTGCACCTGCTGTACCGAGTCCTTCATTCGCTCCTATACGCCGGTCGCCAAAGACATGGTGCTCTCGATGGTGTCGCTCGACTACGACGACACGATTATGGCTGCCGCCGGCCATCAGGCCGAAGAGTCGCTCGAAGAGACGATCGAAAAGTACAAGGGCAACTACATTCTCGCCGTCGAAGGCAACGTGCCGCTCCATGACGGCGGCATCAACTGCATTCCGGGCGGGGAAATCTTTCTCGACAAATTGAAGCACGTCGCCAAGGACGCCAAGGCCGTGATCGGCTGGGGCTCCTGCGCCGCCTGGGGCTGCGTGCAGGCTGCCAAACCCAATCCCACGCACGCCGTGCCGATTACGGAAGTGATTACGGATAAGCCCATCGTTCTCGTGCCGGGCTGCCCGCCGATTCCGGAAGTGATGACGTCCGTCATCACCTACATCCTCACCTACGACCGTCTGCCGCCGCTCGATCGGCTCGGACGCCCGAAGATGTTCTACGGTCAGCGTATTCACGACAAGTGCTACCGCCGCGGACATTTCGATGCCGGTCAGTTTGCCGAAGCCTTCGACGACGAAGGCGCCAAGCTCGGCTACTGCCTCTATAAGCTCGGCTGCAAGGGGCCGACCACCTACGCGCCCTGCTCGACCGTTCAGTGGAATGAGGGTCTTTCCTGGCCCGTGAAGTCCGGTCACGGCTGCATCGGTTGCGCCGAGCCCAACTTCTTCGACAAGGGCTCCTTCTACGAACACGAAACGACCGTGCTGCCGCCGGGGTTCGGCGGCATCGAAGCCACGGTCGACAAGGTCGGCCTCGCGACGGTTGCCGTCGTCGGCGTCGCCGCTGCGGCGCACGCGGCCATGTCCGCGGTTGCGCAGGCGCGCGGTCGCACCAACAAGGAAATCGGAGGTAAGGAATAATGAGCGAACGTCGTATTGTCGTCGACCCGGTCACCCGCATCGAAGGGCACCTGCGCGTGCAGGCCGTGCTCGGCGAAGACAACAAAATCGTCGACTCGATGAGCACGGGCACGATGTGGCGCGGCCTGGAAGTCATTCTGAAGGGGCGCGATCCGCGTGACGCCTGGGCTTTTGTGGAGCGCATCTGCGGCGTTTGCACGGGCATTCACGCGCTCTCGGCCGTGCGCGCTGTTGAAGACGCGATCGGCATCAAGATCCCGAAGAACGCCAACATCATCCGCAACCTCATCAACGCGACGCTTTATACGCACGACCACCTCGTGCACTTCTATCAGCTCTCTGCGCTCGACTGGGTGGACGTCGTGAGCGCGCTTGAAGCCGATCCGCGCGAAACGGCCGAGCTGCAGCAGAAGATTTCGCCGCACCATCCGCTCGCGGCCGTGGGCTACTTCCGCGACGTGCAGAATCGTCTGAAGAAGTTCGTCGCCTCGGGCCAGCTCGGCATCTTCAACAAGGGCTACTGGGGGCATCCGGCGATGAAGCTGCCGCCCGCAGTGAACCTTCTTGCCGTGACGCACTACCTCGAAGTCCTCGACTTCCAGCGCGAAATCGTGCGCGTGCACACGATTCTGGGCGGCAAGAATCCGCACCCGAACTACCTCGTAGGCGGCGTTGCCTGCCCGATCAACATGCACGACACGGGCGCGCAGGGCACGATGGTGAACGAGGTTACGCTCAACTACATGCGCGACATCGCCAAGAAGTGCGTCGAGATGGTCGAAAACGTCTATCTGCCCGACATCAAGGCGATCGCTTCGTTCTATCCGGAATGGTTCCGCTACGGCGCCGGTCTCGCCAACAAGAACCTGCTCTGCTACGGCGACTTCCCGGAAATCGCCAACGACTGGTCCGACAAGAGCCTGCAGCTGCCGCGCGGTGCGATTTTGAACGGCAACTTGAACGAAGTCTTCGACGTCGATCTGCGCAACCCCGACGAAATTCAGGAGTTCGTCGATCACTCCTGGTACAAGTACCCGGATCAGAAGAAGGGGCTCCACCCGTGGGACGGCGTCACCGATCAGGCCTACGAATTGCCGCAGGGGAGCGATGGCACTCGCACGAAGTTCTCCTGGCTCGCGGCCGACGGCAAGTACAGCTGGATCAAGAGCCCGCGCTGGAAGGGCAACTTCATGGAAGTCGGCCCCTTGGCGCGCCTCGTCATGGGTGTTGCTAAGAACGTGCCGCACATCAAGGAGCCCGCGCTTGCGCTCCTTGAAGAGCTCAACCTGCCGCTCGAAGCGGTCTTCTCGACGCTCGGTCGTCACGCGGCGCGCGCACTTGAGTGCCACTGGTCCGCCAAGAAGATGGTGCAGTACGTCGACGACCTCACCGCCAACATCAAGGCGGGCGACGAGACCGCAGCCGACATGACGTTCTGGGATCCGAAGACGTGGCCGAAGGAATGCCGCGGCGTGGGCCCGTGCGAAGCGCCTCGCGGTGCGCTCGGGCACTGGTGCGTCATTCGCGACACGCGCATCGCCAACTGGCAGGCCGTTGTGCCGACCACTTGGAATGCGTCGCCGCGCTCGCCCGAAGGACAGATGGGCGCCTTCGAGCTTTCGCTCATCGGCACCCCCGTGGCGGATCCGGAGCGCCCGCTCGAAATCATCCGCACGATCCACAGTTACGACCCGTGCCTCGCCTGTGCCACGCACCTTTTCACCCCCGAGGGCGAAGAGCTCTGCCGCGTGCAGGTTCGCTGAGGGCACGAAGGAGCCCTTCCTATGAAAATCGATCCTGTCACCTTTGAGGTCGACGTCTCGGCCGGCACGAAGCCCATCTACGTATGGGAAGCGCCCGTGCGCGTCTGGCACTGGGCGATGGCGGTCTGCATGTTCGTGATGATCTTCACGGGCTTCATCATCGGCTCGCCCCTGGTGTCGAACCTCGGCAACACCTGGGAGACCTATGACTTCGGCTACGTGCGGCTCTTTCACTTTGCAGCCGGGATGATCTTCACCGTGCTCATGGTCTATCGCCTCTATTGGGCGGTGGTCGGCAACAAGTACGCGCGCATGATCTTCATTCCGCCGCTCTGGTCTTGGAAGTGGTGGAAAGGCGTCTTCGCGCAGGTTGCCTATTACCTCTTCATGCGCAAGTCGAGTCCCGAGTACGCCGGACACAATCCGCTCGCGCAGCTCGCAATGTTTGCGTTCTTCTTCCTGGGGTCGCTCGTTCTGATCGTCACGGGGCTGGCGCTCTATGCGCAGGCTTGGGGCGCCGACACGAGCTGGATGGCCTGGTTCGGCTGGGTCTTCACGCTCTTTGGCGACGCGCAGGCCGTGCGTACCGTGCACCACGCCTTCATGTACGTGCTCATCATCTTCACGATCGCGCATATGTACATGAGCTTCCGCGAAGACGTGATGGGCGGCGCCACGACGCTCTCGTCGATGACGACGGGCTTAAGGATGTTCAAAGAAGACCATTCGGCCCATTGATCGCCTGAGCGGTCGGGTGCGGTCTGCCGAACTTTTCGGCGGGAAAGCCCGCCCGCCGCTAGGTTCGGCAGAGTCCGAAAAGACCAACCGACAACAAAAGCCGTCGGACTGCTCGCCCGAGCGTTCGACGGCTTCTTTTTGAACGGTGCACGGGCGACGCTATTGCCCGCCGCGCTCTTCTTCCTTCCACGCGCAGTAGGGATGCGCGAGGAGGTTCGAATTGAAGTAGCGCGGGTCGCGAGAGACTTCGCGCCCGAGCCAGGCGGGGCGCTCGAAAACGGCCGCTTCATCAGGGAGTTCCATTTCCGCGACGATGAGTCCCGCATTTTCGCCTTCGAAAACGTCGATCTCCCAGAAGGCACCCGCAGGCGCAGCAGCGGGGACGCGGTAGCGCACCTTTTCGACAAGCGGGCGCAGTGCGAGCTTCTCGAGCATGTCGGCCGCATCTTCGGCCGGGATCTCGTACTCGAATTCAAGGCGGCTAAAGCCTTCGGTCGCGCCCTTGACCGTCATCGTGCCGCGCCCGCCGGCAAGCCGCACGCGCACCGTGCGCGCTTTGTCGCGGCAAAGATACCCCTGGCGCATCGCTACGCCCGAGGCAAGCGCTTCGGGCGTGCGCCAGCTGTCGTCGGCGACCAAAAATTTGCGTTCGATTTCCTGAGCCATGACAAGAGAGCCTTTCTTTGCGCAGAAGCGTTTGCGCGCAATTGATCGGATCGAGCAAGCGGCAGGAAAAAGCGGTTCGCCGCTTGGCTCGAGAGCGCCCATAATTTTAGATGGACGCGGCCGTCGTGCCGTTCCGACTGACCGGTTGCGCCTTTCGCGGCGCAGCCCCATGCACATATCGGAGGATCTCTCACATGTCCTGCTGCTGCCATCACGAAGAAGAGAAAAAAGCCTGCATCTGCACCGAAGGTGAATTCCCGCAGGCGCCCGTTGTCGGCTCGCGCCGCGTCGGTCACGACTTCAAGGGCGAAAAGGCTGTCGTCTATTTCACCCGCAAGATTGATGCCGAGCATCTCAAAAAACTCTACGCGCTTGTGAACGGCGAAATCATCGGCAAGGTTGCGATCAAGCTGCACACGGGCGAGCGCCACGGCCCGAACATTCTGCCGCGCGACATGGTCGAAGCCTTCCAGAAGGACATTCCCGACTCGACGATCGTTGAAACGAATACGCTCTACGTGGGGGATCGCGACACGACAGAAAAGCACCTCGAAACCTTGAAGGTGAACGGCTGGACCTTCTGCCCGGTCGACATCATGGACGCCGAGGGCACGACGATGCTCCCAGTGAAGGGCGGCAAGCATTTCAAGGCCGTCTCGATGGGGAAGAACATTCGCAACTACGATTCGATGATCGTGCTCACGCACTTCAAGGGGCACGCCATGGGCGGCTTCGGCGGCTCGATGAAGAACATCGCAATCGGCTGCGCCGACGGCAAGATCGGCAAGCAGCAGGTTCACGCCGTGAGCGACGTGAATCTGCCTTGGGATCAGTGGCCCGGCAAGGAACTCCTCATGGAAACGATGTCCGAATCCGCCAAGGCCACGTGCGACCATTTCGGCAAGCGCATTACGTTTATCAACGTGCTGCGCCGCATGTCGGTCGACTGCGACTGCGCGGGGCTCGCGGCCGCCGAACCGACGATTCCCGATATCGGCATCCTCACCTCGACAGACATCCTTGCCGTTGACCAGGCCTCGGTCGACATGGTCTACACGCAGACGCACAACCACGACCTCGTCGAGCGCATCGAAACGCGCCACGGTCTGCACCAGCTCGCCTACATGCGCGAACTCGGCATGGGCAAGCCCAACTACGAACTCGTCGAAATCGAGTAAGCGATTCGTCCTGCGTTGTCCGTCGAACAAGCGGACGGCGCCGTAACGAATCCAACCGAAGCGCCCGCGTCGGCAGCAGCCGAAGCGGGCGCTTCGCGTTTATTCATGCCCGATCTGCGGTATTACTCGGGCAACTCGGCTGAAGTACCGAGCTTTTTGTGCGAATTCGACCTACGTATTCGTGACAATGGATTGGAAGGACGACGCGCTTCACGAGTGAAGAAGCCGACGACGTTCGAGCAAACAACAACGAAACGAAAAAGACGAGGTTCGACGCATCATGCAGAAGCGCACTTTCCTGCGCGGCGCTCTTTCGGCCGCATTCATTCTTTCGACGCCTTTCATTCTGACGGGTTGTGGGGACGAGAAGCCCGCAGCGGCCGCCGGCAAGCCCGATACAGCAAAAGCGCTCGGCAAAACCAAGATCCGCGTGGGCGTGACGGCCGGTCCGCACGCTGATATCGTCGCCAAGGCTGCCGAGGTCGCCAAGACGCACGGGCTCGAAGTTGAAGTGGTGGAATTTTCCGACTACGTCACGCCCGACATTTCTTTGAACGACGGCGCGCTTGACGCAGCCGTTTATCAGCACGAACCGTTCCTCAGAAACTTCAACGAGCAAAAGGGCACGAAGCTGGCCGTTGCCGGCCACGCCGTGGTGCAGCCGATGGGCATTTACTCGAAGCGCATTCATGCGCTCGAAGACATCAAGACGGGTGCGGCCGTTGCCATTCCGAACGACCCTTCGAACGGCGGCCGTGCGCTCATCCTTTGCGAAGAAGCCGGTCTTATCAAGCTGCGCGAAGGCCTCAAGGGGGAACCCCTCGTGCACGATATCGTCGAGAATCCGCGCGGTCTGCGCTTCATCGAGCTCGAGGCCGCACAGCTGCCGCTTTCGCTCGAAGATGTCGACGCGGCTTTCATTCCCATGAATTACGTTGTCTCCTCCGGCCTTTCACCCGAGAAGGACGGCTTCTACTTCGAGCGCCTTGACGCACCCTATGCGCTCATTGTCATTGCCGCTCGCGAGGACAACGTGAAGAATCCGGAGATCGCGACGTTCGTCGAGAGCTACCGCAGTGCGGAAACAGCCGCTTTCGTACGTGAAAAGTTCCGCGGCACGATCCTGCCGAGCTGGACGACCGAAAAGCGCAGTGTCGACGACGGCGAAAAGAAGAGCGCTTCCTAAAGTCAACGCTGCTCGCGGCCGTTTCGTGGTGAAAATCGCTCAAAACTGCTCGTTTGAGCGGAGCGCCATCGACAATAATTAGAGAATCCGCACGGGCGGGCGCAGTTTTCGGACTGCGCCCGCTTGTGCGCTCAAGCAACCTTATTTCGGAAGAACAGAAATTGGCAGTCGACCTCAATCAGTCGCTTCTCGAGCGCTTCCTGCGCTACGTGCGAATCCATACCCAGTCGAATGAAGCGTCGAACGAAGCGCCCTCAACGGCCGTACAGCTTGATTTGGCGAACGTTCTCCTCGAAGAGCTGCGCGCCATGGGTGTAGAGGCGGAAATCGGCCGGGGCGGCGTTCTTTATGCGGTGATTCCCGCGACGGCGGGTGCCGAATCGGCGCCTTCGATCGGCCTCATCGCGCACATGGATACGTCGCCCGACGCGCCGGGCGCGGGCGTGAAGCCCCAGATCGTCCGCTACACGGGCGGCGACGTGCTGCTCAATCCCGAAAAGTGCATCGTCTTTTCGGCCAAGACCTTCCCCGAAATCGGCCGCTACATCGGCGAAGAGGTCGTCTTTACGGACGGGACGACGCTGCTTGGCGCCGACGACAAAGCGGGCATTGCGGCGATCATGGGCATGGTCGAATACCTCGCCGCGCATCCGGAAGTGCCGCATGCTCGGATTGCGATCGGCTTCACGCCCGACGAAGAAATCGGCCGCGGGACGGAAAACTTCGATATCGCGCATTTCGGCGCCGATTACGCCTACACCTTCGACGGTGGCGAAGTCGGCACGCTCGAGAGCGAAAACTTCAACGCCGCCTCTGCGCTCGTCAAGATCCGCGGCGTGGGCGTACATCCGGGATCGGCAAAGGGCAAGATGGTGAACGCGCTGCGGCTTGCGGCGAAGTTCGTCGAGCGTCTCCCCGCCGAAATGAGTCCCGAGTGCACCGACGGACGCGAAGGCTTTCTCCATCCGCACGATATGACGGGCTCCGTCACCGAAGCGAGCATTCACATTCTTATTCGCGACCACGATCGTGAAGCGTTCGAAGAGAAGAAGCGCTTTCTCGCGGCGCTCGTCAAAGAACTCAAGGCCGAGTGCCCGCAGTGCGGCGCAACGCTTGAAATTCGAGAGAGCTACGAGAACATGCGCGGCTACATCGACAAGAAGCCCCGTGTTCTCGAGCTCGCGAGAGAAGCTTACCGTGCGGCCGACCTCAAGCCCGTCGAAGTGCCGATTCGCGGCGGTACGGACGGCGCGATGCTCTCTGCGAAGGGCCTCCCTTGTCCGAATATCTTTACGGGCGGCATGAATTACCACGGCGTCTACGAGTGTCTGCCCGTGAAGTCGCTCGAAAAGGCGCGCGACGTGGCGGTGGCGCTCGCGAAAATGTCCGCGACGGTCGAGTCGCTCGACTGACGCGGTGCTCTCAGCCCCGAGCGCGGCTGCCTCAATCAAAAGCCCCGATCGGTCTCGCCGAGTCGGGGCTTTTTTAGATGACTGCGGGAGTTCTCGGAACTCAGTGCTTCTTGCAGCAGTCCTTGCCGCCCGTGAAGTCTTTGCCAACGAGGCTCCCCTTTTCAACCGCACGAATCGGAATCACGCGCGGCGCGCCTTCAGCATCCTTCTTCGCCCAAGCGCCCATGCCGAAGTACATGAGAAGGAGCATTGCGATGCTCGAGCCGATCGAAACCGAGGCGTAGACCGGATCCGCTGCGAAATTGACGATGCGGAAGTAGAGCGTCGCAACCGTGTAGCCGAGCACGAGCGACCAGAGGGCCGAGAGGACCATCCAGGCCGTACCCGTCTCGCGCCGAATGACGGCGAGCGACGCCACGCACGGCATGTAGAGCAGAATGAGCAGGAGGTACGCAAAGGCACTCGAGGGCGACTCGAAGCGCGAGCGCAGCTCCGCGAGCGTCCCCGCATCCTCTTCGGCGCCGCTTTCGGCAATGGCTTCGGACGAAAGCCCGAGGGGGTCCGAGAGCGCGGCGCCCAAGTCTTTGAGGTTCTCCCACGTGGCGCCGACGGCTTCCTTGAAGGTGGCCGTGAGGGAGAAGCCTTCGCGTTCGTCAGTGCTCTCGGGCGCGGCATCTTCGGGCTGCGCCGCGTAGAGGCTGTTAAGCGTACCCACGACCGCTTCCTTGGCGAAGACGCCCGTAAAGATGCCGACGGCCGCGGGCCAATTGTCCTGCGAGACGCCCATCGGTTCAAAGGCGGGCACAATCGTGCGGCCGATCGCCGAGAGGGCCGACTTCTCGGTGTTTTCGTTGCCGAAGGTGCCGTCGGTGCCGAGGGAATTCAAGAACGTGAGTGCTGCGACCACGATCACGATCGTTTCGCCCGCGCGCAGCGTGAAGCTCTTGACGCGCTCCCAGGTGCGCTTCATGACGCCTTTGACGGTCGGGATGTGGTAGGGCGGGATTTCCATCACGAAGGTCGCCGCTTCTCCGGGCAACGCGCGACGTTTGAGCACAAAGCCCGTCAAGACCGCCGCGGCAATGCCGACGATATAAAGACAGAAAACGAGATTCTGGCCGTTCGTCGGGAAGAACGCCGTCGCGAAAAGCACGTAGACAGGCAGTCGCGCGCCGCAGCTCATAAAGGGCGTCATGAGCGCCGTGATGATGCGGTCGGCTGCGCGGTCCATTGTTCGCGCGGCCATGATGGCCGGTACGTTGCAGCCGAACCCGACAATCAGGGGGACGAAGGCTTTGCCCGGGAGTCCGAGGGTGCGCATGAAGCGGTCCATCACGAACGCCGCACGCGCCATGTAGCCCGAATCTTCGAGCGCCGCGAGGAAGAGGTAAAGGAAAAAGACGACCGGAATGAAGGTCGAGACGGTCTGCAGGCCCCCGCCGACGCCGTCGGCCAAAAGGACCTTGAGGAATTCGGGCACGCCGAGCGAGGCGAGCAGTTCGCCGAACCCCGTCACCATCACGCCGCCCACGAAGATGTCGAAGAAATCGATGAAGGCCGCACCTGCGTTCTGCGTGAAGAGAAACATCAGGTACATGATGAAGAGGAAGATCGGCAGCCCGAGCCAGCGGTTGAGAACGATGCGGTCGATTTTCTCCGAGAGCGTTGCGCCTGTGCGCGCTTCGTGCTTGACGGCCTTCTCGGCAATGCGGTCGACGAAGTCGTAGCGGCAGCTCGCGAGCGCGATGTCGAGGTCGCCTGAGAAGCGTTCTTCGTCAAAACGCTCGACCGAGGCGCGAAGTGGGTTGAGGTCGATGCCGGGGGCGAGCTTGTCTAGCCCCGAGGCCGACTCCAGAAGCTGCCCCGCAAACCAGCGCGGGCGCGAGAGACCTGCGGCCTTGAGCGTCGTCTCGAGCTCGTCGAGCTTCTCTTCAATGCGTGCGTCGAACTTCACCTGCATGGGCGGCACGACCGGGTGCGCGAGAAAGTCGAGAATCGCGTCCTTCAATTCGCTCACGCCGGTCGACTTCGAGGCGACAAGCCCTACGACGGGGCAGCCGAGCGCTTCGGAGAGACGATCGAGATCGACGTCGATCTTGTGCTGCGCCGCGATGTCGAGCATGTTGACGACGACGAGCATCGGTACGCGCATTTCAATGAGCTGCGCGGTGAGAAAGAGGTTGCGCTCGAGGTTCGATGCGTCGACGATGTTGAGAACCGCCTGCGCTTCACCCGTGAGAATGTAGTCGCGCGAAATGCGCTCGTCGTCGCCCGAAGCGGCCGAGGGCGTAATCGAATAGATCCCGGGGAGGTCGACGATTTCAACCGACGTTCCCTTGTGCGTAAAGCGCCCCGTCTTCTTGTCGACGGTAACGCCCGGCCAGTTGCCGACTTCCTGGTGCGAGCCGGTGAGTTCGTTAAAAAGCGTGGTCTTGCCGCAGTTTGGGTTGCCGACCACGCAGATGATTTTTTCCTGCATGTTGCTTGGGGCGGATGATCATTCGTCGGTGCGCGGCGCTGCTCTCATCGGGTCACTTCTATGCACAGCCGATGAGTCGTGCAGACAGTTCGGCGCGCGCACGTGCTTTTCGTTTTATGGGTGCGACGAGCTCAGATCGCCATTTAGTCGACCGGCTCGATTTCAATCAATTCGGCTTCGTTGCGCCGCACGCTGATAAAGCTGCCGCGCACGCGGATTTCAACGGGGTCGCCGAGCGGTGCAATGCGCACGACTTCGAATTCAACGCCGGGCGTTGCGCCGAGCATGAGAAGCCGGCGTCGATACTCCTTTTCGCCGCGCTTGTAGCCGGTGATGCGGCCTCTGCCGCCAACCGGAATTTGCTTTAGATGCATGATTCGGGGTCCGTCAAATCGTTTTGGGAGGCACTTCGAGTCCGCGTTGGCGGCACAGGAGCTTTGGCAGATGGGGGTGACAAAAGTCGTTGCCCGAAGGGCTCCTCGCGTGGGGAAGGGCGGACGGCGCCTCAATGTAAGAACGATATTGTCGTGATAACCGCGACCGATCGCCACTCGGTTAAATCTAAATGAAATAGTTTCTCAAATCGTTTTTCGAGCCAATTGACTGGCGTCAAAAATTTGGACGTCAGGAAAACCCGCAATTCGCGACACACGATTTTTGGGCCCGAACGCGGAAAAAATAAACGCCTCGTTCGCGGTATTACAGCCATGCAGTCATCTTTCGCGCTGTAGTGCAGCGGCACACTCAGCGATCGCTATCCTTGCGGATGGACGTCGTGCGCGATTGGCGAACGGCGGAGCACTACAAAGCAAAAGTCAAAAGAAAAAACTCATGCAGCACGAAGAAAAGAATTCAGCAGGCACAACGGAGGTTCGGGCATTTGAGCGAACCATGAAGGCGCGCCACCTCATCATGCTCTCTTTGGGCGGCGTCATCGGAACTGGGCTCTTTCTGAATACCGGTTGGGTGCTTTCGCAGGCCGGGGCTTTCGGCACGATTCTCGCTTACCTTGTGGGCGCCTTTACCGTGTCGCTCGTCATGATGTGCCTGGGAGAACTCGCCTGCGCGATGCCGGAAACGGGCTCGTTTCACGTTTACGCCGAACGCTTCATTTCTCCCGCAACGGGTTTTCTGGTGGTCATTTCCTACTGGCTCACTTGGACGCTTGCGCTCGGCACGTCGTTGACTGGGGCGGGCATGGCGATGCAGTACTGGATTCCGGAAATTCCCGTTTGGATCTGGTGCATTTTCTTTGCGGTGCTCATCCTCGGCATGAACGTTTTTACGACGCGCATCTTTGCAGAGAGCGAATTCCTGTTTTCGATAGTGAAGGTTGTCACCATTCAGGTCTTCGTCATTCTCGGCATACTCGCGCTTTGCGGCGTTCTGCCCCTCGCGGACGGTTCGCCTTCGCCTGGTCTGGAGAACATCACGAAAAACGGCTTCTTCCCGACAGGAGTGCTTCCAATTCTCTTCACCATGGTGACCGTGAACTTCGCCTATTCGGGTACGGAACTCATCGGCATCGCTGCGGGCGAAACGGAAAATCCGCAGAAAGTGATTCCCGCCGCAATTCGCACAACGGTACTGCGTCTCGTGCTTTTCTTTGTCGGCACTGTCTTTGTGCTCGCCGCGCTCATTCCGATCGATCAGGCGGGCGTAACAAAGTCGCCCTTTGTTGACGTCTTTGAGCGCATCGGCATTCCGTATACGGCTGACATCATGAACTTCGTGATTCTTACGGCCATTATTTCGGCAGCCAATTCCGGTCTCTACGCTTCGGGCCGCATGGCTTGGTCGCTCGCTTCGCGCGGGCTGCTCCCGAAGGCACTGGCCAAGCAAAACGAACGAGGACTTCCCGTGAACGCACTTCTGTTCTCAATGGTGGGCGGCATTTTTGCGCTTCTGACGAGCGTCTATGCTGCCGACACGGTCTTTGTCGTGCTCACGGCTATTTCGGGACTGGCAGTCGTGATCGTCTGGGCGTCGATTTGTCTGGCGCATTTCAACTTCCGCAGGCGCTTTGCGAGCGAGGGCGGCGACCTTTCGACGCTCCCCTATCGGGCGCCGGGTTATCCGGTCGTACCGCTTTTGGGATTTGTCCTTTGTGTGGGCTCCTGCATCGGTCTGGCGTTCGATCCGACGCAGCGCATTGCGCTCTACTGCGGCATTCCGTACATCATCCTTTGCTACGCGGTGTATCCGTTTGTCTCAAAGAAAAGTGCAGCCGCACGCGAAGCGCAAAAGTAAAAAAGCCGCGCTCGAACTTGGTCGGGCGCGGCGTCTTCTTAGATCGGGAGCGCCTCAAATTCGGGGACGCTCTTAAAAACTGCAGCGAGTTTCTTTTTAGCGCAGGATGAAGTTCACTGCAAAGGCCGCACTGATGATGTACATGACGGGCGTTACGTTGCGCCAGCGTCCCATCAGAACCTGCACGAGCGTGTAGGAAATGAAGCCGAAGCCAAAACCCGTGGCGATATTGAAGGTAAGCGGCATGCCGACAATCATCAGAAACGCGGGGATGGCGATCTCCAGGCGGTCAAAGCGAATATTGACGACTTCCTGCATCATGTAAACGCCTACCATGATGAGCGCGGGGGCCGTGGCATAACCCGGCACGATGCCTACGAGCGGAATGAGCAGAAACGCTGCAGCAAAAAGAACCGCGGTCGTGACGGCAGTGAGGCCCGTGCGGCCGCCCGCAGCGACGCCTGCGGCGCTTTCAAGGTACGAGGTCGCGGTTGTTGCGCCGACAATCCCGGAGAACATGGTGCCGATCGAGTCCGTGATGAACGCACGGTCGAGGTTGCGGATGTGGCCGTTGGGCTCCATGAAGCCCGCCTTGCGCGAGAGGCCGATGAGCGTACCCATGTTGTCGAAGAGGTCCACCATCGTAAGCGTGAAGATGATGGTGAAGAGCCCGTGGCTCAGCGCGCTGCCGAAATCTAGTGCGAGAAAGGTGGTCGACAGGTCAGGCACGGAGAAGGAGAAGAGGTCTCCTTCGGGGAGTTTTTGAACACCTAAAACGAGGCTCAGAATCGTCGTGATGATGATGCCGAGCACCATGGCGCCCGGTACGTTTCGGATCGTGAGTGCGGCCGTAATAAAGAAGCCCGCGATGGCGAGAAGGACTTCGGGTTTGGCGACATTGCCGAGCGCCACGCCAGTATTGGCATCCACAACGATAAGACCGCAGTTCTTCATGCCTATGAAGGCGATAAAGGCGCCGATGCCCGCAGCGGTGGCTAGTTTCAGATCAAGCGGAACGGCGTTGATGATGAGCTCGCGAATGTGCGTGACCGTCAGAATGAAGAAGATCACGCCCGAAATGAAGACGGCAGCGAGCCCGGCCTGCCACGTGAAGCCCATCGGACCGCAAACGAAATAGGCAAAATAGGCCGTAATGCCCAAGCCCGGTGCGACGCCCACGGGGAACTTCGCCCAGAGGCCCATGAGGAGCGTGATCGCGATCGTCACGAAGATCGTGCTTGCGATGGCGGCATCCTTCGGAATGCCCGCATCGGCGAGCATGGAAGGCACGACGAAGATGAGATAGCTCATCGCCATGAAGGTCGTAAGGCCGGCTAAAAGCTCCTGGCGAACACTCGTGTTGTTTTCCTTGAGCTGAAAAAAGGATTCGAGAGACACGTTGCTGATTCCGATTGAGAAGAGGGTAAAGCGAGACGTCAAACTCGTTTGCGGGATAACCCGAAAGATAAAAAGACCATCGGGAAAACCTGAGTCTAAGTCTCGTCTGGAGAATTTCGTGCGCGAAGGGTCAAAGGAATGCTTTCCTTGAAGATACTTTCGCAGCGTTCGAGCAAAGAAGAAGGCCTATCCAACTTTCGTTGAGGATAGGCCTTCAAAAATAGCGCTGTTATACTAGCAGCGACGATTCAAGTTTTTCTTGTAATCGTCTGTAGCACAGGCAATTAGAAGCGGTGCACCATACCGGCAACGAGTTCGCAGCCGCTCGGCGTGCGATCTTCGGTCTTCGTTTCGATCTTTTCCTGCGAGTAGCCGCCCATCACGTAGACAGCCGTGCGCTTCGAGAGCGGATAGTCGTAGCCGACCGCAACCATCCACTTCGAAAAGTCGGCGTCAACGGTAGCGTTTTCGTCGTCGTTATTATCCATATCGCGGTAGCCGATCTGGCCCTTGATGACGCCGCCGCCGAGCGGATAGTTAGCGCCGAGGCTGAGACCGTAACCGCTAACGACACCGTAGTCGTTCAAACCGTCGAAATTCTGAAGACCGGAAGCGATCACGCCGGCCTTACCTTTGGTGCGGGAGAGTTCCATACCGTCGAACCACTGGCCGAAGGCGAGGAGCTTCAGACCATTGTCGAACGTGTAGTTGCCGCCGATCGTCACGGTGTAGCCGTTGTCGTCAATGCTCTTAACAGTCGTGTTTCCGGGTGCTTTTGCACGATCCTGACCATACATCGTAGCATCGGCAACAATCACGCCTTCAAAAGCGCCGCCCTGATAGCGCAAAGCGAGAGAGGCATAGCGGTCGGTGCTGGCCTTGCCTTCGTCGCCATAGTCACCGCCATTGTTCTTGAAGGAGTACATGGCATAGCCCGTGAAGCCCGCGAAAGTCGGGGTCACATAGCTGATGGCGTTGTCAACACGCGTCCAGCTCGAAGCCGTGATGAGGCCGGAACCGAAGCCTTCCGTGTAGTTCGCAAAGAGCGGGTCAATCGCGCGGAAGAGGCCGTTGGCGCCGAGGGTGCTGCCGAAGACGGGCATCACGCCGAAGGTGAGCGTGCCGTACGGCGAATAGAGGTCAAGGTGCGCTTCACGGCCGAAGAGGTCGCCGCCCTGGTCGAGGGAGCCGTCGTCGGCTTTAAAGCCGTTTTCAAGGACGAAGCCGACCTTGTAGCCGTTGCCGAGGTCTTCCATGCCCTTGATGCCGAAGCGGGAGCCGAATTCACGGGCGTTTTCCATCGTGAACTTGTCGGTCGAATCAACGCCAGGGGCGTCGGCATCGGAATGGACGTAGGCCAAGCTCAGGTCAACCAAACCGTAGACCTGAACTTCAGCTGCGGAAGCGGCGCCGGCGGCAGCAAAAGCCCCGGCGAGGGAAAGTGCGATAAGAGTCTTTTTCATTTTCTGTCTCTGTGTATGACTTTGGATTGCAGAGGAACGCAGCCCAAACGAAACCGCTTAGTCTACGCGGCTAACGATTTGTCCGTGGACACGGTCGCGCGTTCTCCCTGAAAACCCGGTGGTTGAATTCGATCAGTGCTTCATCTTGTAGTTGAACTTGTGGCACTGTTCGCAGTAGTTGACTTCAGGCTCGTGCTGCATGTGGCAGAGCGTGCAGTCGTTGTTGTGCGGAGCGGTGTGCGGATTCGGTTCGAGCTGCTTCGTCTTGGCTGCAACGTCTTCGCGCTTGTGGCACTGCAGGCACGTCGTTTCGTCCGGATAGTTGGGGTTCTTCATGTCCGGGCCGTGGCAGGTTTCGCACTTGAGGCCGCGGGCGACGTGACGGTCGGCACCGAAGTCGGAAGCCGAAACCGTATTGGCGGCCATAAGACCGAGAACGAGCGAAGAAGCAATCAAAGCTGCGAGTCGCTTCATTTGATGAGTCTCCCGTATCTAGGAAGGTCGGATCGCCTGAAAACACGCAGCAAAGCGATTTTCGGCGGCTCCTTGAAGGGGGTCAGATTATTCGGGTTTTTGATATGCGAAAGGGAAGAAAGGCTTTGCGGCCCCTCTTCCCGAAGTGCGCCGCAGGGATTGCGACGCACGCTTTCGCTTATCAGCAGCCCTTGAAGGCGTTGGCCGTACGAGCAGCAACGCGGCCGAAGATGATGCAGTCGGCAACGGCAACGGTACCGAGACGGACCATGCCGTGCACGCCGCCCGTCACTTCGCCGGCAGCGTAGAGACCGTTGATCGGTTCGCCGCGAACGGAGAGGACCTGCGCCTTGTCGTTGATTTCAAGACCGCCCATGCAGTGGTGGACGCGCGGCCACAGACGGACAACGAGGAGGTTCTTTTCGTTGGGCGTGGCGTCCTTGAACATCATGCAGTTGAAGTCCGGATCCTTCTGGGCCTTGATGTAGCTGTTGAAGGTTTCGTTGGTCTTCTTGAGTTCGTCGAGCGGGATCTTGAGGTCGGCAGCCATGTCTTCGAGCGTGGCGTACTTCTTGATGACGCCGTTCTTCACGGCGCGGTCAAAGAGTTCCGGCGTCATGTTCTTGCCGATGATCACCTTCTTGGCGTTTTCTTCGGACGTGTAGATGAGGCACGGATGACCAATCGCGACGATGGCGTCGGCGCGGACCTTGCGGTTGCCCGTTTCCTGAATGAAGCGCTTGCCCGTGGCCGGGTCGATCATCGGGCCGTAGCCGACGGCGGATTCGACGAAGAGCGGCGCAACGCCGAAGCCCTGTTCGTCGGGCGAGGTCCACGGACCGAGCTGGATCCAGTCCATCTGAATCGTGTTGGCGCCGATTTCCTGGGCTTCCTGAATCATTTCGCCCGTAGCGCCCGGATGGTTCGTCGACGTGAACTTTTCGTTCAGACGCGGGTCGTGCGACATACGCATCTTCACGTTGTTCGAGAAGCCGCCCGAAGCGAGGAGAACGCCCTTCGTGGCGCGGATGTAGACGACCTTGCCGGAGTTTTCACGGCCGAAGCGATAGTTGATGCGGGCCTTGACGCCAAGGACGCACTTCTTGTCGTTGACGATGATTTCGTCAACGATCGTGCGAAGACGCGGCGTGATGCCGAATTCCTTGAGCTTGGCGAGCATCGGGTTGATGAAGCCCGAGCCCGAGTTGTTCGTGACGGCGTGCGAACGCTTCACGGAGTGACCGCCGTGGAACGTAACGGCCTTGAACTTGACGCCGATCTTGTCGCGCAGCCAGTAGAAGTTTTCAACGGATTCGTCGGCAATGCGGCGAGCAAGCGACGGATGGGCGAGGCCGCCGCCGGCCTTCAGGATGTCTGCGTAGAGGAGGTCGGGGCTGTCCTTGATGCCTTCCTTTTCCTGCATGTCGGTACCCGCAGCAGCAACGGCGCCGCCGTTGATGATCGAGTTGCCGCCGGCGGTCGGCATCTTGTCAACCACCATGATTTCCTCGTTCTTCATGCCGAGGTAGTGCGCTTCAAGCGCAGCGCCCAGACCGGCAAAGCCCGTGCCGATGATCAGAAGGCCGGTCGTTTCGTCCCACTTTTCGGGAACATTGGTGCTCGCGTGCGCAAGAATCGGGGCGGCCGCGCCGGCGATGCCGAGGCTGAGGGCGCCAGCGGTACCGAAGAGCTTGCGACGAGAAATCGAAGTGGTCATGTTTCTTCTCTCCTATTTGGTGAATGTCGGCGGCGGGCTCGCTCCTTCAAAAGCGGTCGGCTCGGCTTGAGCGATAACGCTCCTGGCGGCCTCTGTCCGCGACAAGCTAAAGTTTAGGAAGACCGAACGACCTGTGAAACCCAACTAGTTGGGTGAACGAAACTGAGGCTTACCCTATACGACAAGAAAATGGCAGAAAGCATCAGTTGCCGAAAATGCGAACTTTTTGCCGAAAGATACGGGTAATGTCCAATTCACTTTCCGTGGTTCGACGACCACGTCCGAAGCCCGTTTTCACTTTCATCAGGGCCGCCGAAATGTCTACCGCTTTCGAAGGATGTATACGGGAATTGCTTACTTCACAGGATGCGTAGGCGCCTTGCATACTATCGGTCATGGCGACAGCAAAACGATTTTCCAAGGAGTGGTTCGAGGCGCTCCGAACCGAGCGCTTCTGCGGCGAGTGGTCGACCGAGCGCGGTCCGAGGCTGCCCACACACCCTTGGGTGACTCATCCTCTGCATCCGGCTCTGCGTGCGTTCTTTGATACGTACGGAGAGGAGCTTCCATTGGTGCCGGAGCGTTATTTTTTTCCGACGACGCAGGTGACGCATTTCGTGCTTGTGCGCGACGGTCTCACCGCTCGGATTGCGTCGACCTTTGACGGACAGCCCGGAGCGGGCGCCATGGCGTTGAGTCCGCCCAATCGTCTTGCTTGCGGCAACCTCAACTGGACGACTCATCGTCCGGCCATCGGGCGGTACATGACGCTCACGCACGCGACACTCTCGAGCATCAGTCACAATCAGTTCGACGAAGTGATCTCGGACGTGCCCAAGGAGATTCTTCGCAAGCTTTTCACGCAGTTTGAGCTCAATAATCTGAGCGACCGCATGGGCTTTGCGCTCCTTGCGCTCATGCCCGCGATCGTTCGCTTCCAGGCGCTCTTTCTTTCCTGGGCCGTCTATTTCGGGAAGATTGAAAACATCCCGGGCGAGGGCGACTTCGTGACGATGCCTGCGCCGGGCAGACGCTGGCACATCGAGCAGGTGATTTGCTCGTCGTCGGTGACCCTCGACAAAATCGTCGCCGAGCTCGCGCACACGCACGGTTATGAACGAAACGGCGAATTCGTCCGCTTCCGCGCTTCGATGCTGCAGACTGCGCACGACTGGATGCGGCATGGCGACGGCGACGGCGTTCTCTACAAGCGCCCCGAGCACGTCGAGGATCTCCTCTACGGCGCGCAGTCGGGCGAATACGATTGATCGCTTGCGAGTGAGAGAGCTCGGGTGCGCGATAAAGCCCGAGCAAAAACGGACGAAAAATCCCGCTATAATCGCGCTTCGCTTCTCTGGGGAGTAGCCGAACGACGAAACCGGTCCTTTTGACCGACGCCTTCGTCCGACCCGTCGTCAACATACTTGAAGCGCGTCTTTTGTCGATCCCGCAAAAGAGCGCAGTACACGCTTCATGGCGGCGGACGATTCGAGCCCTGCGCTCGAATCGCCGGCAAGACCAGCGGCTCCGGCGAACTTCGTGCATGCCCACCGAAATCAGGAGATGGGCGGCGGCCTTGACAGGCGAAGTCTGCGGACCGTTGTCGTCTTCCGAATCCTGTCGCTCGTGCCGCTGCCCGCTTTTCCCATCATGTTTCTCGAAGCCGCCGGCCTCTCGACCCTCGTTGTCGCCGCTTCCGAAATCGGCGACAAGACGCAGCTTCTTGCGCTCATTCTCGCCGCACGCTTTCGCGCGCCCGTGCCGATCATTCTCGGCATTCTCGCTGCGACGATTTTCAACCACGCGCTTGCGGGCATCTTCGGCGCCGCACTCGCTTCGTGGATCAATCCTGTTTATTTGAAGTGGGCGCTTACGATCTCGTTTCTTGCCATGGCGGCGTGGATGCTCGTGCCCGACAAAGCCGACGATGATGTCAAGACCGAGGGCCGCTTCGGCGCTTTCGGCACGACGCTCGTTCTTTTTTTCTTGGCGGAAATGGGCGACAAGACGCAGCTTGCGACCGTGGCGCTTGCAGCGCACTATCAGGCGGCTTTCTCCGTTGTGGTCGGCACAACCTTGGGGATGCTCATAGCGGACGTGCCTGCCGTCTTCGTCGGCGAATGGATCATGAAGCGTGTGTCTCTGAAGACCATGCGCGTTTTCTCCTGCGCGATCTTCGTGGGGCTTGCGGCGCTCGCTTTCTTTGCGCCTACGGAGAGCGTGGAAGACCTCGCGAGCATTGAAAAGTCGGCTGCGCCCGCCACCCTTGAAGCGCCGCTCGATGGCGGCGGTGCCTCTGAAAAAGCACCTCAAGCGCCCGTAGGAAGGTAAACGCACTCGGGGCAGGTCGCTGCGACTTGACGCGCGCCGATCGGCAAGTTGCAAATTTGCGCAAATTGCAGTTGGTATCGCGACCGCGCGGCCCTACAATCGCCTCTGACCGAAAAAACATATGCGGCAGTCGTACCTCGAAGGGGAGAAGCGCCGCCGCATGCATCGATTAGAAGAGGATGGACCATGACGAGTATGCAGACGGGCGCCGCCCCCACGGAAGCCGAAATCGCACAGTACGAAGCTGCGCTTCGGGCGGAATTGTTGCCCGCCATGGGTTGCACCGAGCCGATCGCTTTGAGCTACGCGGCCTCGATCGCGGCTTCGCGTCTCGGGGGCTTCCCCGACGAGATGATTGCGGAGGTGTCCGCCAATATCGTCAAGAACGTCAAGAGCGTGGTCGTTCCCAATACGGGCGGGCTCACGGGCATTGAAGCCGCGGTGATCGCGGGTTTTGCCGCCAACGCTCCCGACGCCAAGCTCGAGGTGCTCGCGCGCATCACGCCCGAGATTCGCGAGAAGATCGGCGAACTGGTGAAGACGCGCAAGGTCGATGTGGTGCCGACGAAGGAGCCCGACGTTTTCTACATCCGCGTCACCGGGAAGAAGGACGGCAAGACCGTTTCCGTCACGATTCGCGCTTCGCACACGAATGTCACGCGCATCGTCGAAAACGGTGAAACGGTGTACGAACACAACGACACGCCCGAAATCGAGCCGCCCGCCGAAGCCGCCTGGTCGCTTCCGGCGCTCATTGCCGCGGCCAAGACAATGCCGCTCGAGCGCGTCGAGCCGCTTCTGATGCGTCAGATCGACTGCAACCGCGCCATCGCCGAAGAGGGACTGCGCGGCAAGTGGGGCGCGACGATCGGCCGCATCCTCCTCGCGCGCAATCCCGAAGACCCGGAAACGGTGGCGCGCGCCATGGCGGCAGCTGCGTCCGACGCCCGCATGAACGGGTGCGAACTCCCTGTCGTGATCGTTTCTGGTTCGGGCAATCAGGGCATTACGGCAAGTCTTCCCGTCGTCGTCTTTGCAGAACACCTGAAGGCCGGGCGCGAAGCGATGCTGCGCGCGCTGCTCCTTTCGGACCTTGTCACGATTCTCTTGAAGCAGGGCATCGGCAAGCTGTCCGCCTATTGCGGCGCAGTGAGTGCAGGCGCGGGAAGCGGCGCTGGCATCGCGATGCTCTCGGGGATGAAGGACGCGGAAATCGAGTCGGTCGTCTCCAACGCGCTCGCCATTACGTCGGGGATGATTTGCGACGGCGCGAAGTCTTCGTGCGCGTCGAAGATCGCCATGTCGATCGAAGGGGCGCTGCTGGCGATCGACATGGTGCGCAACGGTCGCCGCTTTGAAGCGGGCGAAGGCATCGTGCAGCCGAGCGCCGACGAAACCGTTCGCGCCGTCGGCCGCATCGCGAGCCGCGGCATGGTCGACACCGACAAGGTGATCATTGACGTCATGCTCGGCAGAAACCGCTAAGCTTCCATCGGTGCGTGCCCGAAGTCGGCGCCCGTACCGATAAAAACGGCAAAAAAACGAAGGCAGCGTTTGCAAAAGCGCTGCCTTCGCGCCTCTAACTACTCGGTAAACGGTCGGTTGTTGTCAAAAAGTGTTGCCTTCTCACTACAGGATGCAATCCAAACCGATCGGTCGGTCTGTGTGCGTCTTCTGCTGACGCACCCGCCGCGTAATATGGGGGCGTCGAAAATCGAAGCGGCGTCTTCGGTGCGTGCCGAAGCCCTTTTCGAATTTCGATTGCGTGCGCCCTCGCGACGTTTCCGAGTGAAGAAACGCCGCTTGTGTTCAGGGCGCTCGTACGAAAAAAGAAGCGCAGCCAAAGCGCGAAAAAGTTAAGCGCAGTCGAAAACACAAAAAGAAGAGACAAAGCAATGACTGAAAAGAGCTTCGAAATTCGAGCTTGGACCGACGAAGATTTCGCCGGGGAAGCCAACGCCACGCGTGCGCCTATTGCGGCGAGCGGGGCCATTGAATTCGATTCAACCGGTGGGTTTGCTTTCGGGGCGGCCGCCTATGATGCCGACGATGTCACGTTTACGGCGGGGGCTGAACGGCGCGCCGCCATGCAGCGGGCCGAGCGCAAGCCGCGCGGTATGGAGAACGCCTCGCAGCGCGCGCCCGAGCGTAAGCGCGTCAAAACGAGCTTCGGCGCTTTTGCAATCGACGTAGACGCGGCGGAACTCCCCGGTGCGCTGCGCGCGATTCTCGCCGCCATGCCCGATTCGGCGAACGACTTGGCCGAGTCGAAGGAAAGTGCGGTTCGCGAAGCGCTCGCGGGCCTCTCGGGGCTTGACGAATGCGTGATCGGGAAGCTCGCGCGCGACGCGTCTGCAGCCGTTCGCCGCGCGCTCTGCGGCAACGATGATGCGATGGCGCGGCTCGACGAAGAAGCGCGGCAGGCGCTTCGCGAATCGATCGCGTGAGTGTTGCCGCCCGTTACGGGGGGGGCTGGCGAGCGCAAAGACGAGACGCCGAGAACCAAACGCCGGCGCTGCCCTAAAAAGCAGCGCCGGCTTCTTTGTTCTGTCGGCGGATTGAACCGAGGCGAGCCTTACTTCCACTCGATCAGCGAGTGCCCCGTCATTTCTGCGGGCTGATCAATCCCCATGAGCTCGAGGACGGTCGGCGCAACGTCGGCGAGCACGCCCGGTCGCACGGCCTTCACGCGATCGGAGACGACCACGATCGGCACCGGGTTGAGCGAATGGGCGGTATTGGGCGAACCGTCGGGGTTCACCGCATTGTCGGCGTTGCCGTGGTCAGCAATCTGCACGACTTCGTAGTCCGCGGCCTTGGCGGCCTCAACGACTTTTTCTACCGCACGGTCGACGGCGGCGACGGCTTCAAGGATCGCATCCCACTTGCCGGTGTGCCCGACCATGTCGCCGTTGGCAAAGTTGAGGCAGACGAAATCGTACTTTTCCTCGGCAAGCGCCGCAGCGAGCTTCTCGGCCACTTCGGGCGCGCTCATTTCGGGCTTGAGGTCGTAGGTCGCGACCTTCGGGGAGGCAACGAGAATGCGCTCTTCGCCTTCAAAGGGCGCCTCGCGGCCGCCGTTCAAGAAGAAGGTCACGTGCGCGTACTTTTCCGTTTCGGCAATGCGAAGCTGCTTCAAGCCCTTGGCGGCAACCCACTCGCCGATCGTGTTGGCGACGTTTTCCTTGTCAAAGAGGATGTGGAGCCCTTCGAACGTGGCGTCGTACGGCGTCATCGTTGCGAAGTAAAGCGGCAGCGGCTTCATCCCCTCGACTTCGCGCTGCGTCAGCACGGTCGTGAGTTCGCGTGCGCGGTCGTTGCGGAAGTTGATAAAGAGCACCGCATCGTCGGGGCGGATGCGCCCGACAGGGCGGCCTGCTTCATCGACGCGCACGACGGGCTTGACGAATTCGTCGGTGACCCCCGCCTCATAGGAGGCTTCAAGCGACTTCGCGAAATCGGTTGTCGCTTCGCCGCGCCCTTCAACGAGGAGGTCGTAGGCTTCGCGGATGCGCTCCCAGCGCTTGTCGCGGTCCATGGCGTAGTAGCGCCCGATCATGCTCGCGAGTTCGCCCGCGGCTTCTCCCGAGGCGAGAAGATCGCCCAAGGCGCGCACAAAGCCGATGCCGCTCTTCGGGTCCGTGTCGCGTCCGTCCATGAAGGCATGAACGTAAACACGATCGAGGCCTTCGGCCTTGGCGAGCTTCAGAAGCGCAAAAAGGTGCTCGAGGCTCGAGTGCACGCCGCCGTCGGAGAAAAGCCCCATGAGGTGCAGCGCACGACCTTCGCCCTTGGCGTGCGAAAAGAGTGCGCCCACTTCCGGGTTCTCGATCAGCGTGCGGTCGCGGCAGGCGCGGTTGATTCGAACGAGGTCCTGGTAGACGACGCGGCCGGCACCGATATTGAGGTGACCGACTTCGGAATTGCCCATCTGGCCTTCGGGCAGGCCGACGTTTTCGCCGTCCGTGCGCAGTTCTGCATGCGGATAGGCGTTCGTCATGGCTTCGATGTAGGCGGGGTGCCCGGCACGGATGGCGTCGGCCGCTTCGCTTCGGCCGCAGCCCCAGCCGTCGAGAATCATGAGAAGTACTTTGCGGGTCATGAGACAAGTCCTTGAAAAGTCGGTTTCGTGTCGGGTGTGCCATGCGGCGCACGACGGCGCCAAAGCGGCGCCCGCCGCAGCGCCCGACGGGTTGGGCCGCATTCTAAATGCTCGGCGGGGACTTTCGCCGCACGAATGGTTGTAAACGTCGCGAAAGAATCGCGCGGATGCGAGGAACCGAGAAAAAGGCCGAATCGGCGAATCGATCGTGTCTCGACGGTTTGCTGCGAGCCCGTTATTCTCCGCTCTCAGGCAGATTCGCGTTGCAGACTTTTTTCTTATAGAAGACGAAAATGCCTATTTTTAAAACGTTGAGCGGGTCGCGCGTACCCGTACATATCTGGACCGATGAGGTCGATGCGGCTGCCGAGTCGCAGCTGCTCAACATCGCGTCGCTTCCTTTTGTTTTCCACCATGTAGCCGCCATGCCCGACGTGCACGTCGGCATGGGCGCAACGATTGGTTCCGTCATCGCGACGAAGAATGCGGTCATTCCTGCCGCCGTCGGCGTTGATATCGGCTGCGGGATGTGTCTGCAGAAAACCAACCTCACGGCCGATCGCGCTTCGCGCGCGGACCTCGAAGCGCTTTTCGAAAAGATCCTCGAGCGCATTCCCGTCGGCATGCGCCAGCGCATGACCGAACATGTTGTCGCGACCGCCTGCGAGCCTTTCGAAGACCGCATCGCCGCGATCGAAGCGAAGTACCCCGACATTCTGAAGCCTATGCGCAACATGAATTGGCGTCGTCAGCTCGGTACGCTCGGCGGCGGCAACCACTTCATCGAGCTCGTTGCGGACGAAACCGGCGCGCTCTGGGTGCTCCTGCACTCGGGTTCGCGCGGTGCGGGCAACGTCATGGCCGCACACTTCATTCGCTTGGCGAAGAAGCGCATGCGCGAGCGCGGCATCGTGCTCGCCGACTCGGCGCTTGCGTACTTCGAAAAGGGCGAAAAGCTTTTTGAGGACTACCTCGAGGCGACCGCCTGGGCGTCGGACTATGCGGCGGCAAATCGCCGCGTGATGACGGCGGATGTGCTCGCAGCGCTCGACGACGTCTTCCCCGGGTTCGAACCCGTGGGCGAAGCAGTCAATTGCCATCACAACTTTGTTGCGCTCGAGCGCCACTTCGGCGAAGACGTTTGGGTGACGCGCAAGGGGGCTATCCGAGCGGGTGCGGGCGAATTCGGCATCGTGCCCGGGAGCATGGGCGCGCGCAGCTACCTCGTCGTCGGACTCGGCAATGCGGATGCCTTCATGTCGTCCGCGCACGGTGCGGGCCGCCGATACGGACGCAAGGACGCGGCGGCGCGCTTCAGCGTCGAGGATCTCAAGCGCGAGACTGAAGGCATCGTCTGCCGCAAGGATGCGGGCGTGCTCGACGAAATTCCTTCGGCGTACAAGTCGATCGATGTCGTGATGGCGAACCAGAGCGATCTCACGCGTGTCGTACATGCCTATAAGCAGCTTCTTTGCGTGAAAGGCTGAGTGACGCGTGAAGACGCGCCGCTTCAGAAGCCCGCAGCTTCTTGCGCGGCCGCGAGAAGCGCCTTCGCTGCGGGCGAGGCGGCACGCGAGAGCGCACCGACGGGGAGCGCTTCGACGATGCGCCCGCCGTCCAAAAAGAGCACGCGGTCGGCAAGCGCTGCAGCCGCAGCGAGGTCGTGCGTGATAAAGAGCATGGCGGGCGCGCCGGGTCGGCGGCGCATTTCGATGAGGAGTTCAATCAAATCGGCGCGCACCGATGCGTCGAGCGAACTCATTGCTTCGTCAAAGACGATGAAGGCAGGTTCGGCGGCAATGGCGCGCGCAAAGGCGACGCGCTGCAGTTCGCCCCCGGAGAGTTCGTGCGGGCGCCGCCCGAGCGCTTCGGGTTTTAGGCCCATGGCTGCGAGGAGCGAAGAGGCTTTGGCGTGCGGCTCCTCGAGCGCAGCGCCCGAGAGGCGAAGTGCTTCAAGAACGCAGGTTTCGGCGCGCCAGCGCGGGTCAAGGGCGTCGGTCGTGTTCTGAAAGACGGCCGAGAGGCGTCCGGGCAAGCGCATGTCGCGGGCGTATCGAATCTCGCCCGCGTCCGCGGCCTCAAGTCCGAGGATAAGCCGCGCAAGCGTCGTTTTGCCCGCGCCCGAGGCGCCGACGAGCGCGACGGCTTCGCCGCGCCGGATGTCGAGGTCGATGCAGCGAAGAACCGGCAGGCTCGCGCGTTCGGTTCGCACAGAACCGAAAAGGCGCGATCGAAGCGACGCCAAAAAGCCGGCAGTCTGCGTTCGGGCTTCGAGTGCCGGTTCGCTCGATTCGTTCGGACATGACGTGCTTCGCCGAGCCGAGGCATTCGAGCATGGGTAGGCTTTTGAGAGTCCGCGTACGCTCAAAAGTACATCCTCGCCCGCCGTCGTGTTCGCAGCGTTTGCTTGAGCGGCGTCGGACGCACTTTCGGGGGTGAGCACCCGAAGAAGCGCGCGCGTCATGCTTCTTCGTGCCGCAACAAGGCGCTGCGTGAAGGGATGCCCCGGGCTGTCGAGCACCGAGCGCGTACCCGTCTCGACGATTTCGCCGCGGCGCATCACAACGACGCGCCTCGCGAGCGCCTGCGCAACGGCGAGGTCGTGCGTGACGACGACAAGCGCTGCACCCGTAGCATCGACGAGCGCCTGAAGAAGCCGCACGACTTCGCGTGTCGAGCTTGCGTCGAGCGCGCTTGTCGGTTCGTCGGCAACAACGATTTGGGGCTTTAGGAGCATGGCTGCGGCAACCATGGCGCGCTGCAGCATGCCGCCCGAAAGCTCGGCTGGCCGCGCAGCGAGCACGGTCTTGATCGATTCGGGCGCAAAGCGCAGCGCTCCGAGCACGCGGCGGATCTCGGCCGCGTGTTCGGCTTTCGTTTTCTCGGGCGCGGCCTTACGCGCGGCATCGAGAAGCTGCCGCCCGACCGCCAGAAGCGGATCGAAGGCGCTTGCGCCCTGCTGCGTGAGGTAGCAGAGTCCCGTACCGAGGAGTCCTTGTGCGCCTCGAGGGTCCCGAAGAATGTCGCGCCCGAAAAGTTCGATGCTGCCCGTTGCGCGCAGACATTTGGGCAAAAGCCCCGCAGCAGCGCGCATCGTGATCGACTTCCCGGCACCCGACTCGCCGATCACGGCGAGCTTTTCGCCCGCACGGAGTTCGAGGTTCACCGAGCGCACGAACGCTTCACCCGTGCGGCGGTTTTCGATGCGAAGCCCTTCGATGCGAAGCAGCGTTTTCGTCGTGTCATTCATGCTTCGCGCTCCGGCTGCGGCGTTTCGGCCGTGTGGTTGTCGGGCACGATTCGGCCGGGCTCCTTCGGGCGCAGCGCCGACTCGAGGCCGTCGCCCGCAAAGCCGAAGGCGGCGCTCACGGCGAGAATCGCGAGCCCCGGCGCAAGCATGAGGCCCGGGTGGATCGTCATGACGTTTTTGGCTTCGGCGAGCATCATGCCCCATTCGGCTGCGGGCGCCGCAACGCCGAGCCCCAAGAACGAGAGCGTTGCCACCGTCAGAATGACTGCGGCCGTGTCGATCGTCGCAAAGACGAAGAAGTCGCCGAGCACGTTCGGTGCGAGGTGCGAGAGGAGAATGCGCGTGCCGCTCGCGCCCGAGAGCTTCGCAAAGACGATGTAGCCCGCTTGCGAGAGGCGCGCGAGCGCCGAGCGGATCATGCGGGCGTGCCAGGGCCACTTGGCTGCAACGCAAGCAAAAACAACGTTTTCCAGCCCCGGCCCGAGCATCCCGACGACGGCGAGGATCATTACTTCGCTCGGCAGCGCCATCCACGCGCGCGCCACACGCATCATGAAGCGGTCGAGCCCGGCCGAGCCGCTTGCGGCAATCCCCGCCCACAGGGCGCCGACGGCAGCCGTCGCGCACATCGCGGCGACCGCTGAAAAGACCGTCGTGCGGATGCCCCAAACGAGGCGCGAGAGCACGTCGCGACCCAGGTGGTCGGTGCCCAAAAGGTGTTCGAGGCCGGGGGCGGCGAACTTCTCGGCCAGCGCGATCTTGTTGGGCGAAGGCATCGGTAGAATCGGCGCGAGCACGCCGAGTGCGAGCACGACGAGTATGAAGACGAAGGCGGCGAGCGCCGCTCGGTCTTCGACAAAGCGCGACCAGAGCGTGGGGCCGAGTCCGCGCTTGTCGCGGCAAGGCTGCGCACTGCAAGCCGCGGGGGCTTCGTATTTAAGAGGACGCCTCATGCCGCGCCCTCCCTCTCTTTGGCCGGGAAAGCCGCGGTGCGGCGAGACGGATCGAGCATCGCTTCGGCGACATCGGCCAAGAGGCCGAATCCCGCAAAAAGCGCCGCCATGACGAGCACGTAGGCTTCGACGACGGGGAGGTCCCGGTTAAAGATCGCCGTGACGCAAAGGCGCCCGAGACCGGGCCGCGCAAAGATGTTCTCAACGACAAAGGCGCCCGCCATGAGCTTCGGAATCGAAATGCCGAGCGCGGTGATGCTCGAAGCGAGCGAGTTCACAAGAATGCGCAGCGTGATCCGTCCTTCAGAGAGGCCGCGCGAGCGCGCAAAGACCACCCAGTCTTCGTCGGCCGTGCGAACCATGGCGCTTCGAATCAGACGAACGTATGTGCCGCTATAGGCAAGCGAAAGCGTGAGCGCAGGGAGCACAATCGCCGAAGGCTCGCGCATGCCGCTTGTCGGCACCCAGCCGAGCTCGAGCGAAAAGAGCCAGATGAAAAGCAGCCCCGCCCAGAATGCGGGCATCGAGGAGGAGAGAAAAATCGCGCCGCGCATCAGCCGGTCGGGGAGGCGCCCCTCGTACTTCGCGCAAAGAATGCCGGCAGGGACGGCCGTCGCCAACGTGATGAAGAGTGCGGCGAGCGCGAGGCGAACGGTGGGCCAAAAGACGCGCGCGATTTCTTCAGCAACGGGGAGCCCCGTTACGAAGCTTTTCCCGAAGTCGCCCCGGAGGATGCCGGTGAGCCAGTCGGCATAGCGCATGAAAAACGGTCGGTCAAGACCGAGTTCGCTGCGCATCTCGGCAACGAGTTCCGGCGTCGGCACCATGGCATTGAGGCGAATGGCGACCTCTGCAGGGTCCGAGGGCGAGATTGCGGCGAGCGAAAAAACGACGAGCGACACGCCGAGCAGCGTGAGCGCGAAGATGACGAGCCTTTTCAAAAGGAAGCCGAGCATTATTCGTTTGCGCGTTTGGGAGCGGCAAAGCGCATCTTTTCAAACGGAATTTCGTACTGCGTCACGGCAAAGCCCACGTTCTCGAGCTTCATCGAATGCACGGCCTTCGTGCGCGAGTAGCTGATCGGCAGATAGACGGCCGAGTCGTGAATGCGAACGAGTAGTTCCCTCAGAATGGCGTTGCGCTTGGCTTCATCGTTTTCAATGAGGTAGCGCCCGATCGCGGCGTCGATTTCGGCCTTCCCTTCAATGCCGAGCTGTGCCTGGTAGTCGCCGTGTGCGGGTTCGCGCCACGAGGAGAGGAAGCTCTGCGGATCGTAGGGGGCGCCCCAGGAGAGCGAATAGGCGAGTTCAAAGTCGCCTGCGCGCACGCGGTCGAGGTACGTCTGCTTTTCTTCGCCCTGGAGCTCAACCGCGACGCCGAGTTCGGCGTAATTGGCCTGAATCGTCTCGGCAATGCTCTTTTCCTGGGTGTTCTCCGCGTTGAAGACGAAGCGCAGCTTGAGCGTTTGACCGTCCTTCACGCGAAGTCCGTCTGCGACGCGCGTCCAGCCGGCGGCGTCAAGACGCTTCTCGGCCGCCGCACGGTCGAAGGGGCGCACGGCGAGCTCGACGTCGCAGCCCGGGACGTTCTTGGCAAAGAGCGTTTCTGCGGGCGACTCGATACCGTTCAAAACACCCGAAACGACGGCCTGGCGGTCGAAGGCGAGCTGCAGCGCTTCACGCACGTTTTTGTCGCTCGTCGGCGCTCGATTCGAATTGAGAAGAACGGTGCGGCTTGCGATCGGCTCGCTCAGCTCGGCAGCAAGTCCTTTTTCCGCGCCCTTTTCTCCGATCATGGAGAGCGCTTCGCTCGTGAGCTGATCGCCGTCGGCGCCGAAGATCAAGTCGACTTCGCCCTTTTCGAGCGCCATCAGCATCGTCTGCGCGTCGGGCATGACAACCCAGCGCACGCGCTCGAGCACGGGCTTTTCGCCCCAGTAGTCGGCGTTGCGCTCAAAGAGCGCGTGTTCGTCGCGCACGTGTTCGGTGAGGCGCCAGGGGCCGGTGCCCGCGTAGCAGGAGACGCCCCCTTTGGTCGCGCCGTCCTTGAAGCACTTGGGCGAAATGAAGCGGAAAGGACGGCTTAGGGCGAGTTCAACCAAGGCCGGGAAGTACGCATGCTTCAGGGTCAGTCGGAACGTGTGCTCGTCGAGCGCTTCGAACGTGTCGATCTCGTTCACCATGTCGAGCCATGCGTGGCGCGTGCGGTTGGCGACAATCGCTTCGAAATTCTTGACGACGCTCTCGGCCGTAAAAGGTTCGCCGTCCGTGTAGGCAACACCCTTTCGAAGTGAGAACGTGTACGTGCGCTCGTCGGGCGAAAGCGTCCAGCTTTCGGCCAACGCGGGTTTGACGCCTTCGGGCGTATAGACGACCAAGGGCTCGAACACCATCGCCTGCGCAGACATCTCGCCCATGTATAGGTGCGGATTGATGTCACGGATGTCCTTCATGCTCGCGTAGACGACTTCCGAGCGCGGCTGCGCCTCGCGTGCATTTCCGGATGCAGCCGCTTCGCGTGCGTCCTCCGAGCAGCCCGAAAGCAGCAGCACGAAGAGGGCGCCGGCAGCCAATCCGAAGCCGATCGGGCGGTTGAAGCGAAGCGCGGGCGCGGCATTGGTGGTCATGCTTGGTGGTCCTCAGAGTGGCGCGAAGGTGGAGGCGCAAAAGAAAGGGGCGTGTCGAAAGAGATCGCCGGTGCGGGGCCGCCCCAACGATCCTTTCGATTCTATCGGGATCATACCGAAGCGATCTGTCGCGCACCGAACGGATTCTTTCGGATTGTTGCCTGCGGCTCTCGCAGTCTCTCTTCAGCCGCGCCGATCAGGCAACCTTGTGACGGAAGAGCCACGCGCTCATCGGGAGCGTGACGGCGGAAATGAGAAGCATCGGCCAAAGGAAGGGCGCAATGTCCGCAGCGCTCGCGTTCTCGAAGTAAATCATGCGAACGGCCTCGATGCCGTAGCGCACGGGGTTGAGAATCGTAGCCGTCTGCAGCCACGGCGGCATCGCCGCAACGGGCGTCATGAGTCCCGAGAGGATGAGGGAAGGCAGGAGAATGATGAAGTTGAAGACGACCGACTGCTGCAGCGTACGGCACATCGCCGAAATCGAGAGCGCAAGTCCCACGATGCTCGCCGCAAAGAGCGTGACGACCCCGAAAAGAAGGACGAGGCTTCCCGCAAAAGGAATTTCGAACCACCAGCGGCAGACCGAGAAAATCAGAAAGCCCTGAAACACGCCGATCGCGATGGGCGGAACGGCCTTGCCGACAAAAATTTCCGCGGGCGAAAGCGGCGTCATCAGCATCATGTCGAAAGAGCCCTCTTCGCGCTCGCGCGAGACGGCAAGCCCGGCAAGGAGCATCACCTGAATCATGGAGAGACCGAGGATGAGGCCCGTCATGATGTTGTAGCGGGTGATGTTGTTTTCGTTGTAGCGGTAGCGCTCCTTCATGACAAGCACGCCTTCCGTGCCCGCGCGCTCGGCGTTTCTGGCTGCGACGATGGCGCTCACGTAGCCTGTGGCGACATTCGCGGTCGTGGTGTTTCTCGCGTCGACCGAGACCATCACGGGCGCCTTTTCGCCGCGCGCAAGACGATCGGAAAAGTCGGTCGGAATCGAAATGCCGATGAGCGCATCGCCGTGGTCGATCGCTCGGCGCAGCGCCGCTTCGCTTGCTGCGAGCCCCGCGCGCTCGAAGATGCCGTTGGCTTCAATGCGGCGCACGAGCGCTTCGCTCTCGGGCGAGCGCGAGGCGTCGTGAATGACATAGGGAACCTGTTCGAGGTTGAAGGTGGCTCCATAGCCGAAGAGCACCGACTGCGCGAGGATCGGCACGACGAGAATGCGGCGCACGCCCGGGTCGAGCAAGAGCGTCGTTGCCTCCTTGCGCATGAGCGCGCGCAGGCGAATGAAGACGATGAGAAGCGGCTGAAGAATCTTCGAGAGCATCATCTTGAGGTTCCTGCGGCCTGCGTCAGTCGAGGCGCTTGCGCGTCAAATTGAGCGCAAGTCCGAAAAAGAGCGTGCTCCACGCGGCTAGGAGCGCAGCATTCGATCGAACAATGTCGTCCGATCCGCCCGAGAGACAAAGAATCTTCATCGACTCGATCGCATACGTGGGCGGCATCAGGTGGCCGACCCAGGCGATCCAGTCGGGCACGCTTCTGAGGTCGAAGAGGTACCCCGAAAGAATGAGCGCAGGGAGGTAGCTTCCGATCACCGCCATCTGAATTGCGACGAACTGGCGCTTTGTGGCCGCCGAGAGAAAGAGTCCGAAGCTCATGGCCCAGAGGTTGTAGAGGAGAAGCGTTGCGATCAGGTACCCGAAGTCGCCTCGAACGGGGATCTCGAAAACGAGGTGCGCGAGCGCGAGGCAGAGAAGAAGTCCGAGCGTCGAAAAGCCGTAGTTGACGCAGAGCTTGGCCGAAAGGATTTCAAGGGGTGTTGCGCGCGTCGTGCAGAGCGACTCCATTGTGCCGCGCTCCCACTCGCGCGCAATCACGATGCTGCCCATGAAGCTGCAGGTAAGCGTCATGACGACGATGGTGAGGCCGGGAACGAGGTACCAGGCCGATTTGTTCGCCTCGTTGAACCAAGCACGCGTCTCGAGCACGATCGTGCCGGGCAGTGCGCCCGCACTCGAAGCGGACACAGCAGTCGCTTCGTCTTCCAAGAGAGTTTCGTTCTCGCTCCGAGCGGCCTCGGCCGAGTCAGAATCGGCTGCACCCGAGCGAGAAGATTGGCTCGAGACCGTTCCGAGTGAGAGCGGCCGCAAGGGCATGGCGAACCGATTGTCGTCACTGCCGGCGCCCGCATCGTTTGCGGCAGCTGCCGCGCTTTGCGCCGCATCTGCCGCCTCGGCAGCAAGCCCTTCGCTCGAGGCGCCGATAACGGCGAGTGCGTCCTCGCGGGCTTCGCGCCGAGCGAGAAAATCGGCGAGCGCCGCCGATGCGTAAGTTCGGATGATCATCGCGGCCGACGCATCGACGCCGTGAATTGTGAGCGATATTTCGCCGGCGCCCGCCGCCGTTTTCTGCGTGAGCCCCTGCGGCAGTTCCACGATCACATCAACGAGCTGCCGGCGCATGAGGTCTTCGGCCGCTTGGCGCGTCGGTACGATCGTCGTGTCAAAGTAGGCGCTTCCCGTAAAGCGCGCGGCGATTTCGCGCGTCATCGGCGTGGATTCGCCGAGCACGACCGCGCTCGGCACGCGCTGCAGGTCCATCGAGAGACCGAAGCCGAAGAGCAGAATAAGTGCAGCCGGGAGGAGCACCGCGATGATGAAGCTCGAAGCGTCGCGCTTCATCTGGCGCCACTCCTTGACTAGGAGCGCAAAGAAGCGCCTCGGCGAAAAGCCGATTGCGTCTCCAAGGGCGTAAGCGCGGCGTGAAGTCATGCTTCGGCCTCCTTCGGGCTGCGCCGGTTCGCTCGGTTTCGCTCGACGATCCGAACGAACGCCTCTTCGATGCTATCGGCGTCGACCGCTCGGCGGACCTCGCGCGGTGCGCCGAGAACGAGCACCTTGCCCGCGTCCTGAATGAGAAAGCGGTCGCAGTACTCGGCCTCTTCCATGAAGTGCGTCGTCACGACGACGGTCGTACCGGCTTCGGCGAGCGAGACGATGCGCCGCCAGAAGGTGCGGCGCGCGGCAACGTCCGCGCCCGAGGTGGCTTCGTCAAGAAAAAGAATCGAAGGCGAATGCACGAGCGCGCAGGCCATGGCGAGTTCGCGCTTGGCCCCGAGCGGCAGCTCTGCGGTGCGCCGCGAGAGGTGCTTCATGAGCGACCCTTCACGCGCGAGCCGATCGACGGCTTCGTCGAGCCTTCGGCCGTAAACGCCGTAGCACTCCCCGAAGTAGACAAGGTTTTGCCGCGTCGTGAGGCGTTCGTAGAGGGAAAACTTCTGCGCGACATAGCCGACGCGCGCACGCGCTTCGGATTTGGCGTGCCTGAGGTCCGCACCCGCAACGGCAATGTCGCCTTCCGTGGGCGGCAGCAGCCCGCAGAGCATGCGGAAGGTCGTGGTTTTGCCGGCGCCGTTCGGTCCGAGAAGTCCGAAGATTTCTCCTTTGGCGACCGTGAAGCTCGTGTCGGAGACGGCTGTGAAGCCGCCGAAGCGTTTAGCGATGTGGTCGGCGCGAATGACGGGGTCTTCGTTCCCGCCGCTATGGAGAAGTGCGGCTTCTCCATGAGCTGCGGTCGAGCGCTCGGTGCTCGTCAAATTCTGCCCCGAAGTGAAAGTGAGCGCCGCGTAGGCGTCCTCAAGCCGCGGGACGCGTTTGGCAACTGCGAGTGTCGGGGCGCGATCTCCTTGCGGCGCCGGGGGCTCGATGCGCTCGTTCATCGACGGTGCGGCAAGAAGCGCTTCAAGCGCCTCACGTGCCGCATCAGTGCTTGCGGGTGCTCGCACGAAGAGGACCTCGATTGCGTCGCCGCGCGGCACGGCGTCGAGCACGGGTGAAGCGGGGTCGACGGCGGCTACGCGCCGCATGAGCGTACGTGCCGTTCGGGTCGCGTCGTCCGGGTTGATCGCCGTCGCGCGAAAGGTCCTTCCCGCCGCACGTGCGCGAATGGCTTTGGGCGCGTCCTGCGCGATCACGCGTCCATCGGCCAAGAGGACGACGTCGTCGGCCGCTTCCGCTTCTTCAAGATACGCGGTTGAAATGAGGGCGCTCATGCCGGTGCGGCGGCGCATTTCGGCGACGATTCTCGCGAGTTCTCTGCGCGAGGGCGGGTCGACCCCTACCGTCGGCTCATCGAGGATGAGAAGCTTCGGCTCGGCGAGGAGTGCGCAGGCGAGCCCGAGCTTTTGCTTCATGCCGCCCGAAAGTTTTCCGGCGGGGCGCTTTTCAAAGCCCGCGAGTCCCGTGAGGGTCAGCAGCTCCGAAAAGCGCGATTCGAGCGCCCGACCGGCGATCCCGGCGAGCGCGCCGAAAATTTCCGCGTTCTCGTAGACGCTCAGGTCTTCGTAAAGTCCGAAGCGCTGCGGCATGAAGCCCAATAGCGAAACAAACTCGGGATTTTCCGTGTCCGGCCGCATGCCGAAGACTTCCACTTCACCCTCGTCGGGTGAAAGGATTCCGCAGATGAGGCGCAGGAGCGTCGTTTTCCCAGCGCCGTCCGGGCCCGTGAGGCTTGCGAGCGCCCCCGTCTTCATCTCGAAATTGATGTCTTCGAGCGCGGCAAATAGCTTGCCGTCGGGACCGGGAAAGCGCTTCGCGAGTCCGCGCACGAGAACGGGCGGCTTGCGAAAATCAGGGGAACTTATCATGGCTTCGCGCTCGCGGGAGCGGCGTCGCCAAAGCGAACCGTGACGGGCTGACCGAGGCGCAGGCGGTTATCGGGGTCTTCGAGCGTGAGCTTCACTTCGTAGACGAGTACGGTGCGCAGGTCTTCGGTCTGAACGGTCTTCGGCGTAAATTCCGCCGTATCGCTGACGGCGGCAATCACGGCGGGCACGGGGTCCGTCGTGTCGGTGAGAATGACAGCCGGGTCGCCCTCGCGAACGAGTCCGAGCTGGCGCTCCGTTACGTAGGCGCGCACCCACTTGGGCGAAACGATCGAGAGTTGATAAACGGTTCGCGAAGGCGATGCCATGTCTCCGGGTTCGGCAAGACGCGTTCTCACGACGCCGTCCATCGGTGCAAGGATGACGGCTGCCTTTTCGAGCCGATAGTCGAGCGCATCGAGCGCTGCGCGCGCGGCCTCAACCCGGGCGATGGCGGCGCCGACCTCCTGCGGGCGGAGCCCGGCGCGGTAGGCCGAGCGCGTCGCTTCGGCTGCCTGGAGCTGGCGCTTAAGGGATTCGGCCGCGTAGCGGGCATCGTCCAAAGCCTGACGGCTCGTTGCTTGCGATTCGAAAAGGTGCTTCTGGCGTGCGTAAGTGCGCTCGGCACTCGCGAGCTGCGCCTTGAGCGATTCGGCGTTGCGCTCGGCGACTTCAATGTCTTCGGTGCGGTAGCCTTCTCGGGCCATGGCGGCCTGCGCTTCCAGGACGGCGAGGTTAGCCGTCAGGCGACGTTTTTCGATTTCCAAAGACTCCGTGTCGAGCCGGCCGAGGATGTCGCCCTTGCGAACACGCTCGCCTTCTTCGGGGCCGAGTTCGGCAATGCGGCCGCTTCCTTCGAAAGCAAGCGATACGTGCCGAGCGTCAACGTTTCCCCAGGCTTGATTGGCGGGCGTATCGTTCTGCGTCTGGCGCAGCTGCCAGGCTGCGACGCCGAGTGCGGCGACAAGGAGGGCGGGGACGGCGATTCGGGCAAAGGACATCGGTCAAAAAAGCGCGCAGAGGCGAGCGGAAAGCTCGTTTCGGTTGTCAAGAGCGTCTTGTTGCGAGGACGCATGGCCGTTATGTCGGACGCAATGTCCGATTCGAGGCATTTTAACGGGCGCAAAACGCAACGACGGCTCGCGTACGAAACGTCAGTCGCGTGCGACAAAGTGCTGTTTGTCGGCTAAACGGCGCGGAAAATCAATCAAGGGCGAGCAAAAATGCGTCAAAAAGAGATGCCAAAAGCCCGATCAAATACTGATCGGGAATTGTCTTGGGTGTAAATAGCCTGAAAATGCAAAAACTCCAGGTGTTTTACAGGTGCGATCGTTGTCGGAAGCCTAAAATCAAAGTGGTCAAGATCAATTTTGAAAGGATATGTCGATGGCGACGAATAACGATACCAAGTCCTCGGCAAGATTGGCTGCGGAGAACCTCTTCAGCAATTTCCCGAAATCCCCCTCGGAACCGCTGGTCCCGACCGACGATACCTCTCGCAAATCGCGCCGCGGGCGCAAGATAAACGGCTTTGCGCATGCCGCGTATCACGAAGAAGCCAAAATGCAGCCGATCCCCGTGAAGCGTGCTGCAGGTCGTCCGCCTAAGGACAAACCGTATTCGGCGATGATTCGCGTGCGTGTCTTTTCAGAAACAGCAGAAGCGTGCATGGCGCGCGGCGGCTCCGCGTTCATTCGCGGTGTGCTCGAGATGGCGACGGGCGAGCCTTCCGAAGAAGTGATTGCCAAGAATGCGCCGAAATCCCGCCGCATGAGCGAAAGCGCCATCAGCGCTGCCGGTCTGCGTCGAGTCGGTCCCGACGGGTTCGGCACCAACATCAAGCGTCTCGACCTGGGTGCCGAAGCACCGCAGACGCGCCGCACGACGGGCTCCGTCGATGTCGCTCCCGTGAATCTCACGCAGTTCTTCGTTCGCAACCCCGATCAGACCTACGTGGTGGTCGCCGTGGGCGATTCGATGAAGGATGCGGGGATCAACGACGGCGACATTCTCGTGGTCGACCGCTCGATTACGGCCAAGAACGGCGACATCGTGCTTGCCTATCTGGACGGCGCCTTTACGGTGAAGCGCGTTCGCTTCACTTCGAGCGGCCAGGTGGAGCTTCTCGCCGAGAACGCCGAGAAGAACTACCCGACGATCGAACCCGACGAAGACGAATTCCACGTTGAAGGCGTTGTGACGGGGATGATGCGCAAGATGCGCTTCTAAGGCGCGTTGCGCGATTGCAGCCTGCTCGAGCAGCCGGCGAGGCACTTTTCGGTACTTTCGGTGCGCTTATCGGCGCCGCTTCTCAATCCTCCGGGAGGCTGCGCGCCGGGCTCGAGTCCGCTAAAAAGTCAATCCAAACAAATCAAACGCTCGCAGCCGTTTCCACCCGGCGCGAGCGTTTTTTTGTGGCAAATCGAGATTGCGTTGAGCCCTCTCCGGTCTATTTGCCCGTATCTGTGCTTTGATCAACGTAAGCCTGAAGCTTTCGGGCGATGTCGGTATCCTTACGCTGCTTGCGCTTCGTTTCAAGGCTCGCGGCAAAGCCGGCAATAATGATGACGGCGATGCCCGTGCCAGAGAGGAAGTCGATTGGCTCATCAAAGAAAAGAAGACCGATCACCGCGGCAAAGACGATCGCAGAGTACTGCAGCGAACTTGTCAGCAGCAGGTTGCCGCCGCCCCAGGCACGCGTGAGCGAGAGCTGCGCGAGCATCCCACAAATGGCGACGCCTAAGAGTGGGACAATGTTGTCCGTTGTGATGGGAGTGAGCGGTCCTTCGAAAGCAAGATGACCGCCGAAGCCCGCAATCGTGCCGATCAGGGAGAAATAAAAGACGATGCGGTAGGTCGGTTCCTTGAGAGCGACGATTTGGCGGATTTGAAATTGGGCGAGCGCCGCAAAGAAGCCTGCGGACAGACCGATCAGCCCGGCGGTAAAGTCGCTCGAACGTACATCCGGATGCAGAACGAGCGATATGCCGACAAAGCCGAGCAGCACGCACCCGACAAGCTTCCACTCGATCGCTTCGCGGTGGCGAAGCGCCAAAACAATGACGATCGCTGCCATAAAGAGCGGCGACGTGTAGTCGAGCGTCATTGCGGTGCCGAGCGGCAGACGTCCGAGCGCCCAGAACCAGACAAGAAGCGCCATTGTGCCGAGAATGCTGCGCTTGAAGTGTCCCCAGGGGTAACGCGTTTTGAGCGTTCGACCAGGGGTGGCGAAGGCGATGGCACCCAAAACGAAAACCGCAAAGATCTGTCGATAGAAGACGAGCTCAAAAGTACCGAAGGCGTCTGCGCCAATCTTCGTAAATGCCGCCATCAATGCAAAGAAGAAAGAGGCGGCGAGCATCCAGAGACTACCCATGGTGAAGCCTCATTTGCCGAAGGCAACGCGCCGGCCGTTCAGCGGCTGAATCGGACGGGTGTTGTTGCCAAGGATGTCTTTGATTTGTTCGATCTCTTCTGCGGCAGCCTCTACGGGATCGGCAAGCACGATCCACTCGACGGGTTCCGTATAGGGCGGCGTCGTGAGACTCCCGGGGAAGGCATAGTGATGAAGCATCGGAGGCAGGAGCGGCGAAGGGTCGTAGCCCTGAAATTCTTTGGGCGGCTCGTCTTCAAGCGGTGCGTTCGCGAGAAGCGTTTGAAGTGCAGGGTTGCTCTTTCCTGCCTTTACAAAAGCGCCGAGCACGAGAAGCGGTCCGTGATGCTCGGGCGTCGACTCGATCGGCCCCTCGGCGTCGACCGTCTTCTCATAGACAAAGTGCGTTTCCATCGGAAAGTGCTCGCCGTCAATGAACGTTTCCGAAGGCGTATGAAAGTGGAGCTGGCGCAGCGTGTAGGTGTCGGTGCCGCGCTGCAGTGTGTCGCCGGGCGTAAAGCGGACTTCTATCGTGTGGCCTGTGTGAAGAATCTCCGACGCGTTGTCCTCAAAGTGAAGGGTGAATGGTTCGGCTGCGTCTTTGACGGCGGTCGTATGAATGGAGACCGGGCACTGGTAGCGTCGAACAGGTTCCGCGCCGACAGAAAGTTCCTCAAGGCTCGGCAGCGACATCATGGCGCAGCCAAGGCAGTGAAAACGAAGATAGTTGCTAGCGTACATTTCTAAAAAACTCGAAGCCCGACCAACGAGCAGTCCGGGCTTCAGGAGCGGTTCACCTTTTTGCTCAGCATAGGATAGCGAAAGCGCGGCGAGCTGCGAGCTCTTCAAATCGCAAGGAGCGGTTGTGCGGCGATCGAAGATAAGAGATGGCAAGTTTTTTTGTGACTTTTGCGTATTTTGACGGACTATCCTTGACAGATTCCGAACAGGTAGGCAGAATACGCAACCTCGCCGCTCGCTGGAGCGGTCGAGAGCAAGCGCAAAACGACGGGTTTTAAAAATTCTTCGAAATTGCTCTTGACAAACAGA
>ERZ1090868.49-NODE-49-length-61036-cov-10.108608_pt1 | contig 61036 bp, 51 predicted proteins | sample MGYA00478475_ERZ1090868 | MGnify/ENA primary metagenome ERZ1090868 (study PRJEB33644, sample SAMEA5815747) | chicken gut metagenome | biome: Chicken; feature: Gastrointestinal Tract; material: Caecum | place: Ireland | collected 2019-01-01 | study: A study of the...
GCGCGGACCCCAGAACCAGCTGTCATTGAGATAGAGCTGCATTTGGTCGCGTTCGGCCTCGGCCTGCTTGGCGCGCTGCTGGGCGCGCTTGAGCGCGAATTCAAGATCCTTTTCAAGGCCGGGGGCATTGGCAGGACGCTTCAAAAGGACGTTTGCGCCGTATTTGAGGTCCGTGATGATGAAGGGGTTCTCCGTCTCAGCGGTCGCGCCCGAGACCCAGGTGGCCTTGAAGCCCGGGACCATGCCCTGCTGGCCTTCGAGTTCGCTCGTGTCGTACTCGACGGACACGGGGGCGATACCGTAGTTCACCGTCCCCGACGGGTCCGTGATGCGGGCGCCTTCGGGTTCGGACGTCACGGTGATGTAGGTCGAGCATCCCGAAAGGAGGAGTGCCGCCCCAAAAAGCAAAGCCGTGCGGGCGAAGGTCGAATGGAAAGACTGAACGCTCAATTTCATCATGATTTTCGGTCGCGCCGCGTCCTTTCAAAGGACAGGGCGCGCACCGCCCCGGCAATGTTGTTCAAATCTCGTTCGAAGGGCGCACTTTGCACGTCCGGACGAGTCCGTTTGAATGAAGCTTGACCTTTCGATGTTTTTGATGGAAGTGCCTCGTCTACCGATTATTCGTCGATTGCGCCGAGCCGGCGCGCCTCGTTTCTGCAGCCGTCCGTGATCACAGCGCGTACCCACTGCAGGAAGGGATCCGTGTGCGTGCCGTGGTGCCAGATGATGCAGGGGGAGAAAGGCGCAATTTCCGCGGGCGCGGGGAGCATTCGCAATTTGAAGGACGACTGACGCACAAAATGCATGAGCGTAATGACGGGCGCCGTATACGTGAAGTCCGTTTGAGCGAGCACGTAGGGTACCGCAAGGAAAAACGGCATCGAGAAGGCCGCTTCCTGGCAGTCGTCGAAGGCGGTTGCAGCTGCACTCGGCTGCTGCCAAAGGGGCGCGCCAGAGAACGTGATGTCGACCTTTCGGAATTCGGCAAGGTCGGCCGTCGTGATGCGGCCCTGCTTGTTGTAGCGCTCGATGAGCGGGTGCCCTTCGCGCACGAGGAGACCGCGGCGCGTCTTGTAGAGCTCGAGAACGTGAAAGTCCTTTGGGACGTTTCGGATCGGGTAGAGCGCCATGTCGGCTGAGCCGTCGCGAAGCCGCTCGAAAAGCTGCTCATCGATGCTTCGGATCGCGATCGACGCATTGGGCGCATTCTGGTAGAAGCGCCCGATCGCTTCGTTCATGAGCGTGAGAACGCCGTTGTCGACGGAGAGTATGCGAACGACGCGGCGCGTGTTGGCAAGGTCGAACGATTCCTGAGAAAAGAGCGACTGCGAGCTGCGCAGCACCGCTTCTACGCGCGGATAGAGCGCGCGCATGCGGCCTGTCGGGAGCATGACGAGGCCCGAACGCACGAAGAGCTCGTCGGAAAAAACGGTACGCAGGTGCGCCAAGCGCCGCGAGGCCGAGCCCATGCTCATGCGGTGGCGGCTCGCTGCGCTCGTGAGACTTCTCGTCTCCCAGAGCGTCATGAGGAATTGCAGCTCGTCAAGGCTCAGATCCGGCTGAACGGCGGTTTCGTCTGTCATGCGTCATCCTTTTTTCGAAATTTTTTAGCGCCCCGTTTGCGCGGGCGGCGCCTGCTCGGTCGCTTCGGTCGCATTTGGGCGTCGCCCTTCATGACCATTGTACGGAGCGCCCGACCGGACGCATGCGCGCACGGGAGCTGTTTTTCTTTTCTTTGCAGACTACCTTACCAGGGCTGCTCGTGCGTGCTGACGGTGATGCGTTCAGAAAGACGTTCAGCCGATCGGAATCGAGAGAATCGCAAAACGCGCGTAGAAGATGAGCGCGACCGCAATGAAGGCGAGTGCGACGGAGAGGCGAATAAGCCGGCCGACACGATGCAGCCGCCACGATCGGACGATGTTGTTACGCATGATGTTTCGCAGCACGAGTCCCGCGTAGCGGAGGCGTTCTTCTCGCGTCTGCACGATTGCCTCAAGCGAACTCTTTTCCGGAATGTGGTTCGAAAGAAAGGCGAAAGGTTCCGTATGGTCGTGCCGCCAAGTGGGCGGCACGCCGATGAAGAAAACTTAGGCCGAGGCGGCGATCGACGCAATGAGAAGCACCATGCCCGCCGAGACCGCGAGCCGCAGCGTGCTTTCGATCGCTTCGTTTTCGATCACGGTGAGTGATGCACTCAAAAGCGCAAAGTCTGCAGCAATGAGAAGCGAGGCCATCCAAAGGTAGTTCTTCGTGAGGTCGTTCTGTGCGTTGCTGACGTCAAATCCTTGCCGCTTGAAAGCGGCCTCGGTGAGCGTCAGGTACTGCGTGAGAAGCTCGTTATGTGCTTCCGTCCGTGCCTTGGCGGGACGTTCGGCGCAGTCGTCCTGCAGCGCTTTTTCAGATGCCTCAGCCGAACTGGCTGTGGATTCAACTTTCCGAAATTCGGTTCTCGAAAGTTGTTCGCTCACAATCCTTTCCATTTCATCCGAGCACGTCAGTCTTTGAAAACGAGGTGTTCGCCGCTCAAGGCATCGAGCTTGACCGTATTAGTCCCTTTGAGGGCGAAGATGGTCATGGCGGCGAGCAGCAGGAGCGTTGGTTCTTTCTTTAGCGTGATTTTCAGTCGAAAAGCAGAGCTTAACGAACGTTTGTTAGGCGACGGGCAATTACAGCCGCCGCAAAAAAACGGCATAGGCCGCGTTCGGTGCGGCGTGCTCGTTAAAACAGGTGAAGGCTACCGAAGCGCAGCTCGCGGAAAATTGGGCGACCGTTTGGGACGCGGCAGTGCGACAATGAAGAATCGGGGTGGCCGTCACGGACCGGCGGCCGCTCGAATCCGGATCCAAGCAAAGGAGGCGCAAATATGTGGGATCGATTGCTTCGCGGCGCGCACGTCGTGTCGCCCGTGAACGGCTATGACGGCCGTATGGATGTTGCGATTAAGGACGGCCGAATTGCCGCTGTCGGACCGAATCTTGCGGGCGAAGCCGCCTCGGTCGAGTCGCTTGAGGGACTTGTCCTCATGCCGGGGCTGATCGATCCGCACCTGCATTTGGGAAGCGTCTTCGGTTCTCCCTACGGCACACGCATGGCGGCGCTTGCAGGCGTGACGACGTGCCTTGACATGGCGGGCCCCGTTGCCGACATCCTGGCGCACGCCGAAGAAACGGGCGCAGGGATCAACGTTGCGATGCTCGAAGGGTTTTCGCCCGAAGCGCGCTTCGGTACGCTTTCGCCCACGGAAGCGCAAATGCGCGGCTATGTCGACGAGGTGCTTCAGTCGGGCGCGATCGGCGTGAAGCTTATGGGCGGGCATTGGCCGCTGCCGCTCGAGACCTGCCGCTCGATGGTGAAAATCGCCAATGAAAAGAACGCCTACGTCGCGTGGCACGCCGGGAGTCAAACCGCAGGTTCGAATCTCAAGGGCATGATCGAGGTGATTGAAACGGTGAAAGGCATGCGGCTGCATCTCGCGCACATCAACGCCTATTGCCGCGGCCGCGTCAAATCCGTTCGCGAAGAAGCCGAAGAGGCGGCCCGTCTCCTCGTTGAGAATCCGAGCATCTGGTCGGAAAGCTACGTGAGTCCGATGAACGGTACGATTCTCACGTGCGACGCCAAGGGCGAAGTGATCGACCACGTGACGCGCACGTGTCTTGCGACCTTTGGCCTGCCGCCAACAGCGGAGGGCATCCGGGAAGCGATTCGCAAGGGCGTTCTCTTCGTCGTGCGCGACACGGGCTTTATTTCCGAACTTATCGAGGGTGAAGAAGCGCTCCGGGTCTGGGAAGAAAAGCAGGCGGCCGGCGAAGACTCCGCGGGCTCGTTCCCCGTGAATCCGGCGCTTTCGCGCTTCATGCTCGCGCAGGCGAAGCGTCCCGACGGGACGTTTGTCGTCGATGCGATCTCGACCGACGGCGGCTGCATTCCGAGAAACGTCGCCATTGCCGTGGGTCTTTCACTCGTGAAGTTCGGTGCGCTTACGCTCCCCCAATTTGTTGTGAAGACCTCCGTCAATCCCGCGCGTCACCTGCGCCTGACCGATCGAGGCCACCTTACCGAAGGGGCGGCGGCCGATATCACGGTGTTCGATTTCGAGCGGCAGTGCGCCATGGAGACGATCGTTGCCGGCAAAACCGTGATGAAGTCGGGCGAACTTTTCGGACATTCGATTCGTTTCGTTACGACCGCTGCGGGCGCGTCCGTGCTGCGCGAAAAGGGCTTTGAAACGATTGAAATCGACCTCACCGGGCCCGAACCCGAGCGCTTCCGTGCGTAACAGCAGCGCGGATTGACGTCAATCGGCGCCGGCGTACTTCGGCCGGCGCCTCTCGCACGGCAGGCTCGGCGCGTGCGAAGGAGATAAAAATGAGAAAGCCATTGCTGTTCGGTCGTTCGATTGAGGGCGGTTTGCGTGCTTTTGCGGTGCCGGTCGTCTGCGTCGCAGCGGCCTTCACCTTGGGTGCTTTCGAGCCGCTTTCGCAGAGAACTCCGACGACGGCGCAGGCTGCCGCTTCGGTCGAACGGACGGTTGCCGAGACCAATTTTGCGAGCGGCGTCGATACGCTTTTTTCATACGCAACGGGGACGCTTTCGGTGGCCGCGCTTGAGCCCGGTCGCCGCTATGACAGGAGCGGCCGCTATCAGGGACGCGTGACGGAGGACGGGCGCATCTACGACAGAAGCGGGCGCTACCAAGGCCGCGTGACCGAGGACGGACGCGCCTACGACCGCAGCGGGCGCTACCAGGGCAAGCAAACCGAGGACGGCCGCTACTACGATCGAAGCGGTCGCTACCAGGGAAAAGAAACGGATGACGGGCGCTTCTACGATCGCAGCGGTCGGTATCAGGGGCGAAAGACCGAAGACGGTCGCTACTACGACAGGAGCGGCCGCTACCAAGGTCGCGTGAGAGAGTAGTCAGTCGTCTGACGACGCCGGCGGATCGGTCGGAAGAGGTCGCCCGCGTTTGAAAAATGCGCCGCGCCGGACGAAACCGGTGCGGCGTTTTGGCTGGCAGTGCTCGACGCGAATCAGAAGATGTGGTCGAAGATCGACTTGGCGGGATACCCCACCGACTGCACGGCGGCGACGGTTTCCGTGGGTTTCAGGTGCAGTTTTTTCCCGAGTTCTTCGGCGAGAAAGCCCGTGCGCGGCACGCTTGCGAGCTTCATCGCCGCCGCAGCAAGCGCCACGGACTGCATCTTGAGGCCGACGTCGATGTGCGTTGAGCGCACGCGAGCTTCTTCGAGCCGCTCCTCCGTCCAGTCCGAGCGCTTGGCTTTGTCTACGATGACTGAGGCAAGCTTCATCACGAGGTCCTGCGTGCGCTCGAAGTTCGTCACGTAGACCAAGATGACTGGCGGCAGCGCCGCAAGCGGCATTTCAACAAGGTAGGTTTCGCCTCGGATGTCGTCGGGCGAACAAAAGATCAGGCCGTTACGCTCGGGTACCCAGCGCCAGATGCCGTTGGGCTTCAAGACGTAGATTTCCGTTTCGCGCCAATTGAAGGCCGAGGGCGTCGTGCGTTTACCGTTCGAACGGTTGATGCCGTCGGCAGCGTAGAGGAGGTTTGCGAGCAACGGATCCGGCAACGGCTCGTTGCTGAAGTTGCGCTCAGAGCGGCGTGCGGCGAGCGCGTCGCCAAGCGGCATCATGAGGCCTGCGGGCGCCGGAAGGGCCCGAAAGACTTCGCCGTCGTTTTTGCGGGGACCGAATCGGCGTTCGATTTCCGATTTCAGTTCGTCGAAGTGGTCTTCGAGTTCGCTGCCGATCTCGGCGAGCTTGGCCTGAAACTTCTTTTTGATGGACACGGTGAGCCTCGAGAAAAATAGGTGTGCACGCCGAAATTTCTGCCGTTTCTTGGGGCGCAGCGCCACATAGGCCGCCTTCGCCTCGTAAAATCAACGGATTCGGAAAGAATAACGGATTTGGCCGTTGAAGAGCCCTCGCCCGTGATGGGGGCGCTCCGGCCTAAAAACAAAGTATTGCGCCGTACGCTTGCGTGCGGCGCGCGCCCCAAAGAAGATGAGCGAAAGACTGAAACGGGACAACGAGGCGGCCGAAGCCGTCTTCACGCTGCGCGTGCCGCTCGATCGTGCCGATGCGGTCGAAGGACTCCTTGCGAGTCTGCTGGCGGCGATGGCGCTCGACGGCCCGATCAATCTCGCAGCCGCCGCGTTGGCGGCAGGAAACGATTCGGCAGCTGAAGACGCGGCGCTTGAGAGCGGCGCTCTCGGCGCTGCCACCCCTGCAGTACCGCCGCCCGCACCTTCACCCTATTCGGCGCCGACGGGGGCTGCCGGCATCTCGGATCTTTCGGGAACTTCGCCCTATGCGGATCCTCGCTATCGGGCGCTGCGTCAGCCGAGTCTCTGGGGGGCACAGCCCTATCCGTATCCGAATGCTTACGGCATGCAGGGGCTGCAGCCGGCGGAATTCGCGCAGCCCGTACCGACAGCGCAGGCGCCGCAGCAGCTTCGGCCGATGCAGCCGCTTGCGGCGTCGCCCGCTGCGGGCATGCAGTCTGCGTATCCTGCGGGGGCCTATTCCCCTGCTCCGCCCGAAAACGGCGCCGCGGGCCTCACGCCCGGCGCTTTCTTGCGTCAGCTTCGCCGCGAGCGCGGGCTCACTCAGCGTGCGCTCGCCGACGTGGCGCAGACGTCGCAGTCTCGCATTTCCGACTATGAGTCGGGTGTCCGCCCCATTCCGGCCAATGTTGCACAGGCGATCTCACGATTTTTCGGCGTGCCGATTGCCGGACTTCTCGATTAAAGCACGCAAAAGGAAAGCGCCTTGCCGAGGATGCTCGCAAGGCGCTTAACCGATTTGCTGCGAAAGCGCTTGACGCCGTCGCCCGAAGCCACTTCAATTCGGACGACGGCAACAGTTTCGTCAGTGCTTGTAGTCTTCGCAGTGGATGCGCGGCTCGATGACGCCGATTTCAAGAAGTGCAGCCTTCACCGATTCCATGAATTCCTTCGGTCCCGCAAGCCAGAAGTCCGCATCCGGATCCTGGCAGAAGAAGCGAATGCGCTCAGCGCTGATGCGGCCCTGCGCGTCGTAGTCGCGCCCGATCACGTCGCCTTCGAGCGGGCTCGTGAAGAAGACAGCCTTCGCGCCGTGCGGCAGCCCCTTCATGATCGAGTCGACTTCGCTCTTCAAGGGGTAGCGTGCGCTGTTGGCGGCTGAATAAAGGAAATGAAGCTCTCTGAGCGGGTTTTCGGTCGAGAGCGCGCTCAGAAGCGGTACGACGCCCGCAATGCAGATACCGGCGGCGATGATGACGACGGGGTGTTCTTCCTTGAAGTTGAAAGTGAATTCGCCAAAGGGCTCGGAAAGCTCGATCGTTTCGCCCACTTTGAGAAGACGATGCAAGCGCGCTTCGGTTGAGGTTTCGTCTACCTGGTTGCGCCCGCTCACATATTTCACGGTGAGGCGCAGGAGACCCGCGTCCGGCGCCGAGGAAACAGGGAAGCTTGCCGGGCCGAATTCGCCCGTCGACGGGAAATTGGCCTTCACATAGACATACTGTCCGGGAAGGAGCCCTTCCATCGGTTTGCCGTCCTTGGCAAGCAGGTAGTAGGAATCGACGCCCGCGCATTCTTCAACGCGGTTCACGCATTCGTAAGTACGCCAGGAGGAGATCTTCAGTTCGGTTGTTGTCATTGTTGCCTTCCTTTGCGGCGCTTTGCGTCCGCTTGCCTGAACGGCCGATGCGGCTCGCGGAGAGACAGCGTTGCCTCGAGAAGGCTCGAACTGCGTCGGCGAGCGCGCTCGACCGACGATTGTTTCGGAGCGACAGATGAGAGCGGTTTCGCGCGCGTCCTCCGTCGACATCTTTCGGCATCGTGCGCGCCGCTTCTGCACCCCGTTTGGGATTGCTTCCCACAAATCCATTATAGGTCGGCGCGGGATTTCGGGCATCTCATTTAAGCGCAAAGTGCTTACGCCTTCCAAATATGACAATCAAGCTGATGAAACCCCCTAAGATATTTACCTATCCACCTCGGGAGGGGGCAAAAGAGACGTTTTTTTTCATCAATGAAATCGCTCTTTCTATTTGATGAAACGAGAAATTCTTTCGAATTAACCCGCCGGGATCGGTTGATCTAGTTCGTAAGAATTAACAGATGAATAGTTACAATTAGTTGCAATTAAGCTAGGGGAAACGAGGTGGTAAAACCCCTAAAGAGGAAAAATCGTTGATATACTTCCTCACATGTTCAGTGAAACGAACGAAACGATTTCGAATTGTTCGGTTCTAGTGAACGAGTTTCGGTTGACGCCGTCTGCCGAGGCGGATCGAGTTGCTCGATTCTGATGACGGCCTCACTGTCTGAAGTGTGTTTTTCTCCTTTTTGTGGTTGAAGAAAAACGCTGCCCATACGCGGCTGGTCCCCGCCGTACGAGCTTCCGAAAGGTGACAGGCGTTTTTCAAAATAGTGTCGGGCGCTCCGGCGCAAGGCACGAAAGCAATACGGATGTTGGTCGCATTCGTATAGCGTCTCCTCTTAACGGCGGTTCGGTTTCCTCCTTTTTCCGAACCGCCGTTTCCTTGTCTGCAGCTTTTGCACGATCTTTTCTCGACCGTCCTCCTCTGCTTTTCTTCTTCATTTCGGCGTGCTTGCGCGTGTCGGGCGAAGTGCGTTGTCGCGACGTGAAAGACGGCGCGTGCAGCCTCGAATCTGCGAAAATGCTCGACAGTTTTTCCTTTTCCGGCCCGTTCGAACCATGTTGCCGCGATTCGAGAATTTGCGACTGCCGAGCGCTTGCGTACCGCCGTACGGTACGCGCGAGAAGCGCCTGCGCCGCGTCTTCGCTGCACTTTCGGCTTCGGCGGCAGCGACGGGTATTGCGTTTTCGCTTTCCGGCTGCTCGGTCGTGCACATCAACGGCAGTCTTCGGACGACTGACGACGGCATATGCGTCGTGCGTCCCGAAAAAGTCACCGACCGAGTGCACGACATGCTTATCAAGCTGCTCGACAAAAAAGGCTTTGCCGTTGTCGAGCTGCCGCCGGGAGCGGATCCGGGCGCCTGTCCGCAGACGATTGTCTACAACTGGGCGGGCGAACAGTACTACGTGCCTGCGCTCGTGAAGCAGTACGCGATCAACATCGACCTCTACGTCAATGGCGAAAAGTACGCCAATGCGAGTTTCGATCCGTCGCGCAACCTCGTTTCAACGCACTCGCGCTACATCCCGTTCTCCCGCTATCTCGCTCGCATGCTCGATCGGCTCTTCCCCGGGCGAACCGAAATCGGTCGCTGACCGCACCGCTTTCTTTCTTTTTTTCACGTCGGCAGCTTCAACTTCGACGCAAAGAAAAGGCGCCCGCACCGAATCGATGCGAACGCCTTTCGCCAAGCCAGCACGCAGCACGCTAACGCGTGCGCTCGATCAGCTCAGGCCGACAATGCGGCCGTCGACCACGTCGATCTGCATGGCGGCAGGGGCCTTGGGCAGACCGGGCATGCGCATGATCGCGCCTGTCGTGACGACGATGAAGCCCGCGCCTGCATTGAGAATGAGGCGCTGGACCGGCACGCGGAAGCCCTTCGGCGCGCCGAGCGCCTTGGCGTCGGCCGTAAGCGAGAAGGGTGTCTTCGCGATGCAGACGGGCAGACGGTCAAAGCCGAGGTCCTGCAGGCGCTTGAGATCCTTCTTGGCCGCATCGGAGAGGTCGGCGCCGGCGCCGCCGTAGACCTTCGTGACGATCGCGTCGATCTTTTCAAGGATCGGCTGCTCCGGTTCGTACGTATGAACGAGAGGCTTCGGATCGGCAGCGGCTTCGATGACGGCCTGCGCGAGTTCGATCGCGCCGTCGCCGCCCTTGGCAAAGCCGTCGCAGACGGCAAAGCGCACGCCGAGCTCGGCCGCACGCGCGCGGATCACTTCGATTTCGGCGTCTTCGTCCGTATGGAAGTGGTTGAGCGAAACGACGATGTTGGGCCCGAAGTGCTTGAGGTTTTCAATGTGTGCTTCGAGATTGCAGAGGCCGCGCTTCAAAGCCTCCATGTTGGGCTTGCCGATTTCCGGCAGCGGCACGCCGCCGTGCCACTTGAGGGCCTTCGTTGAGGTGACGAGCACGACCGCGGCGGGTTCGAGACCGGCCGCACGGCACTTGATGTTGAAGAACTTTTCGGCGCCGAGGTCCGAGCCGAAACCCGCTTCCGTGATGGCGTATTCGCCGAGCTTGAGCGCGGCGTACGTGGCGGCCACCGAGTTGCAGCCGTGCGCGATGTTGGCGAAGGGGCCGCCGTGCACGAAGGCGAGGTTGCCTTCGATCGACTGCACGAGGTTGGGCTTCGTCGCTTCAAGGAGGAGCGCAAGGAGCGCGCCCGTCGCACCGAGCTCGGCGCAGGTATAGGCCGTGCCGTCGGTCTTGATGCCGAGCACGATGCGGTCGATGCGGCGGCGCAGGTCTTCCAGGTCGGTCGCCAGGCAGAGAATCGCCATCAGTTCGGAGGCGGCCGTGATGTCAAAGCCCGTTTCCGTCGGGATGCCGTTGGCCGGACCGCCGAGGCCCGAGACGATGTTGCGCAACATGCGGTCGTTGACGTCCATCACACGGCGCCAATAGATTTCGCGCAGCTGAACCTGGCCCTGGTGGCGCGCATTGTCAAGGAGCGCCGCGAGGAGGTTGTTGGCAGCCGTGATCGCGTGAAGGTCGCCCGTGAAGTGCAGGTTGATCGCTTCCATCGGCAGCACCTGGCTGTAGCCGCCGCCGGCGGCGCCGCCCTTCATGCCGAAAACGGGGCCGAGGGACGGTTCGCGCAGCGCGAGCACGGCGCGCTTGCCGACCTTCTTCATGCCCTGCGCGAGGGCGATGCTCGTCGTGGTCTTGCCCGAACCTGCAGGCATGCCGGACGTGGCCGTCACGAGAATGAGCTTGGCCGTCTTCTGGCGGGACGGATCGAGCGAAACCTTCGCCTTGTCGCGCCCGTAGGGCTCGAATTCGGCCTCGGTAAGGCCCGCGCTCGCGGCGAGTTCATTGATGGGGATGAGATGAGCCTGCTGGGCGATTTCGATGTCGCTGAGCATCGTGGTCTCCGTTCAATGGTAAAAAATGGGAATTCTTTACATTCGCCGGGTTGCCCGGGGTCTGAAACGCCGGGTGGCGGAGGACTCGACCGGAAAGAGCGTCGCAGCTTCAAATGCGGCTCACGTCGGGAGCGCCTCAATCGAGTTGGCGTGGAGTATGCACCAAAAATAAAAACGACGCCGCTGTAAACAGTAACGGCGTCGTATTAGTCAAATCGGCGGAACATCCTGCAATTCGCTTCATTTGAAGATAATTGCACGAGAAGTCCGCCGATTTCGGTCGATTGCGCGGTTCGCGCCGGGTGCTGCGCTCAGAGCGGGTCGCCCGAGCGCAGCAGCAGACGCGCGATTTCGGCGGCGTTGTGCAGATCGAGCTTGCGGTAGGCGCTGCCGCGGTGAACCTGAACGGTCTTTTCGGAAATGCCGAATTCGGCGGCCACTTCCTTGTTGGAATAGCCCTGTGCAACCATGCGGATCACTTCGCGCTCACGCTGCGTGAGCTGCTCGAGGCGCGCCTTGAAGCCCGCGACTTCGGCCTGATCGCGGCGTGCGGCCTTGTTGCGCGCCACGGCCGCGTCAATCACTTCGAGGAGGCGGTCGTCCTTGACGGGCTTCTGCAGGAAGTCGACGGCACCGTTCTTGAGCGTGTTGACGGCCATGTCGATGTCGCCGTGGCCGGAAATGAAGATGATTGGGAGGTCGCAGCCGAGTTCCTTGAGCTTGTTCTGCAGTTCGAGCCCGGACATGTTGGGCATGCGGACGTCAAGGAGAATGGCGCCGTAGCGGCGGAAGTCGGCCGAAGCGAGGAAGCTCCCCGCGTCGGCATAGGTGACGACGTCGTAGGACTCGCCCGAAAGCAGAAATGCCCAGGAGCGGCGCACGGCATCATCGTCATCGATAACGCGGATCAGAGGCTTGTAATTCGTATTGTCCAAGTCGTTGAGCATGGCGCTTGTCGTTCCTGAATATGAGAGGAGGGATGTGATTCTTTGCGGGCGATTGCGCTCGGGCGATTTTTTGGGTGGGGCATCAAAGTTCGCCGCCCTGTCGCCGCCGCCCGTTTTTGTTTGGCTTAAAGAATCATTGTATCCAAATTGCGTGGCACCGAGATTCGGCGGAAAACTGTCCTCGGGCGGTATTGGGTATAGCTCACAATGTTTTCGTGATCTCGAAACGGACCCGCGCCCGGCAATCGTTCTGCAAAAAGACAAACTGCGTCTCTCTAAAGGTATATTTGAGAGAGAAGCAGGAAGGATGCTTTTTCGCCGCGCTGTCGCATGGATGGCGCGGCCGACCGCAAAAAGACAGTCCGCAAAGCGGCAGGGACTGTCCTCCGAAGCTTGCCGCACGGAATTCCAGACATGAAGAAAAATCTACTCGCTGCGATTTTGGCTGCATCTCTTGTCGGCGTGCTCGCCGGCTGTTCTTCGCTGCCGGGCGGCGACGATGAGGCGCAGGCGACGGCCGCGGTGCCAGCGGACGAATCCAAGGAATTCAAGCCCGTCTCCTATGACCAGGTTTGTCTGCTGGAAAATTCGGCAGTGAAGAGCCCGAAGCTCGTTGAGGCCATTGAGGCCGGTCTCAAGCGTTCGGGCGCCGAGGTGAAGCGACTTGAGCCTGGTACGAGCCCCAAGGCCTGCCCGTTCGTTCTGACGTACGAAGTTGCCGCGCAGAACGGCGTTATCACGGCTGTCGTTTTCCAGACGTTTGAAAACGGCATTCCCCGCATGCAGGCGAGCGGCAGTGCCCCGAAGGGGCGCGGACTTACCGTTGCGATGGCTGCGGGCTATGCGCACGAACTTCTCGGCCGCTTGAAGGGCACCTACAAGCAGGCGCCTAAGCCCGCACAGCAGCCGGCTCAAGCGCCGGCGCAGGCGCCCGCCGCCCCCGCCAAAGCCAAGTAGAGAACGGGTAAAAAAAGCTTTTCATCTCGGACGCGCCCGCAACGGCGCGTCTACAATGCGTTTCGTACATCCAACAAGCGTTGGCGGTACTGGCGGGGTGCAGCGACTCCTTTTGTCGAAACACCCTGCCGGTTGAGAGAGTCGCTTCGAATCGGATCCGGGCAATGCCGGCGGCGAGAAACGCGGGATGGACGCATTGATGCCGTCAGGATTTTGGGCAACGGCTTTCGCCGGTACCCCGAAGCTGCGTGCGGGTACTTTCTGCACGTCGTGCCGGCGTGCACCTCGCGCTCTGCGTAGTTCATACGCGGCGTGTTCTGCGTCTTCTCTTTCTTATCTTGTTCGCTTCTTCGAGCGCGCAATCATCTGCGCAGCTCCGTTCGCCCTCTCCTCTTTTTTTGCCGGAAGTGCTCTTTCGCGTCGACGCCGGATGCTTCGTCTGGCAGTCCGGCCGCTTGCTTGTCGCCGGACAAAAGAGCGGCCCGCGGCCGCGAGGAGATGAACATGGCAAAAACCGTTATTGCCGCAGCGGCGCTCAAGAGCGTCGAGATGCGCTCCGAAGACGTTGCGGCTCTTGAGGCGCAAAGCGTAGACGCGGCGCTCGAGATGTCACTCCCTGGCGAGCGCATCACGGTCGATTCGGAAGCGGGCGAACCCGTTGCGCTGCGCCGCATTGCAATGCATGCTGCGCCGGAAACCTTCGGCGGCGAAAAACGGCCGGCCGTTTATGTGGCGGACCGCACGGGGCCCTTCGGCGTTGCGGGCCGCATGCAGGGGCGTGCAGCAGATGCTGCGCTGCCGCGAAAGCGTCTGCGTCCCGAGCCGGGGAGCGCTGAAGCAATGACGCAGCTCGAGAGCGCAAGGAGCGGGATCGTGACGCCCGAAATGGCGTATGCCGCAGCGCGTGAAAATGCCGCACGCGAACAGATGCGTGAAGAGGTGGCGGCGATCGGCAGCGACAAACTGACTCGCATTCTCGGCCCGGCCCTGAATGCACCGCTCTGGCGCGGCGAGGACATTCGGTGCTTGGTCGCCGAGCGCCGCGCCGTGATTCCGGCGAATTTCCACCACCCGGAAGTCGAGCCGATGGTGATCGGGCGTCACTTCACGACGAAGGTCAATGCCAATATCGGTACGTCTTCGAGTTCAAAGAAGCCCGGGGAAGAGCTCGAAAAGCTCCGTGCTTCGCTCTTTGCGGGTGCGGACACCGTAATGGATTTGTCAACCGGCCCGCAGATTCGGGAAACGCGCGAGATGCTTTTGCGCCGCTCGCCCGTACCGCTCGGCACCGTTCCGATCTACGAAGCGCTCGAGCGCGTCGGCAAGCCCGAGGCGCTCGACTGGCAGGTGTTTCGAGATGTCATGTTCGAGCAGGCCGAGCAGGGCGTCGACTACATGACGATTCACGCGGGCGTGCTCTCCGAGCACGTTGCGCTCACGAAGCGTCGTCTGACAGGGATCGTTTCGCGCGGCGGCGGCATTCTTGCCGTCTGGATGAATCGCCATGCCAAGGAAAACTTCCTTTACGAGCATTTCGACGAAATTCTCGAGATTGCGCGCCGCTACGATGTGACGCTTTCTCTTGGCGATGGACTTCGCTCGGGCTCCATCTACGACGGCAACGATGCGGCGCAGTTCGCCGAACTTAAGACGCTCGGCGAACTCAATCGCCGCTCGGGAGAGGCGGGTGTGCAGGTGATGATCGAAGGGCCGGGGCACGTACCGCTCGCAGGGATCGCCGAGAATCAGCGGCTTGAAGACGATTGGTGCAAAGAGGCGCCCTTTTATACGCTCGGGCCGCTGCCCGCCGATATCGGCGCGGGCTACGACCACGTGACGGCTGCAATCGGCGGCGCGATCATCGCCTCAAAGGGCACGGCCATGCTCTGCTACGTGACGCCCAAGGAGCATTTGGGACTCCCCGATGCGGCGGACGTGCGCGAGGGGCTCGGGGTCTTTCGCATTGCCGCGCATGCGGCCGATATCGCTAAGGGCATCCCGGGTGCGATCCTTTTGGATCACATGATGAGTCTTGCGCGCTTTGAATTCCGCTGGCGCGATCAGTTTGCGCTCTCGGTTGATCCGGCGCGTGCGGAACGATTCCATGCGGCGGGGCTTGGCGGGACGGGTGCGCAGGAGGCGCACTTCTGCTCGATGTGCGGGCCGGGCTTTTGCCCGATGAAGCTCGCGCACGATCTTTTCGAGTAAAAGGCTCGGTCTTCGAGTGAAAGAAAGGTGCCGGGTCGGCTTTAGGTTCGCGACCGGCACCGTAAGCAAACAGCAACGCGTTCAAGCCGCGCGCTTGCTGCTGTCGTTGGCCGCACAGGAATCCTCAACGTACGGCAGGTCGAAGGGTGTTCGCACGATCTGGCCCTTCGTTTCCGTCGGCCAATAGGTGCGAATGATGTCGTCGATGCGCTCGCGCATCTCGTCGAGCGTCGCCTTCGAAAGCGCCTTGCTGCGATAGTAGGCCTCGAGTTTCTTCGCCTGCGGATAGGCAAGACTGCGCAGCGCGAACATGCGTTCGGTAAAGAGCAGTACCCCGAGGACCGGGCGCTGCGAATAGTCGGCCGCCACCTTAAGAATTCCAGTGGCCGCACTTTGCGGAATGCCGATTTCGAGCAAGCCGCTCATCCCGTTCGGCAGCGCTCGGCGGTCACGGACCTTAAGTTCGGCAATGATCGCGTAGTAGGGGGCGTGAATGAGTAGCGTCTTCATCGCATGGGCGAAAGGGTTGATGGGGCGGTTGGCCGCATCGGCGAGGCGGGTCTTCAAGACCCGGGCGGAGGTGTCGGACATGATCGCACTCGCTTCTTGTTGTTGTCGGGAAAAGACGTGGGGCAAAGTCGCTCGCGGTTCGTGGGGGCTTCGGGCCGAAATCGCTCGGGCGAAACTGCACTCCCTGCCGCCAGGAGGCGCCGGTTTTCGCTTGAGAGTATCGGCGGTCTTCAGACGCTATGCCGACATAAAAGATCGTTAATTGATCTTTCGTAAGGTGACGGCTTCGTTTCCTCTTTTTGATCTTTTATTCTTTAAGTCGCCTGTTTTCAGACGAATATCGTTAATTTCAAGCGTCGAATTTTTTGATGCAAAAGCGGCATCTTTTTTTAGAGGCGAAGCGCTCGAAGCGCGTCGCTGCGCGCTTCGGTGAAGGAGAAAGTTCTGACGAAAGCTCTCGAAAAGGAAACCGCAAAGCAGCTCTGCGCGTGATCCTCTTCTCGAGTGCGGCAATTTCGGTAGTTTGTTCTGTATACGGGATTGACGAACAAACTGATTTTTCTTCAGGTAATACCTTGATCCGACGACGTGGCGCGCGTGCATTCGAGCGCCCGATTGGGCTCGTCTATTTCGCCGAAACGTGTAGACTTCATGAGGACGTCGGTCCCGCGGGGATCGACGAGCGGTTTTCGATTTGACGGCACGAAAAGCACGACGCCTCATCGTGTTCATCCGTTTTCGTGCGCGTCCTGAACTGCGCCGGCCGGCTCGATGCCGCCGATCGTGCGGGCGCCTTTTCAAGCGTCTCGCGGTTTCGACGCAGAGAGTGCGTTCGTGTTCGATGCGAACGCTGGAAACGCAAGCGGCCGAAAACTATTCAAAGCGCGTGCGCAAGCTGCAGACCGGGGCTCGCGGAGCCTCGACGAATGCCTGATGTTCCAATACGCGCACGCTCTGATTAATGCGCAAAAAAGAGGTTTTTGAAATGAAGGTTACTCGTCTCTTTGCATCCGTCTGCGTTGCTGCCGGTCTCGCTGTGGGTCTTGCCGGGTGCGGCGACAAGGCGGCCGATGCGCCTCAGGCGCAGGCCGATAAGACGGCCGTGCTCTCGATCGGCGTTTCGCCCGTGCCGCACGCCGACATCATTCGCTTCGTCGAGCCGCAGCTGAAGGAACAGGGCGTCACGCTCAAGATCGTGGAATTCAGCGACTACGTGCAGCCCAACCTCGCGCTTGCCGAGAAGGAACTCGACGCGAATTTCTTCCAGCACAAGCCCTATCTCGACGAGTTCGCCAAGGAACACAAGCTTTCGCTGGAAAGCCTTGCGGCCGTTCACCTCGAACCGATGGGCGTTTACTCGAAGTCGCTCAAGAACGTTGCCGACACGCCCGAGGGCGCCAAGGTTGCGATCCCGAACGATCCGACGAACGGCGGCCGCGCGCTCAAGGTGCTTGAATCGGCGGGCCTCATCAAGCTGCGCCCCGAAGCGGGCATCCTCGCGACTAAGCAGGACATCGTCGACAATCCGAAGAAGCTCGAAGTGCTTGAAATTGAAGCTGCGCAGCTGCCGCGATCGCTCGACGACGTCGCGCTCGCCGTCATCAACTCGAATTACGCGCTCGGTGCGAACCTCAACCCGAAAACCGACGCCATCGCCATTGAGGCCAAGGATTCGCCTTATGCCAACATTGTGGCGATCCGTCAGGGTGACGCCAGTCGCGAAGATCTCCAGAAGCTCAAGGCCGCCCTCAACTCTGAAGCGCTCAAGAAGTTTATTGACGAGAAATATCAGGGTGCCATTCTCGCCGCCTTCTGATTCGTCGGTCCGGCGTGACAAAGTGCGCCGCCCAAGCTTTGCGGCGGCGCCTTCTAGAACCTCCGTTTGGGTTCGGACCCGCGGAGGTTTTTGCTTGGACGGGACTGGTCTTTCGTCGCATTGACGAGCGGCACAAGGCGCAAAAAAAGCCGGAAGCGGCAGTTGCTTCCGGCGCTCGTCGGCATTGATTGCGCCGCGATCAGAACGTCACCGTATCGGGGTGCAGTCCCGAGAAGGCCGCCTGCGGCAGACGGGTGAGTTCGTCGACCTCTTCAGGCGTGAGCTCGAAGTCGAAAATATCGAGGTTCTCACGCTGGTGCTGCAACTCGGTAGCTTTCGGAATCGGCATGAGGCCGTTCTGCACAGCCCAGCGAAGGGCGACCTGCGCCGTCGTGACGCCGTGCGCTTCCGCGATGCGAAGCAGATGTGGGTGACGGATGAGTGCGCCGCGGCCGAGCGGACTCCAAGCCTGAACGCGCATGCCGCGCTCTTCGGAAAAGCGAACGGCGGCCGCCTGCGTGTAGCCCGGGTGGCATTCGAGCTGGTTGACCATCGGCGTGATCTTTGCGCGCGCCAAAAGCGGCACGAGGTGGTGCGGCAGAAAGTTTGCCACGCCGATCGCGCGAACGAGCCCGTCCTTATAAAGCTCTTCAAAAGCACGCCACGTACCCGCGTTCTGCGCCTGCCAGACCATCGGTTCGCCCTGCGAAGCCGGCCAGTGAATGAGCAGGAGATCGAGGTAATCGAGCTGCAGCTGCGTACGCACTTGCTCGAAAGCTTCCTTGGCACTTTCGTACGAGCGATGCGAGGCCCAGACCTTGCTCGTGATGAAGAACTCCGAGCGCGGAATGCCGGATTCGCGGATCGCTTCGCCCATCAGCACGGAGTTGTTGTAGATCTGCGCCGTGTCGAAGTGGCGGTAGCCGAGCTGAATAGCGGTCTGAATCGTGCTCTTGAAGTTTTCGTTGAGCGGAATCTGCCAGGTGCCGAAGCCGACGGTCGGCATTTCGACGCCGTTGGAGAGTTTGGTGAACTTCGTAAGAGACTTTGTCATTTCAGCTGGAGAAAAACCGGTGAAGATCCGGGACGCTCGCCCGATATGGGAACCGTCCGAAAGATCAATTATCCGACCAATAGTAGATGAAAAATGATTTAGAAAATTTGACTTGGATCGTACTTTGCGACGCTTTAGTGCGATGAAACCCGTATGGTGGTTCCGAGCGGATTGTTTTTTATCCGCGAGGTATCAGCGTAAGCATATGCGCTGTCTAGCTCGTTAAAATAAGCGCCTTCGAGTCGAAGGGCGCTGCTTCGTACTCTTTCTTTTCGCTGCAGCGATGGCCGCGGAGCGAGCGGCGCCCTCGGCATGAACACCGTTCAAAGGATCACATTCATGGACAGCGAACTTCTCACCGGTCTTCTTCTCGGTGCCTGCGCACTCGGCTTCGGTCTTGGTGCCGTTTGGCAATTCGCACGCAGAAAGCCGAAGACGGCCCGGCGTATCGAGCGTATCGGCGCGAGAACGACGGCGCCGAAGCCGCAGGCGCAGCCTGCCGCCGAAGAGAAAGTCGCGCCGCGAACGCCCGAGGTCGGCATGCATCGTCCTGCCATGCTTGCCATTACGAGCGTTTCGGGTGACCTCACGGCCGCGGAAGTCTTCATCCAGCGCGCGCACGAACTCGACGAGCCGCACTTTCGCGCCATGGAAATCGATCCGCACGATCTTGAAGCGGTTCAGAGCCTCTTCGAGCATGTCAATGCGCTCGCGTGGACGCCGGGAAGCGACCTTTCGCACAACGTCTTTGAAGTGACCTTCTCGCCCGTGATCGAGCGTGCGCTCGAGTCGGGCTTCCAGCCGCGCACGAATGCCGTCGCGAGCGACCTGCAGATCATCGGGGTAGACGAGCACGGGCTTGAGCTCGGCGAACCGATGGCGACAAGCGACTACGGCTGGGGCGCGCCCACTCGCATTCATTCGCTCTGGGGGCTTTTGAATCCGGCCGAGCATGAGCATCCGCTCGCAAAGGAACTGCGCTCGGAAATGGACCTTATCAAGTCGATGCTCCCGAAGGTGCAGCTTTTTGTGACGGCGCTCGAAGGGATGCAGTGGGAGCAGGAAATCGACGAACTCTTCGACCTCTCGCGCGACGTACGTCGTCTCGGGCTTGAAGAGGGCCGCGCGCAACAGCGCACGGACCGCGCCGATGACCTCGCCGCGAAGATGCGCGCGCACAATAAGCGCATCGACGAAGCGCTCGAAGCGCTCACGAACGGCATCCGTACGCTTCAGGACGCCGACGACGCACTCAACAAGGCCATCCCGCTCATGCACGAGCGCGAACTCGCCATTCTCTGCCTGCGCGCCATTGCGCTCATGCGCGTGATTTCGAGCGAAGACTACATGCACGGCATGCGCTGCTCTTCGCGCATTGCCGAGAACGTCAAGGCCTTCCCCGACGTGCATCCGCTCCTCAACCGTGCCCGTCAGGCTGCTTATGATGCGGCCGAAACGCGCAGTCGCGCGATGACGCCCGCCGAACTCAAACTCTTGGGCGACGTGAAAAAGGATGCCGATCATTTGGCCGAAGTGCACGATGAAGTGGTCGCCGAACTCAAAAAGAAAATGCACGAACTTCAGGAGGCGATCGACCGCTACCTCATCGTGCAGGGGCGTCCCCGCCGTCATGCGGTACGAATGGACGCCGACGGTCGCGTCGAAGCAGTGCTCGTGCTTGAGCACTGACTGAGTGCTTCGCTCGAAGGCAAAACGGCGTGCAGCCGGCAGAAGTTGCCGCGGCTGCACGCCGTTTTTTGTTGCTCCCGATCGCTTTTAGTGGCGGTCGCTCTTAGGAATCGTGCTCACGATCTTGAGGCCGATCACAAGAACGAGAATGGCGCCCGAGGCGTAGAGCATGAGTTCGGGCGTGATGTGCTCGACGTCGACGACAAGGTATCGGGCGACCGCCACAATCGCGAGCGCAATGGGCGTATGAATCGGAATTTCACGCGTGCCGAGCCGCGCCCCCTTCACCATCGACAGAATCTCGATATAGAGGAAGAGCATGAGGAGGCTGCCGATTTTGGCGCTGCCAGCGGCAAACATTTCGTAGACGGCGTGTCCGATCCCGAGGAGCGCCGCGGCGGCGATGGCGATAAGCGCGGCGCCTTGCGCGACGGAGAGAAAGGCGTTGAAGCGGTCGATGCCGCGCGGGTTTTCGGCGATCGGATTGGGTTCCATGTTGTCTTTCATGATTTCGAGAGCGTTGCGTCGAGATCGTTGATTGTGTGAAAGCTTGCGCGCGATCCGCATTCGTCAGCGGGCGCGCCCCCAGACGTCGGACCAGTCGCCCTGGAGTGCGCCCTTGGCGTAGTCAACGACACGGTTTTCAAAGAAGTTCGTGAGCGTTGCGCCGAGCATGCCGTCGACCCAGGGGAGCGGATTTTCTTCTACGCCGAAAATCCCCTTGAGGCCGAGCCCCTTGAGGCGGCGGTCGGCAATGTAGCGGATGTAGCTGCGCACTTCTTCGCGCGAGAGGCGGCGCATGGCGCTCACGCCGAAAGCGAGGTCAATGAAGCGGTCTTCAAGTTCGACCATCGTTTCGGCAATGCCGTAGATGCGCGCCTTGAGCGCATCCGTCCAGAGCGAGGGATTTTCGCGAATGAATTCGCGAAAGATCTTCGTCATGGACTCCGTGTGCAGCGTCTCGTCAGCGATTGACCAGGCGATGATCTGCCCCATGCCCTTCATCGTGCCGTTGCGCGTGAAGTTTAGGAGCATCACGAAGCTCGAAAAGAGCTGCATGCCTTCGGTGAAGGCAGAGAAGGCGGCGATCTGTGCGGCAAGATCGGCCTTGCCGCCGTTCTCTTCGGTCATGCGCTCGACGAAGTCGTGCTTGGCGGCCATGGCTTCGTACTCGAGAAACTCGTTGTAGATCGATTCCGGGAGTCCGAGCGTCTCGATCAGGTGTGAGTAGGCGGCGATGTGTACGGCTTCGCGCGCGGCGAAGGACGAGAGCATCATGCGCACTTCGGGCTGACGAAAGCGCGGCAGATAGCAGTTGACGTACGCGCCCGAGACGTCGATGTCGCCCTGCGTGAAAAAGCGCAGGATCTTCGTGAGAAACGAGCGCTCGTCGTCGGTGAGCTTCGTGCGGTAGTCCTTGACGTCCTCCATCATCGGCACTTCCGTCCAGAGCCAGTGCATCTGTTCGGACTGCATGAAGGCTTCGTAGGCCCACGGATAGGCAAAGGGCTTGAAGGTGTCTCGGCCTGCGAGCAGACCGCTCGCAGGGCGCAGAGCGCTCTGCGGTGCGCTCTCAAGGACGGGTTCGTTGGCTTCGGTCATCGTTCTGGCAAAAAATCTGTGCGGTTGGTTCGGTAGGGGCTTTCTTTCGGCATCAGCCTTCGCAGGCAAGGCACCCCGTGTCGTCGGCGACGGCGCGCATGTCGATCTCGGGTTCTGCGGCGCGTACGCTCGCAAATGCCTCGGTCTGATTCGGCTGCGGCGAATCGACGTCAAGGCGGTTGCGTTCGGCCGCGACACCCACGCGGTCGGCCTTGCGAAGCTTGTCCGATCGGTTGTAGTAGAGCGATTTCAAGCCGCGCTTCCAGGCCGTGAAGTGGCAGGCGTGCAGATACGCGATCGAGACGTCGGGCCGGAAGAAGAGGTTGAGGCTCTGCCCCTGGTCGATATATGGCTGTCGGTCGGCGGCAAGCTCCACGAGCCAGCGCTGATCGATTTCAAAAGCGGTTTTGAAAACCGCACGGATGTTTTCCGGGATGTCCTCTCTGTGCTGAATCGAGCCGTCGTGCGCGATGATGTCCGCCCAAACGGCATCCTTGTCGAGACCGAGCTCGGCGAGTTTGGTGCGCAGGAAGCGGTTCTTCAGAATGTAGGCGCCCGAAATCGTGTCTTGACGGTAAATGTTGGCGCGGTAGGGTTCGATCGAGGGACTCGTGCCGCCCATGATGAGCGAGCTGCTCGCGTTGGGGGCAACGGCATTCCAGTGCGAGAAGCGGCGCGCGACGCCCGCTTCAGCCGCATCCGGGCACGGACCGCGCTCCTCGCAAAGGAGCGAGTCGGCGCGGGCGCATTCGCTGCGGATGTGGCGGAACATGCGCATGTTGACGGACTTGGCGAGCGCGGACTCGAGCGGAATGCCCTTCTTTTGCAGGTACGCATGAAAGCCCATGGCGCCGAGCCCGACGGAGCGTTCGCGCTCGGCGGAGTATTTCGCGCGCGCAATGGTGTCGGGAGCGTGGTCGATAAAGTACTGCAGGACGTTGTCAAGAAATGCCATGGCATCCGGAATGAAGCGCGGGTCGCTCGACCACTCGTCGAAGTACTCGAGGTTCACGGAGGAGAGGCAGCAGACGGCCGTGCGGTTCTTCGCGGTCGGCAGGAAAATTTCCGTACAGAGATTCGAACCGTGGATCGAGAGGCCCTGCTTTTTAAGCCACTCGGGCAGCGCACGCTTTGCAGCATCGACGAAAACGAGATAGGGCTCGCCCGTATGCATGCGCATTTCGAGGATGCGCTGCCAGAGGTCGCGCGCGCGAATCGTTTCGACGACTTCGCCGTTGGCCGGGTTGACGAGCGGCCAGCTGTCGTCTGCGTCTGCGTCGCGCATCACGGCTTCGATTTTTTCCATGAAGGCGTCCGATATGTTGACGCCGTGGTGCAGATTGAGCGCTTTCAGGTTCTGGTCGCCCGTGGGTTTGCGCATCTCAACGAACGAAATGATGTCCGGGTGGTTCGCGTCGAGAAAGGCCGCGTAGGAGCCGCGGCGGGTCGAGCCCTGACGGTAGGCGAGGCACGCCGCATCGTAGACTTTGAGGTGCGGCATGACGCCCACGCTCTTTTCGTCGGCGCTGCGGATGCCGACATGAATGCCGACGCCACCCCCGAGCATGGAGAGCCAGTTGACTTCGGAGAGCGTGTCGACGAGCCCCTCGGCGCTGTCGTCCATATAGGCGAGAAAGCACGAAATGGGGAGTCCCTTCTTCGAGCGGCCGAAGGAGAGAATGGGCGTCGAGAACGAGAGCCAGTGGCGGCTCGCGTAGTCGTAGATGCGCTGCGCGTGCGCTTCGTCGGTGGCGAACTTTTCGGCAACATAGGCAAAGCGCTCCTGCGGGCTCTTTTCGTCCGGCCGCATGTAGCTTTCGCGAAGACGCATGAGACCGAGTTCGTCGAAAAGGGCGTCGCGGCTCGGATCGATTCGGACGGGCATCGAAACTCCTCGAAAAAAGGCGCCGGCTCGCTTCAATGGGGTGCTACGGCAACGATATGTCGTGCGTAGTGCGAGCCGGCATCACAAAATATAGATGGTTCTGAGAGATTATCTGCAAGAGTCGGCTTTGGCCAATAAAGTTTGTCTATTTGTTTGTTTCGATTCGTTTTCGCAATTGTTTTCTATGGTGTTCGCTGACGTTCGGTGCACTTGCCGCCGACAAATTGGAGCGAAGTCGTGCGTCAACAATGATCGTGATCACGAGCCCGCGGAGGCTGTTTTCCGTCGTGCGGGCAGGTAATGTCAATGACGACTTGAGGTGCATCAATGTCGCTTGACGATGTTTTCGCTTTCACCGATCTATCGCCTCAATCGATAAAGCGTGCGGCATGAAAACGAACTGAGGCGGCTCGAAGCCGCTTGGGCGGGCGTCGTCTTTCGAAAACAAACACGGACGTGTTGAAAATAAAAAAGGATGGCGGCCGCCGGCCGTCACCCTGAAAACGAAAAGCTTTGTCGGCGTTTTCGTGAATGCTCGGACATCCGTGTTCGTCGTTGCAGTGAATGCCCGAACGAATCGGATCGTTCTAGAGATCGGTTTACGCGGCGTCGAGCCTCGAAACCAAGACGCGCGCCCGCACTCGAACGAAACCAAAAAAAAGCGTCGGATCCGCGCAGGTGAAGCGGCGCGGTCCGACGCCTCGAAAGTTATTTGGCTGCCTTGATGAAGGCGTCCGCCGACTGACCGGCGATGCGGCCGAAGGTCACGATGTCGGCCTGCGCGTTGCCGCCCAGACGGTTGCCGCCGTGAACGCCGCCCGTCACTTCGCCAGCAGCGAAGAATCCCGGAATCGGTTTGCCGTTCGTACCGATCACTTCAGCCTTCGTGTTGATTTTTACGCCGCCCATCGTGTGGTGAACGGCCGGCTGAACCTTGACGGCCCAGTACGGTGCGCTCGTGAGCGGCTGCGGCATGTCGGGGCGCCCGAACTGGCTGTCCTTGCCCGCCTTCTGATCCTTGGCGTAGGTTGCGAACGTGGCCTTGAGCGCATCGGCCGGCACGTTCATGGCCTTGGCAAGTTCGTCCAAGTTCTTGCCCGTCACCGTGAGGCCGAGCTTGATGTAGCCGTCCATGAGCTTGGCCTTCTGGCGCGTGGCGTCATCCCAGATGACCCAGGCGAACTTGCCCGGCTGCTGGAGTTCGGCATTCGAAACGACGTCGCGCGTGAGGAGCTCGTTCGTGAAGCGCTTGCCTTCGGCGTTCACCAGAATGGCGCCGTCGCCGCGAACGCTTTCGCTGATGAGTTCGCCCGAGGGAGCGGCCGTCGGATGGGCCTGAATCTGTTCCATGTCGACCAAGGCGGCACCGATCTTTTCAGCCAGAAGAATGCCGTCGCCCGTGGCGCCCGGGTGGTTCGTCGTGGCATAGCCCTTGAGCTTCGGCTGGTACTTCACGAGAAGTTCTTGGTTGGCACCGAAGCCGCCCGCGGCGAGAATGACCGTCTTGGCGTCGATCGTGTAGGTTTTGCCGTCCTTCGACTCAACCTTGACGCCGGCAACGGCGCCGTCCTTGCCCGTGAGGATGTCGACGGCCTTCGAGCGCGTGCGGATATCGATCTTGCGTTCCTTGGCGGCGTTGTAAAGGGTCTTCACGACAACCGGACCGATGGCGCTGCCGTCATGCGGACGGTGCGCACGCGGGTACTTCGCGCCGCCCGCGCGGCCGACGACGGAGAGGTCCGCGCCAAGCGAATCAAGCCAGGCAACGGAGTCCTTGGCGTGCGTCGTGAGCGTGCGAACGAGGTCGGGGTTGTTGATGTTGTGGCCGCCCTTCATCGTGTCCTGATAGAACTGCTCGATCGTGTCGGGAATGCCCGCCTTCTTCTGCTGTTCGGTTTCGGCGGCGTTGATGCCGCCTTCGGCGCGCGTCGTGTTGCCGCCGACCATCGTCATCTTTTCGAGTACGACGACCTTGTGGCCGAGGTCGTGCATCGTGACGGCAGCCGAGAGGCCCGCGCCGCCCGCGCCGATGATAACGGCGTCGACTGTTTCAGCACAGGCGCCGCCCATGGCGGTTGCGACGGCAGCGGCAACGAGCATCGGGGTGATCTTCATGGTTTTCTCTCCTTTCGTCACGAATCCGCTTCTGGGGATTCGGGTTGTTTTCATGTCGATGCCGGTCGAAAAGAAAGGTGGCCGGCAACAAACCGGGGTCGAAGTATGCTCGCGGTTTACTCGGGTGAGAAGCGAGCATTTCTCGAAAGAGCTTTGAGAAAAACTTGAAGCTTCAAAAGAATACCTTGTCAATGCCTGTCCGTCCGAGCATTCGCACAATAGCTTGCAAAGTCTTGTGCGAGCGTGTATTCGGGTTTTCCTTTAGGATAGGCAAAGGCAAGAGGTCGTTCTGCCCATTCATCGAGAAGGTTGATGACAACTAAATCCTTTGCGCGCTCGGGCACGGAGAGAACGGCCGACTTCGGGACAACGGCAAGTCCTGCCCCCTGGGCTACGAAATCGATCAGCAGCCGGAAGCCCGGTACCTCTGCAATCGGTTCGAAGACGCTGCCGAGTTGGGCTGCACGCTCAATCATGGCACGCGTGATCGGCGCATTTTTCAAACACGACGCATAAGGAAAAGCGAGTGTCTCGGCGAATCGAACGGCTGCTCGATCTGCGAGAGGGTGTGAAGTCGGAACAATGACGACGTGACGATCGGTGAAGAGCGGCACCACTTCCACATCCGTTTCGCGACTCCGAAAGACGTTTTCAAGACCGAAAGCCAGGTCTGCATTGCCGTCCTCAATGGCCGCGAGCGCTTCATTGGATCGCAGCTCAAGGAATACAAGACGAACGCTTCTGCCCGCGAGAAAGCCGGCAGCCTGTGGTGCAATGATGGTCTGCAATCCCGTGCTGTTTGACGCAATGCGAAGCACTGTCCGCTCCTTTTCGTCGAATCCGGACATGGCCGTTTCAAGCTGAGCAGCACTTTTGAGGATATTCTGCGCGTGTCGCACGAGCATGTCGCCCGCAGGTGTCAATGCAAGTCCGCGAGCCTTGCGCGTGAAGAGTGTCGTGCCGAGCGATGTTTCAAGCTTCCTCAGCCTCAGACTGAGCGCAGAAGTCGTGAATGGAAGCGTTTGCGCCGCTGCCGTTAGACTTCCCGTACGCGCGAGCACGAGGAATATGTTGAGATCGTTGAGGTCGTAGCGAATCATGCTTGAAGTCCGGAATCTGCATCAAAAGCTTAGCGCTCGAAAAACAAAAAAGCCGCACAGTCAAAAAAATCCGTGCGGCTTCTTTAGGCCGTCTTCCTGTCGGAAGAATGGCCAAGGCGTATCTAGTGCGATCAGGCGCCTTCACGCATGAAGACAAAGCGTCCGCCCACCATCGTTGCATCGACCTTCGTGCGGCGCAGCTCGGTCTTGGGCATCTCAAAGATGTTTTCCGAGAGGACGACGAGGTCGGCGTAGTAGCCCGGCAGGAGGCGGCCCTTGATGTCTTCTTCGAAGGTCGCGTAGGCGCTTTCCGTCGTGTAGGCATCAACCGCGTCGTAGATGTCGAGGCATTCTTCCGGATGGAAGCCGCCCGCGGGTTCGCCCTTGAGGTTCGAGCGGGTGACGGCGCAGTAGAGGTTGTCGATCGGATTCATGTCTTCGATCGGGGAGTCCGTGCCGAAGCTCATGTGGATGCCGAGCTTTTTCATCGTGCCGAAAGCGTAGGACGTAGCGGCAAGGTCCTTGCCGACGCGGTCTTCGACGATCGTCGTGTCGTAATGGAGGAAGATCGGCTGCACGAGCGCGAGGATGTGGTTTTTCGTGAATCGCTCGACGAGCGGACGGTCCGTGATCTGAACGTGAATGATGCCGAGGCGATTGGGATTCATGCCGTCCGTGCAGACGCGGTCGTAGGCATCGAGCACTTCTTCGACGGCTGCGTCGCCGATCGCGTGAATCGCAACGCCGCAGTTGTGTTCGACGGCGGTGCCGACGAGCGCGTCGAGCTGCTCGGGCGTCAAGGTCGAGATGCCGCGGGTTTCGGGCGCGTCATGATAGGGTTCGCGCATATAGGCCGTGCGGGCGCCGAGACTGCCGTCGACAAAGAGCTTCAGGGGGCCGAAGCGGTGGAAGGGCGTGCCGCTCTTCGTGACGTGGCCTTCGGCGAGGAACTCGCGGTATTCCTCGGGCTTGCTGAAGTAGGCCTGGTGGCTCACGCGCGTGACGGGATTGTCGGCCATGACGCGGTTGTAGGCTTCGAGCACCGTGCGCCAGGTCCCTTCGCGCAGGTCGCAGGTCTGCACGGACGTGACGCCCGTTTCCGCCGCGTGGCGCATGCCGGTACGGATCAGTTCGGCGCAGTCCTCGGCGCTGCGGTTGCGGAAAAGCGCCGTGAGCGGACCGCGGGCGTTCTCGGCAAAGATGCCGTTAAGTTCGCCGTTTTCGTCGTGCCCGATCGAGCCGCCTTCGGGTACGACCGTGTCGCGCGTAATCCCGGCGCGCTCTAGCGCGGCGGTGTTGGCGGTAAGCATGTGGCCGCAGGCACGCTCGAAAATGAGCGGGTATTCGGTCGTGATGTCGTCGAGGTCTGCGCGCGTGAGGAGACGGGCTTCATCGGTGAAATAGTCCTGGTTCCAGCCCATGCCGTGAAGAACAGTGCCTGGCGCCGGGCGGCGTTCTTCAATGTAGCGGCGGGCGATTTCCTTTACTTCACGGATGCTCGTGGCCTTGTGAAGGCGAATGTCGGTGAGCGCAATGCCCGTGTTGAAGAGGTGCTGATGCGAGTCGTTGAAGCCCGGGACGATCGTGCGGCCCTGTGCGTCGAAGACTTCCGCATCAGCGGGGGCGCGAGCGGCGATTTCTTCGTTCGTGCCGATCGCGGTAATGAAGCCGTCTTCGACAAGGAGCGCCTCTTCAAAGCGCCCGCGCTGAACATAGATGTTGGCGTTGCGGATAAGGGTAGCGGTCATGATGAATCTCTTTGGATGTGTTTTGCTTTTGTTTGGGCAACGCGCCTGCCGCGTGCAGCGCTCTTAGGCAGAGCGGCGGCAGGCACGGATCTTTATTAGGCATCGAGGTCGGTCTTGCCTTCGCTGCGGCGAAGCTTTTCAACCGCTTCATGCTGACGGCGGAAGAAGACTTCGTAGATCCCGAGGCCGACGAGCGGAACGATGAGGCCGAGTGCAGCCGTGACCGGATCCTGGTAGATCGTGTTGATCACGAGGCAGGTCATGAAGGCGAGCACAAGGTAGATCGCGTACGGATAGCACCAGACCTTGTAGGGGCGTTCCATAGTCGGGTACTTCTTGCGAAGCACGATTACGGAGAGGAACGTGAGACCGTGGAAGATGATGCCGCAGATGGCTACGAGGCTCGTAAGTTCCGAAAGCGTGCGCGAGCAGACGAGAATCATCGCCATCACGGCAGAAGCGACCTGGGCGTTGATCGGCGTGCGGTAGACCGGATGGAGCTTCGCAAGCGACGGGAAGAGGGCGCCGTCGCGGGCCATGGCGAAGTACATGCGCGGGAAGACCATGATGCAGCCGTTCAGGGAATTGAAGATGGCGAGAACCATGGCCGAGCCAACGATGATCATGCCGGCGGAACCGAAGAGCGACTGCGCGGCGGCCGTGCCGAGGTAGAAGTTGCCGTCGTTGACCATCGAGACGATCGTGTCGTAGGGCAGGACGCGGTAGACAGCGTAGTTAAAGAGCACGTAAAGGACGGCGACACCCAGGATCGAACCGATCAGCGCGAGCGGAATGTTGCGCTTCGGATCCTTGATTTCTTCGGCGATGTTGTTGAGGTTCGTCCAGCCTTCATACGCCCAGAGCGTCGCGAGAACGGCAAAGGCGATCATCGAGAGAATTGAGCCGATCGAGGGCGTTTCGGCGGGCATCGTGAAGAGGTCCGGGCTCTGTTCGCCCATGACGAGGCCGCAGACGAGAATGAGGATGATCGGGAGCATCTTGAGCACCATGAAGGTGTTCTGGAAGAAGCTGCCGAAGCGGATGCCGCGGATGTTGATCGCCGAAAGCAGAAGAATCGAGCCGAGCGCGACGGCCTTCTGTTCCATTTCCGAGAGCGGCGTCATCGAGCTGATGGCTGCGGCAAATGCAACGGCAAGCGCCGCAATCGAACCCGAGGACGAAAGGAAGAAATTCGTGAAGCCGCACATGAAGGCGACGCGCTGGCCGTAGGCTTCGCGAAGATAGACGTAGTAGCCGCCCGCTTTAGGCATCATCGCGCCGAGTTCGGCAAAGCAGATGCCCGAGAGCAGCGTGATCAGGCCGCCGATCGCCCAGACGAGGAGCGCCAGGCCGAGGCTCATGCCGGCGCGCTGCAGCACGATCGCGCCGATATAGAAAATGCCCGAGCCGATCATGATACCGGCGAGCACGGAGATGCCGCCGAAGAGACCGACGTCGCGCTTGAGGGTGACGTGTTGGTTGGAATTGGAGGTGGACATTATTAACTCGCTCCCGAGTTTGTCGTTTTTTTTTATGAATTTCAGGGTCAAAAAAAAGTTGCATCTATCGATGCAACTTTATGAAACGACAATCCCGGCATTCCGTCCCTGCCGGCGGCGCCGGCAAAAGATGTCGGACGCGCGGAGGGTCTTCATGCGAGTTACCACCGATAGCGCCTCTGGAGTCGGCAATGAGGCCGATCCAGGAGTCACCGATGTATTTCACCGGTGCCCAACGCTCGTCCGTACCCGGGCGGTCGTTTCGGCGGCTTGGCCTTTCATCGTCTTCATCGGGTGTCCCCTCGGACGAGTACTCTTCCGCGCCGCGCCTCTATCAACAACTTGTTTTCCGAGCTTGACTTTCGCACAAAATCGGCTGCCTGTCCAATTGAAAGCGCCGCTGAAAACAAACTTTTTGCCTTCGGCAAAGTGGATCAAATGTTTTGACTAGGTAATAACCCGCTGTTCTTCGGTTTTCGCTTAACAGCGCAAATGCGGCTGACCGAGGACCTCAGTGCGAATCGGCGTCGCGAGGCACGCGTAGTGCAATGCCGCGCTCGGCAAAAACGGCCTGCGCTTCAAAGAGCGCATTGAGTACGCGCGGGAAGCCCGCATACGGGAGCATCTGAATGAAGGTATCGACGATGCGCTCGGGTGCAACGCCGACATTGAGCGCCGTGTTGATGTGCGTGTGAAGCTCGCGCTCGCACCCGCCCATGGCGGCAAGCGTCGTGATGACGGCAATCGCTTTTTCTTTGTCGGAAAGTCCGGCTCGCGCATAGACCTCGCCGAAAACGAAGCTGCGGATGTAGCGCGCGACGTCGGGCGCAAAATCCGCAAGCCGATCAGTGAGACGCGAGGGCGTCGCCCCGGTGAAGCGCTCAAAGGCGTCGTCCTGCGATTCGTGAAGCTTCTCGGTCATGGTGGTGTCTCTCCAATGTCTGCGCGTGCGAGTGAGCCTACGCCTCTTTCTGAGAGGTTTCTCGGCGAGGCTATCGGCGCTGCGCGAGAAAGAGCGAGTGGAAAAAGGCGAAAACACCGAACGAAGTGAGAATGTCGCCCGCTCTCATGTTGGTGTCAAAGAAGGGCACGTCGAGCGTGAGGAGAATGATGCCGCCCAGCACGCAGGCACCGGCGAAAAAGCGCTCGACGAAAACCACGCGCGCAATTCGCTCTCGAGAGATCGGCTCGGCACGCGATGGCGCTCGGCGGTCTCGCGGCGCAAACAAGCGGCCAAGCTTGCGTCCGAATGCTTCGGCGCTGCGCACCTGTCGCGCACGAACCGCTGCGCCCGTTTGAGACGACTGCGAGCCCGTTTTCTGTGTTTTCTGAGAAAGCGCTCCTACGAGGTCGCGCAGCGACACGCCGTCGCCGTCGCGGTCGGGCGACTCGAACATTGCCTCGCGCAGCGCTTTTGCGGACGCGGGATCTCGAAGCCGCATGAGTTCGGCTTGCTGTCGTCGGGCGATTTCTTCAACGTAGCGGACGAAATCGCCGTTTTCTGGTTCGAGTCTCGAATGGTCGTTGGTGCGCATGTTCGTTCGCCTCGAATCGATCGGCAGCCGCAGTGAGAGTGTTCTTCACTGCGGCTCGAGAAAGGTGCATTTGCTATTGAGCTTAGCCGATCGAAGCGGATGCCGTGCCGCTCTTAACGCAGGTGCTTGAGTCGTCGCGCGCCGCTTCGGGCGAAGCCTTCGGAAACACGGCGCGCGCCCGTTCGGCTTCGCGCTCAAGCGCGGGCTTGGCGCGCAGCATTCGAAGCGCATTGGCTACCACGATGAGACAGGTGCCCGTGTCGGCGAAAACGGCCATCCACATGGTGGCGTAGCCCGCGATCGCGAGCAGCGCGAATGCGATCTTCACACCGAGCGCAAAGACGATGTTCTGGACAAGCACGCTGTGCGTCATGCGCGAGAGGCGCACGAGCGAAGCGATCGACGAAATGCGGTCGTCCATGACGGCGATGTCGGCCGCTTCGATGGCGCTGTCCGTACCGCGCACGCCCATGGCAATGCCAATGTCGGCCTGAGCAAGCGCAGGGGCGTCGTTGATGCCGTCGCCAACCATGGCGCAAAGCCCCTTGCTCTGCATTTCGCGGATAGCGGCAAGCTTCTCTTCGGGGAGCAGCTCGGCGCGCATCGACGGGAGCTCAAGTTGTTTGGCGAGCGCGTACGCGGCGCGTGCGTTGTCGCCCGTGAGCAGAATCGGCTCGACGCCGACGGCGCGAAGCTGCCGGATGCCCTCCAATGCATCCTCTTTGATGCGGTCGGAGAGCGAGAAGAAAGCGATGAGGCCGAAGGCGTCGACAAGTGCGACCGACGACATGCCGTTTTGAGCGGCGCGGGCGGCAGCCGCTTCCGATTCGGGCGTCATGAGACCGCGGGCACGCACTTCGGCCGGACTCAGAAGAAAGAGCTTGCCGCCTTCAATGCGGCCGCTCACGCCTTTGCCGGGGAGCGACGTAAATTCCTCAACGTCGCGCAGCGCAAGGCCCTTCTGTGCGGCTGCGCGTGCGAGTGCAGCCGAAAGCGGGTGCTTATTCATCGCGCCGAGGCTTGCCGCGAGCACGAGCGCACGGTCGGCGTCGATCCCCCAAACGCTCGCCTCGGCGAGTTCGGGTTCGCCCTTCGTGAGCGTGCCCGTCTTGTCCAAGCCGATGGATTTGAGCTTTCGCGCTTCCTCCAGGAAGAGTCCGCCCTTGACGAGCAGACCGCAGCGCGTCGCCGTGGCGAGCGCCGAGACGATCGTGACGGGTGTGGAAATCACAAGCGCGCAGGGGCATGCAATCACAAGGAGGCAAAGTGCCTTATAGAGCCAGCCGAGCCAGTCGCCCAAGAAGATCGGCGGAAGGATGGCGACGGCAAGCGCCACGACAAAGACGATCGGCGTATAGATTTCGGCAAACCAGTCGACGAAGCGCTGCGTCTGCGACTTCGCCGCCTGTGCGTTTTCCACCGCTTCGATAATGCGTGCCGTGAGGCTTTCGCCCGAAGCGGCCGTCACGAGTACGTCGATCGTACTCTGCAGATTGACGGTTCCGGCCCAGACGGTGTCGTCGGGGCCCTTTTCCGCAGGCATCGATTCGCCCGTCACCATGGATTGGTCGAGCGCCGTGATGCCCGTGCGGATGCGCCCGTCAAGCGGAATGCGCTCGCCAGGCGCGACGCGGATGAGTGCGCCCGGCGCCACGTCTTCGACCGCACGCTTTTCAAAGCCGGAATTGGTTTTGACAAGCGCAGTCTCGGGCGCCACCTCCATGAGGTTGCGGATCGAATTTCTTGCCTTCGTCATGGAGAGGCGTTCGATCGCTTCCGAGATTTCAAAGAGCACCATCACCATGGCCGCCTCGGGCCAGGCGCCGATGAGAATGCCGCCTGTGACGGCGACGGCCATGAGGGCGTTCATGTTGAGCGTGCCTCGAAGCGCCGAGCGAATGCCCTTCTTGAAGGTGCCGACCCCGACGAGCAGGACGGCGGCCAGGGCAAAAATGAGACCTGCGCCGTCGGCCCAGGCCGCGTCGACATTTTCAAGCCCCAGGGCGCCGTATTCGTGACCGAGTTCGATCGCTTCGGATAAAAGCGCTACGGCGAGTGCAAAGCCGTATCGGCCCCAGGGCGTTTTTTCTTCAAAGAGCGCCGCTTCGTCGGCGCGCGACTTTGTCGTGCGACGCGCTTCGTTGGAGAGCGCCTGCGCCTCGTAGCCCGCTTCGGCGATGAATTTGAGCGCGGTCTCGGTCATGTCGCTCGGCACTTCGATCGTGCGGTTCATCGTCTGAATCACGTAGTCGGTGAAGCCGTGCGCGCGGAAGATCTTTTCGATGTCGCCCGCTTCGACCGGACAATCCATCGCGGGCACGCGCAAAAGCGTGCGGCCAGCTCGCGCTTGGGCGCCGTCGACTTCTGACGTCTGCGGCACTGACGCTCCCTGCGCGGTGCCGCCGTGTGCATGGGCCCGGTAGCCCGCGTGTTCAACGGCAGTGAGCGCTCGCTCGCATTCCTCGTCCGTCATCGACTCGAAAACGATGCGGCGCTTGAGCGTATCGAAGACCGCGCCCTCGACGCCCTCGGCCTTGAAGGCGCGTTCGATTTCGCCGGCCTCAACCGGGCAGTCCATTTCGGGAACATGCAGTTCGATGCGCCGGCGTGCGGACTGCGGGCGCTCGTCGGCTGCGTCTTCGAGGCGCGAACACTCGAAGCCCGCCGCACGAACGGCGGCAAGAAGCGCTTCGGGTTCGAAGGGCGTGGGAGACTTCACGCGCACGGTGCGTGCGCCGTAATCGGGCACGATTGAAAAGGTTTCAGACGTTATTCCCTGAGCGGTCAGCGCTTCGGAAAGCGCCTTCTCTATCGGGCGGAATTCAACGGGGCAGCAAAGGTCGGGAATTCGAAAGCGGACGGTCGGCATGGCGTCACCGGCGGTTGTTGTGCTTTTGTTGCGGACTCGAAAAAATCGAGCGCGAAGCACACTGAAACAAATGAAAAACAGTAGGAAAAACAATCCTATGGTTTGATTGAACACCCTGAAGCTGTTACAGAGTCAAGTGAAATCTGCGAAAATCGTTTCTCGTTCTTCTGCGGGCAAGCGAATCCCGCAGACCGTCCGCCGACACTTGCCGAAAGAAACACCCGCAAACGACCATGCGCATCAGCGAACTTGCCAGAATCACCGGCAATACGCCCGAAACCATCCGCTACTACGAGAAAATCGGCCTGATTCCGCCGCCCGTGCGTGAAGCGAAGAACAACTACCGCCAGTACGGCCAAAGCCACGAAGCGCGGCTTGACTTCATTCGCCGCTGCCGCAATCTCGACATCGGTCTAGAAGAAATCCGCGCGCTTTTAGGCGCCCTCGACTCGCCCGATCCCGAAAGCGCGGCTTGTGCGCACGAGCTGATCAAAAAGCACCTCGACGAAGTAGACTTTCGCATCCGCGAACTGCGCTCGCTCCGCAACCATCTGAGAGAGCTGCGCGCGCACTGTAGCGGCGAGCATCGAGCGGGCGAAATGTGCGGCATCATTGCCGAACTCGCCGTGCGGCGCACGCCCGAAGAGATGGTGCCCGCCGAGAGCGCCTCTTGCGAATGCGGCTGCGACTGCGATTGCGATTGCGGCTGCGGCGAATCAAAAACGCGGCAGGCGCACGCCTCGAAAAACGATTGATCGGCCGGGCGGCATCAAGCCGCAAGTCAGCACCAACAAACCCAATACCGCAGCGCCGACAGTCTGCACGTATGTGCGGCTGCGTTGCGACAGACAGTCCTAAGAAAATGTTCGAACAGTTTTCCATTGCATTCACCGGGAGCGGGCTGCTCCTCGCGCTCTTCGTGCCGCTTCTTCTCACGCTCTTTCTTCGCATCATCGGCCGCGGTGTGCCGCCCGCGTGCGAAGTCCCCGGAATGCCGGCGGGGATCGGCGGGCTTCTTCTCGGGCTGCTTTTCTTTTTGTCGGTCGATGCGATGCTGCAGCTCTTTGAGCTCGGGCGCGGCGCGGGCGAAGTTGCCCGTGTGATCTCGATGGATGCGGATTTTGCGTGGCCTGCGATCAAGACGATCATTCCGGGCGCCATCGTCGTTTTTGCCCTTCTTGCCGCCATCATGGTTCTCACGATCGGCCGCTCGCGCGCGGCGCTTTGGACCGCTGTGGTGCTTCTCTGGGTAGCGGGCCCGGGCGGCGACTTTCTCAAGGCCGTCATCCTCGGGATTCCTGTTGATGTGAGCTCGGGCTTTGCCGGCATTTCGACCTTTACGATTCTTGCGACGATCTATCTGCTCTTCTCAAACCGCAGCGCCTTTACGTACGGCCTCTCGTCGGCTAAGAAGATCGAAAAGGCCTACCTCGCCAAGCGCAACCTCGCGAGCTGATGATGCCGAGCAACCTCCAGGAATTTTTCGGTCTCATTGCATTCTTTGGCTTTGCCGCGCTCGTCATTCACAGCCTTTGGCAGGCCTCTAAGCGCGTGCCGCCCGCAACCGATCGACTGCCCGCGGGGGTGGACGGCGCGCTTCTGATCGTGGCGGGGCTCGCGTTTCTGGCGGGCATCTATGATGCGGCAGCTGCGGCGCTTGCCTATCAATACGTGGGAGCAGGCGACGCTTTTGCCGCGCAGTGTGCGCTCAATGCGTTCGGGGCGGCGCTTTTTTTCTATGCGTCGATTCGACTCTTTTTCGGACGCAGACCGCGCGTGCGAGCCGAGGCCGCGCTCTCGATTGCGGTCGCAGGGCCGCTCCTCGAAGCCACTGGCGGGCTCTTTCTTGCCGGGACGGTCGCAGCCGATTGGATCGGTTGGTTTTCACTCCTATGCACGGTATCTGTCTGGGCGATATGGGTGATTCTTCGCAGTGAGGCGAGCCGCAATACGTACGGCGCGAGCAACTAAAATAAACGGATTGCCGGACGAGGAGAACCGGGCCCGGCAACGGCGACCGAAGACGCCGCCCCATCGTCCGAACCGCTTTTGACGTGCGGCGGAAGAGGGCGGCGTTCGTGCGTCGACTTTTGCACTGCAAGCATTAAAGGACCAACCATGCAAAACCCCATTCTTATCAAGAGCGCCGATCTGTACGCGCCCGAGCACGTCGGCGCGCGCGACATCCTCATTGCCGGCGGCAAGATCATCGCCGTGGCACCCACGCTCGAGCCGAACATCCCAGGTCTCGAAACGATCGACGTCAAGGGCCGCAAGGTTATTCCCGGCCTCATCGACCAGCATATCCACGTCACGGGCGGCGGCGGTGAAGGCGGCTGGAACAGCCGCTGCCCCGAGCTCAATTTCTCCGAGCTCGTCGGCGCCGGCGTGACGACCTTCCTCGGCGTATCGGGTACCGACTCAATGTCGCGCTCGATCGAAAACCTGCTCGCCAAGGTGCGCGGCCTCACGGTCGAAGGCGCCACGGGCTGGATGTGGACGAGCAGCTACTGCTATCCCGTCGCCACGATCACGAAGAGCGCCAAGATGGATATCTTCACGATTCCGGAAGTTCTGGGCGTGAAGATCGCCATGGGCGACCACCGTTCGTCCTTCCCGACTGCGCAGGAAGTGCTGCGCCTGCTCTCTGAAATCCGCGTCGCCGGCATGCTCACCGGGAAGACCGGGTTCCTGCACGTGCACTGCGGCGACTGGGCCGACGACATCTTCCCCGTCTTCTACGAATGCCGCAAGCACGGCGTTCCCTTTAAGCACATGCGCCCGACGCACGTTGCGCGCGAAAAGCGCGTCTTCGAAATGGCCTGCGACTTTGCCAAGGAAGGCGGCTTCATCGATATCACGACGGGCGGCGGCAACTACATGGGCGACGCCAAGGACGCCGTGATGGCCGCGCTTGCCGCGGGTGCGCCGCTCGAACAGATCACGCTCTCTTCGGACGGGCAGGGTTCGATGCCGCGCTTTGACGAAAAGGGCGAAATGGTGGGCTTCGGCGTTGGTTCGATCCGTGCCGACATTGAAACGATTCAGGCACTCATCCCCGAGCTCGGCATCGAAAAGGCGCTTCTGCCGATGACGAAGACGATCGCGGGTGCCCTCGGCCTCAAGGGCAAGGGCGCTGTCGCCGAAGGGTTCGACGCCGACCTCCTCGTCATGAACGAAGGGTTCGACTTCGACTGGGTCTTCATGAAGGGTGTGCCCGTCATGCGCGAAGGCGTCGTCGTCAAGAAGGGCGCGTTCGAGCTTTGAGAACGGCGGCAGCTGTGCTGCGCGGCGCGCTTTCTATAGCGCGCTGACAGCGGCTTTCGGTCGCAAACAAAAAAGTCGGTACCGACCTCAGGGTTGGTACCGATTTTTTTCTTTTTTCGGATCAGACAATTGTAAAAATTACTTGCGAATGAGACGCTTTTCAGGCATTATTCGGGCCTTCTGACTAGAAGACCCTACACGTTTATCCGTAGGGCAAAGTCTATAGCAATGCCGCCCGATTGTGTTGACGGGGCGGCGCCTTCAATCCTATGACCGGAGTAATCCATGGAGTTCGTTGAATTCACGCTCCTTTGCATCGCGGTTCTTCTCATGATGTTCAAGCCTGAGAAGGAACGCCTCGCATGGTGGCTCACGATCGGCGGCTGGGCCGTCGTCGTGTTCATGTATATCGGACATGTTTCCACGGCGCTTCTGGGCGCTCTCAACCTCTAATCGGAGATCCGTAAATGACTGATTATTCGCAGCCCGTCTCCGATCGAGACCTTTCCAAGGCGAAGACCTACTACGACATCATCTGCTGGGGCGGCCTTCTGATCGTCCTGCTCCCGGTGGGTATCGCCAACATCATCCTCGGCTACCTCATGGGCGACAGCCCCTGCACGCTCTGCTGGGGCCAGCGTCAGCAGATGGCCTACATCGGCGTCGTCGCGCTCTTCATGGTCCGCTACGGCTTCAAGCCCAAGTACCTCGCCACGATGCTGATCATGGCTGCAGTGGGCCTTTACTCGTCCTTCCGTCACTACGGCAACCACGCCATGCGTGACGTCGGTCAGGGTTTCGGCCTCGACATCTTCGGTCTGCATACGCAGTTCTGGGCCGAAGTCGTCTTCTGGTGCGTGGTCTTCCTCTTCGGCCTTGCGACGCTTCTCGCCCCGCGCTTTGACGCGCTCATCGCCGAAATGCGCGGCAAGCCCTGGCGTCCGATGTCGGGCTTCATGAAGATCGCCTTCGGCATCGTCGCCTTCATCATCGGCTCGAACGCTTTCCAGGCGCTTTGGTCGACGGGCGTTCCCCCGAACTGGGGCCAGGGCGATCCCGTCCGCTTCTCCTGGGACCGCAAGTACGTCATCTGGTCGTCCGACTCCTGGGAAGGCATGTGGAGCGGCATCGATTTCCTCGGCCGCCGCAACGTGAAGGATCCGGACTTTGCCTATAAGCCCAATACCGCCAAGCTCGGCATCACGTTCGAGCACGACGCCGCCAAGGCGCCGGTTGCTGCGACGGGCGAACTCAAGATCGCCGACACCCGTGCGATCGAAGGCATCGACGCCAAGCTCAACACGCTGCAGAAGATCCGCGGCGAGTACATCGTGATGTCGAAGTACGACTTCTGGTTCTTGGGCGACGACCTCAAGCCTGCCGTGCACGCTGCGATGGATCCGTGGTACTCCGCGAACGTTCTTGATCTTGTCGGTGCAACGCCCTATGGCGACGATGCCTTTGTGCTCATGGGCACGAACAAGTCTATCCTTCGCGTCCGCAAGAATCCTGAAGCCGACGATGTCAAGGGTTGGGGCAACTTTACGGCGGGCCGCGATCAGGTTGAAGCCGTCGGCGGCATCGGCCGCGCCCGCATCGGAACGGAACGCGCCAAGTACTCGTACGTTCACAGTTCCGCCACGGACGGTCGCTACATCTACACGGCGACGCTTCCCGACAACAAGAACAAGACGAAGTTCGTGATCTCGAAGGCCCTCATGAAGGACTGGACGCTTTCGGGCGAATTCGAGCCGGCAGCCGCTCTCAAGGAAGGCCGTACGCTCGGCGAACTCTATGTCACCGGTCTTGTTTATGAAGACGGTATCCTCTGGGCTGCTTCGAAGAACTTCAATGTGATCGTTGCGATCGATCTGGCCAAGGAAGAAGTGACCGAAGTGCTCGCGCTTCCTGCAGAGCTTAAGGACATCCGCGGTCTCGTGAAGGAAGGCGATGTCTTTGAAGTGCTCGACTCGAACCGCATCGTGACGCTCACGCGTTAATTGCGGCTTCAAGGAGCTCTCTCCTCCGAACAACCGGCGTACGCCCGACAAGGCGCACGCCGGACCTGAAGCGGCAGCGAGAAAGAAAAATCCGAAAAGCCTCCGCAAGGAGACTGCTGCGGCTGCAGCGGCTCTCTGCGGAGGCTTTTTTTGCGCACGGATGCTCTCCCGCGAAGTGCGTCACAGTCGGGCGGCACTTCGAAAGCGCTGTCGCGCTTAGAATCGGAAGGTAGCATCCCGTCCGAATCGAACGACTTGAGGCGAACGGCCGCTTTCACTTTTTCAGCAAAGCCGTTTATGCGCTCTTGAATTCTTTATGTCCATTGCCGCCTACCTCCGACCGAAGACGCTTACCGATCTCCTGCGGCGTCAGCACTTTTTTGACATCTGCCGCACGCTCCTGCGATTTGCGGTGGCTCGCATGAAGGACGCGCAGCTTCAGGAAGTTGCGTCCTCCATGACGCTCACGACCCTTTTGTCGCTCGTGCCGCTCCTCGCTGTTTCGCTCGCCGTCTTTGCCGCGTTTCCTAGCTTTGAATCGACGCGGCAGGCGCTCGAAGATGCGATTTTCAACAGTTTTCTACCGCCGCAGTACAGCGAAACGATTCTCGAATATCTGAGAAGTTTTACGTCGCACGCTTCCGGGCTCGGCGCTTTCGGTATTGCGGGCCTTTCGCTCACCGGCCTTCTATTGATCGACAAGTTTTTCGTGACGGTGAACCGCATCTTCAAGGTGCGCGAGCTGCGTCCGTGGTCGCAGCGCGCGCTGATCTACTGGGCGATGCTCACGCTCGGGCCCGTTGTGATGGCGCTCTCGATTTCGATTTCTACGCAGGCGCTTCGGCTTGCGGCGGGCGCAGTCGACGCGCAGAGCGCGTCGCTGCCGATGTGGATGCTCACGATCATTCAAGTGCTGGTTCAGTCGCTCGGCTACGGCGCGCTCTTTAAGTTCGTGCCCAATTGCCGTGTGCCTTTTTCGCATGCCCTTGCCGGGGGTTTCGTCGTTGCGATCGCCGGCCTCGTTGTGCGCGAGTGCTTTGAGATCTACGTGACGGCCGGCACGCTTTCTTCGATTTACGGCGCCTTCGTTGCTTTCCCGGTATTTCTCCTTTGGCTTTACGTGACGTGGCTTCTTGTCTTTTCCGGGGCGGCGGTGACGGCAACCATTCCGCTTCTTGCGTCCGGGCGCTTTGCGGACAGTTATCGGATCGGCAACGAGTTTTTGACGGGTGTAGCTCTTTTGCGTGTCCTCACCGCCGCGCGGGCGTCGGGCAATCCGACCGTGCCGGCAGACGTCCTCGCAAGCGAAGTGGACGCTTACCCTCAATTGGTCGAACGGATTCTCACGCATTTGTCCGCTGCGGGCTACTGCGGTGAAATCCGCCCGAGCGGCCGACGCAAGTTCTCCTCTTGGGCGCTCCTCTGCGACCCCGACGAAAAGACGCTGCGAGACGCTTTCCGCATTCTTTTGATCGATCCGGATAACACGCTTGTTGCACCGAAGCGCATCGGTCAGCGGCGCGAAGCCGGGCAGCTCTTCGGGTGGTACCGGCGCCTCATGAACGATTCGACCGTCAATGCTCCGCTCTCGGCGCTTCTAGATAGCGATGCGGCCGACTGGAGCGAGCGCTTTGAGGCGGCTGCTGAAAAAGTCTCCGAAGCGACGGAAGAGACCGCTCAGGAGAGCGAGCGCACCGCACCGTAAGCGTAAGCCGCAGGGCGCTTCTCGCCGATAGGCTTGCGTTAAGAATTCTTTGCTACCGTGAAGCAATTGAGCCTCGCGCAGCGCTTGAAACGTTGTCGCGCCAGGCACTGCCCGTGCGTGCGGGCGTTTTTCCGGGAGAAATTCGAAAATGGCAATTCAGATGAGCAAGCTCGGGCTTCTTTTTGCCGGCGTGGGTGCGGCGGTCGTTCTTGCTGCGGGGCCTGCGTTTGCGGACACCGAAGCCGGTCTTCGCTACCTGAAGGCGGGCGATCACGTCAATGCGCTCAAGGAGCTCAAGGTCGCCGCACAAAAGGACGACACGACTGCCATGCTTTGGATCGGTCGCATTCTCGAAAAGGGTTTCACCGGTCAAAAGCGTCAGCCGCTCGAAGCGACCTATTGGTGGGAAAAAGCCGCCTATTTGGGTGATCCGGAAGCGATGCTCGAACTCTCGCACGCGTATCGAAACGGCTTCGGCGTAAAGCTCGACTGGCCGCAGGCGTATGTCTGGGACAAGAAGGCCGTTGAGCTCGGCAACGTACAGGCGATGCGCAATATGGGCGACTACTATGTGCTCGGCCAGTTTGTCGAAAAGGATCCGACCGAAGGCGCCCGCTGGTACTACCGTGCGGCGCTCAAGGGCAACCTGAGCGCGTATATGGCGCTCTCCGAGCTGCTCTTGAACGGCAACGGCGTTGCCCTTGATCGACCGGCTGCGCTTACGCTGCTCGTGGCCGCCTCGAAGCCCGTTGACGGCCAGGCGGCCAACCGCAATGCGGCGGCCGACGCGCGCAATCTGCGCCACGCGCTCAACGCCGAAGAAAAGGCGCGCGCCGAAAAACTGACGCTCAAGGCGGTGCTCGATTCGCTCAAGGACCTCGATCCGAAAGCCTGGGAAGCGGCTGCCAAGTAAGCGATTCGCTGCCGACGAAGTCGAGCACGAACCGCCAAAGCCCGTTCGGAGGATAGCTTCTTTCGTACGGGCTTTTTGTTGGCATGCGGTTCGGCCAGCGGCTCAAACGTCCGGCGAAAAGGCAAACGGCGCACCGCGGACGACATTCGCCGCTTGTGCGCCGTTCGGTGCTCGATGTGCACTTCGAAAAAAGCGTGGCCTTTTGCCGCGCTTTTTCAGTATCTCTCGGAATTACTGGACCTTGGCCTTCTTCACGAGTTCCTGGAAGTGCTTCTGGACCTGCTGGTTCGCGAGCGCGTTGCGGATCACGGGCTTCTGCGATTCAAAGGTCGGATAGAGCTGCGCGGCACGCTTGGCTTCGAGCTTCACGACGTGGAAGCCGAACTGCGTGCGAACAGGCGACTGACCGACTTCGCCGGCCTTAAGCGCCGTAAAGGCGGTGCCGAAGGTCGGCACGAAGGAGCGCGGAACGACCCAGCCCAAGAGGCCGCCCTGGGCCTTGTTGCTCGTGTCTTCGGAGAATTCCTGCGCGAGCTTGCCGAAGTCGGCGCCCTTGTTGATGCGCTGAATGAGGTTCTTTGCCTGGTCTTCCGTCTTCACGAGGATGTGGCGAACCTGGTATTCCGTGTCGCCATAGGCCTTCTTGTCGGCGTCATAGGCCTTCTTGAGATCGGCGTCCGAAACCGGGTTCTTCTTGGCCCAATCCTGCGCAAGGGCGCGGATGAGGATCTGGTTGCGCGCGTCTTCGATCGCTTCCTTCACGTTGGGCTGCTCGGCGAGCTTGGCCTTCTTGGCTTCCTGGAGAAGAACTTTCTGCTGGACGAGGAGGTTCTTGACCTGACGTTCAAGCTGTTCGCCCGCGGGCTGACCCTGCGCGACGGCGCGGTCGTAAATTTCCTTCTGGTCGGCGACGGAAACGGTCTCGCCGTTCACCTTGAAGGCTTTGAGTTCAGCGCTGGCGGTGCCGGCGGCAAGAGCGGCGGCAAGGCCGAGAACGATAATCTTCTTATCCATGGTTGTTCTTTGAAAATTGCTGAAGGTTGCCGATCCGAGACCTTTTGAAATGCGGCCGATCGGTAAAAACAGAGTCAATTTTGGCCCTCGGATGCCTGCTTTGTCATCCATACGGCAACGCCAATTGTAAATATCATTGTCAAGGCCAATAAGCCGAAAAGCTTGAAGTTAACCCAGACATCGGTCGAAAAGGCGTATGCCACAGCGAGATTGACAAAGCCCGCAAAAATAAAGAAGCCGATCCACATGCTTTGGAGTTTTCCCCAAGCCGCGTCGGGCATTTCGATTTGCCCCTTCATAAGCAGCCGAATGAAGTTCTTTTTTGCGAGGTTCCCGTAAAAGAGAATGGCGCCGAAAATCCAATAGAGGATCGTGGGCTTCCATTTGATGAACCATTCGTTTTTCAAGTAAAGCGTGAGGCCGCCGAAGAGCACGATCACGGCGAGGCTGATCCAGAGGGTCGGTTCGACCTTCTGGCCTTTGAGCTTGAGCCAGAAGATCTGAAGGAAAGTCGCGACAATCGCGACGATCGTTGCGAGGAAAACGGGGGCGGTGAGCGCCGTGATTCCGTCGCCCAAAATCGACTGTGCGAGTCCGAGCGAACCTTCTGAGAAATGTTCCGCGCCTTTGAATGTCGCGAAAAAGAGAATGATGGGCAGAAAGTCGAAAAGAAGCTTCATCTGCGGGTGGTCCAATTCGAAGCGGTGTCGTGTGGAGACGGGCGGTCTTTGCGCGATCGGACGAGGCCAGCGCCGTCGGTCGGCAAAGGATACCATCGGCGCGCAAGGATCGGGGATCGCGACTTTGCCGTTGCAGGTCGAAAACGAAATGCTTCGGTAACATTGAGAAACGCATTGCCGCACCGAGCTTCAGCTTCAAAGTGGACGTCGCGCGGTACTGTTTGACGCATCTATTTCGTAACTGCCTTCCATAAGGATCGACAAGAACCGAGAAGGAACGTCCAATAAGGAACGAATGCAGATGCAGGCAAAGAAGATTGGAAAAATTGTGGCTGCCGCCGCGTCGGCAGCCGTTGTTGCGGGCGCACAAGGCGTCTGCGCTGAGGAGAATGCAAGCATGAGAAGCGACCTGCCGTCGCCCTACGTCACCGTCGAAGGCATCACCGAGTACCGGCTCGACAACGGTCTGCGCGTGGTGCTCTATCCGGATGCATCGAAGCCCACGGCCACCGTCAACATGACGTATCTCGTCGGTTCGCGCCAGGAAAATTACGGCGAGACCGGCATGGCGCACCTCCTTGAGCACCTGATGTTCAAGGGTTCGAAGAATTACCCGAATCCGACGGCCGAGTTCACGAAGCGCGGCTTCCGTATGAACGGCTCGACGTGGCTCGACCGCACGAACTACTTCGTTTCCTTCACGGCCAACGACGACAACATGAAGTGGGCGCTCGGCTGGCAGGCCGACGCGATGACGAATTCCTTCATCGCGCGCAAGGACCTCGACACGGAAATGACCGTAGTGCGCAACGAGTACGAAATGGGCGAAAACAAGCCGATTTCCGTCATGCTCAAGCGCATGCAGAGCGTGCTCTTTGACTGGCAGAGCTACGGTCGCTCGACGATCGGGGCGCGCAGCGACATCGAGAATGTTGAAATCGAGAACCTGCAGGCCTTCTACCGCCGCTACTATCAGCCCGACAACGCCGTGCTGACGGTTTCGGGCAAGTTCGACGCCGAAAAGGTGCTCGGCTGGATCGCCGAAGACTTCGGCGCTATTCCGAAGCCTGAGCGCGTCCTGCCCAAGGAATGGACCGTTGAGCCTACGGCCGACGGCGAGCGCGAGTTCTACATCCGCCGCAAGGGCGAGACGCAGCTCGTTGCCGTGGGCTATCGCGTGCCGAGCGCGCTCTCGGACGACTACGAACCCGTTGCGATGGCCGCGGAAATTCTCGCCACCGCCCCGACGGGGCGTCTTTACAAGTCGCTTGTCGAAACCGGCATGGCTACGCAGGTTTTCGGCTGGCCGATCGCTGCACAAAAGCCCGGCTTCGTGATGTTCGGCGCCATGGTGAAAAAGGGCGACGATATCCAGGCAGTGAAGACGAAGCTTGTGGAAGAGATCGAAAACGCCTTCGCGCAGAAGCCCGTGGGCGACGACGAGCTCGCCCGCCAGAAGGCCGAGCAAGCCACGATGTTCGAGCGTCTGCTCTCGGATCCCGAACAGTTCGCGGTGAATCTCTCCGACTACATCGGTTTGGGCGATTGGCGGCTCTTCTTTGCGGATCGCGATACGGTGAAGGCCGTGACGAAGGATCAGATCGAAGCGGCTGCCGCGCGCTACTTCGTGCGCGACAACCGCGTCGTGGGTCTCTATGTGCCGACCGAAGACGTCAAGCGCGCCGAAATTGCGCCTGCCCCCGACGCCGAAGAACTCCTGAAGCGCTTCACCTTCAGCGAAGAGGGGGCGCAGGCCGAAGCCTTCGATGTCTCGCAGGCCAACATAGACGCGCGCACGACGCTCGCCGAAATGGGCAAAGTGAAACTCGCGCTGCTGCCGAAGAAGACGCTTGGCGAAACGGTTGTCGTCAACATGCGTTTCAATAACGGCAACAACAAGACGGCTGCGAATGCGGCTGTGCCGATGCTCGCCGTGGCGATGCTCACGCGCGGAACCGACAAGATGACGCGCGATGAGATCGACGACGCCTTCACGAAGCTCAAGATGGACGGCTCGCCCTTCAGCTTCACGACCGACCGCGAACACCTCGTTGAGGCGGTGAAGCTCGCCGGGCACCTCCTTACTGCCTCGAACTTCCCGCAGAAGGAGTTCGATACCCTGAAGCGCCAGACGATCGTGGGCCTCAAGTCCCGTTCGGATGAACCCCAGACGAAGGGGCGCGATGCGATCACGAAGCACTTCAATACGTACCCGAAGGGCGACGCGCGCTACACCGAAACGAGCGCCGAACTCATTGCCGAACTCGAAGCCGTGACGCTTGACGACGTCAAGAATTACTACCGCGAAGTCTTCGGCCTCACGCAGGGCGCCATTGCGGTGGTGGGCGACTTCGAGCCTGAAGCGCTTGTTGAAGCGCTCGGCGCGAATCTCGTCGAGAAGAAGCGTGCGACCGTTCCTTTTGAGCGCATCATCTCCGACTTTAAGCCCGTTGAAGCGGCTCGCTTTGCGATCGATACGCCCGACAAGGAAAACGCGATGCTCTTTGCGCGCGTCGACCTGAAGGCCAATTTGGCCGACGAAGATATGCCCGCGCTCGTTGTCGCCGACTGGATTTTGGGCGGCTCCGAAGGACTCTCGAACCGCATCGTGACGCGTCTGCGCCAGAAGGAAGGCCTCTCCTACGGTGCGGGCTCGAGCCTCTCGCTGCCTTCGTTCGGCACGCGTGCGAAGTGGTCGATCGGTGCAATTGTTGCACCGCAGAACCTCGCACAGGCGGAAGCAAGCCTTCGCGACGAGCTGAAGAAGGCGCTTGAAAACGGCATCACCGAAGATGAGCTCGCCGAAGCCAAACGCGGCATCATCGAGTCGCGTGCCGTCAACCGTGCCCAAGACCCGGTGCTCGCCGCCAACTGGCTCAACTATCTCGAGCTCGATCGCACGTGGGCTTTCTCGAAAGCGACCGAAGATGCGATCGCAAAACTCACGGTTGAGGACGTCAACAAGGCGATTCGCCGCATTGCCGATCCGTCGAAGATGACCTTCGCGCTCGCGGGTGACCGCGCTAAGGCGAAGGCTGCCGGCAAGGACTTCGCGGAGTAAGGCTGCAGTGGCGAGGTACTTCGGTACCTCGCCCGCGTGCAAAAATGCTTCAAAAAAAAGCGCTCGATCGAATTTTCTCGGTCGAGCGTTTTTTCTCTGCGGCGCAAACTCAGATTAAATCTCGCATGTTTTCTATCGACAAAGGCCGCCAGGCAATGTCGAATGCCGAGAGTTCCGGATGGTGTTCTAGGAAAACGTCGATTTTTTTACGCAGCCGGTATTCGTCGTATTTGTCTCGATTGAGTTTGACTTCGGCAATCAGAATTCGTTTGCACGCGCGATCGATCGCAATCAAGTCTATTTCGTTTTGGCCTTTTCTATCCCACCAGCTGCCGACTTCGCACCAAGCAGGATTTTCTAGGCAGCGTTTGATGAACCAATCTTCTAACGTGCGTCCTAAAAATGCCGGCAGCATCTTTGCAGCATGAACCCGTGCTGGCTCCCAGAGACCTCTTTCGATATAACTTTGCTGTGGCATTTGGGAAATGAAGGCAAACCAGTATCGAAAGAACGGATCTTTGATTTTGTAGCGAAAATTTCGATTTGATTTTTTCTGCAAAATAGGCTCAGTCCGTTCTATGAGTCGATAGTTCGTCTCAAGTCGCTGCAAATAAGGCGAAATATCCACGTCCAAACGATCTTGGAGCTCGCTTCGTTTGCTCACGCCCGAGGCGACGAGCTGAAGAATGGTGAGGTAGGTCGATGTGGACGTTCGGAACTCGTTGCTGAGAAGCAGGATGCCTTCGGCTTGATACCAGCTTCCTTTTTCTGAAAAGATGCACTCGAGCAGTCGACGGCTGGATAAAGCATCCCAATCGGCAAAGAAAGCCAGGTAGCGAGCAACGCCGCCCGTGACTGCATAAAGCGTCAACAAGTCCTCGTTTTGTCCGGCAGGAAATTCTTCGTAGAAAATCGCTTCCGTTTCGCGTGTCGTGAAGGGCTGCAGCACCATAAAAAGATCTGCACGTCCGAATAAGGGCGAGCTTTCAGAACCGAAAACGCGCTCAATTGTCGACTGAATCGAACCGCTCAAGACGAGGAGCAACTTGCCGCCGTCTTTGTTCAGGTCCCAAGCTTTCTGAAGCTTGGACCAAAAATCGGGCACTCGGCTTTCTGCATCTTGACATTCGTCGATAGCCAGAACAAACGCATGGCTTTTGGCTAATTCCAAAACATATGAAAAGGTATCGCTCGCGTCAGTGAGTGTCGGCGGGAATTTTATGTCGAGCGTCTCCGATACGGCTTTGATCAGACGAGCGCAGAAATCGTTTTCACTGATCCCGACTGAAGTAAAAAAATAGATGTACGGGACGCCGCAGTCCCGAAAAGCTTCCTCTATCAAGGTTGTTTTTCCGATTCGGCGGCGACCTGTGACGACAGCCAGGCGGCAAGTATTCGTGGTTTGACAACTGTCGAGAAGTTCATGGAGCGTTCGCAGCTCAGCGGTTCGGCCATAAAAGCGCATGGAGGCATCCTTTTCCAGTCAGGCACAAACTTTCTACTAAATTTGTAGCTAAAGAAAGTATAACTACAAAATCAGTAGCTACAAAAGCTGTAGCTACAAATTTTGTAGCTACAAAGCAGAAAGGATGTCGTAACGAATCTGGTCGGGCAGTACGCTCGTGAACGGAAGATGGCGGTAAGACGGCGGCACTTTTTCAGCCGCAAGTGCTCGAGGCGTCCCAGTCGTCTCAAATTTTGCATAATTGCGACCAAATAGCGCGCATTTCGTTTGTAAACAAACATCGCGATGTTGGAAACAGTGCAGTAGGAGGAAAACGATGACCGCCATTCACATCGAGGAAGGCGACTGGCATTCGCTGAAGCACGAATGCGAACGCGTGCGACTCATGGTATTCGTTGCCGAGCAGAAGGTGCCCAAAGACGAAGAGCTTGACGAATGGGACGAAGCGTCGCGGCACTTTGTTGCGAAGGATGAACGGCGCATGGTGCTCGGGTGTGCTCGACTGCTGCCGACCGGTCAGATCGGGCGCCTTGCCGTGCTGCGCCCCTTCAGAAAGCGCGGCGTCGGACGCGCGCTTCTCGATGCGGTGTTGCGTTCGGCCAAGGCCGCAGGCATGAAGGAGGTCTTCATGAACGCACAGGTGCACGCCGAGCCCTTTTACGAGCGTGCGGGCTTTGTTTCGGAGGGCGAACGCTTTATGGAAGCGGGCATCGAGCACGTGAGAATGCGCCGCTCGCTCTGAGAAATACTTTCGGAAACACCGAAATGAAGAAAAGACACGCCGCGAAAGCGGCGTGCGGCAACCGAAGTCGACGCGTACGACTGCCTGCGGGTAGCGGCCGTCGGCTTTTTTTTGTTCCCGAAGTATCGCCAAAAGCGCACGCAAATTTACGGATGGCGAGTTCGCTTGGCGTTCGTTATCGTGAAAACATCTCTAATTGCCGCGAAAACAGCTCAAGTTCGCGAGGAATGTCATCGGATTGTCACAAAGGAGACACCCAACCGTCATACCCCTTCCATATGATCGCCTCAAACTTCTTCTCAAAAAGGAAAGAGAATCATGCAACGCCGTGAATTCGCACGCAATCTTCTGGGTACCGCACTCCTTCTGAACGGCTTCGGCGCTTCGAGCGTCTTTGCCGCGCCCGCCGGCGGCCGCGCCATCGTTTACAACTGCCCTGCAGAATGGGGTGGCTGGGGCGACATGCTCAAGATGATCAAGGCCGAAACGGGCATTGAGGTGCCGGTTGACAACAAGAATTCCGGTCAGGCGATCTCGCAGATTCTCGCCGAAGCGAAGAATCCGGTGGCCGATGCCGCCTACCTGGGCATTTCGTTTGCAATCAATGCGCAGAAGCAGGGGCTCGTCGAAAACTATCAGGGCGAAGGCTGGAAGCGCGTGCCCGAAGGCCTCAAGGATCCGAACGGCGCCTGGGTCTCCGTGCATGCGGGTACCGTGGGTCTCATGGTCAACAAGGAAGCGCTCGAAGATCTCCCGGTTCCGCAGGGCTGGAACGACCTTCTCGATCCGAAGTACGAAGGCATGGTGGGCTTCCTCGATCCGTCTTCGGCCTTTGTCGGCTACGCCTGTGCGCTCGCCGTTAACAAGGGCATGGGCGGCACGCTCGACAACTTCCAGCCCGCAATCGAATACTTCAAGAAGCTCAACGAACTGAGCCCGATCGTTCCGAAGCAGACCGCCTACGCGCGCTGCCTCTCGGGTGAAATTCCCATCCTCTTTGACTATGACTTTGACGCTTACCGCGCCCGCTACGTCGACAAGGCGCCGATCGAGTTCGTGATTCCGAAGGAAGGCACGATCCAGGTTCCGTACGTGATGTCGCTCGTGAAGAACGCGCCGCACAAGGCAAACGGCCAGCAGGTGATCGACTTCGTGCTTTCCGAAAAGGGGCAGAAGCTCTGGGCGGACAACTTCCTGCGTCCCGTTGTCGGCGAACTTTCGAAGATTTCGCCCGAAGCGGCGGCGAAGTTCCTTCCCGACAGCGAATACGCACGCGCGGGCAGCATCGATTACGCTCGCATGGCCGAAGTACAGGCGGCCTTCAGCGAAGCGTATCTGCAGGCGATGAAGTCCTAAAGCCCCATCGGGCATCGAACCGAGAGGGGCGCACGAAAGCGCATTCCTCTCTGTTCGCGACGTACCGCAAGTGCTCGGGCCGACCGCCCGGGTCTTGCGGATTTCAACTTTCTGAACGCACAACAAAATGAAGAGAAGCCATTTCATCTTCATCGTTCCCGCGCTCGTTGTTCTGGTTGCCTTTTTCGTGCTGCCCGTGGTGCGGCTCTTGCCCGCCTCGGTTTCTTCGGAAGAAGGCTTGGCGCTTTACGCACAGATCGTGACGAATCCGCGCTATGCCTCGAGCGTCGTCTCAACCGTTCTTCTCTCGGTTTTCGTTACCGCGGCGAGCGTCGCGCTCGGCGCCTTTACGGGGCTTTTCCTCGAGCGTACGAAGTTCCCCGGCCGCAGCGCCGTTGTTTCCCTCATTACGCTGCCGCTTTCGTTCCCGGGCGTCGTCGTGGGCTTCATGATCATCATGCTGGGCGGCCGCAACGGCATGGCCGCCATTCTTTCTTCGGCGATGGGTGCCGGAAAGTTTGTCTTCGCCTACGGCATGGCGGGTCTCTTTGCGGGCTACGTCTACTTTTCGATTCCGCGTGTTGTCACGACTGTGATGGCTGCGGCCAAGAAAATCGATCCGGTGTATGAGGAAGCCGCCCGAACGCTCGGTGCCCCCTCCTGGCGGATCATGCGCGACGTGACGCTCCCAGCGCTTTTGCCCGCACTCGTGTCGACGGGTGCAATCTGCTTTGCAACGTCGATGGGCGCCTTCGGTACGGCCTTTACGCTTGCGACCGATATCAACGTGCTGCCGATCACGATCTACACGGAATTCACGCTTTCGGCCAACATTGCTTCGGCTGCCATGCTTTCCGTGGTGCTCGGCGTCATCACCTGGGTCATGCTTCTGGCGGCGCGCCGTGCGAGTCGTCTGGGCACGGATCCGATCTGAAGCGAGGACTAGACCGTCATGTCGAAAAAATCAAGCAATCGCTGGAGCGCCATGCAGATCGCCCAGGCGGTGGTCACCGGACTCACGCTTCTCTTTCTCTTTGTGCCCGTCATTCAGATGGCGGTCACGGCTTTCATGAAGAACGCCTTCCGCGGCTTCAAAGCCGGGTTCACGACGCAGTGGATCGAGCGCGTTCTCACCAACTATGGCGACACGATTCTGCGAAGCCTGGGGCTTGCTGTCGGGGCGCTTGTTATCTGCATCATCATCGGTGTGCCCGCCGCGTGGGTGCTCGTGCGCGAACAGCGCAAGCGCTGGGCCGGGCTCGTTGAGGAGGCTCTTCTGCTCCCGCTCTCGATTCCGGGCCTTGCAATCGGGCTCGGTATTCTGCTCGTCTGGGGCGGTTTCGGCGGCTTCCGACAGAGTTCGCTTTTCATTCTTTGCGGCCACGTGATGTTCTGTCTGCCCTTTATGGTGCGAAGCGTCATGGCCGTGATGCGCGTCGAGCCTCTTGACGCCTATGAGGAAGCGTCCGCTACGCTCGGCGCTTCGCCTTGGACCACATTCATGAAAGTGGTCGTCCCCGTTTCGATGCCTGGGATTCTCGCGGGCGGCCTCATGGTGATGACCGTTTCGCTCGGCGAATTCAATATTTCCTGGATGTTGCAGACGCCCGACACGAAGACGCTTCCGGTCGGCATGGCCGACAGCTACGCGTCGCTGCGCCTTGAAATCGGCAGCGCCTACACGTTCCTCTTCTTCGTGATTCTAGTGCCGCTGCTCTCGCTCATGCAGAGTCTGCCCGAATGGCTCGCGAAAAAGCGCGCCGAGCGCCGCCGCAAAGCCGCACTTGCTGCTGAAGACGAGGCACTTCAATAAGTCCCGAGAGGATCCCGAACGCATACGACCACGCCGTCCGGCTGCGCGAAACGCGAGTGCCCTGTTAATCGGCACGTCCGCGCCGGACTGCAAGAGGAAAACAGAACAAATGACTGAAGAAAATCTCAATCAATCGGTTTCGATCGAACTCGAAAACGTCTCGAAGCATTACGGCAAGACGCTCGTTCTTCAGCCCTTCTCGCTTAAGCTCGAAGCGGGCTGCCGCACAGTGCTCTTGGGGCCGTCGGGCTGCGGTAAAACGACGCTGCTTCGCATCATTGCGGGGCTCGAGACGCCTGACGAAGGCAGCCGCGTTTTGATCGGGGGCGCAGACGTCACCGACATGCCTGTCGAAAAGCGCCGCATCGGCTTTATGTTCCAGCAGTACGCGCTATTCCCGCACATGACGGTTGAAGAAAACGTCGCTTACGGCCTCAAGGTGCGCGGGGAGTCTGCCGAGGCGATCGACCGCGCGGTGAACCGCATGCTCGCGCTCGTCAATCTCGAAAAGTACAAGAAGCGCAACGTCCTTGCGCTCTCGGGCGGCCAGCGCCAGCGTGTCGCGCTTGCGCGCGCTCTCGCGATTCGTCCGAAGATTCTGCTTCTTGATGAACCGCTTTCGGCGCTTGATGCGCAGATTCGCCACAAGGTGCGCGAAGAGCTCGCTGTCATTCTGAAGGAGCTCGGGATCACGGCCGTGATCGTCACGCACGACCAGGACGAAGCCATGGTACTCGGCGACCACATCGTCGTCATGGAGGGCGGACGCATCCATCAGGCCGCTTCGCCCCGAGAAGTCTGGGATCATCCGGCAACGCCCTTTGTTGCGGGCTTTGTCGGCGGCAGCAACCGCACGCGTGCCGTCTGCAACGGCGCCGAGCTTGAGTGGTACGGTGTGAAGACGCCGCTCGAAGCACTGTCGGCCGAGTCGCAAAAGCGCCTTCAGGGCGTTTCGCCCGGTGAAGAGACCTTCGTTTTCTTCCGTGCCGACGATGCGTCGCTTGTGCCCGAAAGCGCGGCGGGCGCGCCCGTCGTGGTGAAGGACGTTCACTTCATGGGGAACTTTGTTCGCGTCTCCGTGATTCCGGGCGACGGCACGGGCAGCGAACTCGTGAAGGTCAACCTGCAGACGCTTCCCGAAGGGGTTGGGCCCGGTGCGCGCATGCGTCTTTCGGTCGAACCCAATCGCCTGATGGCATTTCGCGTCTGATGCGCTATCCTCGAAAAAACTGAGTGAGTAACGAGCGCGCCCAAAAAACGGCGCGCTCTTTTTCGACGGATTCAGCTTATGCCGACCATTCTTCAGCTCTCCGATCTTCATGTCGAACCGCGCGGCAGGCTCGCTTTCGGGCGTTGCGATTCTGCGGGGCTTCTTGAGTCGATTCGTCCCTGGCTCGTGCAGGCGGCCGAAAAGGTCGATGCCGTCGTCGTCACGGGCGACATCGGCTGCGACGGCAACGAAGATGCCTATCGCATCGTGAAGGACGTTTTTACGGGGCTTTCGGTGCCCGTTCGCATGATTCCGGGCAACCACGACCGACGCGCCGGGATGGAGGCCGTGCTTGGGGACTTTATCGAGGGGCGCCTTGAGGCGGTTCCCGGCCGACAGGATCAGCTGCTCGACATAGAGGGCGCCCGCATCGTGCTCCTCGATACGCTGCAGCCCGGCAAACATTGGGGCGAAGTGCCCGACGCCGTGCTCGATCGCTTGGAAGTCCTTCTTGACGAGGCGGCCGCGCAGGCCAAGCCCGCCATTGTCTTCACGCATCACACGCCGCTCCATTGCGGCATGGGCGTCATGGATGAGGATTTCGGCAACCGGAAGCGCTTTTTGTCGATTCTTGCCAAGCACCCGAGCGTCCGACTCGCAACCGGACACATGCACCGCGCGATTGTGCAGTCGGCGGGGGCTACGCTCATTGCGACGGCGCCTTCCGTTGCGTGTCCCATCGCGATCGATTTGACGCCTAAGGGCGGCGACGAATTCCGTCTTGAAACGCCGGGCTTTGCGCTCCATCACTGGAAAGCCGAACCCGAGGGCGTGGCTGCGGGCTGGACCACTTTCTTCGGTCTCATTCCCGTGCAAACTTCTTTTGCCGGTCCTTTCCGCTTCAAGGACGTCGTCAACCCGACCGAGTAGACGTTCCTTAAACGCGCAGAGCGTAAGAAAGCCGCCTTTGATTCGTCTTTTTTGCGAACCGAAGGCGGCTTTTTTTTCGTGTGCAGCCTGCGCTTCTTAGCGGATGCGCTCAGCGTCGACCCAGCATTCTTTGAAAAGATGCGCGATGAGATCGAGCCCGCTGTAGCGAATGACGACCTTCGCCTTTTCCGCGAGAACGGGTTTCGGGTGGTAAGCAACGCCGAGGCCCGCCGCAGAAACCATTTCGACGTCGTTGGCGCCGTCGCCAGAGCAGATCACTTGCGAGAGGTCGCCGCCCGCGAGCTGCGCGAGCACTTCGACGGCGCGGCGCTTGCCGTCGGCGTCGAGAATCTTGCCGCCGGCGGGACCGCGAACTTCACCCGTGAGCTTGCCGTCAGCGTCGATCAGGAGCTCGTTGCAGACGGCACCTGTCATGCCGAGCTCCTTCGCGGTGTCGCGCGCAATCTGCACGAAGCCGCCCGAAACGATATAGGTGGCGATGCCGTGGCGACGGCAGAGCTTGATAAGCGTTTCAGCGCCGTCGGAGAGACGCTCGCGGCGAATGGCGTGCGAAAGTACGATCGAGGCGTCGGCACCCTTCAAGAGAGAGACGCGTTTTTCAAGACTTTCCGTAAAGCCCCAGCCGCCGTGCATCGCTTCGTGTGTCACGCGCGAAACTTCTTCGCCGCAGCCGGCGGCAAAGGCCATGTCGTCAATGCATTCGTTCTGCGTAAGGGTGCTGTCCATGTCGGTCGCCCAGACCTTGAACGACTTGATCGAGTAGTCGGCCGGTACGGTCACGCAGTCAATCTGGTGCGTGCGTGCGAGTGCTTTGAGGGGCAGCAGGTCGGCGTCGTCGGCGACGCCGCAAATGCGCATCGAGGGGTCGGAACGGCGGAAAAGTACTTTTTCCGGGGCAAGCGCCTCAATGGCTTTCATGAACGCGTCGACCTCAAGGTCGATGCCCTGCAGAACGATGTCCTTCAATTTGTCTGTCTCCGGTAGGTGTGGCGGACGGCGCCCGATTTCAGGCGCGGCAATCGGTTCATTGTAGCGATCGAATATGTCGAAATTGTTGCATTCGCCGCCAAACGGGCGGACTGACGCGCTCCTCTGAATAACGCCTCAAGTGGACAGACAAACGAAAACCGCCCCGCGGCGAAAAGCTGCGGAGCGGTTCGGTTCAAGCGGTTTGCGTCCGTAAGGACGCATCGAGCTCGCTCAAGAATTACTTCTTGGCAGCGGCGTCAACCTGCTTGGCGAAAATGAAGGCCTGCTGGCCGGCGATGCGGCCGAAGGTCACGATGTCAGCCTGAGCGTTGCCGCCGAGACGGTTGCCGCCGTGCACGCCGCCCGTGATTTCACCGGCAGCGAAGAGGCCCGGGATGACCTGGCCCTTGACGTTGTAGACCTGGGTCTTCGAGTCGATCTTCAGACCGCCCATCGTGTGGTGGACGGCAGGCGTAACGGCGATGGCGTAGAACGGACCCTTGTCGAGGTTGCGCGGCATATCGGCGCGTTCGAACTGGTCCTTGCCAGCGGCCTTGCCGGCCTTCCAGGCGTCCATCGTGCTCTTGAGCGTGGCGGCGTCAACACCCATCTTCTGGGCGATTTCGTCGAGCGTGGCGCCCGTGAGGCAGTAGGGCTGCTTGATGTAGCCGTTCGTGGCCTTGAGCGACTTCTGCATGTCGCTGTCGAAGAAGAGGTAGGCGATGCCGTCCTTCTGCTTGAGGATGGCGGCCGAGACAGCGTCGCGCGTATCAAGTTCGTTGAAGAAGCGCTTGCCGTCCTTGTTGATCAGGATGGCACCGTTGCCGCGAACGGCTTCGGTGATCATTTCGCCAACCTTGGGCACAACGGTCGGGTGCGTCTGGATCTGTTCCATCTGCGTGACCTGAGCGCCGATATCCTGGGCCATTTCAATGGCTTCGCCCGTGGCGCCCGGGTGGTTCGTCGTGGCAAAGCCCTTGAGCTTCGGAACGTACTTCGAGACGAGTTCGTTGTTGGCGCCGAAGCCGCCGGCGGCGTTAACGACAGCCTTGGCCGTCACCGTGTACGTGCCGTCCTTACCCTTCACTTTGACGCCCGTGACGCGGCCGGACTTGTCGGTGATGAGTTCTTCAGCCTTCGTGTTCGTGCGGATGTCGATGTTGCGGGTCTTGGCAGCCGTGTAAAGCGTGCGGATCACTTCCGGGCCGACGAGCGCGCCGCCGGTCGGACGATGGGTGCGCGGGAACGTGGCGCCGGCCATGAGGCCGACGTCGCGAAGGTCGCCGCCCAAGGCGAGGAGCCATTCAACGGAGGAAGCGGACTTTTCAGCGAGCGTGCGAACGAGCGCCGGGTCGTTGAGCCAGTGGCCGCCCTTCATCGTGTCGTAGTACATGACTTCGACGGAGTCCTGAGCAGCTTTGCCGCCCTTTGCAGCCTGAAGCGTCGTGCCGGCAGCGTTGAGGCCGCCCGCCGCACGGATCGTGTTGCCGCCGACCATGGCCATCTTTTCGAGGACGACAACCTTGGCGCCGAGGTCCGTGGCCTGGACGGCAGCCGAAAGGCCGGCGCCGCCAGCACCGATGACGGCGACGTCAACGGTGATGTCTTCAGCGGCGTAGACGCTGCTCATGCAGGCGGCAACGGCGGCCGCAACCAAAATCTTCTTCATATGAATCTTCACCTTTTTCATGGAAAGCAATTGAGTTTCCCGATCGAGAACGGAAAACCGTCGAGATTCTCGTTGAGGAGATTCGACGCTCGGTATCTTAACGGGTGTATTTGTAAAGACAAAATATTTTTTTCGCGTTTGGCCAAAAAATCTCGTGAAAAGCTACCACTCAAAAGGTAAAAAACAAAAATTTTCGAGTTCCGTAAAGATAATTCTTAATACTTAATAGGTATAGCCTTTTTTCGATACAGAGATTCCTGCAGCTGCTGAATGACTGCCGTTTGCGCCCGGCTGCTCGAACCCGGAGAATGGGCAGGAAGAAGGACGGTTTTCGAACAGACAAACGAAAATGACGTGTGCGGTGAACAAAAAATGCAGAAAGTGGTAATGGATGCCGAAAAGACGATTTCGGCAATGGCGCTTGAGGCTTTGAAGCGGATTGAGGCGGCTGCGGGCAAAAGAGCTGAAGAAATCAGCGGCGAGCTGCTGCTTGGCGCGATTCCGGCACCAGGCGGTGCTTTGGCGCTTGGTGACGATGACTATCCGTACGCGTTGCGCACGCTCGTCGATCCGCCGGAAGTGATTGCCTGGACGGGGGATCTGACGCTTCTCGAGCGAGAGCTGTCGGTTTCTATCGTGGGCTCGCGTGACGCGACGCCTGAGCGCTGCGCAGCCGCGAAGGCGCTTGCACGGAACTTGGCCGAGCGGGGCGCGCTCATTGTTTCGGGGCTCGCTGCCGGGATTGATCGAGCGGCCCATGAAGGGGCGCTCGACGCACGTTCGGGCGATCGCGCCGGGAGAACCGTTGCTGTACTCGGCACACCTTTAAAAAGCATTTGGCCGCCGATGAACGTCGAGCTTGGAGCACGAATAGCGAAGGAGGGACTCCTCCTTTCGGAAGTCGCCCAACTTGCGGCGCTCGTTGCCAAAGACGACGAGCGGGCGGCTGCCTTGAAGCGGCGCAATCGCATCGTTGCTGCGCTCGGACTCGGCAGCGTCGTGATGGCGGCGCGCAAAGGTTCGAGCACGCTCATCGAAGCGCGTGCGTCGCTCGCGATCGGTCATCCCGTCCTCATCTGGCACGAAGCCGCCGGGGACGACTGGGCGCGCGAATGGATAGCCGAAAATCCAAAGAACGACGAAGGCGAGGCGCTCATTCACGTGGTCGCGTCCGCTGAGGACGTTGAAGCGGCGCTCTCGCCCTGGAGACGCGTCTGGTGGCTCTGAACGCAAAAAAAAAAGCGAAGCGGCCGGTAGCTCGCTTCGCTCGAAACGAAAAAGGAGATAGGAGAGAAATCGAGGCGCCTTGATTACGGCACCTGGAACTTGAATTCGTGACACTGATTGCAGAAGTTTTCCGATTCTTGATGCATCAGGTGGCAGTTCGTGCAGTCGAGTTCCTTGCCGTAGTGCGGCGACGTATGCGGGTTCGTGGGCTTGACGCCCTTCGTCTTCTCAACGAGCTGATCGGTGTTGTGGCAGCCCGTGCAGGTTGCCGTCGTCGGCTCCTGGGGATTCTTCATGTCGTTGCCGTGGCAGGTTTCGCACTTCATGCCGCCCTTGACGTGCAGATCGGCGAGCTGTTCGCCGGCATGAACGGGCATCGAAGCGGCCATAGCGAACGCGGCAAGCGCGGCGGCAATCATCGAGGTCTTAAACATAGCGTGAGTCTCCTGCGGACCAATGCCGCAACGGGGAAATCTGGGGTGTGAAAAGAGCCGTCCGAACGGATCCGGACGGCTCCTTCGGGTGAAAGCGAAGCGCTTGACGGCCGATTACCGGCCCGAAGGCCTTCATCGGGGCGCCGATTGTCTCGCGAGGATCGACGCCTCGGGCTCTCGGACCTTCGGCCCGGAATCGCAGCCGATTAGGCCTTCGCCATCTTGGCGAATTCTTCGCCGGCAACCATGCCGAACGTGAGGGCGTCGATCACGGCAACCGTGCCGAGACGCGAAGCGCCGTGCACGCCGCCCGTGATTTCGCCGCCGGCGTAGAGGCCCTTGATCGGCTGGTGGGTCTTCGTCGAGATGACCTGCGCCTTTTCGTTGATCATGACGCCGCCCATCGTGTGGTGGATCTTCGGCGACACTTCAATGCCGTAGAACGGGGCCTTCGAAACGTCGAGACCGTTCGAGAACTTGAGGTTGCGGTGGAATTCGGGGTCTTCGCCGGCCTTGACGTAGCCGTTGAACTTCTTCACCTGTTCGAGGAACGCTTCCTTCGGGATCTTGTAGAAGTCGGCGAGTTCTTCGAGGGTGTTGAACTTCTTGACGGTGCCCATTTCGAGAGGCAGCTTCACGAAGGACGGGTTGATGGCCTTCACGATGGCGTCGTCGGCGACGGCGATCGGGTAGTTTTCATCGTTGCCGATCACGGCGAAGAGGGCGTCGGCCTTGATCTTGCGGCCGGCGTGTTCGTCCATGAAGCGCTTGCCGGTCTTGCGGTCGACGACGATGCCGAAGTCCATGCAGGCGTGGTTCGTGAAGTTCACGGAAACGCCGAAGCCCTTTTCACGCGGGTTGCAGTACGGGAGGAACTGCAGCCAGCAGAGCTGTACGGGCGTGGCGCCGATGCCGAGGGCCTTGATGAGGACGCCGGCGGTCGCACCCGGCTGGTTCGTCGAGTCGGTGCTCGGGACAACGCGCGGGTCCTGAACCTGACGGAACCAGATGTCGCGCGAGAAGCCGCCCGCAGCGAGCATCACGCCCATCTTGGCGCGGATGTACTTCGTCTTGCCCGTCTTGTTTTCGAGGTCGTCGGACTGGAGCTTGGCGTTGAAGCGATAGCCTTCGCGGCAGACGATACCCACGACGTCGTCGCCGTCCATGATGAAGTCGTCGAACTTGCAGCGCGTGCGGACCGTGACCTTGCCTTCCTTCTTCATCGTGGCGAACATCGGGTTGATGTAGCCCGAGCCGGAACCGGCCTTGATTTCATAGGAGCGCGGCACGGAGTGGCCGGCCTCGAAGAGCATCTTGTTGGGGACGAATTCGGCGCCGCACTCTTCAACGAACTTGATTGTGTCGTTGCAGCGGTCGGCGATGACGCCGAGCAGATTCGTGTAGTTGATGCCGAGGCCGTCCTTCAGGCAGTCCTTGATGAAGAGTTCCTTGCTGTCCTGAATGTTCTGGGCCTTCTGGACCGGGTTGACCGGGCAGGCAACGTTGCCGCCGCAGATGGCGGAGTTGCCGCCGACGACGGACATCTTTTCGATCATGAGAACCTTCAGGCCGGCGCGCGAAGCCTTGAGGGCGCAGGCCATGCCGGCGAAGCCGGAACCGACCACGACGACATCGAATTCTTCATCGTACTTCTTGACGGTCGCGGCGGGAATGCCGGCATTGGCGGCGGCGCTCGCCATCAGAGCGGCGGCAGCGGCAGCGCCGGTCTTGAGGAAATTGCGGCGGGCGAGACTAACTTCGGACATTTGAAACCTCTTACAAGTGGTTGGCTGTTACACCGCAGAAGACGCCTGAATGATTGGAGAGCGCGGTCAACTTCTGCGGACAGGACAAATTGTGAAGGTTCCGCGGCGAAGCTGTCCTAGACCTTGGTATAGGTTCAGGTATGTGTCGGGGGTGGGGTTAAACTAGTTGAAGAGAAGTCTTCCGAAACTACCAGGGGGACTTCTATGC
>ERZ1090868.50-NODE-50-length-60884-cov-13.802200_pt1 | contig 60884 bp, 46 predicted proteins | sample MGYA00478475_ERZ1090868 | MGnify/ENA primary metagenome ERZ1090868 (study PRJEB33644, sample SAMEA5815747) | chicken gut metagenome | biome: Chicken; feature: Gastrointestinal Tract; material: Caecum | place: Ireland | collected 2019-01-01 | study: A study of the...
GGGCGAAGTGCAGCACGCACTGAGCCTGAGGAGCACTGAGTCGAGAACGTATCAAACGTTCTCGGCGAATTGCTCCGGCGCCCGCTCCGGGGACGTCCGGCGGCTTAGATTTTCTTCCGCGCCGCAGCCGCCCGCCGATGGCATGCTCCGCCGGCGTCCTGTCCTGCGTCTCCCGTGCCCTGCCCGCGCCGCATCCTCCCCTTCCTGCTCTTTCGTCCTTTTCTCATCCCCACAATCTTGACGCATTTTCGCAGTCTGATATAATAGTAACATGCCAAAAACCAAGAAAGAAAAGGAATAAAACAAGTGAGAGCACTGATACTGTCCTGCAACACAGGAGAAGGCCACAACGCCGCCGGCCAGGCGATCAAGGAGCAGTTGGAGCTCCAGGGGCACGAAGCCGTCATGCTGGACATGATGAGCTTCGGGAAGAAACATACATCCGCTCTGGTCGGAGGCGGATACGTAAAAACAGTTACTCTGATGCCTGGCGCTTTCGGTATGATCTACCGCGCCGGGGAGCTGGTGCGGAAATTTCCGTTCAAATCGCCGGTATATCACGCCAATGCCCGTCTGGCAAAACCACTGAAAGAGTATCTGGAGAGAGAACATTTCGACGTACTGGTGACGCCCCACCTCTATCCGGCGGAAACCTTTACCTATATGAAGAAAAAGGGCTGGCTGCCCCAGAAAACCGTAGCGATAGCGACGGATTACACCTGCATTCCCTTCTGGGAGGAGACGGAATGCGATTACTATGTGATCCCGCATGAAGATCTCGCAGAGGAATTCGCAGCCTACGGTGTTCCCCGGGAAAAACTCCTGCCTCTGGGCATTCCGGTCCGGCAGCAGTTTGTCCGTCCGATGAGCAAGGATGGCGTGCGGGATCATCTGCAGCTGCCGAAAGACCGGAAGATTTATCTTGTCATGAGCGGAAGTATGGGGTTTGGAAAGATCCATATTTTTGCAAGGGAGCTGGCTAAGGGGAATAAGAATGGAGAGCAGATTGTGATCATCTGCGGAAAAAACAAACGCCGGGAACATACTCTGCGTTTTCAGTTCCATGGGAATCCTGACGTCCGCGTTGTGGGATTTACCCGCCATGTGGCGGAGTATATGGCTGCCTGCGATGTGATCTTTACAAAACCCGGAGGCCTGAGCAGTACGGAAGCGGCGGTCACGGGGATCCCGATCATTCACACGGCTCCGATCCCCGGCTGTGAAGAGAAAAATCTGGAATTTTTCTGCCATCGCGGAATGTCTGTGGCGGCGCGGACAAGAGAACATCAGATCGCGGAGGGACGCCGTCTGATGGAACAGGACGGCGCCAGAGAGAGGATGCGGCAGGCGCAGAAGGAAAACATCCATCCGCAGGCAGCCGCGGAGATCATCCGGCTGCTGGAACGCTGCGTTTCCTCCGGTGAAGGATTCGGACCGGAGCAGAAGTAACTGTGTAGAAGGGGAAGGTGAGGCGTATGAGAGAAGTGTTTTATATTCTTCTGGGATATCTCAGCGGAAGTATTCTGTTTGCGCAGATCGTTCCGCAAAAACTCTGCCATGTGGATGTGACCAGCGCAGGCGAAGACCGGAACCCCGGAACGTTCAATGCGTTTGCGGCGGCGGGACCTCTGATCGGAACGCTGGTACTGCTGCTGGAACTGGGCAAAGGCTTTTTTCCGGTTCATCTGGCGATGAATCACCTGCCGCAGGAGGACCCGGTGTTTGCGCTGATTCTGATGGCGCCGGTCGCAGGGCATGCGTGGCCGCTGCTGCATTTCCGAAAAGGCGGAAAAGCGATCGCGGTATCCTTTGGCGTGCTTCTGGGACTTTATCCTGCTTTGAAACCGGTGCTTCTGTTGGCGGCATTCTACCTGCTGTTTTCTCTCGTTCTGGTCGTGCGTCCGCATTTGTACCGTTCGGTCCTGACGTTTCTATGCTTTGCCATTGGCTGTCTGCGCACAGTCATGTTTCCGGCATGGAAGCTGGGATGCCTCGGGATCTCGGCGATCGTATGCTGGCGTCACATCCGTTCCGGTGAGAGAGAACCGCTGACATTTACATTTCTGCCGGCGTTTGATAGAATAAAACAAAAGAAAGATAAGAAGGAGTGGGAAAGATGATTTCAGAAAGAATGACAGAATTGGGAAAAAACCGGTCGGTAATCCGGGAGATTTTTGAGTACAGCAAAAAGCGTGCGGCGGAAATCGGAGCAGAGAATGTTTTCGATTTCAGCCTGGGAAATCCTAATGTCCCGGCGCCTGAGAAAGTACATCAGGTCATGAAAGAGCTGCTGGATACGAGGGATGACGTATACCTGTTCGGTTACACCTCCGCACAGGGAGACCTGGAAGTCCGCAAGGCGATCGCCGATGATCTGAACAACAGATTTCAGACCAGTTTCCGTCCCGATAATTTTTATATGACCTGCGGGGCCGCGGCGTCTCTACGGATTACTTTGGAGGCCATGACCGTTTCCGGAGACGAATACATCATCTTTACCCCATACTTTCCGGAATATAAAGTATTTGTTGAGGCTGCGGGCGGACGTTTTGTCCCCGTGAAAACCGACGACGGGACATTCCAGATCGACTTTGACCGTCTGGAGGCAGCAGTCAGCGAACACACGAAAGGGATCTTCGTAAACTCGCCGAACAACCCGTCCGGCGTTGTCTTTACGGAGGAAAGCATTGTGCGGCTGGCGGCTTTCCTGGAAGCCAAAGAAAAGGAGTATGGACACACCATTTACCTGATTGCCGACGAGCCTTACCGGGAACTGGTATACGGGGATGTTTTCGTGCCGTATCTGACAAAATATTACAGGGATACTGTGGTATGTTATTCCTACAGCAAGTCTTTGTCCATGCCGGGCGAGCGGATCGGCTATATCCTTGTTCCCGACGAGGCGGCGGACGCGGCAGATCTGTACGCGGCGGTCTGCGGGGCAGGACGCGCACTGGGCTATGTCTGCGCGCCGGCGATGGCGCAGCATGTGATCGCCCGCTGCCAGGGAATGGTGTCCGATCTTTCCGTTTACCGGAAAAACCGCGATCTGCTGTATGATGCGCTGGAAAGCTACGGGTATACCTGCGTCCATCCGGACGGAGCGTTCTATCTGTTTGTTCGCACATTGGAGCCGGATGCGGAGGCTTTCTGCGAGAGAGCAAAAGAGCAGGAACTTCTTCTGGTTCCGGCGGACGATTTCGGATGCCCGGGTTACGTAAGGATCGCTTACTGCGTGACGACGGAGCAGATCGAGCGGGCCCTGCCGGCATTTAAAAAACTGGCGGAGAGTTATCAGGCGTAACCCGGCCGAGGCAAAAATACTCAGACAGAAAATAGCAGGACAGGGAGAATCAGGCATGAAACGAGCAGAAGATTTGAGAAGAATTCTTGAAGCGATAGACAGAAAAAGCTATCCGGCTTATAAGGACACCCGGGGCGGCTACCGGTTCGGCAGCTACACGCTTTTTATCGAACACGTACAGGGAGATCCGTTCGCGACACCGTCGCGGGTGAGCGTTGTGGCGGACGGAGCGCAGGCGGGATTCCCCGAAGAGCTTTACCTGGAACCGCACCGCAGGATCGCATTGGAAGATCATCTGCTGAGACTGTACGGCAGAAAGATCGAGGCTTTCAATCATAAGGCGAAAGGCTCCGGAAAGAGCGGACTGCTGGCGGTGAGCCGTCCCGGACAGGAGATCCTGGAACGGACCGCCTGCCAGATCGATCCCGGCGACGGCAGCGTGCGCATCCGCATGGAGATCGGATTTCCGGCCAGAGGAAGGACGATCTGTTCCGGCGAGCTGATCCGGATCCTCTTTGATTTCCTGCCGGAGTGTGTGGAAAATACGCTGTTCTGGCGCAAAATCTCCAAAGATGCAGTTCAGAGAACCATGGAACTGGCGGATGATCAGGCTTACATTCGCAGCCAGCTTCCGAAACTGGGACTGTGTGCCTTTGTGGCTAACGGTTCTGTGTTGCCGAGAGAGTCGGGCGTCTCTCAGCGCCCGATGCGTTCCAGCGTTCCCTTTGTCTCTCCGGAAACCATGGAAGTGACATTGGAACTGCCTCATCGGGGAACTGTGAAAGGGATGGGAATCCGCCGCGGGATCACGCTGATCGCCGGCGGAGGTTACCACGGAAAATCGACACTGCTGAAAGCACTGGAACTGGGCGTCTACGATCACATCGCCGGGGACGGGAGAGAGTATGTGATCACCGACGATACTGCGGTAAAAATCCGTGCGGAGGATGGGCGCAGTATCAAAAAGACGGACATTTCCATGTTTGTCAATGATCTTCCCAGCGGGAAGGACACGAAATCCTTTTACACAGAGGACGCCAGCGGAAGCACCTCCCAGGCGGCCAATGTGGTGGAGGCGATGGAGAGCGGAACGAAGCTCCTGCTCATCGACGAGGACACCAGCGCCACGAACTTTATGGTGCGGGATGAGCTGATGCAGAGAGTCGTACACCGGAACCAGGAGCCGATCACCCCGTTTATTGAGAGAGCCAGATATCTGTTTGAGGAATACGGAATCTCAACGATCCTGGTAGCAGGAAGCTCCGGAGCTTACTTCCACATCGCCGACTGCATTCTTCAGATGGAGCAGTACCGGCCGAAAGACATCACGGCATTTGCGAAAAAAGAGGCGGAGAACTTCCCCGCTGTCTCCATTCCCCGGGAACAGCCGAGAAAGCCGTCCTTCGACCGGCGCCCGGAGCGGGACATGAACTTCGTCCGGGAAGACCGCATAAAAATGAAGGTGATGGGAAAAGACCAGATCCAGCTGAACCGCGAAAATCTGATCCTGCGCGGTCTGGAACAGCTTGCCGACTCCGAACAGACTCTCGCCATCGGCTGGATGCTCACCTGGGTACAGAAAAAAGCCGTCAACGGAAAGATCACGATGCAGCAGGCGGTGGACAAGGTCATGGATCTGGCAGAAAAAGAAGGACTGGCCGGTCTGGCAGAAGGAAGCTATCTCCCTGTGAATCTGGCGATGCCGAGAAAACAGGAAGTACTGGCCGCGTTCAACCGCTATCGGCTGTGGAAACTGTGAGCGTTTGACGATACAAGTCAAAAAAACCGTCCAGCAGGCTGAACGGTTATCGAAAAACTGCACGATCATCGGTTCTGATCAGGCGAGCCGGTGATCGTGCAGTTTTTCATCGAAGCCATGGCTCTCCGGCTGCGGTATCCAAACCCGGAATCCGGATGCCCCCGGATGGAACTTCACAGGCATTCAGTCGCCCGAATCATTTTCACACGCATCCCAGGAATTCCAGTGCACCTTGCGCATCTCCAGTTCCTCCGCTTTATGGGATTCCGGAAACTCCGCCGGGATTCCGACAGAAAGGATCGCCTCCAGCGCATACCCCTCCGGCACGCCAAGCAGCCGCCGGCAGAACACATCCGTCGATTCCCCGTTCTCCGCCGTCCGGAGCCGTCCCTGGATCCAGCAGCTTCCAAGGCCCAGACTGGCAGCCATCAGATGCATATTACTCATCACGATCGAGCAGTCCTCCGTCCAGACATCCGTCCTGTCCACATCCGCGAAAACCAGGATCGCAGATCCGGCCTTCTCCAGCATACGCGCCGCTCCGTCCCGGCAGTGAGAAAGCCTCTCCAACATCTCCCGATCCGACACCGCCACCAACTCCCAGGGTTTCCGATTCCTTCCCGAAGCCGAACAAAGCCCCGCTTTCAGGATCAACTCCAACTCCTCCCGGCCAACCGGTTCTCCCGTATACTTCCGAACACTTCTCCGCTTCAGCAAAAGCTCCAACAGATCCATACGATCACCTCCAATCACATTCTCAAACTCATTATAGTTGAAACAATCCCGAAAGCCAAGACACAATTCTCTGTAAAACGATTCTGCTGTAACCGTTCAGCCAGCTGAACGGTCACGGCATCCAGCCATTGAAAATCGCTTCGCGATGGGCTGGATGCCCACAGGCACTATGTTTTCATACGGTCTGCGCAGTAAATGCGCAGACCTGGCTGACGCTGGGTTTCGGATTCTAATCCCAAGACCACTCATGAACACTCCCAACATTCACATGCCAACCCAACCTGGATCTCCCAATACCCATTCGCTGCCGCCCATCCGCCGCCACACCCAGGAAACCGCGCAGGGCGCGTGCAGCGGGCCGGCGGGGGGATCAGAAATCCAGTGCTTGCGACTGCGGGCGGACAAAACAGAGGAAGGTGTCCGAGGGGCGAGCACCCAACCGCAGAAACTCCCATCCGCCCGCCCCGCGAACACCTTCCTCTGTTTTGTCCGAACGCCGGAGTGAGCACGGATTCTGATCCCCCCGCCGGCCCGCTGCACGCGCCCTGCGCGGTTTCCGTCCCCCATTTTAAAAAGGCAGACTATCCCTGAGGCAGAGCACGCCGAACCCTAGCCGCGGATTCGGATACACCCTCTCCGCCGGCAGCTGCCGCGCCCCGCGGATCAGAAACGCCTTCAGCTTCTCCCCGTAAAGAAACGGATCATTCCCATAAACAATCCCCCACTCCATCATCAGCGCCGCGCTTCCCGTCACAAAGGGAACCGCAAAGGAAGTCCCGGTAAACGCGCCGTATCCCCCGCCGGCCGCCGGCGCAGTGATATCTACACCGGGTGCACATAGATCCGGCTTGATCTCCTGGAAAAACCGCGTATATCCCCGCCCGGAAAAATCCGCATACGCCTGAAGTCTTGGCTCGTAGGCGCCCACTGTGACCGCATAACGGGCTGTGGAAGGGATCGTCAGCGTCGTCTCCGGATCCGGAAGAAAAAACCGCGTTTCCGCTCCGGCAAATCCGGGCAGCCACAGGTCGTACCGTCCGGTCACGATCCGCCTGGCATGCAGTTCGATGGCCCAGATGCCGCTGTCCACCGCCGACTGTCCGCCGGCGGGGATCAGATCGAGGTAAATTTCCTGCGCCTGGCTGTGCGGCGACGGCATTCCATAGTAAAACAGAAGTTCCGTGCCGCGGATGCGGAAGCGCACAGTGCCCAACACCGACTGAAGCGGGCCGATCCGCGTACCGTCCGGGGCGATCACGGAGATATCAATGTCATCGGTATAAGATTTCCACAGCTGCACGCTCATGGAGGACTCATAGGGCCCGACAGAAAATTCGACGTTCTTCGTCTCGGCAACAGAGAGCGTTCCTCCTGCATGGCGGCCGGCGCTCCCCTCGTTTCCGGAACCAATGCAGACGGCAGTCTGTCCCAGCCCTGCGACCTGGTTCAGATAAGTCTCAAGAAGGGAGGTGCCGCTGTGGGAACCGTAATTATTGCCGAAACTCAGGTTGATGGCAATCGGTTTCTGTAGAAACAGCGCGGTGCGGATACAGTAGTCCAGAGCCATCATCAGCTGCGTGGTCCGGGGAAAGGCTTCTGCCCCCGAGGAACTGAGCTTTACGACGATTAATGTCGCTTTCGGAGCCACGCCCCGGTAGAGGCCGGTATTGTCCCGGCTGTTCTCGCTGCCTCCTCCGCCGGCGGCAATGCCGAGCACTGCTGTTCCGTGGCCGCTGGTATCGCGGGAAGGGACGAGCCGGTTCCGCTCAGCGGCGTCGGAGGCGTTCAGCGCTTTGTTGATCTGTTGTCGGGTGTACAGTGTTCCCAGAGGATAGCCCTCCGGTGGGCTGCCGGGGACAGTCTGATCCCAGAGAGAAAGGATCCGGGTGGTGCCGTCGGCGTTCCGGAACGCCGGGTGGGTATAGTCGACGCCGGAGTCAATGCAGGCGAGGAGCGTTCCGTCCCCGAAAAGTCCCCGGGCTCCTTCCTGGAGCGGGTGGATGCAGGAAACGCTCCGCCCGGAAAAGTCGGCGAAGAACAGACGCTTCGGTTTTTCCATATAAGTGATCTGCGGCAGGTTCGTGACGTCGTCGATCAGAGCCTCCGGGATCACCAGGATGGCGTACTGAAAGAGAAGATAGGTAATGCGGACGCCGCTCTGTTCCAGAAAGGAAATATCTCCCTGATAACGGACGATGACTTCCCACGTGCCGGCGGAAAAATCGTACCCTTCCCCCAGGGAAGAGGAGGACGCCCGTTCTGCATCTGTGGCGTCCAGTGCAAGGTTCAGAAGGTTTTCCCGTTTTTGATCATTCATTGCAGGACCTCATGTGACAGTTCAGTTCTTTGAACTGTCACGGAACTCATATAGATTTTACATAAAAGCTATTCCTCTAAATCATAAAGTATGATATAATTTCTTAATCTTTTAATTCAGGCGGTTAAAAGAAACTCAGTAAGCCAATCTTGCAGCTTCACAGGCTGCAATACACTTACCCTCCGTGTGCCGGGAGATGTGATACACTTCAGCGTACGGAGGATATTCATGCCCAATATTATGATCAAAGGAGGATGCCGGTACGGCGGAAATGTTATATGCCTGCCGGTAAAAGAAGATGCAGATTATTATTGTTGGCTGTGGAAAAGTGGGAACAGCGCTGGCTGCACAGCTCAGTCAGGAGGACAACAATGTAACGGTTGTGGACAAGGACAGTAATGTGATCCGCAACATCACAGGTCTCTACGATGTGATGGGCGTCGTGGGGAACGGCGCAAGCTATAACACTCTGCAGGAGGCGGATATCGAACATGCGGATCTGCTGATCGCAGTGTCGAGAAGCGATGAACTGAACCTATTGTGCTGTGTGGTAGGAAAAAGGGCTTCGAAATGCCATACGATTGCCCGTGTGCGGAATTCCGTATATCGGAAGGAAAGTGAATTTATCCGTCGGGAACTTGGACTTTCCATGATCATCAATCCTGAATTTGCGTCGGCGCAGGAGATTGCCCGTCTGCTCCGTTTTCCGACAGCGATTGAGATCGACAGTTTTTCCAAGGGAAGAGTCGAGATGCTCCGGTTTAAGGTTCCGGCAAATTCGGGACTGGTGGGAAAACAGCTGAAGGATGTCTCCGCGAGCCATACGGATCTTCTGATCTGTGTTGCGGAGAAAAACGGACAGGTGGTAATCCCCGATGGTAATTACCGGATCGATGCAGGCGATAGTCTTTCGATCCTGGTGACGCCAAAGAAGGCAGCCGAATTTTTCCGAAAGATCGGAGTAAAAATCAATCAGGTGCACAGTGCTATGATTGTCGGAGGCGGCGAGATCACTTATTATCTGACGCATATCCTGGTACATATGGGAATCCGTGTGACGATCATCGAGAAAAACAAAACACGGTGTGAAGAGCTCAGTGACTTGCTGCCGGAGGCGACGATCATCTGCGGAGACGGAAGTGATCAGGAGCTTTTGAGAGAAGAAAATCTCGACCAGATGGAAGCGTTTGTGGCCTGCACGGACATGGATGAGGAGAATATCATTCTGTCGCTGTATGCCAGGGACAAGGTCTCCTCGAAAGTCGTGACCAAGATCAATCATCTGAGTTTCAATGATGTGATACACAGCCTGAATCTGGACAGTCTGATCTATCCGAAACATATCACAGCGGAGTACATTCTCTCCTACGTGCGTGCGATGAAAAATTCCATCGGAAGCAATGTGGAGACGCTCTACAAGCTGATGGATGACCGCGTCGAGGCGCTGGAGTTTATCATCCATAAAGACTGTGCGCTACAGAATATCAAACTGGAAAATATGCAGACCAGGCAGAATACACTGGTGGCATGCATCGGCAGAAAGGGAAAGATTATCATCCCCGGCGGCCAGGATTATTTCCAGCAGGGAGATTCCGTGATCGTCGTCACAACGCATACCGGACTGCAGAATATCGAGGATATTCTCGCGGAGCAGTGAGAAAGCAGCCCAACAGGGAAAATCATTATATTTAAGAAGAGGCGAGTAAAGAGTTATGAATGGAAAAATGCTTCGGTATGTGATCAGCTGGGTACTGAAGACGGAAGGAATTCTGATGGTCTTCCCAGCGGTCACAGGTGCTTTGTATAGAGAACAGGAGGGACTGGCCTATCTTCTGTGCGGTCTGTTCTGTGTTGCGGTTGGATTTCTTTTATCACGGCGAAAGCCGGAAAATATGGAACTGTATCCGAAGGACGGATACGTTGCGGCTGCCCTCGGCTGGGTGGTGCTCAGTGTGTTTGGCTGTCTGCCGTTTATGATGACGGGGGAGATCCCGTTTTTTGTGGATGCATTGTTTGAGATCGTGTCGGGATTTACGACCACGGGTTCCTCGATTCTGACGGACGTGGAGGCTTTGTCCCACGCTAGTCTGTTCTGGAGGAGTTTCTCCCACTGGATCGGTGGCATGGGTGTGCTGGTGTTTATTCTGGCGATCCTGCCGATGAAGGGCGGCTCTGTGATGAACCTGATGAAGGCGGAAAGCCCGGGACCGTCTGTCTCGAAATTTGTGCCGAGGGTGCGGGGAACGGCTAAAATCCTGTATCAGATTTACATAGTGATGACGATCGTTCTGATCCTTTCGCTGCTGATCAGCGGGATGACGCTGTTTGAGTCGCTGACGTTGTCGTTCGGCGCGGCAGGGACCGGCGGTTTTTCAATCCTGAACAGCGGGTGCGCGACCTACACGGCGGCGCAGCAGTGGATTCTTACGATAGGAATGATCCTGTTCGGCGTTAATTTCAATTTTTATTATCTGATCTTATGCCGCAAATTCAAAGCAGCAGCGCTTTCCCAGGAAGTGCGCGCTTATTTTCTGATCATCCTGGTGGCGGTCGCAGCAATCACCGTGGATATTTACGGGACGTATCCCAGTCTGGGAGAGACGGTGCGCCACGCGGCGTTCCAGGTCGGATCGATCATCACGACCACAGGATACGCGACGACGGATTTTAATCTGTGGCCGGAATTTTCCAAGACGATCCTGCTGCTTTTGATGTTTATCGGAGGCTGTGCGGGATCCACCGGCGGCGGTATCAAGGTGTCCAGAGTCCTGATCCTGTTGAAAACGGTAAAGAAAGAGCTGATGTCCATTGTCCACCCGAGAAGTGTCAAACAGATCCACTTTGACAAACGCCCGGTGGAACATGAAGTGCTGCGTTCGATTAATGTGTTCCTGGCCGTGTATATGACGATCTTTGCGTTTTCGCTGCTGCTGGTCAGCATCGATGAGTTTTCGCTGGAGACAAACTTTTCTGCAGTGGCGGCGACGTTCAATAATATCGGTCCGGGTATGGACAAGGTAGGGCCGATGGGGAACTTTTCCGAATACAGTCCGCTGTCAAAGATTGTGCTGACCTTTGACATGCTGGCTGGAAGACTGGAACTGTTTCCGATGCTGATCCTGTTCTCTCCGTCCACCTGGAGGAAGAGGGGATAAACAGGCGAAAAAAGTTTAAGGAGGAAAGCCATGAGAAGCTGGGAAAAAAATGTCCGTAAGGTTGTGCCTTATGTACCGGGGGAGCAGCCGAGGGAAGAGAATGTGATAAAACTGAATACTAATGAGAATCCGTATCCGCCTGCGCCGGGCGTCAAGAGGGCGCTGGAGCAGCTGAGGGCGGAGAATCTGAAAAAATACCCGGACCCGACGGCGTCGGAGCTGGTCGGGGCGCTGGCGCGCCGGTATGGTGTGAAGCCGGAACAGGTATTTGTCGGCGTCGGTTCGGATGACGTGCTGGCGATGGCTTTCCTGACATTCTTTAATTCGGAGAAGCCGGTACTGTTTCCTGACATTACGTATTCCTTTTACAACGTCTGGGCGGAACTGTTCCGGATCCCCTACGAGCAGATCCCGCTCAACGATCGTTTTCAGATCTGCCCGGAGCAGTATTTTTCGGCGGATCATCCGAACGGAGGAGTGATCTTTCCGAACCCGAACGCACCGACGGGTCTTGAACTGGAGCCGGACGCGGTGGAGCGGATTGTCCGGGAAAATCCTGACGTTGTCGTGATCGTGGATGAGGCGTATGTGGATTTCGGAGCGAAGTCGGCGCTTCCGTTGGTGGAAAAGTATGACAATCTTCTGGTGGTGCAGACCTTCTCCAAGTCCCGCTCTCTGGCCGGAATGCGCATCGGATTTGCCATCGGCAGCGAACCACTGATCTCCTGTCTGAACGATGTGAAATACTCGTTTAATTCTTACACCATGAGCCAGGCGGTGATCGCTGCGGGGACAGCTGCAGTGGAGGATGAAGAATATTTTCAGAAGACGGTGCGGGATGTGATCAGTACGAGAGAGTGGATGAAGGAACAGCTCCGGGCATTGGGATTTGTCTTCGATGATTCCAAAGCGAATTTCATTTTTGCGTCCCATCCCCGGGTTCCGGCGAGAAAATTGTTCGAAGCGCTGCGCGATGCACACATTTATGTGCGGTATTTTGACAAACCGAGAATCGACAATTATCTCAGGATTTCTATTGGGACCAGAGAGGAGATGGAACGCCTGACAGAATTCTTGGCAGAGTTTCTGAAAGACAGGTAACCGTCCCGCTGTCTGAGCGGCTGCCGGGATCTTCCTCTGATCTGTGCGGGAGATAGAGTTCTCCTGAGATCAAAGATAGTTATAGTTCAGCCAGGTCTGCGCATTTACTGCGCAGACCGTGTGAAAACATAGTGCTTGTGGGCATCCAGCCCATCGCGAAGCGATTCTCAATGGCTGGATGCCGTAACAGTTCAGCTGGCTGAACTGTTACCAAAGATATGGTGCAAAAGAAACGGAAAGTAAACAGATAGGTGAAGTGATGAGTGAGAAGACGAAAGTAAAGAGAAACGAGGGGGAAAATCAGAAAACAAACCAGATCACGGAAGGTGTGATCTGGAAACAGCTGCTGATCTTTTTCTTTCCGATTCTGTTCGGAACTTTTTTTCAGCAGCTCTATAACACGGCTGATGCGATGATCGTCGGCCACTTCGTGGGAAAACAGGCGTTGGCGGCGGTGGGAGGAACCACCGGAACGCTGATCAATCTGCTGATCGGCTTTTTTACGGGACTGGCCAGCGGTGCGACTGTTATCATCGCGCAGTTTTACGGCGGAAAGAAAGCTGACAAGGTACACTGGGCGGTGCATACTTCTGTGGCGTTTTCCATTGCGGCCGGTGTCGGACTGATGGTGGTGGGGATCACACTTTCCCGGCCGATGCTGGCGCTGATGCAGACGCCGGAGGATGTCATCGATTATGCGGTGCTGTACATCCGGATTTATTTTCTCGGAACCGTGCCGAACCTGCTTTACAATATGGGAGCCGGTATTCTGAGGGCGGTCGGAGATTCCCGCAGACCGTTGTATTATCTGATCATTTGCTGTTTTGCCAACATCATTCTCGACGTCTTGTTTGTGGCCGGATTTCACATGGGTGTTGCGGGAGCCGGCATCGCGACGATCCTGTCTCAGCTGCTCAGTGCGGTCCTGGTGCTCCGGACTCTGATGAAAACGGATGATATGTACCGGCTGGAATGGAGAAAGCTGAGGATCGACGGAATCATGCTGAAGCGGATCATCCGGATCGGCTTTCCGGCGGGGCTGGAATCGGCGATGTACTCGATCTCGAACGTGATCGTGCAGGCGGGCGTCAATGGACTGGGAACAGACAATGTTGCGGCCTGGGCGGCATACGGAAAGGTGGACGGTCTGTTCTGGATGATGGTGACGGCTCTGGGGATTTCCGCGACGACCTTTATCGGTCAGAATTACGGAGCCGGAAAGACGGAGCGTGTTCATCAGGGCGTCCGCGTATGTATGGTGCTTGCGGTGATCATGACGCTGATCATGGATGTGGTGCTGCTTCTGGGCGGCGACCTGTTGATGTCATTGTTCACCTCGGATGCGGCGGTCCGTGAGATCGGGAGCCGGCTGCTGCACTTTATGGTGCCGACGTTCCTGACGTATATTGTGATCGAGATCTTTTCCGGAGCGCTGCGCGGCGTGGGGGACGCCTGGATGCCGATGCTGATCGCCGGCGTGGGCATTTGCAGTGTCCGGGTGCTCTGGATCACGTTCGGCCTTCCCTATATGCCGACGATCATCGGCGCTGCGTTCTGTTACCCGCTTTCCTGGGTGCTGTCGTCGATCGCTTTTATTATCTACTACTGCCGTTTCAGCAAGCTGAGCAGACGCAGGGAAATGTATCTCTACCGGTAAAAAACGAAAGCCCAAAATTCGAAAAAAAACAGCTGCACTGGTGCAGGATCTCCGCGGCGGATCATAGCGTCCGCGCCGGGATCCTGTCAGGTGCAGCTGTTTTGCTCTGCAGGAAAGTTTTTATTTTCAGTCTCTCTCGAAGGTTCCGAATACCTGCTGTTTTCCGCCTCTCACCATACACTGGCCTTTCGCGATGACAGTATTCAGATCCAGAGTCTCCCGGTCCAGCAGGCACAGATCCGCGTCGAAGCCGGGGAGAATGCGGCCCTTGCCGGTCAGTTTCAGAACGGAAGCAGGGTTTGAGGTGATTCCCTTGACGGCGATCTCCAGAGGGATATTTTCCTTCTGCACGCATTCTCGGAGCTCTTTCAGCAGACAGGATGCTTTTCCGATCCCGATGCCCTGATATTCTCCTTTGGAGTTAAAGACCGGGAGGCTTCCCTGGCCGTCGGAAGAGATGGTAAAGCGGTCACTGGAGATCCCTTTGTCCAAGAGGCGCCGGATTCCTTTGCACACACGGACCTCATCGCTGATCGTCTCCCAGTAGTCGATGTCCTCGTTGCCGGTGAAGTCGATGGTTCCGCCCTCTGCGGCAAATTCCAGGCAGGCGTCGAACAAGGCGGCGTTGCGGTTGACGTGGGTGGGGAGAAACTGCGAGGCCGGGATTTCCGTTTCATGGACGACTCTCCGGATCAGGTCAATGTTTCGCGGACTGTCGCCCAGATGAACGTTTACAATGCCAGCTTTTCCCGAGAGCATTCCCGCCACGCGGGCGTCTGCCGTGAGCCGGGCGAACTCCTCAAAGGTGGGCTGGGAGGAGCGGTGGTCGGAGATCGCGATCTCCCCGACACCGATGACTTTGTCCAGCATCATGATGTCCTTCATCAGACTGCCGGTCAGAGTGTGAACCGGAACCTGATAGGAGCCGGTGTAGGCGTAGGTGGTGATCCCTTCATTTTCCAGACCATGGGCCTTGGCCAGCAGGGCGGTCATGTCCCGCCCGACGCCGTCGGTGCCGATGCAGCCCACGACGGTGGTGATTCCGTTGAGGATCAGATCCTTCAGAGTGGCTTCCGGCGTTCTTGTGTGAAATCCGCCTTCTCCGCCGCCGCCCAGGATATGTTCGTGGCTGTCGATAAAACCGGGGACGGCAGCCATACCGTCCGCCTGGATTTCTTCTACGGATACCTGACCGCCAAAATCGGCCTTCAGGTGTTCGCCGACCGCTGCAATTTTCCCGCCGAGCAGGAGGATGTCCTTTACTCCGGCATATTCGGGCTGGTAGACAGCGGCGTTTCTGATCAGTGTTACCATTGCTTTTTCCGTCCTTTCTTTCTGTTGTGTTGCTGATCGGGTATCCCGCAGCCTGCTGCGGGGGGTTGAATGTCATACGGTCTGCACCGGGATGTACAGACCGTATCTGTCGGACTGTTTTATTGGAGATTTATCGCTACAGCGATGGCGATGATGATCGTTCCCATCAGGAAGAAAAATGCCTGCATTTTGATCTGGAACTTTGCCCATTTGCCCCACTCGATCCGGGCAACGCCGAGCACACCGATCAGGCTGGCGGATACCGGGGTAAATGCGTCCACAAAACCCGCGCCCAGCTGGAAGGCAAGGACGGCGATCTGGCGCGGCACGCCTACCAGGTCGGAGAGGGGAGCCATGATCGGCATGGTCAGGGCGGCCTGTCCGGAATTGGACGTTACGACCAGGTTAAACAGACTCTGGAAGATGTACATCGCCCATGCGCCGATAAATGCCGGGACGCCTTCCAGAACGGTGCCGATCGCGTACAGAATGGTGTTCAGCGTGGAAGGAACGTCTGCGTCGGAACCTCCGAGGACCAGGAGGATTCCCTTTGCCATACCGACGACAATCGCTGTTCCCGCCAGGTCGGCTACGCCGCCCTGGAAAGCGGAAGCCATTCCGTTGATGGTCATTCCGTTCAGATGGAAGATGATGGCGATGACGCCCGCCGCGAAGCCCATGACGAAGAACTGGGAAGCAATCTCGGGGATATAAAATCCTTTCTGTGTGACGCCCCAGATGATCCAGATCAGGACAGCCAGCATTTCCAGGAGGATCAGCTTGTGTCCCAGATTGAATTCCCGTTCTTCCTCGGTGACAGAATTCAGGCGGTCACGGAAGTAGGCGTCTCCTTCATATACGACTGAGTGCTGCGGGTTTTTGCGCACGCGCTCCGCGTATGCCATCATAAAACATGCGGAAGCCAGTGTCACGACCACCCACATCACAAGGCGGAACGTGGCTCCGGAAAGGACCGGAACGCCTGCGATTCCCTGCGCGACCGCCACAGAGAAAGGACTCATCCAGGAGACTGCGTTTCCTACCTGGGAGGCCACGTAAGTCACTGTGACCGCCACGATCGAGTCGTAGCCCAGAGCGATGACAAAGGGTACCATGATCATGGCGAAGGGAATACATTCCTCTGCCATCCCGAAGGTGGCGCCGCCCAGAGAAAACAGGAAGAAGAGCAGCGGCAGAGCCAGACGCTCCAGTCCCCGGGTACTTTTGATGAAGGCGTAGATCCCGGCGTCGATGGCGCCGGTTTTCATGATAATACCGAAGGCGCCGCCGACCACCAGGATCAGCGCGCAGATACCGACCGCGGATCCGGAACGGTCGCCGGTCACCAGCCCTTCAAAGACGTAATTCAGAAAACCGAAACCGCCGAAGTCCTCGGTTCCCCAGATCTTCGCGGTTTTGTGAAGCTTTTTGCCGGTATCGTAGAATTCCTCGCCGTACATGGAATACATTTCGTCGTCACTCAGGCCTACGGCGTCGAGATCTTCCTGGGTCCAGGCGGAGGGATCTGTCTTAAGCAGCGCTGAAAGTGCGTCGGGGTCCACTTCCAGTTCTTCCATCAGAGCCTCGTCCTGGCGGATGTCAGAAAGTGCGTCCGCCACAAAGTCTGTGTCCAGTGCATAGCTGTAGCGGAAAGTGTCTGCCATCAGAACTGTCCTTGTGGCGGTTTCTCCGTTGGCGTCCGTATACTCAATCGTATGGGTGCTGAATTTTCCCGCCGGAATCAGAAAGGTCAGAATCCAGCAGATGACCACTACGAAAAAGATGATCGCATACGTGTGGGGTGTTTTCAGCTTCGTGAAATCTTTTTTCCCCGGAGCGTTTCTCCCCTGTTTGTTTTTCAATGACATAGATATGTCCTCCTTCAGTAAAAATGCGTTACTATTGTAACGTATTACATGGCATTACACAATAAAAATCTGGCATTTTTGCTATGGATTATTACAATTTAGCCCGGTCTGCGCATTTACTGCGCAGACCGGTTACATGGCTGCGTGACGACAGATTCTGTATTTGACGGAAAGGTATGGAATTTATATAATGGGGAAAAAGGGTGACAAAGGAGGATTTTTACATGAAGATTTTGAATGGAGAAAGTATCACTCTGGGGACCTGTTATTATCCGGAGCACTGGAAAGAGGAACTCTGGGAGGAGGATCTGACGCGGATGCTGGAAAACGGGATCCAAACGGTCCGCATTGCCGAGTTCGCGTGGAATAAGATCGAGCCCAGGGAAGGGGAGTTTGACTACAGCTTTTTTGACCGTTTCCTGGATCTGACGGACCGGATGGGAATGCAGGTGATTTTCGGAACGCCGACCGCAACGCCTCCGGCATGGTTGACGACGAAGTACCCGGAAGTGCTTAATGCCCGCCAGGACGGTGTTCTGTACCGCCATGGAGCACGCCGCCACTATAATTATAACTCTCCGGTTTATCAGGAACTGAGCCGGCGGATCGTGGAGAAGGCGGCATCCCATTATGCCGGGCGCAGATCGGTGGTCGGCTGGCAGATCGATAATGAACTGAACTGCGAGCTGAGCGAATTTTACTCAGAGAGCGACACGCTGGCGTTCCGTGAGTTTCTGAAGAAGAAATACAGAACGCTGGACCGGCTGAACGAAGCCTGGGGAACGGTATTCTGGAATCAGACCTACACTGCCTGGGAGGAAGTCTATGTTCCCAGAACAACCTGCAGCGATTCCACCAATCCCCACGAAGTTCTTGATTATCTGCGGTTTATCTCCGACAGCTGCTGCCGGTTTGCGAAGATGCAGAGCGACATTCTGAGAAAATATATCAAGCCGGGCGATTTCATCACCACCAACGGACTGTTCGGAAATCTGGACAACCATCGTCTCCGGGAGGAAAGCCTTGATTTCATGACCTATGATTCCTACCCGAATTTTGCTTACTGTCTGGACGCGTACCGGGAAGAAGATCCGGTCAAAGACAGGAAATGGAGCCGGAACCTGGCGGAGACCCGGGCGGTCTCTCCGGTCTTCGGGATCATGGAACAGCAGTCCGGTGCCAACGGTTGGAATACCCGCATGGAAGCTCCGACGCCGGAGCCGGGACAGCTGACGCTGTGGACCATGCAGAGTATTGCCCACGGAGCCGATTATGTCAGTTATTTCCGCTGGAGAACGGCGACAATGGGAACGGAGATTTACTGGCACGGCATTCTCGATTACTCGGGGAGAGATAACCGGCGGCTGGCGGAGGTACATTCTGTTTATGAGAAACTGCAGAAGATCCGGCCGGTGGCGGGCGCGCGGTATGAGGCACGGGTCGGGATCCTGAAAGATTACGACAACATCTTCGATTCCCAGCTGGATGTATGGCATAGCAGAGTGGAAAAGGCCAGCCAGAAAGCCCTGTTTGAGGCCTGCCAGCTGACCCATACGCCTTTCGATTACTGCTATCTGGATCACGTAAAAGAGTCGGAAGAGCTGGCGGGCTATCAGGTGCTGTTCTATCCCCATGCGACGATCATGACAGAAGAGAAGAAAGCGCTTCTGGAAGAATATGTCCGGAACGGCGGAACGCTTGTCGTCGGCTGCCGCAGCGGTTACAAGGATGAACGGGGACAGTGTGTCATGGACAAGCTGCCGGGAATGCTGAAGGAAGTGACGGGAACCGATATTCCGGAGTATACGATGATCTCTCCGGCGGAATGCGGCAAGGTGACGGTCGACTGGGACGGAACAACGGTGGAAGCGGCGGTATTCAGCGATCTGCTGGCGCCGGAAGAAGGGGCGGAGACCGTTGGCGTTTACACGTCCAATTATTACGCGGGAACGCCGGCGCTGATCCGTCATTCCTACGGAAAAGGACAGGCATATTACTTCGGCGGAGCGTTTACGGAAAAGACGGCGGAAGTATTTCTGGAGAAACTGGGGGTGATCGATCCGTACGGGGAGATCCTTCAGGCGCCGGAAGGCTGCGAGATCGCTGTCCGTGAAAAGGACGGCGCACGGTATCTCTTTGTGCTGAACTATGGAAAAGCTTCGGTGCAGATCACGCTGAAACGGCCGGTGCGGGATCTTCTCGCGGACTGTGAAGCGGAAGGGGTCCAGACGCTGCAGGGATACGAGACGAAGGTGTATGAAATATAGAAGGTTTCAGATGTAAAGAATCATAAGAAGGTTGAGTAGAAATATATGCTCTGAGTGATTTCCTGTCCATGGAGTTTTCATGAACGGGAATCATTCAGAGCTTTTTTCTGTCTATCTGTCTGACGTTCTCTTGCCGATGATCAATGCGAGATAAAGAAGAACGGCATCCCGGAATTTCCGCGGATTCAGGCCGCATTTCGTATGGATCCGGTTTAATTTATACTGAAGTGTATTTTTATGGAGATACAGTTTCTCGCAGGCGCCGGAAAGGGACATTTCCTGGGTAAAGTAGGTCCACAGAAGTTCCTGTTCTTCTTTGGCGAGCGGAGAGATCGTTTTGCGGAGAAATTCCTTTTTGTCGGCGTTATCTGCGGCCGAAAGGATCAGTTCAAGGGTAAAATTGTCGAAGAGAGCGTAATTTTCCCGGGAATCCTCCAGACTTTTCAGGGCAGTTCTCGCGGAATCACAGGATATATGTAACTGAAAGAGTGTGCAGATCCTGCCGGCAGCGATCCGGATCAGCTCCGGATTTTTCCGTGCGAAACCCTGCAGCACAAAGTCATTTTTTTTGAAGTCGCTTTCCTCGATGACGGCCAGAAATTCGCGCGGATAACTGAAGGTAAATAATGTGATCCCGATCTGTGTGAAAAGCTGATGGATTTTCTGCTCCAGAAGAGAGAGATTGACCAGATTATATCGGGAGTTCACCTGCAGGATCAGAAAGCGCTTGGGACTGTTAGGGTCGATCTTAAATTCTTTCAGACATTCTGTGAGGTACTCGCGGTCCGGTTTCTCTTCCCGCATCAGGGCGGTTACAACAAAATGCTTTTTGTCAGACTGGCTGCGGCTGAAAGCGTTGATTTCCTGCTCGCGTATCAGAAGGATCGTGATCCGCTCTGCAAGGTATGCGTATTTGCGTACTTCATCAGGCTTTCCGGTGATTCCGATCACTGCAAGCATCCGGCCGTTGTGGTAGATCGGCAGATTGATCCCCTGCTGTGTACCGGTGAAAGTATCATCCTGTGTGACTTCAATTGTGTTTCCCGAGGCCGCGGCACGTTTTCCAATCTCATGAAATGTGCCGATGCGTGCCGGATTTGTGCTGGCAAAGATTATGCCGGTCCTGTTGATGAAATTAATGTCGTATCCGCAGAAATCCTTGACGGTATTGACGATCTGCTGAGCAAGAAGGTTGTCGACGGAAGTGATCATGATTCTTTCCTCCTGAGAAATGAATTTTGAAATAAGCCTTTTGCTGATTATATCTGAATATGTTATTAGTGACAAGAAAATCGTGAAAGAAACAGAAAAATCTGTTAAGAAGAACATTTCTGTATATGCCGGGCGTCTGCTATAGTACAATCAGAAACAGAAAATCAGATCATGATTTCAGATGGAGGAAGAAAATGAAGGTACTTATCATCATCGATTCAATGAAAGGGAGCCTGTCTTCGCTGGAGGCCGGCAAGGCGGCGGCAGAGGGGATCCGACGGGCGGATCCCGGTGCCGGGGTGGCCGTACGGGCCCTTGCGGACGGCGGAGAAGGTACGGTTCAGGCATTGGTCAGCAACAGAAACGGAAAAATCCGGAAGATTCAGGTGACGGGACCGTTAGGGCTACCGGTGGACTGTGAATATGGCATTCTTCCGGAGACAGGGACCGCCGTGATTGAAATGGCAGGGGCAGCGGGGCTTGTGCTGGTGCCGGAGGAGAAGAGAGATCCGATGAAAACCACGACGTATGGCGTCGGAGAAGTGATCCGGGATGCTGTCGAACAGGGATGCCGGAAATTTGTGGTCGGGATCGGCGGAAGCGCCACCAACGACGGAGGCGTCGGAATGCTGCAGGCTCTGGGCTATGGTTTTCTCGATAAGCACGGACGGCAGGTGGCTTACGGAGCAGCGGGCTTAAAAGAGCTGGAGACGATCACGGATGAATTTGTGATCCCGGAGCTGGCCGAGTGCAGATTTCGTATTGCCTGTGATGTGACAAATGTTCTCTGCGGCGAACAGGGCTGCAGCGCGGTGTTCGGCCCGCAGAAAGGAGCGACGCCGACCATGATCGCGCAGATGGATCAGTGGCTCGAGCATTATGCCGCGCTGGCGGAAGGAAAATTTCCCCATGCGGACCCTGCGCGGCCCGGCACAGGAGCGGCGGGAGGACTCGGGTTTGCGTTTCTGACCTTTACCAATGCGGAGTTGACGTCCGGAATTGACATTGTTCTGGAGGAAACTCATATGGAGGAAAGTATCCGGGAGGCGGATCTTGTGATCACAGGGGAAGGCAGACTGGATGGACAGACGGCGATGGGAAAAGCGCCGGTGGGTGTCGCAAAACTTGCTTCGAAATACGGAAAGACTGTCGTTGCCCTTGCGGGAAGCGTCACGAAAGACGCCCGTGCATGCAATGAGCGCGGGATCACCGCGTTCTTTCCAATCGTGCGCGGACCGGCCTCGCTGGAAGAGGCCATGGACCGGGAAACGGCAAAAAGAAATCTGGCGGACACCGCTGAGCAGGTGTACCGCCTGTACCGGGTTTGCTGACCGGATAATCCAAAAGACAGGGGCTGCCGCGCATAGTGCGGCAGCCCCGTCCGGATCTGTCCATATTATTCTCCGAATTGGCTGTTGTAAAGCTTTGTGTAGAATCCGTTCCGTTTCATCAGTTCGTCGTGATCGCCCTGCTCGATGATGTGTCCGTCTTTCATGACAAGGATCGTGTCGGCCTCGCGGATCGTGGAAAGCCGGTGGGCGACGATGAAACTCGTCCGTCCCTCCATCATACGTGCGAACGCCGCCTGGATCCTGATCTCGGTGCGGGTATCGATGCTGCTGGTCGCCTCGTCCAGGATCAGCATCGGCGGGAGACAGAGCATGACGCGGGCGATGCACAGAAGCTGTTTCTGCCCCTGGCTGATGTTGCCGCCGTTCTCTGTGATGACGGTGTCATAGCCGTCCGGCAGACGGCGGATAAAGCTGTGGGCATGGGCTGCCTTTGCCGCTTCTATGATCTCTTCTTGGGTGGCTTCCGGTTTTCCGTAGGCGATATTGTCCCGGATGGTCCCGGCCTTCAGCCAGGTGTCCTGGAGCACCATTCCGTAATTGCCCCTCAGCGAGTGGCGTGTCATCTGGCGGATATCCGTTCCGTCCATCTCGATCCTTCCGCTGTCCACATCGTAGAACCGCATCAGAAGATTGATCAGCGTGGTCTTTCCGCAGCCTGTCGGCCCGACGATCGCGATCCGCTGTCCCGGTTTCACGTCCAGGGAAAAGTTCTCGATCAGAGGTTTGTCCGGCACATAGCGGAACGCCACGTCCTTCAGCGTCACATGGCCGTGGCTGGTGAAAGCAGCCGCGTGGTCGGCTTCCGGGATCTGATCCTGCTCGTCCATCAGGTCGAAGATACGGGCGGCGCAGGCCAGGGCGTTCTGGAGTTCCGTGACGACGCCTGAGATCTCATTAAACGGTTTTGCGTACTGGCTCGCGTAGCTGAGAAAGATGCTCAGCTGCCCTACGGTGATCCCGCCGGAGACGGCGTAGAGAGCGCTGATCAGTCCCACGGCCGCATAGACGATGTTGTTGACCATACGGGTACTCGGATTGGTCAGACTGGAGAAGAAGGTGGCTTTCAGGCTGACTTCCCCCAGCTTATCATTGATCCTGTCAAAATCTTCCAGGCTCTGTGCTTCATGGCTGAAAGCCTGTACGACCTTCTGTCCCTCGATCAGTTCGTTGATCAGAGCCGTTTGCTGTCCGCGCACGACCGTCTGTTCCCGGAAATAGCGGTAAGTACGCTTTGCGATAAATCCGGCGGTAAACAGACTGAGCGGAGTCAGGACTACGACGACCAGCGTGATCGCCAGGTTCAGGTACAGCATGATCCCCAGGGTGCCGAGGATCGTCAGCACACCGCTGAACAGTTGGGTGAAGCCCATAAGCAGTCCGTCGGCGAACGTGTCCACGTCGGCGATGACGCGGCTGACCAGATCTCCGGAGGGATGGGCGTCCAGGTAGGAAAGAGGCAGCTTCTGGATCTTCCGGATCGCTGAATTGCGCAGGTCTCTGGAAACACAGAAGGTCACCCGGTTGTTGCATGCCGCCAGGATCCACTGGGCCACGGCGGAGATCGCAGTCACGATTCCGATCGCCGCTGCGATCCGGAGGACGGACGGAAAGTCCACCTGTCCCCTGCCGATCATTGCGTCAATGGCGTCTCCGCAGTAGACGGGGACGATCAGCTGTGCCGCGACGCTGACGGCGGAGCAGAGGAGACTGAAGAACACAAAGAAACCGTAGGGACGGATATAGCGCAGCACACGCTTCAGCGTCTGCTGCTGTTTCTGCTTTTCCGATGGTCTGGTCTGATTCATTGTCTTGCATCTCCTTTCTGAAACTGACTTTCATAGATTTCCCGGTAAACGCTGCAGGTGTCCAGAAGTTCCCGGTGGCTGCCGCAGCCTACGAGATGGCCGTCGTCCAGCACCAGGATCTGATCCGCATGCTGCAGACTGGAGGTCCGCTGGGATACGATAAATACCGTGACCTCCTTCGGAAGCTGACGGAGCGCTTTGCGCAGAGCGGCATCTGTCGCGTAATCCAGAGCGCTGGCGCTGTCGTCGAGGATCAGGATCTGCGGTTTCCGCACAAGGGCGCGGGCGATGGTCAGACGCTGCCGCTGCCCGCCGGACAGGTTGCGCCCTCCCTGTTCCACCGTCTCGTCCAGACCCGCGCCTTTGGCCTGGACAAAATCGTCGGCCTGCGCGGTTTTCAGCGCGTCCCACAGTTCCTCATCTGTGGCGCCGGGATTCCCCCACAGAAGATTGGAGCGGATGGTCCCGGCAAAAAGCTGTGCCTTCTGCATGACGATGGCCACCTGGCTGCGGAGCGTCTCCCGGTCCCAGGTCCCGATCGGCTGTCCCATCAGGGATACCTGGCCGGAGGTGGCATCGTAAAAGCGGGGGATCAGGCTGACGAGGCTGGACTTTCCGCTTCCGGTGCCGCCGATCACGCCGATGGTCTGTCCCTTCCGGGCGCAGAAGGAGATATCCGTGAGACTTTCCGCGCCGGCGCCGGCGTAGGTAAGTCCGACATTTTCAAAGCGGACCGCCTCGTGGTCTGACGGAAAGTCTGTTCTGCGGGGGATGGCCGTTTTTGCCGCCTGGTCTGTCGCTGTGCTGCTGCCGGTCTGTCCGCCGGAAACTGCTTTTTCCGGGAAGGTCATGGCAGTCTTTGTGTCAAGCACCTGTTCCACGCGGGACAGGCTGGCCAGCGCGCGGCTGATGCTGACGATCAGGTTGGCCAGCTTGACCAGTTCCACGAGAATCTGGTTCATATAGTTTACCAGGGCCACGATCCCGCCGCTGAGCAGAACACCGCCGTCCACCTTTCCGGCGCCGGCGTACAGGATCGCGATGATACCGATGTTCACCACCACATAAGTCAGAGGGTTCATCAGCGCGGAGATGTGTCCCACGTGAAGCTGCAGATCCACGAGGGAATCGTTGGCTTCCGAAAAATGTTCCACCTCCGAGTCCTCCCGGCCGAACGCGCGGATGACACGGACGCCGGACAGATTTTCCCTGGTGGCTTTCGTCACCGCGTCAAGACGGGACTGGATCTTTTTATACCGCGGAGCCGTCCACCACATGATGCCGAAGACGATCACGGACAGAACCGGGATGACCACAACGAAGATCAGCGCCATCTTCACATCGATGGTAAAGGCCATGATCATCGCGCCGAAGACGATAAACGGACTGCGCAGGAACAGACGCAGAAACAGGTTCAGCCCGCTCTGCACCTGATTCAGGTCGCTGGTCATTCGGGTGATCAGCGTGCTGGTGCCGATGGTGTCCATCTCGGAGAAACCGAGGGTCTGGATGTGCTGAAACAGCATATGGCGCAGGCCGGTGGTGCTGCCGATGGCAGCCTTTGCCGCGAAATACTGGGCGGTAAAGCTGCAGGCGAGTCCGATCAGCGCCATCAGGATCAGAATCCCGCAGCACCGGAGAATATAGCCGGTGTCTTTGTTGACGATTCCCACGTTGATGATGCGGGCGACCACGATCGGCACCAAAAGATCGAAGGTCGCCTCGAGCATCTTGAACAGCGGCGCGAGAATACTATCTGCTTTGTAATTTTTCAGATAGACTTTCAGATACTTCAAAATTTTTCCCTCCCTATATTTATTGAGTTGCCCGACAAATCGGGCATGAGACACGGATTGCTCCGCACTTCGTGCTCCCGCAATCCTGAAAACACCTCAAATCCGCTCATTTTTCTTCGAAAAATGGCTGCTTTTCGGTGTTTTGCGCTCCCCAAAGTCATAAAATTTCATGCAAGCATGAAATTTATGACCTTTTGTCGCTTGTCTCATTTATTACTTCTTTTCACCAGTATAAAGGAAAAATATTCATTTTAAAAATATTTGTTTCATAGTATAATTATATGAAATAAGTATAAAAAGACAGGAGTACGCTCCGGAATAGGAGGAAGCGATGGAACTTCGCCAGCTTCGTTATTTTGTCGCGGTTGTGGAGGAAGAGACGGTGACCGCGGCGGCGAGAAAACTGAATATGACACAGCCTCCTCTGACGGCCCAGCTGAAGCTGTTGGAAAAGGAGCTGAACTGCAGCCTGTTTCAGCGGAAAGGGCGGAGACTTCAGGTGACCGAGGCGGGAAGACATTTCTACCAGAAGGCGGCCGCCATTCTGGGAATGTGCGACGCGGCTGCGATGGAGATGAGAGAGTATGACAGCGGAGCCGCCGGGACCCTCCAGATCGGCGTCGTGTCGTCCGTGCAGGAAGGAATGTTCACGAAATGGCTTACAGCCTTCGCCGGACAGTATCCGGAAATCCGATATGAGATCTACAGCGCGAACACTTACCAGCTTCTGGAGCAGGTGCGCACCGGCCAGTTGGATCTGGCGGTGGTCCGGACGCCGTTTTCCGCTCCGGACATCGAACAGAAGATCCTCAGGGAGGAATCCCTGATGGCGGCCGGCCGGCCGGAGTTTTTCGGCGGAAAGATCTGTCCGGCAGTTTCGGAAGGTACGTCTTCTGCGGCAGATGCCGGGGAGACGGTGCGGAAAGGACAAAGGGAAGAGGCGATCACATTGAAGGAACTGGATGGAAAACCACTGATCGTCTACCGCCGGTGGGAGAGGATCTTACGGACGCGATTCGAGGCGGAGGGGCTGCTGCCGGAGATCCGCTGCTGTACGGACACGGCGCAGGCGACGCTCGCCCTGGCGGGCGGCGGAATGGGGGTGGGGATCCTTCCGGCCTCGGCAGTCTCGGAAGCTGCCGGAGAGCAGCTGAAAATCTGTGTACTGCAGGAACCCAACCTGACGTCCCGGATCGTCATGATCTGTAAAGAACACGGTCTGCTCTCCAGAACCGCGCGGCTGTTCTGGGATTTTCTGGCGGAAGATTGATGGGAACTGCAATAGCAGTTCCGCCGGCCGGACTGTAACCGGATGCGTTACCGTTCAGCCAGGTCTGCGCATTTACTGCGCAGACCGTGTGAAAATATAGTGCCTGTGAAATGTTTCTGTGCCATAGGAAAAGACAGCGCTTTGTGATATACTGATACAGAGATTGGCGGTTCCGCCCGCCGGACCGTTACGGCGCCCGGCCGTTGAGGATCGTTTCGCGACGGACCGGCTGCCCGCTGACGAAAAGAATTCCGGCAGGCAGTAAAATGAAGCACGGCAGTTCAGGCGGCTGAACTGCTGCAGAGAATTCAGAAGAAAAGGAGAAAAATATATGAAACAGGTGGTGACGGTACTTCCTCTGGCGGAAGAGTATCGGGAACTTTTGCAGTCCGTTTCGCCGGAACTGGAGTTTTACCATGCAGGATCCGGAGAGGTGCCGGACGAAATATTGAAAAAGGCAGAGATCATCGTCGGCAACCTTGCGCCCGAAAGAGTCGGAATGGCACAGAATCTGCAGCTGTTGCAGCTGAACAGCGCAGGGGCTGACGGTTATCTGGAACCGGGCATCCTGCCGCCGGGCGCGCGCCTTTGCAATGCGACAGGGGCTTACGGGCTGGCGATCTCCGAGCACATGCTGGGGATGCTTCTGATGCTGATCAAAAAGCTGGATTTGTACCGGGAAAATCAGCGGCATCACCAGTGGAAGGACGAGGGCAGCGTCACATCCATTTACGGGAGCAGGACGCTGATCGTTGGAATGGGCGATATCGGCACGGAATTCGGGCGGAAGATGCATGCGCTGGGAAGTACCGTGGCCGGTGTGCGGAGACATAAAACGGCGCCGCCGGAGTTTGCCGAGGCGGTTTATACGATGGAAGAGCTGGATGCGCAGCTGGAGAAAGCGGATATCGTCGCGTGCTCTCTGCCCGGCACAAAAGAGACGTATCATCTGTTTGATGAGAAAAGGCTGCGCAGGATGAAACGGGGAGCGATCCTGATCAATGTAGGACGGGGAAGCCTGATCAGGACAGAGGCGCTGATCGATGCGCTGAACAGCGGACAGCTGTCGGGTGCCTGTATTGACGTGACAGAGCAGGAACCGCTTCCGGCGGATTCTCCGCTCTGGGATGCGCCGAACCTGATCCTGACGCCTCATATTTCCGGTTATTTTCATCTGGAGGAGACACGGAGAAGGATCGTGAACATCGCTGCGGAAAATATCTGCGCGCTGCTGGATGGGACCGAACTGCGCAACGAGGTGGATTTTCAGACCGGTTACCGGAAATTCCGGGGCTGATGGGTCAAAAACCCTGCGGGAATAAAAACAAAGGACAGAAAACCAATGAAAAGAAAAGCATTATTTTTTGATATTGATGGAACGCTGCTCAGCGAAGTCACCGGGGAGGTTCCGTCCAGTGCGGTGAATGCGCTGGAACGTGCGCTGGCCTGCGGCCATCTGACGTTTATTAATACGGGGAGAACCTGGTGCGCGCTGCCGGCGGAATTCAAGAGAATGGAATTTTCCGGTTATGTGTGCGGCTGCGGCACTTATATTCAGTTTGGGGACGAGATCCTGCTGAAGAGAAGCATCCCGGTCCGCCGCGGAGAAGAGATCGTGAAGGTTCTCAGAGAAAACTGGGCGGATATGATCCTGGAAGGCACGGACGACTGTTTCCTTCCGGAACGGCATTCCCGCTTTGAATCGCTGGAGGGAACCCGCCGCTATTTCAGAAACATGGGCCTGGGACTGGAGCGTTATGCGGAGCAGGGCGGCTGTGAATTTGACAAGTTTGTGTTTTATACGGACGCGCTGACCAACAAAGAGGTGATCTTTTCGAATCTTTCGGCGGACATGGATCTCATGGACCGGAGAAATGGCTTTTATGAGGCGGCGCCCAGAGGATTTTCCAAAGGGACGGGGATCGAATATGTTCTGCGCCATTTCGGGATGGAAAAAGAGGACGCTTACGTTTTTGGCGATAGCAGCAACGATCTGGCAATGTTTCAGGCGGTTCCCCATGCGGTGGCGATGGGAAAACACGATCCCGTACTGGAACCGCATACAGAATTTGTGACCAGGACAGTGGAGGAGGACGGCCTTGCCTTTGCAATGGAACATTACGGACTGATCTGACTGTTTTTACAGAACAGGAAATTCAGACACGCATTAGAACATAAATATAAATAAGACCGTTGAATGCGGGGACGATTTATGAGACGAGGCGGATGGAGAGGGATGTTTCTGCTGGCGGTTTTGCTGGCTGCGGCGTTATCCCTGTGTTATCGGGTGACGGAGGAACGGGGACTGCTGCAGACCGGAAAGGAACTGGAAGAGGAACTGCCCCTGTGCAGTGTGGAGACGGAAGAACAGATGGCTGCGTTTACCTTTGAGGTGACGGATGAGACCGGTCAGGTCTCAGAACTTCTGGATCTTCTCTCACAGCACGGGAGCAGCGCCTCTTTTTTTGTCACCGGAGAATGGGCCGGGACGAATCAGGACCTGGCGGCCGAGATCGTGAGACTTGGAAATGATCTGGGATTTCTCGGGGAGATCTGCCGGGATATGAGCCTGCTGGGACGGAAAGAGGCGGCTGAGGAACTGGAGCAGGGAGCAGAACTTCTGCAGGATCTTCAGGAACAGGCAGGAACCCGGCAGAGTCTGCTGTTCCGGGCGCCGTACGGAGAAGTCAGCGATGAACTGCTCCACGCGGCCAGAAACGCCGGCTTCACAGTTGTCGGCTGGAATGTGGATTCCATGGACTGGAAGGGATATGGGACGGATGCGGTCGTAAAACTGGTCCTGCAGAAAAACGAACTGAAAAAGGGCTCCATCGTCCGGTTCCACGCGGAGGCGGAAGACACGCCGGATGCGGTGGAGCGGATCCTACAGGAAATGGAAACGACAGGATGGCAGGCGGTCAGCGTATCCAGGCTGGCGGGGGAACAATGATTAAATTTTTGATGTGACATTTCGGCCATCTGAACTGTAATAAGATGTTACGTTACAGTTCAGCCAGCTGAACTGTAACGATATTACAGGTTTTTTGGAATCTTGTGTGGGAAAATAATTCATGTTATGATAATAGAGTCAGTATAGACATAATAAATAAGTGCTATCACTAAAGGAGAGCGGTCGTGGAAGGGAGTGAACAGAGCGATTATGGTAAACTTAAATCTTCCGGTGGGGGTTTCGGATTTTGAGAGGACCCGTGAAAATGGGTATTATTATATAGATAAAAGTGGGATGATCACGGAAATCCTGAAAACGGAATCCACAGCAGTTACATTGATCACACGTCCGCGCCGGTTTGGAAAAACGCTTGGCATGAGTATGATGTTGAGTTTTTTTGATATTCGTAAAGACAGCAGGACATTGTTTGAAGGATTAGAAATTTTTAATGATCGAGTATTGTGCAGCAAATGGATGAACCAGTATCCCACAATTTTTTTGTCGTTTAAAGATGTTGATGGTTTGTCGTTTGCCAGCGCTTATAATATGCTTTCTGCGACTGTAACAGATCTGTATAAAGAACACTTATATTTGCTGGACAGTGATAAGATAAATCTCTATGATAAAAAAATCATTGGCAGGATCGTCGAGGGAAAAGCTTCCGTGACGGAAGTAAAGAAGAGCCTGGAATTGTTGATCGAAGTCATGAGAGTCCATTATGGAAAACCGGTGATTCTGCTGCTTGACGAATATGATGTGCCGCTGGCAAAAGCGAGCAATCACGGTTATTATGCCGAAATGCTGGAAGTGATCAAAGCATTGATGAGCACAGCACTCAAAGATAATACGTCCCTCAGGTTTGCAGTCCTCACCGGATGTCTGAAAATAGCCAAGGAGAGTATTTTTACCGGAAACAATAATTTTGTCTCAGACACGATCGTATCGTCCAGATTAAATGAGTATTTTGGATTTACACATTGCGATGTTGAAAAATTGCTTCAGGATGCGGATCTCATGGATCAGGCAGATAATATGAAAGCATGGTATGATGGTTATCATTTTGGCGATTTTGATGTTTACTGTCCATGGGATGTGATGAATTATCTCCGGGATCTTCAGCGTGATCCGTTGGCAAATCCTGCCAGTTATTGGAAAAACACCAGTGATAATGCAATTATTCGTTCTTTTATTGACTATGCAGGAAGCAGTATTACCGGAAAATTGGAAAATTTAATGGCAGGTGGTTATATTGTACAGAAAATAGAAGAAAATCTCACGTACGATTATCTGCATTCTTCCGAGGACAATCTTTGGAACATCCTTTATTTAACCGGATACCTTACCAGGGTCAGAAATAGGGATCTGGCGGAGCCATTATCGGATGGTATGTCCGCTTTGATGATTCCCAACGCGGAAGTTCGGGAAATTTTTGAAACGACTGTTCAGAAATGGTTTTCTGATACGACGCAGACGTTGGATCGAAAAATGCTTTTTCATGCAGTATGGGATGGCAACAGTGATGTACTGACAGCGGAAATGAATAAGTTACTTCGTATGACAATCAGCTACCATGATTACAAAGAAGATTTCTACCATGCATTTCTGGCCGGAATATTTGCAGAAGCCGGGTATATGGTGGAGTCAAATAAAGAACATGGGGAAGGCCGAAGCGATGTGGTAGTGATCGATTCCAGAGGCGGCCGGGTCGCAGTTTTTGAGGCAAAGTATTCGAAAGCATTAGACAGAATGTCAGCTGATTGCAAAGAAGCTCTCATACAGATTGATGACAGAATGTATGCAAAAGAATTCGAAGAGAGTTCTGATCAGGTTTATTGCTATGGAATTTCTTTTTTTAAGAAGAGATGTCTTGTGATGAAAAAATAAGATAGAGTCATTTTTGAGGAAGTTTCTGAGAGTAAAAAAGAGAAACTATAGTCTAACAAGGGGATGTGCCACACGAAAAGCGTGTGTCACATCCCCTTGTTGTGCGGTATACCCGGCAAGCGGCTGCTATGCTTGCGCAGGCAGACAGATCAGTCGATCTTCACTCTGCCGCAGTCTCCGCAGGACTGGCGTTCCACCAGGCTGGCGTGGAGCAGCAGTGTTCCGACCGGAACTCCTTCCAGCAGACTTTCCAGCGCCTGATAGCCGCATTTCCCCAGCAGCAGCTGATCCTGCCGGACGGTCGTCAGAGGAGGTTCCGTGTAGGCGCATATAGGCAGGTCGTCGAATCCCACGATGCTGATATCTTCCGGAATCTTCAGCCCGGCTTCGCGGCACTGGACCATCGCCGCGTTTGCCATCTGGTCATGGCAGCAGATGATCGCGGTCACCCCCTGCTCGATCAGCTTCGGCACATGCTTCTGTACACATTCGGACACATAGAAAGAAATGCCTGCCAGGCGCGGATCGGATTTCAGGCCATTCTTCCGCAGGGCGCTGAAAAACGCCCGGTGGCGTACCTGCGTGATGTAGGAACCGAGAGAGGTGCTCAGGTATCCGATCTTTCGATGGCCCAGATTCTTCAGATGTTTCACTGCCAGATTCATGCCTTCAGAGTTGTCAATGCCGACGTAGCAGGTCGCCGGGTTTTCGGGAATGTAGTTGTCGTACAGGACGGCCGGCGTGCGGCTGGTCTGCAGGTCGTTCATCCAGGGATCGTTTAGCGCCATGCCGAGGATAAAGGCGCCCGGATAATGGTGCTGGAGCATAAAGGCGTCAAACCCCATCGACCGCTGCATGGCATTGTCCAGCGGGATGACGTCCACCTGATAGCCGGCGGGCTCCGCAAGCTGGCGGAAACCGATGATGATCTGGTAGCCAAAGTGCAGTTCGCTGGTATAATCCATATTTTCCACCAGAATACAAAGCTTTTTCTGTTCTTTCTTATTCTGCCGCAGCTTGGAGTAGCCCATCTCCACGGCAGTTTCTACGATCGTTTTTCTCAGGGTTTCGCTGATGTCCGGAGCGTTGTTTAACGCTTTCGAGACGGTGCTTTTGGAAACGCCGAGTCTTTTTCCTATATCGGCGATCGTCGTCATGGGCTTCACTTCCTTTCTCCAAAATAGACTGAAAGTTTCGCGGAAAGCGAAAAAGTTTCGAAACTTCAAAAGAAGAAACAGATACTTCCTTTATTATATACGATAAAATGGCGGGAATCAATAAATTTTCCCGTATCATTCCACGGATATTTCGAAAAGTTTCGTAAAACAAAATAGACAAAATGCAGAGATTGAAATTGTGACAAGTGCTAAAACTTATCATTTTCAACAAAAAACCGCTTGGCTAATAAAATAAACAGGAATATATTAAAAACAACTAAACTAAGCGAAACAAAGAAGAAAGGGAGAAGAGGTATGAAAAAGCGAATTGCATTGCTGATGGCCGGTATTCTCGCCGCATCAGTCTTCGGGGGATGCGGAACCTCCGGCAGCGGCAAGGAGGAGGTCCGGCTGATGGTCTGGTCTCCGTCCAATGACCAGGCGAAGGACAGCGGAGAATGGCTGCAGACCTGTTGTGAAAATTTTGCCGAGATGCATCCGGAGTGGGATATCACGTTTGTCTACGGTGTGGCGGATGAGGCCAGCGCTGCGACACAGGTGGCCCAGGACCCGACGGCCAGCGCGGACGTATTCTTCTATGCGAACAATGCTCTGACAACGCTGACGAACGCCAATGCGGGTGCAAAATTCGGCGGAAAGTACGCAGAGGAGATCCGATCCACCAACTCAGAGGCGATGCTCCAGTCGGTGACCTGGGACGGAGAACTGTATGGTGCTCCGTATACCAGCAATATCTGGTATATGTATTATGACAAAAGTGTGTTCTCTGAGGAGGATGTGAAGAGCCTGGATACAATGCTGGAAAAGGGTGTGGTTTCCTTCCCGTTTACAAACTCCTGGTATCTGCCGGCTTTTTATGTTGGAAACGGCTGTACACTGTTCGGAGAGGACGGCACCGATGAGGAAGCCGGCGTCGAGTTCGGCGGCGAGAACGCTGTGGAAGTCACCAATTATCTGATCGATCTGAACGAAAACCCGAATTTTAAGATCGACGCGGACGGTTCCGGAATCGCCGGTCTCCGTGACGGAAGCATCAACGCGATGTTCTCCGGCTCCTGGGACGCGGCGGCGATCGAAGAGATCCTCGGGGACAATATGGGCGTGGCGGCGCTTCCGACTTTTAACCTGAACGGAAAGGAAGTCCAGATGGAAGCCTACGGCGGTTCCAAGGCGGTCGGTGTAAACGCGCACAGCAAATATATGGTACAGGCGGTGGAGCTGGCGATCTATCTCGCATCGGCGGACGCCCAGAGACTGCACTATGAACTGCTCAACGTCGTTCCATGTAACACAGAACTTTTACAGGACGAATCCATTGCGTCGGATCCAGTGGTGTTCGCGCAGAACGATACCTTTGACCGTACGTCGATCCTTCAGCCGATCGTTCCCCAGATGAATAACTGCTGGGTGCCGGTGGAGAATCTCGGAAAAGGAATCCGCAACGGAAGCGTGACCCATGAAAATGCGGAACAGATGACAAAGGATATGAATACCGCGATGAACAGCGACGGTATCTGATATGGGGAGGGTGAAACATGTTTGGAAGGAAACGAAAACCAAGTGAGTTTGATACGCCGTATACCTGCACGGCGGCGATCGCAAAAGGCGCCCCGGAGACAAGGCTTTCCATGCTCGTGATGGGACTCGGAAGCTTTGTACACGGACAGCGGATCAAGGGTCTTTTGTATCTGGCGGCGGAAGCGGCATACATTGTATTTATGATCATGACCGGCCTGCACTGTCTGTACATGCTGGGTTCTCTGGGTACAGTGGAACAGCAGGAGTACTGGGATGAGGCCCAGCAGGTCTACCTGTACACCCAGGGCGATCAGTCCGTCACGATCCTGCTCTACGGAGTGGCAACTGTCTTTTTGACGCTTCTGATGGTCTATATTTGGAGAGGTTCCCTGAAAAGTGCGTACAAGGCAGAGTGCCTGGCGAAAGAGGGAAAACATATCAATACCTTTGTGGAAGACCTGAAGACGCTTCTCGATGAAAATCTCCAGAAGCTGCTGATGACCCCGCCGCTGTTTTTCATCTTTGCGCTGACCGTGCTGCCGCTGGCATTCATGATCTGTATGGCGTTTACCAATTACAGTCTGATCGACAATCATCTGGTACTGTTTGACTGGGTGGGACTGGACAACTTCAAGACTCTGTTCGATTCCAGCAGCGTTCTGGGAAGTACCTTCTGGTCGGTTCTGATCTGGACGATCGTGTGGGCGTTCTTTGCGACGTTTTCCAACTATATCTGCGGAATGATCTTGGCTCTGATCATTAATCGGAAAGAGACAAAGGCAAAAGGCTTCTGGCGTTTCTGTTTTGTGCTCTCCTGTGCAGTGCCGATGTTCGTATCTCTGCTGATCATGCGTACGATGCTGCAGCCGGAGGGCGCAGTCAACGTGCTCCTGAGAAATATCGGTCTGATCGCCCCGGACGCAAGCCTTCCGTTCTTTACGGATCCGACCTGGGCGCGGGTGACGGTTATAGTAATCAATATTTGGGTAGGTGTACCGTATACTCTGCTCCAGCTGACCGGCGTTCTCCAGAACATTCCGGCGGAACTTTACGAGGCTGCGAAAGTGGATGGGGCCAATGCCTTCCAGACCTTCTTTAAAATTACGCTCCCGTATATGCTGTATGTGACGACGCCGTATCTGATCTCGACATTTACAGGAAACGTGAACAACTTCAATGTCATCTATCTGTTGTCCGGCGGTGATCCGGTGACAAACCTTTCCTCCACCGCGGGAAGCACAGACCTGCTTGTCACCTGGCTGTACAAGCTGACCGTAGACAAGCAGTACTATAATGTGGGTGCGGTCATCGGTATTCTGACCTTCGTGATCCTCGCGATCGGAGCGCTTTTCACATACCGGAACAGCAAATCCTATAAGGAAGAGGGAGGATTTTAAGCATGAGCCACAAAACGACGAAAAAAATCAAGAATATTGCTATTCACTGTCTGCTGGCGGTTCTGGCATTTATCTGGGTGTTCCCGATCCTCTGGGTCATCCTGACCAGCTTCCGCGCGGAGAAAGGTTCCTATGTGTCTACCTTCCTGCCGCAGAGTTATACGCTGGATAACTATATCAAACTGTTCACAGACACTTCGCTGCTGAACTTTCCGCAGATGTTCATGAACACATTGATCATCGCGATCTTCTCCTGTATCCTGTCGGCCTTCTATGTGCTGTCGGCGTCTTACTGTCTGTCGCGGCTGAAATTCAAGATGAGAAAGCCGTACATGAACATGGCGATGATTCTGGGACTGTTTCCGTCCTTTATGTCCATGATCGCGGTATATTTCATTCTGAAAGCAGTCGGACTGACGGAAGGATCCCTGATCCGTGTGGCGCTGGTTCTCTGTTATTCCGGCGGCGCGGCTCTGTCCTTCCAGATTTCCAAAGGATTTTTTGACACGATCCCGAAGGAGATCGACGAGGCGGCGCTGATCGATGGATGCACCCGCTGGAGGATCTTTACAAGGATCACGATCCCGCTGAGCAAGCCGATCATTATCTACACGATCCTTACTTCCTTCATGGGACCGTGGCTGGACTTTATCTTTGCCAAGGTGATCTGCCGTGCCAACGCGGACCAGTACACGGTGGCGATCGGTCTGTGGAAGATGCTTGAGAAGGAATACATAGACAGCTGGTACACAAGCTTCGCTGCCGGAGCGGTGCTGATCTCCATTCCGATTGCGATCTTGTTCCTCTGTCTGCAGAGATTCTATGTGGACGGGCTGTCGGGAGCAGTGAAAGGCTGATACGGGCAGTATCTGCTTCATAAATGCTGTGTATGAAAGCCCCTCAGGATGGGCGCCGGAGCGATCCGCCGGGAGATGACGATTTCCCGGCGAATCGCTTCTCAGGTTCCGGGCATGAGCCCTGCGCCTGGCTCATCCTGAGGGGTTTTTGGTGTTAAATGTTTTTTGTGCCTCGCGGAAAATAAACAATAATGATATAAAAAGGAATTTGGCTTATGTTGGAATCATCGGTGAAGAATTGTTTTTATGAAGGAAATGACCTGGGAGCGTTCTGCGACGGGGAAAAGACGGTTTTTAAATTGTGGAGCCCCGGGGCGGAGGAGGTTTTTTTGAATCTGTACCGGGAAGGGCAGGAAGGGACGGATGCGTTCCGCCGGGAAGTGATGGTTTCCGGTGAAAACGGCGTCTGGTCGGGAACATTCCCGGAAGATCTGAACGGGGTGTATTATGACTATGAGATCCGGCGGGGAGAACGCCTGACCCGCACGGCGGATCCTTATGCGCGGGCCTGCGGCGTCAACGGGGCGCGCAGTATGGTGCTGCGCCCGGAACTGACGGATCCGGAAGGCTGGGCGGAGGACCGGGCGCCGGAAAAAGGGCCGGAGGATGTGATCTATGAACTGAATGTCCGGGAGTATTCCTGGGATCCTGCCGGCGGATTTCCGGAAGAAGTCCGTGGAACCTACCGGGCATTCGGTGTGGAGGATACGACGCTGAACGGCGACGGGGTTCATCCCACCGGCATGAAATATCTGCAGCGTCTCGGGGTGACGCATGTTCAGCTGATGCCGGTCTATGATTTCGGATCGGTGGATGAGTCCGGTTCTGTGGAGCAGTTCAACTGGGGCTATGATCCGGTCAATTACTGGATCCCGGAAGGATTTTATTCCTCGGACCCGTATCACGGGGAAGTGCGCGTCCGGGAATGCAAAGAGATGATCCGGAATCTGCACAGGAACGGATTTCGTGTTATCATGGATGTGGTTTACAACCATACCTACCGGAAGGATTCCTGGCTGGAGCGGACGGTGCCGGGGTACTATTACCGGACAGAAGAGGATGGCTCCTGGTGTAATGGCTCCGACTGCGGAAACGATATTGCCAGCGAGCGGCCTATGTGTGGAAAGTATATCCTGGACTCCGTTCTGTACTGGGCGAGGGAATACCATATGGACGGTTTCCGGTTCGACCTGATGGGACTGCTGGACACGGATCTGATGAACCGGATCCAGCAGGCGCTGGACGAGGAGTTCGGAGAAGGGGAAAAGCTGATCTACGGCGAACCGTGGTCCGCCCGGGCGTCCCGCATGGAGCCGGGAAGTTTTCCGGCAGATAAGAAAAACATCCGCAGGCTGAATCCCCGGATCGGAGTGTTCTGCGACAACACCCGCGACGCGGTCAAAGGCCATGTGTTTGAACTGGGCCAGCCGGGATTTGTCAACGGGGGAGAAGGATTTGAGGAGGAAATCCTTCGCTCGGTGACTGCCTGGTGTGCGCCGGGAAAGGTGCAGGCGGAGACGGACAAGGAGGATTCCGGTCAGGAGGAAGCTTTTTTGCCCCAGGCTCCTTCCCAGATCATCACGTATGTTTCCGCTCATGATAATCTGACGCTTTGGGATAAACTGGCGGATACGTTGATGCCGGAAGGAGGATATCACACAAAAAGTCCGGAATTCCGGAAGGCATACCGGCTGGCGGCGGCTATCTACATGACCTGCCAGGGGCATCTGTTTCTGCTTTCCGGGGAGGAATTCGGGAGGACCAAGGAGGGAGTGGAGGACAGCTACTGTTCGCCCATCTCTCTGAACCGTCTGGACTGGGCGCTCGCCTGGGAAAATGAGGACCTGACAGAGTTTTACCGGGGGCTGATCGCTCTGCGGAAACGCCTGCCCGGGCTCTGCGACAAGTCCGGGCAGGCAGCCTGCCGGCTGCTCTGGTCGGAGACTCGGCCGGGGGTCGTCTGCTTCCGGATGGATAACCGGCCGACCGGCGCGGAGGTCTCCGCGGATCATCGGAAAACCTGGAAAGAACTCCTGGTCGTGTACAACAGCAGCCGGGAGACGGTAAGCGTGGATCTCCCCGCCGGAGACTGGGAGTGGCTGGTGAAAGGTGCAGACAGCCGCTGCTGGGAACGGCAGGAGACGGCTGCGGGAACTTCTGTCTGCGTGGATGGAGTATCGGCGGCAGTGCTTGGAAAATGTTAGAGCGTGTTTGAAATTTGCAGGAAGGAATGTTCAAACACGTTCCGGAAAGGAAAACGGTTGACGGATATGAAATTTATCTATGGAAAGAATGACTTTAAAACGCAGGAGCGGGGCGAGGAAAACTGCTGGCTCCTGACCAACGGGCTGGGCGGATTTTCTTCCTGTACGGCCGCGAATTCTGTGACGAGAAACGATCATGCGCTGCTGATGGCGAGTCTGAAGGCGCCCAATGTACGCTGGAATCTTGTCCACAGGCTTTCCGAGAGACTGACGGCGGAAGGCGTGCAAGGGTACTGGCTATCTACACAAAGTCTGGAAGGACAGGACGCGGAAGACGGATACCGATATCTGAGCGAGTTTTCTTTTGAGGATTATCCTCAGTGGCGTTTTCATGCCGGCGGCGTGGAAGTGGTGAAAAGCGTTGTGATGCAGCCGGGAGAGAACACAGTGGCCGTGCGGTATGAACTGAACAATCAGGGCAGCCGGGACTGGCGGCTGGAAGTCGTGCCGCGTTATCAGTTTGTCCCCAAAGGACAGGATCTGGATCCTGCGCAGAAGTTCTCTGTGGAAACGGGGACGGAAGGAGCGGTTGTCTCTGAAAACGTAAAATTGTATTTTTGGAGCAATGCGGAAGCGGAAGAGATGGCTCCGGTTCGGGAGACCTGTTCTTATGCTTATGACGTCTGCGACGGGCGCAGGGAGAGCGGGCAGACAGCCGCGCTGCACCGTTTTACCGCAGTGGCGCCCGCCGGCACAAGACGGACGGTAGAACTGATCTATTCGCTGGAGCGTAGTTCCTTTGGCAGCGAAGAGAGCAGCAGGATCCGGGAAGCGCTGTGCAGGGAGCGGCGGATGCTGGAGGAAACGGCGGGATTTTCCGATCCGGCTGCGGGAATGCTGGCGAAGAGCGCCGGACAGTTTATCTCTTACCGGGAGTCCACCGGGGCGGACACGATTCTGGCAGGGTTTCCGTTTTTTGAGGACTGGGGACGGGATACGATGATCGCGATGGCGGGATGCTGCATTTCTGTCCGACGGTATGAGACGGCCAGGAGCATTCTGCGGACCTTCGCGGCGTATGAAAAAGACGGCCTGATGCCGAACCTTTTCCCGGAGGGCGGAAAAGAGCCGATGTATAACACTGTGGACGCGGCGCTTCTGTTTATCAACAGCGTCTGGCTTTATGTTCAGAAAAGCGGCGACCGGGAGTTTGTCCGGGAAATGTGGCCGGTGATGGAACGGATCGTGGAACATTACCGGAAAGGAACGGATTTTGGAATCCATATGGACACGGACGGTATGATCATGGCCGGGGAGGGGCTGGACCAGGTGACATGGATGGACGTCCGTGTGGGAGAAATTCTCCCGACGCCGCGTCACGGAAAGCCGGTGGAGATCAATGCTTACTGGTACAATGCGCTGAAGATCATGGAACAGCTTTCTGAAATGATGTCTGGAGAACAGATGAGTGAACCGGCAGGAGAACCATTGGGAAAACCTGCAGGAGAACCGGAAAGAAACGCAGAAATCGGCGGCGGAAGACACAGAACAGCGGATGCAGGCGAGGAAAGCACAGTGTGGAGCACAGAGGATTACGCAGCGCTGGCGGAACTGGTGAAAAAGAGCTTTGCGGAACAGTTCTGGCTGGAAGAGGAAGGATATCTGAAAGATGTGGTTTCCGGAACAAAGAGCGACCGTCAGATCCGCTGCAATCAGATCTGGGCGGTCTCGATGCCCTTTACGATGCTGAACCGGGAGCAGGAGCGGAAAGTTGTACAGACGGTGTGGGAGAAGTTGTATACGCCTTACGGACTGAGAACACTGGCGCCGGAGGACGAAGAATTCCATCCGTATTATGGCGGCGAGCAGCTGGAGCGGGATCTTGCCTACCATCAGGGCACCGTCTGGGTCTTCCCGCTGGGTGGATATTACCTGGCGTATCTGAAAGTGCATGACCATTCGGTTGAGGCGAAAGAAACCGTGCGCCGCCAGTTGGAAGTGATGGAGAGCGCACTGAGAGAAGGCTGCGTGGGCCAGCTTCCGGAGATTTATGACGGGGAAAATCCGACGATTTCCAAAGGGTGCTTTGCGCAGGCGTGGAGCGTCGGGGAGATCCTGCGGGTGTATGAAGCGTTGGAGCGTATTTGAAAATTCTTTTTTCACTTCCGGTGCAGCTTCAAAATTGCGGGTTGCACCGGCACTGAAAATATAATTTCAACGGTTCCTGTTGATTTTTCATTCGTAATGGTCTGATTCCACTTGGAACGCCAGACAAATGTCCGCATAACTGAAAGCCTCGTGGGTGTCAGATAAGAGGGACACTTAGAGTAAAAAATGATTTTTGGGAAACTGTGATGAACAGCGGAAAAACATATAAAGAGATCCTGGAAGTGTAAGAAAATCCCCATTTTGGCAATTTTGCATAAAATGGGGATTTTTAGGTATTTGGCCCGCGTCAAGAGAAGTTCGCAAAAAGTTTTATTGCGTATAACATGATGCAAGTAAGTATGGCGCAATTATACAGGTTTTGCTTTATCCCGAGGCAATCAGATCAATGCGGCGATGCCCATGACGAGCAAAGCGATCATCCCGCCTGCCCCGAGTACATACATAAGGCAGCCCGGCAGACAGCAGCCTCTCCGGTAACCGCCCCAACCGCGTCTTGGCGGTGGCGGTGGTGGTGGTCCCGGTCTTCTGCCGTGTGGTGGCCCGCCCATACCGCCGGGGCCTCTGCCGCCCGGCCCGCCTGGCCCTCCTGGTCCCCGATGTCCTCCTGGTCCTGGCATATCCATCCCTCCTGTCTGTGTTTCCAAGACAGATCGGCTGTCTCGGTTGAAATGATAGCCTTCCAAGAAAATATTGCATTAAATCCATTACATCAGAATCCGAAACCCAGCGTCAGCCAGCTTCGACGTGCCCCGGCACGCCTTCTGCTGTCTTCCTTGGCTTTCGAACCCTGCTGCGCTGTCTTTGCTGTGATATTTTCTTGGAATGCTATAGTATTAACAGATATTTATGATTGCGGGAGCATGAAATGCGGAGCAATCCGTAGCATCCTTGAGGTCAAAATACCTTTTGAACCCAACATCCTATATATTATAATAACATAAAACGGAGTTCAGAATAAGATTTTTTTATCAGAAGCATATCAGGTGGGGTAGGAGTTCTGCAGACCGAAGCGGCTGCGGATCAGGCTTCCCGGAACAGTTTTCCAAACAGCCAGTGTGTAAACGGAGCGGCGGCGAACATATTCCAGAAGAACGCCATCGGGAAGTTTTTCAGGAACGTACCGACCCAGATTGCGGGCAGCTGAACGATCGATGCGCCTCCGAGAATGCCGTTAAATAAAATAGCGGCCACAAGACTCATGGTCGGACACATGATCGCGACAGTTCCTGCCTGGCGGAAAAGCTGGCACAGATAAGCGTTGTCTTTTGCGGGATCGCAGTGCTTCGCGGCAAAGGCGGCGCCCATGCGGTTTCCCCAGAGATTGGAGAACAGGAGCATGAACAGACCCATATAAGACGCCTCTTTCAACGCCTCCCAGAAAACGGTGAGCGTCATGTTGCTGAAGCCGCCGACGGTAAGATTAAATCCCATCTTGATCGCCATGTTGTAGACGTCCATTCCGTACGCCATCGCGTAGGACATGATCAGACCGAAAATAAATCCTTGTACTTTGTTTTTTGGCATTTTTACTTTCCTCCCTGTTGATGCGGCAGCGGGCTGCGCAGCGTCAGATCGCGGTGCAGCAAAACTGCAGAAATAAAAAAACGCGCAGCATGCAACTGGATTTACGCAGTGTCTGCTACACGTCTCAAATTATTATACGAATACTGAAATTTTTTTCAAAGGTAATTCTGCACAAAATCTGTAATAAATGTGGTATGATAGCGATGAATATTTTTAAAATCCAGGAAACTAAGGAGAGTGAATCGAGTGAGAACAGCTTTTGAGAATTTCTACCGGAAATATCTGGGGATGGAACACGGAAAACTCAGAGACGGCATTCTAATCTGTAAAAGCGGGAACAGAGATCTGCCCCTGAACAAAAAGTTTTACTATAAACTGATCGCGGCCGTGTTTCAGAACAGAAAGATCGTGTCATGTTCCGGAGACTTTAGCGACGAACAGATTGCGAAGATCTGTGACATGCTGCCTTTTGACGAGATCAGAGAGGGAAACACGAAAAATATGGCTGTCCTGGGGCAGCGGATTCAGAACATGTTTCCGGAACCGGAGAAGATCTCGCCGGCCTGTATGTACCGGATGCTGCAGTGTGACCGGACAGAAGCGCGTTCCGTAAAGAAGCCGGATCTTCCGGAGGTGCAGTATATCTACTTGCCCAAATACAGAAAGTACGTGGCGGCGGCAGGCGAAGACTTGCTGGGATATTGTAAAATATCAGATGTTTTTCCTGCCGGTGCGGATCTGTCTGGCGGAGAAGGCGCCGGGATGTTTTTCGGTAATCTCGTGATCTGGGTCGATGAAACATACAGAAGAAAAGGGCTGGCATATTATCTTTTGGATCTGATGATCCGTCAATGCAGGGAAGAAAAGATAGAACCGTTGTATTTTGTAAAAGCAGAAAATGAAGCTTCCATAAAGCTGGCACAGAAATCAGGTTTTCAGATCGTGCAGACAGAATTTGTCATAACCGAGGTGACAGACAGATAGATGGAACGGTCAGATCAGACGGATCGTTCAGAAAGCCGGTCTGGGTCAGACAGCGTGTATACGCGCTGTCCGGCCCGGACTCATTTTGTTTGCTGCAAAGTTTAATAGCCGATCATGGGAATGGAGACAGGTTCTTCGTCGAAAGGTTCCTGCTCGCCGTTTTTCACCGCGTACAGCACTTCCGAAGATCTCTTCACGGCTTCCATTAGTTCCGGATACGGCTGCATACACACGTCAACCATTCCGATCTGATAGTTTTCCCCGTCAAATCTTCCGAGGCAGAACTGGTCATTATACTGGAACCAGTGGGCGCCGACGCCGTAGGGATGGGCTGCCGCGTGTTCCACATAATACTGCCACATCCTGGCGCGTTCCGTCTGATCTTTGACACCTTTCAGCCCTGTGGCAGGCAGACCGCGGTCCAGCGCGCCGCAGTGATATTCTCCCAGCAGGATCGGCAGATCGACGCCCGCGTTTTTCACAAAATCCATATCGGCCGAGGGATCGAAATCGTAGCAGTTGATGGAGAATACGTCGAAATATTCCCAGCCGACCATCATATCGGGATTGTCCGCTTTCGACCAGCGGAGTCCGAGGTTCAGATGATTCTGATCTTCCTTCCTGCAGGCTTCCGATGGAATGCGGATATATTCCCGAACCAGAAAGCGGGAGTATTCCCGGATATCGCCGAAAGATCCCGGATATTCCTCGGAACATTTCCCGATCGGATCCCGAAATGCGTCGAAACTATCGAAAGAACTGCCCCAGGAGCTGTTCAGGGCGTCTATGTGTCCGTATTTCTCACGCAAAAACCGGGTCAGTCCGCGGCGGCAGCAGGTGTCCGCCGGATTGCGAAGCACTTCATCCGCGATTTTCAGGTTTTCCACAAAGTTAAATTCCGGTTCGTTGCGCAGAAAATAGCCGATCAGCCAGGGATCGTCTCTCCATTTTTCCAATCCTCTGGCATAGATCCTGGAATTTTCCGCATACTCTTCCGAGAGAACGTCCGGAAAGTCCCGGAAGATCAATGTCTTTGTGGAAGGAAAGCCGCGGAGTTCCCGGACATACGGAATCTTTGTGTGTCCGCCGTTGACGCAGAGTCCCGGGAAATTACCCTGGGAGTTGATTCCATTGGACATCAGGATATGGTGGGATATTTCCTCCCACTTTTCCTTCCAGGCGGAACCGTAAACTTTTTTCAGATTCGCCGCGCAGAAATTAAACATCCGGAAATGCTCCGGTTCCATATAGGCGGAACGCCGCATGGTATCTTCCCGGAAGTATTCCCCGTATACGGGATTTTCTTTTTCGGGAAGCCAGTCGCAGTTTTTTTCAAAAGCGTCGATCCGACCCTCCTCGCCGGCGCGGGTGCCGCAGGGACCCAGTGAAAAGTAATCGCATCCGTCCGGATCCGTCAGATGCCACCGCCCGTCGGGCGTTTTAAAAGTGGAGAAAAATCCCGTCCCGTCTTTCAGCTTTCGGCCGGAATCTCCGCCCCAGCGGTTCCAGGAAGAGAACGGGTAAGCGGCAGGGCCGAGATTCTGGTCCATGGTTTTCCGGAGCTCGTCGAGGCTGGAAATTTTCCCAGGCCATGAACGGTCTTTCCACTGTCCGAATTCGTCTACCAGTTTCCGGTCCGGTGTGGGATAAGTTTCCGGTTCCGTATCGCTGAGATAAAAATTTTCCATCCGGATTCTTACGTCATGGAAGGTACTTTTTACTCCGAGTTCAAAGCGTTCCACCTGGCAGCGTTCCGTTCGCTGCCCGTGTACGACCAGTTTCAGCAGACCCGGTGTGCGGTTGGTATAAATGGTCCGGTTATCCAGAAGACTTAAGTCCAGACAGATTCTGGTCTTAAAGCGCGGCAGCAGGCCAAACCGAAAGAACAGACGCTCCTCCTGTTTTCCTGGGACAAAACACCGGAACATCATGGCTGCACAATGGTCTTCCAGCACTTCCACATCTCCGATCAAATAGCGCAGAGAAGAATTTTTTACCTGCGGAAGAGTAACCCCGCCGCCTGACGCGCCCAGTACTACGGTACATCCGCTGGGCTCCTGTTCCTGCACCACGGCGTCCCGCGGGATGATCTGATCCAGACAGATTGTTTCGATCAATGACATACGCAGATACCTCCTGTACAGTTGCTTTTTTCTTTTATTTTACAGGAGTGAAAAAAAGTTTCCATGGAATTCTGCGACTTTTTTTGTAAAATAGCGACCTTTTGGATATTTGCTCATGTAAGGATTTGTGAAAACGCCGGAAGCGGAGTCCGAAGGAGACAAAGATAGAAAGATATACGATAAACAGTAAAAGAAACACACCGCTGAGAATCCGGCCCTCCAGGGTGTTTTTCATTTATTGCACCTCCTTCATGGTCCGGTATAAGCGTTCGATCCGCTTCATCTCCAGTTCCAGTACCTGTCGTCCCAGATTGGTGATCCGGTAAATTTTCCGCTTTTCTTCTTCCCGGACGAATTCGATCAGTCCGTCTTTTTCCATTTTCGAGAGACTGCCATACAGAGTTCCGGGGCTGATCTTTATCTCGCCGTCCGTCAGAGCCGCGACTTTCTGAACGATACTGTAACCGTGCGCTTCCTCTCTGAGACACAGCAGAATGTAGAATCCGGTTTCGGTCATGGGGACATACACTTTTCGTATATGAGAATCCATTCTTTGCCTCCCTTTTAGTGTTTCAGTACGATATATCGCAGTGCGATGTCTGTATATTCATTATCGCACTGCGATATAGGCTTGCCAATAGAATCTTGACTTTTTTCCGGGTGTTAAATATAATGATGCCAGGGTCAAAAGGTCATGCTTTTCATGCTTGCATGAAAAGCATGACCTTTGGGACCCGCAAAAACATGAGAAAGTAGCCCGATCGGGCGGATTTCGAATGTTTTTAGTATTGCGGGAGCATGAAATGCGGAGCAATCCGTAGCATCATTTGGGTCAAAATACCTTTTGACCCAAACATCATATAATAATGCCAGAGTTAAAATATCTTTGAATCAATATCATCATCTAAGAACACATCACATTCGCGGAAAGGAGGCATTTATATGGCTGCATCGGTCTTTTTTTATCATTGTGTTATATCGAAGAATGCGGATATAGTGTCTTCCCGCGTGAAAAACATAACTTTTTCTATTCTCAGTCCCATCTGATTGATGTTTTTTCCCGAAAAATATAAAATATATGAATTTTAGTAAAAGTTCAGTCGGCTGAACTTTTATGAGTTTGGAAAAATCAGAAAGGAGTGTGTCCTTTGGCGTACAGAGAGGTATCTTTTGAATAGATTCCGGTACGCCTGCAGGAGTGTGTCCGAAATTGCTCTCTGAAAGAACTTTCATACACTCCGGGGACAGAGAAAAATGAGAAAAAATCATATAGTTCGTTATACATGGAACAGTCCGGTCCGGCTGCTCATGTGCATATCGCTGTTTTCCAGCATGGTTTTCTATGCACCCGTGTCGCTGCTTGTCCGCACCCGCATGGGAATCACTTTAGAACAATTTTTTATCCTTCAGGCGATCTTGTCGGCAACAATTTTCTTTTTTGAAATCCCGAGCGGTTTTCTGTCGGATTTCTTCGGGTACAGGCAGACGATTATTCTCAGTTTTCTGCTGAACTTTGCGGCGAGGATCCTCATGCTGCTGGCGCAGGATTTCCGGATGTTCGCGGCGGAGGCTGTGCTGGAAGGAATGGCGGCAGCGTTGAATTCCGGCACGATCTCAGGTTATGTGTACAGTATTTCCGGGAGGGACAGCTACGATATCGATATGGCTGAGATCAACAGATGTTCGGATCTCGGATTTCTTGTGTCTACCCTTGGATTTTCTGTGATCTACCAGCTTCTGGGAATGAGAGGACTGCTGTTCGGAACGGCCGCCGCAGCATTTGCAGCGTTTCTTGTATCCTGCGGGCTGCAGAAATGCCCGGTGCAGAGAGAAAAGAAGACAGAACGGAGGATCTCCGGGCGATGGAAAAATGCGGGAAAACAACCAGGAGGTCCTCCGGGGCTGGCAGATCTTGTCTGTGTCCTCGGGATCAGTCTGGCCAGTCTGGCATTTTTGCTCATTAACTTTTTTTACGTGACGATACTGGGTGAACTGGGAATGGATGAAACATATATGACGGCGGTTATTTTGCTGTATACGGCCGTACAGATATTGATCCCTTGGATCATCCGGAAAAGAAAACGACTGCAGAAAGGACGTAGTTGGAAACATCTGAACGATATTTTGAGTTCTCTGGCAGCAGTGCTTGTTTTCGCAGTCGGGATTGCATGGACGGAAAACTTTTTCGTGTTGCTCCCGATGCTGCTGCTTCCTGCTGCTCTGCAGCTTTTGCAGATTGATGTGGAAACGTATCAGAATCTGTGTATTGACAGAAAAGGTCTGAGCAAAAACAGGGTAACGGTACTCTCCGGCTACAGTATGGTTTCCAATGCGCTGGAAATAGGATTCCTCTTCGGTTCTTCGCAGATTGGAACGCTGGGGATCCGCCCGCTATTTTGGGGACTCGGAATCTTAGTGCTGTTTGCCATGGGAATTGTTGTGCTGCTGCGGAGAAAAGAGATCCGGAGATAATCGTTCGGCAAATAAGCCGTTATTTTAAAACTTTGTGAAGGTAAAGAATCATAAATCCGATAAAAAAGAGGAACAAGGCGCTGCCCGGCCCGGTTCCTCTTCTGTTTTGCTGAATTACTTTGCGGGGGAAACGCCCTCCGCCAGCCATTGTTTTACGGTATCCAGACTGAAATTTACAGCCCTGGCAATCATATCGACGGAAAGTCCCATTTTTCTCAACTCCAGAGCCGTTCTGCGAGCCTGGTTTTTTTCACCTTCGATTTTTCCCTCGATTTTTCCATGTTCTTCACCTTCGCGATACCATTTTTCACTGATCTCACACATGACCTGATAACCTCCTTCCTCGGATTTGAGAAAATGTACGCGTCTGGAGAGGTCTCCCTGACTCATATCATTGGGATCTGCAGTTTTAAAAAATTCCATTAGCTGTGCCGCTGTGCTGTGATCATTGACTGCGGCATTGACGTATAAGATATGTATGCCGTCATCATAGGGAAGTTTTCTGTCTCCCAGATATTTCTGCACAGGATAAACTGTTTTTCCGGCATTCCAAAGATCTGTCCTGCTGATATAAATGATGTAGACCTTCGGCATTTCATCATAGTTTTTCCCTTTTTGCAGACATTCGCTGTCGATCATGGATGTGTAAAACCGCGTTCTTCTGGCATGATTCACGGTGTCTGTACGCTGGACTTCGATGTTATACAACTTTCCGTCTGTGCCCTCTGCGTATACGTCCAGAATGGCATCATGGGAAACCATGCGTGAAATACGATACTGTGTCCGAACGGATTTCACAGTCAGATCTTTGATGCCTGTCAGGATCCGAAGCACATGCTGACAGGCAGCCGGATCCTGCAGTGCAGCGGTCATAAATACGTCGCTGAACAGATTCAGCGACCGGGCCTCGGCAATACGGCGTTCCCGGGCCTCCAGGTTTTGATTATTGTTTTTGGTCAAAAATACTCCTTTCTTTTTGACCCACTCTTCCAGGGCGAACAAATAGTTCGCACATCTGTATAAATGATTCTACCATTTGGCCGTAAAAAATGCAAGTGATCGAAAAATCATTGGTACCGTATCCGTTACAGTTCAGCCAGGTCTGCGCATTTACTGCGCAGACCGTGTGAAAACATAGTGCCTGTGGGCATCCAGCCCATCGCGAAGCGATTTTCAATGGCTGGATGCCGTAACAGTTCAGCTGGCTGAACGGTAACGCTTATTATGGGCGGTCTGTAAGTCGTTAAAATACAAAAAAAGTCGCTGAATTCCATTGACTTTTTTTCAGGATATATTAGAATAATAGACAATAGATATCGCGTATAAGGCATCAAAATCAGAAATATGACGATTGCTTATATACACGGTAAGAAGATCAGAGAAAGGGAGTGTCCGGGTGAAGACTGTATTGTAATCAAGAACTGCATATTGGAAAGCTGCAGAAGAGATGCTGTATCTGTTTCAGAATACAGTGTTATCTTTGTGCCGTTTATGAAACAGCGGTAATTTGCATTACAATGAGTCTGAACGATGACGCGCCCTGTCGAGAGAATTCCTTTTCCGCAGACGAAAACCGGAACGGAAAGGAACCATATGTGCTGTTGCGCTGCCTGATGGCAATGTTTTGCTGTACGTATGGGTATATATAGAATAAGCTGTATCTTTTATTTTTCGACCTGGAAAAGAAATAATAACAATGGTAACAGTTCGGTTGACTGAACGATCGCTGATCGTGCAGTTATGCCGGATGCGGGCAGATCGGATCCCGCGGACTGTACCGGGAAAAGCTGAAAGAAAGATACAAAACAGAATGGAAACAGGGATAATATCAGGATCATGCGTTGTATTTGCGGCTGCATGGTCCTTTTTGTATGTCTGAATATATGGAATCGTTCCGGCGGCGGAACGGCTGCATATATCTCTCGGACGTATGTAATCTTTGAACTTGTATCTGGTCTGTGCGTTTTCTGCGCAGATCCGGCCGAACTGTTACAAAGCGGACAGCAGTTTTCAGGAAAAATCTGATATTATCGAAAGGAATCTTTATGCGTACAACAAATTCAAATGCCGCAGAGGCGGCGGAAATCAAAGGAAAGAAAGATCCATATACCTTCTGGAACACATTGGTCTTTCTGCTGAAAGGGATCCGCAGCAGCGATCCAAAGCTGCTGGCATTTATGATCGTGGAGGCTGTCTGCACGGTCGTCACTCCGTATCTCGGAATGTATCTCCCGAAATTCGGCGTGGATCTTGTGACGGAGCAGGCGGATCTGAAGCGGGCGGCGCTTCTTCTGGGCGGGATTACCGTCATCATGGCGGTCTCCCAGATGGCCGGGACGATGGCGCAGCGGGCGCAGACGATCCTGCAGGACCGCCTGCGCAGCCATTATCGAAACCGTCTGTTTGCGAAGACCCTGGAATGTGATTATGAACATGTGGAGAGTGCCGAATGGCAGAAACGGTACCAGGAGGCGAGGGAAATGAGCGTCAACTGGGGAGAATGGTCAGGCACCACGCTGATGTCCCAGGGCGCGGTAAAGACATTTGCCGCTGTTTTCAGTTTCTTCCTGTACGGGTCCATCATTGCGGAGCTGAATCCATGGCTGTTGATCCTGCTGGCCGGGCTGTCGATGCTGCATTTTCTGGCGCTGCGCCGGGCGCAGAAGCACGAAGTGGACCGGATCCTGGAACGGAGCGGAATCCAGCACGGACGGTGGTATTTCCGGACAAAGGCTTCGGACGTCAACCTGGGAAAGGATCTCCGGCTCTATGAGATGGCCGGGTGGATCCGGGGATATTTTCACCATTACCGGGACGCGCATTTCCGTCTCCGCCAGGATGTGCAGAATCATTTTTATCAGGCGGCGCTTGTAAAGGCGGCGACGTTGTTTCTCCGGGACGGTGTGGCGTATCTGTATTTTCTGTGGCTGGCCTGCAGCGGGAGGATCACGGCAGGAGATTTTGTCCTGGCCTGCAGCGCTGTGGCTTCGTTTTCCACATTGGTGACCCAGGTATCCGACAGTGTCGGGCAAATGTTCCAGGCATTGCCGCCGCTGAAACGGATGCGGGCGTATCTGGACGCAGCTGACGAGCCGGAACCGGAACCTGCAGCGGAACTTCCCGCGAAAGGAACGCCGGTCTCTGTGGAATTCCGGGATGTCACCTTTGCCTACGACCAGAAAGCGGCCGTGCTGGATCATTTCAGTCTGAAGATCCGCCCGGGAGAAAAACTGGCTCTTGTGGGCGTCAACGGCGCCGGAAAGACGACGATCATCAAACTGCTGTGCGGATTTTATCATCCGGCCGGAGGAGAGATCCTGGTCAACGGGACGGATGTCAGAAACTATAAGAAAGAAGATCTGTGGCAGCTGATCGCGCCGGTGTTTCAGGAGGCGACGATCCTTCCGTTTACAATCGCGGAGAATGTTTCCCTGCAGCCGGATCAGGAGACAGACCATGCGCGGGTGAGAGAATGCCTGGAGACAGTCGGGCTGTGGGAAAAGGTACAGTCGCTCCCGTCGGGAATGGATACCGGGATGATGCGTCTGGAAGAGGACGAAGGCATCATGCTGTCCGGCGGCCAGAAGCAGAAGCTTCTCATGGCCCGGGCATTGTACAAGGATGCACCGCTGCTGTTTTTTGACGAGCCGACGGCGGCATTGGATCCCATCGCAGAGAGTGAGACATACGAACAGTTTCATCAGCTGTCCGGGGACAAGACGGCAGTGTATATCTCCCATCGTCTGGCCAGTACCCGCTTCTGCAGCCGTGTGGTGCTGCTGGAGAAGGGTCAGGTCAAAGCGAGCGGGACACATGAGGAACTGCTGAAAAGCTGTCCGGCCTACGCGGAGATGTTCCGGGTACAGAGCCGGTATTACAGAAAAGAAGAGGAGGCGGTATTATGAAAACGAAAGATGGAAAACTTCTGATGCGCTGCCTGAAAGAAATCTGGAACCATGAGCCGCAGTCGCTTCTGATGGCAGGCGGTCTTGCGGTGGCGGATGCACTGCTGCCGCTGGTTCCGGCGCTGCTCTCCTGGCTGTTTGTGGAGGGTCTGGCTGCCGGCTGGTCTTTTGGCCGTTTGGCAGCGATCGCCGGGATCGGCGTCACAGTTCTGTTTCTGCTGAACGCCCTGCGGGGAAAGATGTATCACTGCGGGCTGCCGCATACGGAAAATTGCAACGATCTGATGGAGTGGGAATACCAGGAAAAGACGATGACGATGGATTATGCTTCCCTGGACAGCCGGGAGGCGGCGTACCTGCGGGCAAAGATCCACAATGATTATCAGTGGGGCAACGGCGCCTACTTTATGGTTCCCCAGTTCCAGAGACTTTGCAGCGCAGTGCTGGGGATCGCAGCGGCTGTCGTGATGATGGCGCCTGTCCTGATGCAGGGGAGTTTTTGGCTTCACTGGTCGTCGCCGGTATTTCTCGTGTTTGCGGTGGCCCTGACGGGGCTTTCCGCCCGGAGCCAGAACCGTGTTTTCGTGAAGACGGAGGCGCTGCGGGACGAGTATGACAAAAAGAGCGCCAGAAGCGATTGGCTGGTCGATAACCTCACCTACAGAGAAGGAAAGGATATCCGTATCTATCGGGCGAAATCGCTGATCATGGGTGCGCTGCGGGAAACGGAGCGGGATCATATGGTGGACGGAGAGAGCCGGCTGGAAGGCCGCGCCGGGGCTCTGGACGGAATCATCTCCGGTCTGCTGATGGGCGGTTCCTATGTATTTATTGTGCTGCGGGCGCTGCAGGGCGCGCTCTCGGCGGGGTCTGTGGTGCTGTTCGCGTCATCGATTTATCAGCTGTGCGAGAGTCTGAAGCTGCTGGCCAGAAGCCGCAGCGAGATTTTCCGGAATGCGCGGCGGATGGAGAGCAGCCTGGATTATCTGGAACTGCCCGGTCTGCTTCAGGACGGGCCGCGGTCCGTCGGACAGACAGAGGAAGCGGTGGACATTGAATTCCGGGATGTGACATTCTGCTATCCGGGAAGCGGGACTCCGGCATTGTCTCACGTTTCGATGCACTTGCATCCCGGTGAGAAAACCGCGGTGGTGGGAAGAAACGGAAGCGGTAAGACGACGATGATCAAGCTGCTGTGCCGTCTGTACGATCCGCAGGAGGGCCAGATCCTGATGAATGGAAAAGATATCCGCGAGTATCGTTATGAGGAGTATCTCCGGATGTTTTCTGTGGTGTTCCAGGACTTTTTCCTGCTGGCGCTGCCGCTGGGGGAAAATGTGGCCGGAGCCAGGGAATACGATGAGGAGCGGGTGCGAGAATGTCTTGAAAAGGCCGGCTTTGGTCCGCGGCTGGCACGGATGGAGAAAGGTCTGCAGACCAGCCTTTACCGGATCCTCGCGGAGGACGGTGTGGAAATCTCCGGAGGGGAAGCCCAGAAGATCGCGCTGGCCCGGGCGCTGTACAAAAACGCTCCGATGGTGATCCTGGATGAGCCGACTGCAGCCCTGGATCCGATCTCGGAATATGAAGTCTACAGCGGGTTCCGGAATCTGATCGGAGATCGGACAGCGTTGTTCATCTCCCACAGGCTGTCTTCCTGCCGGTTCTGTGACCGGATCCTGGTCTTCCAGGACGGGCAGCTGGTACAGGAAGGCACCCACGAAAAACTGCAGCAGGACAGGCAGGGCCTGTACAGCCGGATGTGGGAGGCACAGGCACAGTATTATCAGGAAAGCTGAAAATGTAAATAGGAATACTTTTTTAATTGAAAAAGAAACGGAGGGGGCAGTAAATGGAAAGTAGAAAAGTAAAAAATATGATGTTTGCACTGGGAGCGGATCTGTGCGGAATCGCATCTGTAGATCGTTTTTCGGAAGCTCCGAAAGGTTATCACCCCTGTGATGTACTGCCGGAATGTAAATCTGTCATTTCTTTTGCGTGTCGTTTTCCGGCGGGAACAATTCATTGCAGTTCTCCTGTTCCGTATACGAGGGTACGAAATTCTATTACGGCTAAATTGGATCAGATGGCACTTGATTTTTGTATTGAAATGGAAAAGATTGGAATTGTATGCGTGCCAATTCCTGTCAATGAAAGCCAGTGGGATGAGACAACAGGAAGGTGGCGTTCAGTAGTCTCCCTGAAACATGCGGCTCAGGCTGCGGGGCTTGGAACGATTGGCAGACATTCGCTTGTGATTACTCCTGAATTTGGTAGTATGATCTGGTTGGGCGCTGTTCTGTGTGAACAGGAGTTGGAACCGGATGAAAGAAAGAAATCAATCTGTGATTTGTGTGGTCGTTGTGTAGAGATCTGTCCGGTACATGCACTGGAGAATTCTGAAATGGAGCAGATTGCCTGCTGGGAATATGCATTTGGTGATGACCAGAAAACAAAGTCCTGGAATATTCACTGTCATAAATGCAGAGATATCTGTCCCTATCATCTGGGAACAGAAAATTCATGGACGGAATAGAGAAGAAATTTTACTTCCATGAAAGTAATTTGTTACAGTTCAGCCAGGTCTGCGCATTCACTGCGCAGACCGTATGAAAACATAGTGCCTGTGGGCATCCAGCCCATCGCGAAGCGATTCTCAATGGCTGGATGCCGGTTACAGTTCAGCTGGCTGAACTGTAACAGTAATTTATAAAAAAGCCTCAGGAAAACTTCACGGCAGATGCCGGGAAAGGAGTTCCTGAGGCTTTTATCCTGAGTTTATTCATGGTGCTCCCCGTGATGATGTCCGCTGCCGGAGTTTCCGTTGCCGGAGTTTCCTCCGCCGGAACTGCCCGCGCCGGAGCCGTCCGTGTCCGGATTGCCCGTGCCATTTCCGGAAGTATCGCTGTCCGTTCCTGAAGATGTACCGTTTCCGGCGCCGTTCCCCGTCGGGGAATCACTGAAACTGCAGTTGTCGTCCGAGTCTTCCGGAACGTCGGAACAGTCGTCCGATCCGGAGTCTTCCGGAACGTCGGAACAGTCGTCCGATCCGGAGTTTTCCGGAATGCCGGAAGTGTCTTCTGTCCCGCCGGTATCGGAAGAATCCGAGGAATCCCCGGAAAGCTGCCGGATCCGGCTCCAGATCTCATGCATGGAAAGATCCTGTACGTCCTCGGAAGTCACCGAGGGATCCAGTTCCTGTAAAATCAGGAACGCCTGATATTTTCCGAAGGACATCCCGCAGGAATGAGCTTCATGCACTTCTTCCATATCCCCGGAGTGGCAGTGGACGTTGGAGTAGCCGGACACAGACGTTTCCATGTCCTGGAGCACTTCCTGATTCTGAGTTTCCGACTCGCCGGCAACGGTCAGAGAGAGCACATCGTCCCCGGACAGAAGTGTCTCGATCGTATCGCTTTTCAGGATGCGGTCCAGGGCGTCCATATAATCCAGATATTTGAGATCCAGGGAATCTGCAAGGGACGCTCCGTCGTCGTTATAGCCCTCCACCGATATGATCCGGCGGAAACAGTTCAGTCCCAGTTCCAGAGACGGATTGATGTCGACGCTGATATAGGTCACAGGAGTAAAAAAGAGATAGCATACACCGGCGGCACAGAGAAACAGACAGAACACAGAGGCGGCTGCAAGACGACGGATATGGGAAGCATGCCGGGCGCTTGTCCGGTATACTTTTTCCTTCAGATACGCTCTGGTATGTTCTTTCAGTTCCGGCTCTGCGTGGATCTGGTCGAACGCTTTTTTCCATGTTTCATTCATTGTCAGTCATTCCCTCCAGTTCTTGTTTCAGCAGGTGTCTGGCGCGTGTGAGAAGTGTGTAGACAGTGTTTACGTTCTTTTTCAGGATCCGGCTGATCTCCGCAGCGGAGTACTCTTCATAATAATAGAGATAAACAACGTTTTTATATTTTTCCGGAAGAGAAAGAACGGCATCCAGCAGTTCGCTGTGCTCCGTGTCAGGTACCTGTGCAGTCTCCTTCAGTGTGTCCAGTGACGTCGTCCGGCTGCGGAAGAAGCTTTTCAGCAGATCCTTGCAGGCATTGATCGTCACCCGTATGATCCACGCCTTTTCGTGCTCTTCGCTCTCAAAAGGCTCCGGATAAAGTACATATTTCAGAAAGACCGTCTGAAAGATGTCTTCCGTGTCCGAATAATTTTTCAGATGTACCATGCAGATCCGCCGGACGGTATCCGCGTACCGCTCGATGGCTCTGTTTGCCTCTTCCTCACTTCGCATGTCTGTTTTCCCTGCCCTCAATGATGATATTGATTTCCGTGTCCGCTGCCGGAAGGACAGCCGCTCTCTGTGTGATGCTGCCCTCCCGGACATACGGTGTCTTCCGAATGGTGTCTGTAGCCATTGCCGGTCCCTGTGTTCTTTGCCTGCCCTGCAGGGTCAGTCCTGGCGGTATGGGTATGAAAATGATCGCAGATTCCATCGCCGTCCGCGTCTGTAAAGCAGTGTGAAGAATCCCCACAGTAAGTGCAGGAATATGCGGGCGCTGCCTGATCTCCGGATCCGTATGCGTTCCGGCTTCCGTTTCCTGCCGCCAGAGCGGCGGTTGCGCCGAGAACGGTTGTGATTGCTGCGGCTGTTAAGATGACAGATACTTTCTTCATAATGAACCCTCCTGACTTTTGTAAATGTTCCGCCGATAAAACAGTTTCATACAGTCTGCCCGGCAAACGGGCGGACCAGGCGGAATGGTTATGGATAGTTACTGTTTTTTGTTTTTCTCTTTTCAACAGTAATACGATTGAGACGGAGGATTTCATTCATAAATAAAAATATTTTTTGTGTTTTGCGCTCCGCAAAGTCATAAAGCTTCATGCAGGTATGAAATGCGGAGTTATCCATAGCATTATTTTAATGGATCTTATGGTGTTTGAAAAGAGGAATAGGGAATGCTGTAAGCTGCCTGAGCCTTCCGCCGTATGAATGATAGACGCTTGCTGCGCGCCACATTTACAAATGGAAAAAGATTTTCTGCTTTCTTATATTATCAGAGAAAATTATGGAGATTTTCTGCCGGTTATGGTAAAATTCTTTACAAATGTTGCTATGTCGAGAAATACTTGCAACAGTTCAGCTGGATGAGTTGTTACAAATACTTACAGAAACGGAGGCGCCAGCCATGGATTTATCAAGATTTCAGGAATACCGCCGGAAGGTCGTTGAAAACTGCAGCAGGGTGATTGTCGGGAAGGAAAAGGAGATTTCTCTGGTACTGACTTGTTTTCTGTGTTCCGGCCACATTCTTCTGGAGGATCTGCCGGGAACGGGAAAGACGATGCTTCTTCGGGCATTTGCCAGGACGATCGGCGGAAGTTTTAAGAGGATACAGTTTACCCCGGACCTGATGCCGTCAGACCTGACGGGGATCAATTTCTTTAATCAGAAAGCCGGAGAGTTTGAATTCCGGCCGGGACCGTTGTTTGCCAATGTTGTCCTGGCCGATGAGATCAACCGCGCGACGCCGCGGACACAGTCCAGTCTGCTGGAGGCGATGGAGGAACGGCAGATCACGGTGGACGGGGTGACGAGTACACTGGAGGAGCCGTTCTTCGTCATGGCGACGCAGAATCCGCTGGAATCCTACGGAACATTTCCCCTGCCGGAAGCCCAGGTAGACCGGTTTTTCATGAAACTTTCCCTGGGATATATGACGAGAGAGCAGGAAATGCAGGTGCTCGCCCGGCCGGAGTCTTCGGCGGAACTGATCGCAGGTCTGGAGCAGGTGGTTACGCCGGAGGAGACCGCTTATGTGCGCAGCGCTTATTCCCAGGTGAAAATGTCCGGGGAGGTTCTGGGATATCTGATGGATATCATCGAGGGAACTCGCCGGGACGGCAGCTTTGCCTGCGGCGTTTCCACCCGGGGCGCGATCTCGCTCCATAAGGCCGCCCAGGTGACAGCGGCTTTCGACGGCCGTGATTTTGTGATCCCTGAGGACATCAAGAAGATGGCGCCCTATGTGCTTCTGCATCGTCTTTCAGGGGAAGGCGGAAGGAAAACTGCGGACTTTTCCCGCCGTCTGAATCAGATGATCGAGGAAATCCCGGTTCCGCTGGAAACCACATGACGTTCTTTTTTATTCTTTTTCTGATCCTTCTGATCCTGGCGGTGCAAAAATGGGCGCTGCGCCGTTGTCTGGAATCGATCCATGAAGATTACTGGGTGGAACGGACGGTTGTGGATCCGGGAGAGTTTTTTTCCGTCATCCTGGCAGTACACAACCAGAGCCGTCGGTATCTTCCCTTTGTGAAGGTGGAGATGAGACTGCCCCGGGAATTTCATCTGGAAGAAAGATCGGGGAAAAAAGAGAAAAAAGAGAAGAATGGCAGAGAAGAGCGCAGAGCGGAACAGCCCGCGCCGCCGGAAGAGGAGACGGCGCCGCTGAACGGGCCGAGAGTCGTCCGGTCTTACAGTCTGCGCCCGTGGCAGGAAGTGCGGTTTCATATACCGGTAGCCATCTCCCGGAGAGGGAGATATGTGCTGCGCCATCCGGCGCTTCTGGGCGGAGATTTCCTGGGAATGAAGGAAAGACAGAGAGAGTTCCGGCAGTTCCGCGAGGTGGTGGTCGCTCCGCCGGAATATTCTCTGCCGTCGCTGGAACAGGCGCTGGGCAGCTTCCTCGGTGATTATTCGGTGCGCCGTTTTCTGTATGAAGATCCGATCCTTACGGCCGGGTGCCGGGAATACACAGGCCGGGAGCCGATGAAAATGATCGCGTGGAAACAGAGTGCGCGTCTCGGGACCTGGATGGTCCACCAGTACGATCACACGGTGGAGCCGGCGGTGACAGTACTGCTCAACATGGAGACCCGTGAGGATACGGAATGGACGGAGGAGGCTTTCTCCATCGCCCGCACAGTGTGCGCTGTGCTGGAGGACCGGCAGATCAAATACGACTTCGCCACCAATGCCTCTCAGGCAGGAGGAAGCAGAAACGGCGCGAGTGTTGCAGAGGGGCTGGGAGAAATGCATTTTCGAAGCGTGCTGGAATGTCTGGGCAGAGGGATGGACGAGGTGTCCAGGCCGTTTTGCCGGATGCTCGGTGAGTTGGCGCTGAAGAACGGCAGGAACCGCGGACTTCTGGTGATCACACCCGGAGAAGGCCTGGAGCGCCCCGCGGAAAATGCGGCGGAACTCGACCGGTGGAGAAAAGAATCCGGAGATAATGTCCAGATCCTGTGCGCCCGCCATTTCTGCTGTGACCGTTCAGTCGGCTGAACGGCCGCTTTCTGTTCCTGGAGATATCGTGACGGAACTGTGGAAGGAGGAAAACCGATGGTATTGATGGCGTTCTATCGTATGATCGTGGAACTATCGTTTTATTATTCGTTTGCGGGCGCGGTGGCCGCGTATTTCGGCGGGAACGGAACGGTTCTGCCGGCGCTGCTGCTGTCTGTATGCTATATCCTTTGTGAACGGCTGGCAAAGCTGCGCCGTGAAGAAACGGGAAAAGCTGGAACTCTCTGCCGGTATCTCGGCCTTCTGCCCGCACTCCTCTGGCTGATCGTGCCGGGGATCTCTCCCGCGGACAGGATCTGCTTTCTGCTTCCGCTGGCGTATCTGGCTGTTGTCGTTTACCGGAAGGATTTCACCCTGTCCCGTTATCGCCAGATGGACATGTTTTCTGCCTTCTGGAAAGCGTATGCGGTCTTTGCTCTTGCCCTGACGATCTTCGGCGCTGTCGGTCTGCTGGAAGCCACGGTGCCGGCGGCTTTATTGACGGCAGTGGGATCGGTTCTGCTGCTCCGTTCCCTGCGCCACGGACCGGAGGTCTGTCTTCGCCGGGAATACCAGCTGCGCAGCCTGCTCTATGCCGGTCTTCTGATCGCGGCAGCCTGGGCCCTGAGCCGTGACAGCGTGCTGCAGATCCTCAAAACTGTCATCTCCACAGTCTGGAATCATCTGCTGGTTCCGGTTCTGACCATGATCTTTGTCGCGGTTTCCGTTATCCTGACATGGATTTTTCAGATTTTCCGGTATCTTCTGTCACTGGGCCACCGGGAACCCCAGGATGTCAGTCAGATCATGCAGCAATTCACCGGACAGGGAGAAGCGCTGGCGGAAACCGTCTCAACCACAGGGGCCGAAAACACAGGATGGCAGGCAGTCTTCCTTGTCATAGGAATTCTGGCGCTGATCGTGATCGCCATTGTCTTTTTCCGCTGGCTGCTCATGCGGGATTCTCCGGAAGAAGAATCCTCCGCACGGATCGAGAAGATCGATCACACCCCGCCGCCGGAGGCACAGAAGACCGGAAAAATCCTCGGAAACACACCGATCCAGCGCATCCGCGAACAATACAGAAGCTACCTGAAACTTTTCATACGCCAGGGCGGTGTCCATCTGCCCTCAGACACCACCCTGCAGCTGGCCAAAAAAACCCTCGAACAAACCGCCCCCGGAACCGATCTTTCCGATCGTCCGCAAAACGATCCCCTCCGGCAAATGCGAGAAATCTACCTGCGAGCCCGCTACCGCGGAGAAATCCATGAAGAAGACCCGAAACAAATGAAAAAACAAACCACAACCGTTAAAAAACACCTCCGCGCCGCAAACAAAAACCCCCAATAATAAGACATGGCAGCCGTCCAAACGGCTGCCCAATCCCCCACACGCCCGTCAAGATCAGAAAGCCGCGCGGAGCGGCGGGCATGTGTGTGCGGCGGGCATCTGCGGAGACGGATGGAAATACTTAGTGCGCGGAAGGCCTGCGGGACGGGGCAGGCGCAGGGCTGCCAGCCCGGAGCCTGAGAAGCGCTGAGTCGGGAAT